>OBXA01000758.1_pt1 | contig 22803 bp, 18 predicted proteins | sample 1538121 | NCBI WGS metagenome assembly OBXA01 (sample SAMEA2580133, study PRJEB22360) | human gut metagenome | biome: human gut; feature: human-associated habitat; material: faeces | place: Denmark | collected 2008/2010 | reverse complement strand
CCAGGCTCCCTATAAACGAAGCCCCTGTTGATTTGATGTCAGCAGGGGCTTTTCGCTGTTCGGGCTCTCTGTACAATCCTTCTTCTTATTGTCTTTATCCAGAGTTTTCGAGAATCTATGTCTGAGGACACGCTTTTCGGGAGCGATCCGGTTGATGCATCCCAACGCAAAGCCCCCGCTCCGAGTCAGCGGGCGGAGCCCATCCTGCAGCCGCTTGCGGAGCGTCTTCGCCCGCGTACGCTCGATGATGTCATCGGACAAAAGAAGCTTCTCGGGCCGGGTGCCCCATTGCGCGTGGCCTTTGAAAACCGCCGCCCTCACTCCATGATTCTCTGGGGACCTCCGGGCGTGGGGAAGACTACGATTGCGCGCCTGATGGCTGACGCCTTCGATCTGCCTTTCATTGCCATCTCCGCCGTGCTCGGGGGCGTCAAGGATATCCGCGACGCCGTGGATCAGGCAAAGCGCACGCTCTCGGCAACCGGAAAGCCCACGGTGGTCTTTGTCGACGAAGTGCACCGCTTCAGCAAGAGTCAGCAGGATGCTTTTCTCCCGCATGTTGAGTCCGGACTCTTCATCTTTGTGGGCGCAACGACGGAGAATCCCTCCTTTGAGGTGGTGAGCGCACTTTTGTCGCGCTCGACCGTCTATCAGCTCGAAAGCCTGACGCCGGCAGAAACGGGTGAACTGATTGACCGCGCCATGGAACGCGAGTTTGCAGAACTCCATCTCACGCCTGAAGCCAGAGAGATTCTCATCACGCTCGCTGACGGCGATGCGAGGCGCTGCCTCAATGCGCTCGATGTGTCCTGCACCATGGCGCGCGAGCGCAGGATCGCTCAGATTGACGCTTCGTTTCTTAGAAAAACGACGCCCGCGACCCTGAGGCGCTTTGACAAGGGCGGCGACAACTTCTACGACCAGATCAGCGCCATGCATAAATCCGTGCGCGGCTCGGACCCCGATGCAGCGCTTTACTGGATGATGCGCATGATTGACGGCGGCTGCGACCCCCGCTACATCGCGCGGCGTCTGATGCGGATGGCCGTGGAGGATATCGGACTCGCGGATCCGCGGGCGGCAACCGTCGCGCTGGAAGCGGCGGAAATCTTTGAGCGCCTCGGCAGTCCCGAGGGAGAGCTCGCGCTCGCTCAGGCTGCTGTTTATCTCGCCTGCGCTCCCAAGAGCAACGCCGTCTACACTGCGATGAATGAACTGAGGGAATTCATCAGAAAGGATGGTACGCGTCCCGTTCCCATGCACCTCAGAAATGCGCCTACGAAGCTCATGAAGGATCTGGGCTACAAGGAAGGCTACCGCTATGCGCACGATGAGCCCGGAGCCTTTGCGGCGGGAGAAATTTATCTGCCTGAGGGGCTCGAGGGCAAGCGCTGGTATGTGCCGACAGACCGGGGAACCGAGGCGAGAATTGCTGAAAAGCTGAAGGGTCTCGCGGCGCTCAACGAAAAAGCGCGGGCCGAAGGCCGCGGCAGAAAGCGCGGACAAGGCTAGTTCATTTGCATAGGGCGGCCGAAACCGCGAAAATAATAGTTTATTCCCTCAGAATTCCCGGCTGAAGCATTCGGCATGCCGAATGCCCGGGTGAGGGATGACCGATTTTTTATGGATGCAGATCCCGCTTCTTCGGTTCATACGAAAGAAACGGGGCTTTGCGTCATTCATGTCAATATCCAAGGACAAATAAACATGCTCGATGTGACGATGCTCAGGAAGAACCTTCCGGAAGTGGTGGCTCGCCTGAAGACGCGCAATTTCGATTTTCCCGTGGAGGCCTTCACTGAGCTCGAAGACCGCCGCAAGAACGTGCAGCAGAAGACCGAAGAGCTTCAGGCTGCGCGCAATGCCCTCTCGAAGGACATCGGCATGAAGAAGAAGGCGGGTGAAGACGCTACCGAGCTTCTCGCCCGTGCTGTTGAAATCCCCGCTCAGCTCGCCGAGCTTGAGGATGAACTCGAGGAAACGCGCACGAAGCTTCATGACCTGATGCTTCGCGTCCCGAACCTTCCCTCGCCCACAACGCCGATCGGCAAGGATGAGACGGAAAACGTCGAAGTCCGCCGCTGGGGCACGCCGCGCGAATTCGACTTTGAGATCAAGGATCACGTCGACGTGGGCGCTCCCCTGGGTCTTGACTTCGACACCGCTGCGAAGCTCTCCGGCGCCCGCTTCTGCTTCATGAAGGGCGAAGTGGCGCATCTGCACCGCGCGCTCGCTCAGTTCATGCTCGACGTTCATACGCGCGAACAGGGCTATACCGAGTGCTACACCCCGTACATCGTCACGGCGACCACGATGACGGGCACGGGCCAGCTGCCGAAGTTCGAAGAGGACCTCTTCGCTGCGAAGAAGGGCGGCGCCTACTCCGATATGGAACAGATGTACCTCGTTCCGACGGCGGAAGTGACCCTTACCAATTCGGTTGCGGGCCAGATTCTCAAGGCGAAGGATCTCCCCATCTATCTCACGGCCCATACGCCCTGCTTCCGTTCCGAAGCCGGCGCCTACGGCCGCGACACCCGCGGCATGATCCGCCAGCACCAGTTCGACAAGGTCGAAATGGTGAAGATCGTCCGTCCGGAAGGCTCCTATGACGAACTCGAGAAGCTCACGAACGACGCTGAAGCCATTCTGCAGAAGCTCGAGCTCCCGTACCGCGTGATGGCGCTCTCGACGGGCGACATCGGCTTCGGTTCCTGCAAGACCTACGACCTTGAAGTCTGGATTCCCGCGCAGAACACCTACCGCGAAATCAGCTCCTGCAGCAACTGCGAGGACTTCCAGGCCCGCCGCATGGGCGCCCGCTTCAAGGACGAAAACGGCCGCACGCGCTACGTTCATACCCTGAACGGCTCGGGCCTTGCGGTCGGCCGCACCCTCGTCGCCGTTCTTGAGAACTATCAGAACGCCGACGGTTCCGTCACGATTCCGACGGTGCTTCGCCCCTACATGAACGGCAAGGAAAAGATCGTTCCGGCTGCGAAGTAATCCGCTGAAGTTCTCATTGAACTGAGGAAAATCCCGCCTTCTCCACGCGAGCGGCGGGATTTTCATTATGGAAATTTGCTTTTTTCCAAAAAGCTCTGTAATATGCGTCCTCTCTCTTGACGCGGAAGGGTGGCAGAGAGGTCGAATGCGCCGGACTCGAAATCCGGTATACGGTTATACCGTATCGTGGGTTCGAATCCCACCCCTTCCGCCAAACTACATTGTGGCAGTAGGAAATCGCGACGATTTTAGAATCCGCCATAAGTAGTGCCATAAGAAGAGAAAAAGAACCCCGTTCAGATGATGTTCTGCGCGGGGCTTTTTGTTTGGAGCCGCGGCAGAGCAGGAAGCTTCCCATTTCGCCGAAACTGTCGGCCTCGAGCGTCTGCATTTTTTCTGGAGAGCCCCAAGATCGTCATCCATGATCTCGTCAAGGATAAGCCATGAGGCGGAGCGCTTATGCCGATGAAGCGAGAGGATGAGGTCTGCGCTAAATGACCGACAATCCTGCGGGTTTGCTGCACGAAAGCGCATGCATTTTGTTAGAATCCGCCCCCTTTACTGATTTTTATCCTTGCTGGCGGGACTGAGCCTCGGACATGTTTGAATTGCTTCGCGATAAGCGGGCGACTTTTCGCCCGGGTTTCGCGAACTGCGCGCTCCCGACAGTCTCTTTCGCCGCAAGATAGAACTTACCGTCCTGGGTTCATGAAAGCCCGGGATTTTTTTGCTTTTTCGATCTAGAATCGAATTTGTTCTTCGTTTTCGGGGAGTGAGCCTTCAGCTGGCTCTTCATCGGGTCATATGGCCGACTTCACCTCTCAAACCATTCTCGAGGCGGCGCTTCTCACGTCAAGAAAGCCCCTGACCATCCGGGAGATGAGGCGTCTTTTCAATGACGGGCCGTCCGCGAAGACGATCCGTCAGGAGCTCGAGGCGCTCAGGCGCTTCTGGGAAGACCGCGGCATGAGGCTCGAGGAGCTCGCTGACGGGGGCTGGCGCTTCCGCACGGCGCCGGGAGCCATGACCTGGCTCTCGCGTCTTGAAGAAGAGCGTCCGGCCCGCTACTCGCGCGCCGCGATGGAAACCCTTGCCATCATTGCCTATCGGCAGCCGGTGACGAGAGGCGACATCGAGGAAATCCGCGGCGTTACGCTCACCGCGCAGCTTCTCAAGCAGTTTGAGGACCGCGGATGGATCGAGACCGTGGGCTGGCGGGAGACGCCGGGACGACCGGCGCTTCTCGGAACAACGAAGAAATTTTTAAATGATCTGGGTCTCAAAAGCCTGGCAGAGCTGCCCAATCTGAAGGAAGCGCCGTCCGAGGAATTTGAGCTCGGCGACGAAAACCCGGAGGCGCAGGAATCGCCCGGTATCGGCTCGATGCAGCTGCAGGAGGAACTTAATTTTGACCAGGAACGAAACGAAGGGTCGCGGGAATCGCCCGCAGGGCCCTCAGATGAAGAAGCGCACGCCCTTCCGGGCACCCATGAAGAAGCCCCGTCCGATGCGTCCGCGCCCGGACGCGACGGCGGAGGGAATGCCAGCGGAAGCGGGGTTTGAGGGCAATACGCTCACCGAAAAGCTTCAGAAAGCGCTCGCCGATGCGGGCTGGGGCTCGCGGCGCGAGATGGAGCGCCTGATTGAATCGGGCGTCGTCACGGTGAACGGGTCTACCGCAAAGCTCGGCGACCGCGTGGGCGCGCTTGACGTCATCCGCGTGGAGGGCCGGCTTGTGCGCCGTCCGGCCCAGGAGCCGGGCGAAGCGCCGCGCGTGCTGCTCTACCACAAGCCCGCCGGAGAGATCGTGTCCCGCGACGACCCGGAAGGCCGTCCGAGCGTATTTGATCATCTGCCTCGCGTGCCGGGCGGCCGCTGGATTGCAGTGGGTCGTCTGGACTTCAACACCGAAGGGCTCCTCATCTTCACGACTTCCGGAGCGCTTGCCAACCGTCTCATGCATCCCCGCTATGAAATGGAGCGCGAGTACGCCGTGCGCACGGTGGGCGAGCTTCCCGTCGAGGATGAGCAGAAGCTTCTCACCGGCATTGAGCTCGAGGACGGCCCGGCCAAATTCCTGACGCTTAACGACGAGGGCGGCAAAGGCCTCAACCACTGGTACACCGTCACGATTCGGGAAGGCAGAAACCGCGAGGTGCGCCGTCTCTTTGAAGCGGTGAATCTCACGGTCTCGCGCCTTATTCGCGTGCGCTACGGCGCCGTTGAGCTCCCTTCGGGGCTTCTGAGGGGCAAGATGAAGGAGCTCGAGCCCGCAGACGTGAAGCGCTGGATTGCCGAGCTTGACCGCCTCGACAAGCAGTCGACGCCGGAAGCTCAGGCCGAAAAGGCCGCGCAGGTGAAGGCTGAAAAGGCTGCCGCCCGCATCCGCTGGCGCGAACGCATGGAAAAGGAAGAACGCGAAGCGGAGGAAGCGCCGAAGAGAAGGCGCCCCGAGGGCGCTTCCGACCGTACGGGCGTGCCTTTCAAGGGGGCGCGCGACATGTCGGCCAGACCCACGCAGCGTCACTACCTGAAGGACGGGCAGCCGGAAGGCGGAAAGCGTGCGGAGCGCACGGAACGCACGGAGCGTCCGCAGAGAGTGCCCCGCGGCATCGGAGCCGCGAGAAACTCCCGCGGTCCGAGGGGCGGCCGTCTCTGATCGCCCGGGGCGAGAGAAGCATTCGCACCTCTCCCGGAGAAAAGCGCTTCTCCGGGAGAGCGTACGCAAATTTGCCTCCCACCTCGCTTGCGTCGCCGCCTCGATTCTCCTAGAATCAAGCCCATTCTTCAGAGCCGGTCAGAGCCGCTTTCGTTACCGAAGGCCGGAGACCGAATGCCCAAAGCGCTTTTCTTTGCTTTCGGCAGCGAGAAACCGCCCCTGCGGGCCTTTTTTCCAGTTTGCTCTGAGACGTCGCATTCTGGCAGCGCGCCGCTCATGACCTGAGCGAAAAGATTTTCTACTGCGCCTGCCGCCTGCTGGTCCGCTTCGGGAGAGGGTTGCATCAGACAACTCCGGGCTGACGGACTGCATGGAGAGAGAAATGGGCAGGAATGCCCATTTTTTTTTGATTTAAGCGGAACGCGGCGCCCTGATTCCGGAGGATGACTTCGGGGTCTCGGGGGGCCCTTTTCGCATGTTTGAAGGATTTGTCAATCAATGAATTCATCCTCCGGAGCGCTGAGCGCCCTTGTGGAAAAGACGGTTGAAGGACTCGGGTACGAGTTCGTCGACTGCGAGCGTCTCGCGCGCGGCCTTGTCCGCGTGACGATCGACACGACCGCCGAGGGCGGAATTTCGCTTGAGGACTGCGAGCGCGTGAGCGATCAGCTTACGCACCTCTTTACGGTCGAGGACATCGCCTACGATCGTCTTGAGGTGTCTTCCCCCGGTGTTGAGCGGCCGCTCAAGCGCGCCCGCGACTGGAAGCGCTTTGAAGGCGAACTGGCCGCGCTCGAGCTTTTCGCGCCGCTTCAGGCCGAAGGCTTCCCCGAAGCCGGCCGCAGAAAGCTCGAGGGCCGCATCATCGGGATTTCCGGTGAGTCAGGCGCCGAAGAGATTGAATTCGACTATTTCGAAGTCGACGTGGCCCGCACGCCTCGCGCTGCAGCTCTGCGCGCGAAGAAGAAGAAGACGGTGGAATCCGCGCCGGTGCGCGTCGTCTTCCCGCTCTCCGACGTTGAGCGCGCCCATCTGATTAAGGAACTCAATTTCAAGGGGTAATGGAAAAAATGAACAGCCGTGAAATGCTCGAGCTCGTCGACGTGCTCGCCCGCGAAAAGAACGTCGAAAAGGACATCGTCTTCGGCGTCCTCGAAATTGCGCTTGCGAGCGCCGTGAAGCGCGCCCGCTTCCCTGGCGAAGACGCCGACATTCTTGTTCGCGTCAACCGCGCCACGGGTGAATTCACCGCCGTGCGCCGCTGGCTCGTCGTGCCCGATGAGGAAGGTCTTCAGGAACCCGATCGTCAGGAGATGTTCTCCGACATTCATGACGAATTCCCGGATCTTCAGCCGGGCGACTACATCGAGCGCCCCATTGAAAATGTCGACATCGACTCCGCCGGACGCCGTTTTGCCCAGGATGCCAAGCAGGTGATCCTGCAGCGCCTGCGCGACGCGGAACGCGAACAGATCCTCTCGGAATTCCTCGCGAAGAACCAGTCGATCGTGAACGGCCTCATCAAGCGCATGGATAAGGGCGATGCGATCGTCGAGATCGAGCGTCTTGAGGCGCGTCTGCCCCGCAATCAGATGATCCCGCGCGAAAACATGCGCACGGGCGACCGCGTGCGCGCCTACGTCGACCACGTGGGCGAAACGCCCAAGGGCAAGACGGTGTTCCTCTCGCGCACGTCGCCTGAATTCCTGAAGAAGCTCTTTGAGCTTGAAGTCCCTGAAATTGAGGAAGGCATCATCGAGATCAAGGCGGCTGCCCGTGATCCGGGCGCGCGCGCCAAGATCGCCGTTACGTCGCACGACCAGAGGGTCGACCCGATCGGCACCTGCATCGGCATGCGCGGTTCGCGCGTCAATGCCGTTACGGCCGAACTTTCGGGCGAAAGAATCGACATCGTCGTCTGGAATGCCGACCCGGCGCAGTTCGTCGTGGGCGCTCTCGAGCCCGCCAAGGTCCGTTCGATCGTGATGCTCGAAGACACCCACACGATGGAAGTCGTGGTCGACGAGGACAACCTCGCCGTTGCGATCGGCCGCGGCGGCCAGAATGTGCGCCTCGCTTCCGAGCTGACCGGCTGGCAGATCAACATTCTCACGCAGACCGAAGCGAGCGAGAAGCGCGAGGCTGAAGTCTCCCGCATTCGCGAGGACTTCATGAAGAACCTCGACATCGACGAAGCGGCTGCGAACGTGCTCATTTCGGAAGGCTTCTCCTCGGTCGAGGAAATCGCCTACGTGCCCGAGAAGGAGCTCTTCTCGATCGAGGCCTTTGATCAGGAGACGATCGAAGAGCTTCGCGCCCGCGCCCGCAACAAGCTCCTTGCCGACGCCATCACGCGCGAAGAGAACCTGAGGAAGGCCGATCCGGAGATGCTCAAGCTCGAAGGCATGACGAACGATCTCGCGAGCAAGCTCGTGAGCCGCGGCGTCAGAACGCTCGACGACCTCGCTGACCTTGCCACGGAAGAGCTCGTTGAAATGACGGGGCTTGACGAGGAGGCCGCCAAGAACCTCATCGTCGGCGCCCGTGCCCATTGGTTCGGCGAGGGTGAAGCCCAGGAAGCCGAAGCGAAGAAGACCGAATAACGCTCCCGCGGGAGCCGTTTAGAAACAACCCGATATCCCGCGCGAATGCGGCGGGGCGGAAGAAGGAAGTGCCTTGAAGCGATTTCCTTTCCGCCCCATGAAGCCCCAAGAAGCGCCGCGTTCGAAGGAGTAGAAAAATATGACCATGACGGTTAAGGAATTTGCGCAGGAACTGAAGGTCCCTGCGAAGACCCTCATTACGCAGCTGCGCGCTGCCGGCGTCGACAAGTCGAATGAAACCGATACCCTCTCTGATGCCGACAAGAGCCGGCTTCTCGACAGCCTGCGCATCGAGCGCACGCAGTCGAGCCAGAGGAAGATCACGCTCACCCGCAAGGAAAAGAGCGTGATCAAGCAGAGCGACGCCTCGGGGCGCGCTCATACGATTCAGGTCGAGGTGAGAAGGAAGCGCGTCTTCGTGAAGAATCCCCAGATGCAGGCCGAGGAAGAGGCGCGCATGGAGGCTGAAGCCCGTGCGATCGCCGAGCGCCGCGCCGCGGAAGAGAAAGCTCGCGAAGAGGCTGAAGCCGCACGCCGCAAGGCCGAGGAAGAACGCCGCGCCGCGGAAGAAAAGGCCCGTCGCGAACGCGAGGAGGCCGAGCGCGCCGCAGCGGCCGCTCGCGCTGCTGAAGCGGCCAAGGCGGCCGAGGAAGCCCGCGCCCGCGAGGAAGCCGCCAAGAAGTCGGCTGATGAGGCCGCGCTCAAGGCTGCCCGCCGCGAAGCCGAAAAGGCGAAGCTCGAGGCCGAGGTTGCTCAGGCTACTTCCGCGCGCATGGAAGCCGAGGCGGCCGCCAACGCCTGCCGTGAAGCCGCAAGGAAGAAGGCTGAGGAAGAAGCCCGCCGCATCCGCGAGATGATGAACCGCAAGGCCGGCGTGCTGACGGCCAAGAAGCCGCCGAAGGAAGAGAAGCCCAAGGCCGAGGAGAAGCCCGCTCAGCCCCAGAAGGCGGCAGGGCGCGACGACAAGAAGCCCGCGCAGCAGACGCGCCGCAACAATGCGACCCGTCCGGCAGCCGCTCCCTCGACTTCGGGCGACAAGCGTCCGCACGGCGAGAAGAAGGGTGCGCGCCGCCAGAGCGACTGGCAGGAAAATGACCGCAAGGGACGCGGCCTCAAGACCCGCGGCGCCGTGGATGATGAAACCTCGTCGAGCGGATGGGGGACGGCCCGCGGCCGCAGAAGCCAGGACCGCCATCGTCAGGACGCTCCCGTTCCGCAGTCCCAGGAACCGGTGGTGCGCGAGGTGACCGTGCCCGAGACGATCTCGGTTGCGGATCTCGCCCACAAGATGGCCGTGAAGGCGACGGAAGTCATCAAGACCCTCATGACGATGGGTCAGATGTGCACGATCAACCAGATGCTCGACCAGGATACGGCGATGCTCGTCGTCGAGGAAATGGGCCACAAGGCGATCGCCGCCAAGGCGGACGATCCGGAAGCCTGGCTCGGCGAAATCGAGGAAAAGGAAGACTATCCCGAAAAGCCCCGTCCTCCGGTCGTCACCATCATGGGTCACGTCGACCACGGCAAGACCTCGCTCCTCGATTACATCCGCCGCGCCAAGGTCGCGGCCGGCGAAGCGGGCGGCATTACGCAGCACATCGGCGCCTATCATGTGAAGACGCCGCGCGGCATCATTACGTTCTTGGATACCCCGGGCCATGAAGCCTTTACGGCCATGCGCGCCCGCGGTGCTCAGGCGACCGACATCGTGATTCTCGTGGTGGCGGCCGACGACGGCGTGATGCCCCAGACGCAGGAAGCAATTTCGCACTCCCGCGCTGCCGGCGTTCCGCTCGTTGTGGCGATCAACAAGATCGACAAGCCTGAAGCCAATCCCGAACGCGTGAAGCAGGAACTCGTCACTGCCGGCGTCATTCCTGAGGAATACGGCGGAGACGTTCCCTTCTGCCCGGTTTCTGCGAAGACCGGTCAGGGCGTCGACGAACTCCTTGAAAACGTGCTTCTGCAGGCTGAAATGCTTGACCTCAAGGCTCCGGACGAAGGTCCCGCCAAGGGTCTCGTCATTGAATCGCGCCTCGACAAGGGCCGCGGTCCGGTGGCTTCGATCCTCGTTCAGTCGGGTACGCTCCACCGCGGCGACGTGGTGCTCGTGGGCGCCGAATTCGGCCGCGTGCGCGCGATGATCAACGAGCTCGGCAAGGCGCAGAACACCGCCGGCCCCTCGATCCCGGTTGAAATTCAGGGTCTCTCGGGCGTCCCGCAGGCGGGCGACGAGGTGATTTCGCTCGCCGACGAAAGAAAGGCCCGCGAAATCGCGCTCTTCCGCCAGGGCAAGTACCGCGACGTGAAGCTCGCCAAGGCGCACGCCACGAACCTCGCCAACCTCTTCGCCGACGTGGGCGAGGGCGAAGTGAAGACGCTTCCCCTCATCATCAAGGCGGACGTTCAGGGCTCGCAGGAAGCGCTCATCCATGCGCTTACCCAGCTCTCGAACAACGAGGTGCGCGTGAGCGTCGTGCATGCTGCCGTGGGCGGCATCTCGGAATCCGACGTGAACCTCGCTGCGGCGTCGAAGGCCGTGATCATCGGCTTCAACGTTCGTGCAGATGCTCAGGCGAGAAAGCTTGCCGAAACCGAAGGCGTCGACATCCGCTACTACAACATCATCTACGACGCCGTGGACGATGTGAAGGCGGCGCTCTCCGGGATGCTCTCGCCCGAACGCCGCGAGACGCCGCTCGGCCTCGTGGAGATCCGCCAGATCATCCGCGTGCCGAAGGTGGGCAACATCGCCGGCTGCCGCGTGCTCGAAGGCCTTGTGCGCCGTACGGCTCAGGTGCGTCTGCTTCGCGACAACGTCGTCGTCTGGACGGGCGAGCTCGCGAGCCTGAAGCACTTCAAGGACGACGTCCGCGAAGTGAAGGCCGGCAACGAATGCGGCCTCTCGCTCAAGGGCTATGAGGACATCAAGACGGGCGACCAGCTTGAAGTCTTCGAGGTGACCGAAGTCGCCCGCTCGCTCTGACGGCGTCTTCCTCCCGGATTCTCTCCGATGGGGCGCCGCCCCGCCGGGGAGTTCCGGTGAAGACCCCTCAAACATTGACGCCCGGAAGCGCTTTCTCCTTCTGAACAAAAAGGGGAAAAGCGGATCCGGGCGCCTCTAATTTTCAGTGCAAGAAAGAATTTTTATGAAGAACGCCAAACCCGGCCGCGCGCAGCGCATCGGCGACCAGATCACTCGTGATCTCGCGCAGCTCATTCCCCAGGAAGTGCGCGATCCGCGCGTGGGCCTTGTTACGCTCACGGGCTGCGAGGTGACGCCTGACTACGCGCATGCGACCGTCTACTTCACCGTGCTCGGCTCCGATCCGGCGGAAACCGCCGAAGGGCTCAACGCCGCCGCCGGGATGCTGCGCACGCACCTCTTTAAGAAGCTCCATATCCATACGGTGCCGACGCTTCACTTTGAGCTCGATACGAGCACCGTCCGGGGCTTCCAGATGGATGCGCTCATCAAGCGCGCCATTGCTCAGACCGAAAAGACCGGTTCGGGCGAAGAGGGCTGATTCCCGGCGCCTCTCATTACCTTTATTGACTGAGTGACTTCACAAAATGGCGAAGAAAGGCGACCCGATAAGCGCAGTGCTCCTTCTCGACAAGGACGGAGGGCTCTCCTCGAACGCGGCCGTGCAGATCGCGAGGCGCCTCGCGAACGCACAGAAGGCGGGCCACACCGGCACGCTTGACCCGATGGCGACGGGGCTCCTTCCCGTCTGCTTCGGCGACGCGACGAAGTTTTCCGCCGACCTTCTCAACGCCGAAAAGGGCTATGAAGCTCGCGTGAGGCTCGGCGTCACGACGAATACCGGGGACGCCGACGGCGAAGTGACGGGTAGAGCCCCGACCGACGGCATCACGCTCGAAATGATCCGCGAGGCTGCCGAGTCGTTCCTGGGCGATATTGATCAGATTCCGCCCATGTATTCGGCCCTGAAGAAGGACGGCGTCTGCCTCTACCACATCGCGCGAAAGGGCGGCACGGTGGAGCGCGAGCCGAGACGCGTGAGGATTCTCGAAATGGAAGTGTCCGATTTCGAGGGTTCCTCCTTCACGATGAAGACCCTCGTTTCGAAAGGCACCTACATCCGGGTTCTCGCTGAGGACATCGGCAGAAAGCTCGGGTGCGGCGCGCATCTCACGGCGCTCCGGCGCACGCGCGTGGGTCATCTCACGCTCGAAGGCGCCCTCACGCTTGAAAATCTGCGGGCGCTCGCGACGCCGGAGGCGGTGCGCGCTAAACTCTCGCCCGCAGACACTTTGATTACCAAGCTTCCCCGGGTCGACCTTTCGGCCGAGGATGAAGCCCGATTCCTGCTTGGCCAGCGCCTTGCGCTCGGCCTCGGGGCCCTTGCGCGTGTACGCGTCTACGGCCCCCGTACGGGACTGCTCGGGACGGCTGCGGTTTCAGACCGCGGCGTGCTCGAACCCGAACGCCTTATTGCACATTGATCCAAATTTTCCTTAAAACACTGAGACTCCCATGACTCGAGCTATTCGCAACATTGCGATCATCGCGCACGTCGACCACGGCAAGACCACGATGGTTGACCGTCTTCTGCAGTGCGCGGGCACCTTCCGTGCCAACCAGCAGGTTGAAGAGCGCGTGATGGACTCCAACGCCATCGAACGCGAACGCGGCATTACGATTCTTGCCAAGAACTGTGCTGTTGAATACGAAGGCGTGCACATCAACATCATCGATACCCCGGGTCACGCCGACTTCGGCGGCGAGGTCGAGCGCGTGCTCTCGATGGTCGACGGCGTGCTCCTTCTCGTCGACGCGGTCGAGGGCCCGATGCCTCAGACGCGCTTCGTGACGAGAAAGGCCCTCGCCCAGGGCCTGAAGCCCATCGTCGTCATCAACAAGATCGACCGTCCGGGCGCTCGTCCGGACTGGGTGCTCAACCAGACCTTCGACCTCTTCGACAAGCTCGGCGCCACCGAGGATCAGCTTGACTTCCCGGTCATCTACGCCTCGGCCCTGAACGGCTTCGCGGGCTATACCGACGACGTTGAGGAACTGAAGAAGATCGGCAACATGCGCGCCGTCTTCGATACCGTCATCAAGTACGTTCCGGTTCGCGACGACAATCCCGACGGTCCCCTCATGCTCCAGATCTGCTCGCTCGACTATTCGAGCTATGTGGGCAAGATCGGCGTGGGTCGCGTCCATCGCGGCCGCATCTACCCGAATTCCGAAGTCGCGATCATGAATGGTCCCGACGACACGCCGCGCCGCGCCAAGATCAATTCGATTCTTGAGTTCGAGGGTCTGCAGCGCAAGGAAGTCGATGAAGCTCAGGCGGGCGACATCATCCTCGTCACCGGCATTGAGGAACTCAACATCGGCACGACCATCACCGACAAGGATCAGCCTGAGGCGCTCCCGATGCTGAAGGTGGACGAACCCACCCTCACGATGAACTTCCAGGTGAATACCTCCCCGCTCGCCGGCCGCGAAGGCAAGTTCGTGACCTCGCGCCAGATCCGCGAGCGTCTTGAGCGTGAATTGAAGTCGAACGTCGCCATGCGCATGCGTCCGACCAAGGACGAAACGGTCTGGGAAATCGCCGGCCGCGGCGAACTTCACCTCACGATTCTGCTTGAGAACATGCGCCGCGAGGGGTATGAGCTCGCCGTGTCGCGTCCGCGCGTCGTCCTGAAGGAAATCGACGGCGTCAAGATGGAACCCTATGAACTCCTCACGGTCGACGTTGAGGAAGAGCACCAGGGCGCCGTCATGGAAGAGCTCGGCCGCCGCCGCGGCGACCTCCAGGACATGGCGCCGGACGGCAAGGGCCGCGTGCGTCTTGAGTACCGCATCCCGGCCCGCGGTCTGATCGGCTTCCAGAGCATGTTCATGACGATGTGCCGCGGCACGGGCATCATGAGCCACGTCTTTGATGACTACGGTCCCATCAAGACGGGCGATGTGGGCGAACGGCGCTCGGGCGTCATCATTTCGCAGGACGACGGCGAAGCCGTGGCCTATGCGCTCTGGAAGATTCAGGAACGCGGCCGCCTCTTCGTTTCGCCCGGCGACAAGCTCTACGAAGGCATGATCATCGGCGAGCACTCGCGCGAAAACGACATCGTCGTGAATCCGATCCGCGGCAAGCAGCTCACCAACATCCGCGCCTCGGGCACCGACGAAGCGATTCGTCTCGTGCCGCCCGTGAAGCTCACGCTTGAATCGGCCGTTGAATTCATCAACGACGACGAACTCGTGGAAATCACGCCGCAGAGCATCCGCCTCAGAAAGCGCTACCTCAAGGACTTCGAGCGCAAGCGTGCTGCCCGCGCCGACTCGAAGGAATTCGGTGAATAACCCCGGGAAAAAGAAGAAGGGTAGGAGGGAAGCAGCTGACGCTCCCCTCTGCCCCTGCGGGAGCGGCGTGGCGCTTTCCGCCTGCTGCGGCAGGTGGCTTTCGGGCGGGGCCTCGCCCCTCCAGGCGCCCGATCCGCTCTCCCTCATGCGAAGCCGCTTTACGGCCTACGCGCTCGGCGACGATGCCTACGTGCTCGCCACCTGGGCGCCGGAAACGCGGCCGACGGAGCTTTTCGGGCCCGGAGAACCGCGGCCGAAATGGGTGTCGCTCAGGATCCTGAGTTCGAGCGTTTCGCCCGACGGCCGGACGGGAGAGGTGGAATTCCTCGCGCTTGCGCGCACCTCCCAGGGCGCCGTCCGCATGCGCGAGCACTCCCGCTTTCGCCGCGAACCCGACGGCCGCTGGGTCTACGTGGAGGGTGACCAGCTCGATCCCGCCGGAGCACGCTGAAGCGCATTGACGCCGACCTTTTCCTTTTTCCGCATAGAAGCGCCCGAACCGACTCATTCGGCCCGGGCGCTTTCTTTACGTCCTCAATCCAATTTTTCCTGATGACTGCCTCCCAAGAGCCTCAATACTCCCCCTGGCGCTTCACGGTCGCGCCCATGCTCGACTGGACGGACCGCCACTGCCGGTTTTTCGACCGGCTTCTCACCCGCCGAGCGCGGCTTTATACCGAGATGGTGACCACCGGTGCGATTCGCTACGGCAACCGCGAAATGCTCCTGGGCTTCTCGCCCTCGGAACACCCGGTCGCGCTCCAGCTCGGCGGTTCCGACCCGGAGGAGCTTGCATTCGCGATCCGTACGGCCGAAGCCGAGGGTTACGTCTACGACGAATACAACCTCAACTGCGGGTGCCCGTCGCCGCGCGTGCAGAAGGGAAGCTTTGGCGCCTGCCTGATGCTCGACGCAAAGCTCGTTGCCGACTGCGTGCGGGCCATGCAGGAAGCGACGGAAAAGCCCGTGACGGTGAAGCATCGGATCGGCGTCGACGACCGGGACGACTATGGATTCGTGAGGGACTTCGTGGGCGAAGTGCATGACGCCGGGTGCCGCGTCTTCATCGTGCATGCGCGCGCTGCGTGGCTGAAGGGCTTGTCCCCGAAGGAAAACCGCGAGGTGCCGCCTTTGAACCGCGAGGCTGCCTTTGATCTGAAGCGCGAGTTTCCGGATTCCACCTTTGTTCTGAACGGGCAGATTGCGGATCTCTCGATCGCGCGCGAACTTCTTGACCGCGGCATCGACGGCGTGATGATGGGACGCGCCGCGTACCAGAATCCCTGGGTGCTCGCGGGGGTCGACAGCGCGCTTTTCGGGGACGATTTCAAGGTGACGCGGCGAGAGGTTATTGAAGCCGTCACGGAAGAAGTGAAGACCCATTGGAAGGACGACGAACATGCGCTTCGCGCCTTCTCAAGGCACCTGAACGGCCTCTGCCAGGGGCTTCCCGGCGCGCGCGCCTGGCGCCGCACGCTCGCGGACCCCAAGGCAATCCGAGAGCAGGGGCCGGAGCTCTTCCATTACGCCTGGCGGGAAGCCTTCGGCGAAGGCTTTTGAGTCTCTTGAACGAAATGCTTTCCGCCCGATCCTGAGGACCGGGCGGGAAAGCTTCCTTTCCCTCTTATCGGGCACCCTCAACAGAGCGGGAGGCCGCACGGGCAGATGAAAAGCCGGTGATCCTCCCGAAAAGCGCGCCGGGAATCAGAAGAAGTCCGAAAAGCGCAATCGCCGCCGACATGAGAAAGAGCGGCATGACGCCCGAAACGTCGTAGAGCATGCCGCCCATATTGGCGGCAAAGCCCACAGACCCTTGAACAACGGCGACGTAAAGGCCGCCAACGACTTCCGTGTGTCCGGGGACGGTGCGCACCATCCAGACTGACCACCCAACGGGGATGAATCCGAAGACGAGTGCGGAGAGAATGAGGGCGCCGATGACGGCAATGTGGCCCGAGAGCGCCCACATGAGAATGGGCGCCGCAAGCGCAAGCAGGGCGGTCGCCATGAAGGCGGGCGCGAAGTTCTTCTCATAGAGCTTTCCGGCAATGAGGGTCCCCGCAACGTTGACGAGTGCGTAGACGAGAAGCGCGATGGAGACCCCCGAGGGCGAGAGACCGGCGCTTTCTTCGAGCACGGGCCTCACGTATGTGAAGACCGTGTGGTAGCCCGCGTAGGACGCAAAAGTGGCGAAGAGCCCGAACACCACGCGCCGGTCGCGCAAAGGCTCCTTCATTGCGGAGAAGCCTGCCGATTGGTTCGGCTTCACCGCCGGCATCGTGAGGAACTGCCAGACGAAGGTGACCGCGGAAAGGAGCGCCGCGGCCCAGAAGACCGAGCGCCAGCCGAAGGCTTCACTCATGGCTGACGCCCCGGGGAGCGCCACGAGGGTCGCAACGGAAACACCCGAATAGACGATGGAGAACGCCTTGGGAAGCGCCTTCAGGTGAACGAGGCGCTGCACGACCGAGACGGAGAGCGACCAGAAGCCGCCCACGCAGAAGCCTAAGAGCGCACGGGCGAGAAAGTGCACCGCGACCGAGTCCGTCCATGCTATGAGGGCGTTTGAGAGCGCGGTGAGGAAGGTGAAGAGGAGAAGAAGCCGCCCTCTGTCCGTTCCGGGGAGCATCGGCGCGATCAGAAGGCTCGTCAGGAAAGCCGCCGCACCGACAGCGGTAACGGTTTGGCCGGCAGTCCCCGGCGTGATGCCGAGGCCTTCCGATATGGGCGTGAGGAGGCTCACCGGAATGAATTCCGACGCAATGAGTGCGGTGACCCCGGTGAAGAGCCCGAGGATGACGGGCGTGAAGGCTTTGTCCGGCGAACTCTGGATGACTGGCATGATGGAAATGCTCTGCGGGAGTAAAGACGGCCGCCTTTCGGGGAGAGAGCGGCCGCACATCGTGAAGAATGAGGAAATCGATCCTGAGGAACGATTACTTCACCTCAAGGCTCTTCTTAAAGAAGCCCGTGATTTTCTCGAACGGAATGAGATCCGTGCGGTCGTAGAGATCCACGTGGCCGGCGCCCGGAACGATCAGGAGTTCCTTCGGTTCTGCGGCGAGCCGGTAGGCGTCTTCGGAAAATTCGATTGAGTGCGCGTTTTCCCCCGCCACAAAGAGCATCGGACGCGGGGAAATCGTTTCGATGTCGTTGAAGGGATAGAAATTCATGAACTTCACGTTGCTGGTTAAGGTCGAATGCGTCGTGAGCTCTTTGGTTGAAGATGCCGGAGTGAATTCCCCGCGCGGCGTGCGGTAGAAGCCGTAGAACTCGCGGTCAATCGCGGTCGATTGAGGCGTGAGTTCATTGACGGTGCCGCTCGTGTACTGCGTGATTTTTCCTGTCTCGTACTCCTTCCAGCGCTCTTCGGCAGCTTGCTCAATCACAGCTTTTCTTTGTTCCAGAGTCTGACCATGGCGCAGTCCATTGCGGGTGGCAGCCCCCATGTCGTACATGGAAACCGTGGCCACAGCCTTGATGCGCGGGTCAATCTTCGCGGCGCTGATGAGGAAGCTCCCGCTCCCGCAGATGCCGAGGCCGCCGATCTTCGTGCGGTCAATGCCTTGCTTCGTGCCGAGGAAGTCCACGGCTGCGCTGAAGTCGTCCGAATAGACGTCGGGAAGGACCGACTGGCGGGGTTCGCCCGCGCTTTCGCCCCAGAAGGAGAGGTCGATCGCGAGGGCGGCAAAGCCCGCTTCAGCAAGCTTCTGCGCGTAGAGGTTGGAGCTCTGCTCCTTCACGGCGCCCATCGGGTGGCCGACGATCACCGCGGGAAGCGCCTTGGCCTGGTCGGCATTCTTAGGCAGATAGAGGTTCCCGACCACATTCATCCGGTAGAGGTTGTGGAAGGACACCTTTTCCATCGTCACCCGGTCGCTCTTATAGAAGTTGTCCGGGCCGCCCGCAGCATCGGCGGCAAAGGCGCCAGAGGAGGCCGCAGAAGCCATCAGAACGGAAAGCGCCGCAGCGGTGAGTTTCGCTTTCATTGTGAAAGTCTCCATCAATGTTTAGAGCGAATGCTTTTAAGGCATTCATTCGATTAATTTGTTGATGAAAACTATATTTAGCGTAAAATACTATGTCAAATACCTTATTTTTATTCTATTCCATGCTTTTTAAGCATAATTTGAACTGAAAAGGTTGACCTCATGGACATCCGCGTTCTTCGCTACTTCATCGCTGCCGTGGAAGCCGGGAGCATTTCGGGCGCCTGCGCGCGCGTGCACGTCACGCAGCCCACGCTCTCAAGGCAATTTATGGATCTTGAGGAGGAGCTCGGCCACAAGCTCTTTGAAAGAAGCAACCGGCGGCTTCTCCTCACGCCGAAGGGAAAGCTCTTTTATGAGCGCGCGCTCCTCATTACGGCGCTTTTTGACCGCACGAAGGCTGAAATGAAGGCCGAGGAGGAGCTTGCGGGCGAAATCCGGATTGCAGCGGGCGAAACGCCGTGCCTGAGGCCCCTCGCAAGAGCTATCGCCCGGCTTCGCGAGGAGGCGCCCCTCGTAACAGTAGTCATCGTGAGCGGTCACGAAGAGATCGTGCGCTCGGAACTCCATTCGGGCGTGACGGATTTCGGCGTCTTCATCGGCGACGTGGATCTTTTGCAATACGGCCGCATTTCGCTTAAAGCACGAAACCGCTGGGGGCTTCTCACCCGGCGGGACGGCGAACTGGCGGGGAAAACGTCGGTTCACCCTGAGGACCTGCTCCGGGGGCCGCTCCTCGCGTCGCTTCAGGCATCGCAGAATAACGAGCTCCTCTCGTGGCTCGGCAAGCACGCTCAGGAGATCCGCGTCGCCGCGCACTTCAACCTTCTCTACAACGCCTATCTCTTGGCTGAAGCGGGCGTCGGTAGCGTCCTCGCGCTCGAAGGGATCATCAACCCGGAGCCGAAGTCCAATCTCGTGTGGCTGCCGCTTGAGCCGGAACTCACGGCAGGCGTTTCCGTCGCCTGGGTGAAGGATCGGGTCATGACGCCTGCGGCCGAGCGGCTTCTTGCGCTTCTGCGCGAGGAGGATGACGCCTGAATGCGAGAGTGACGAACCGCGCGGGCGATGCCGCTGAAGATGGATGCTCGCGCGGGAACTGTACTGAACTATACTGAACTGTACTGTTTACAGCTTAAGTATACTGAGAAGTATACTTCTCAGTATACTTGGTAAATTTGAAATATCACTTGAATATCATAGATATAACAAATCTGACTATAAGTGAACTATACAAGTGATCGTTACAGGTATACCTCTAACTGTACTTTTGAGGATAGTTCAACTCTGAATCAAGCCGCCGATTCTTCTCTTCTCTTTTGAATCAAGGGCTGCCGGAACTGCACGGCAGGAAGCAGGAGTACATCGGACTCTTCGGGAGGATGGATGCAGCCAAACTCATCACGGCTCCCTACCCGCACAAGATCTCGCGAATGACAGGAGTCCGCGAAATTAAAAAAGAGCAGCAGGCCTCTCTGACCTCCTGCTCTTGAATCTGTTCTCAGGCTCCCGCGGGGTTCGCGATCCCTGGAGCCTGAGCCATCGGCTGCGTGCAGCCGTAAGCAATCACTGCTTCGGACGGCCGAACCACTTCATGTGAAGCTTCTCGTACGTGCCGTCGGCGCGGATTTCAGCGAGCGCCTTATTGACGGCTTTCTGCAGATCCGAGCGGTTTTTCGGGAAGATCATCGCCATCGGAACGGCATCCGCAACGAAGTCGAGGCGCTCGAGCTTGGTCTTAAGCGACGGCCGCGAAACGATCATGTAGTCCGTCGCGGGCTGCGCGTTGATGACGGCATCGGCGTTCCCGGAGATCATGTTGAGCATTGCGTCCGCGCCGCTCTCAAAGGTCGTGATCTTGGCGCCCGGGATCTTCTTTGCGCGGTCGTGGCTGATGGAGCCGAGCTGCACGGAGACGTTGAGGCCCTTCAGGTCGTCAAAATTTTTGATGCCCTTGGGGTTGCCCTTCGGGACGATGATCGTGAGGCCCGACATGTAGAAGGGATCGGAAAAGAGCACGCGCTTCGCGCGTTCGGGCGTTACGGCAAAGCCCGCGGCGGCAAAGTCGAGCGTGTTGCTCACGATCGCCGGGAGAATGGCGTCGAACTTGAATTCCTTGATGTCGAGGGTCGCCCCCATCTTGTCGGCGGCGGCCTTTGCAAGATCGAGCTCAAAGCCGATCAGCTCATTCGTTTTGCTGTCGTGGAATTCAAAGGGCGGGAAAGTGCCTTCCGTTGCCATCGTGAGCGTACCCGCGGCAAAGGACGACCCGGCGGCGAGCATCATTGCGGCCGCGCAGAAAAGGTGCTTCTTGAGAGAGGCGAGAGACATGGTGAAGATCCTCTTTTGGGGGAGCTGTAATGAAAGCGTGATGGTCCGGAATGCACGCAGAACATGAAAGGGTTTGACGGCAGGGACTGCTGCCGGGAGCGCTCCCACGAGCGCTCTGAATGCGAAATGTATCGGCAAAGAGCGCTTGGGCGTCCTCTTATTTCGCGCGTGTTTGCTCCCGATGGCCATGCTCTCGGCGCATCACCCTAAAAATTGATGAAGGGGTCATGAATGAGGCGGAAAGTCGCCGTAAACAATTGATTTGTCGACCAAAAGCGCACCTCGTTTGTGCGGCCGTTGCGCACCATTGCGTCACGACAATCATCGTTTTTATTCACACTTCAAAACTCGTAACGATAATTGTCGTGATGGTTGATTTTTAAAACATCGTGATGAGGCTGGTGATGCGGCAGATGGAAAACCCGTTTAAGTTCGGATCGGTTGTCGACGGCGAATATTTCACAGGTCGGCGCGATGAATTGCCGCATGTCAAGTAGACCCTCTCAAGCCGCAATTACCTGGTTCTCATCAGTCCCCGTCATTACGGCAAAAAGAGTCTCATCCGAAAGGCCGTCAGGGAAACCAGCCGGCCGTTCGTCTTCGTGAACGTTCAGGCGGCGGCCTGCGCCTCGGACCTCGCCCGACTCCTTCTGAATCGATTTTTAGAAGTTCATCCCTGGGAACGGATCAAGGATGGGTTGAAGCGGTTCCGGGCGAGCCCGACCTTCACCTACAATCCGAGCACCGACAAGATGGAGGCGTTGTTCAGGTCTTCTGAAGACGGAAGCCTCCTTCTGGAGGATGTGCTCAACCTGATGAACGAAAAGAGCGACCCCGGGAATCGCCTCATCGTCATCCTGGAGGAATTCCAGGACATTGCCGACTATGCGCCGGGAACCGACAAGCTGCTGCGTGCGGTCATGCAGATGCATGAGAACGTCAACTACGTCTTCCTCGGGAGCGGGGAAAGCAAGATGCGCGCATTGTTCGAGGACATCAGGTCGCCTTTCTTTCGTTTCGGGGCGCTCATGCATCTCGGCCGCATCCCGTACGATGATTTCTGCCGGTTCCTTTCGGAGAGACTGGCGCCGCTTTGCGGAAGCCGGTCTGAGGAATTTGCCCGCCAGATTCTCGATCTTTCCAAGTGCCAGCCTTTTTATACGCAGCAGCTGGCTGCCGGCTTCTGGGATCTCTACGAACGAATCGGCAAAAAGGCCGCCGTGCAATCGGCGGCTGAGGCAATCATTCGCAGCGTTTCGCCAGGGTACGCGTTTCTTTGGACGAAGCTCTCCATGCCGCAGCGCATTGCGCTTCAATACATTGCGCGGGGAGACAAGCTGCAGGATATCGATGCCTTTCCCATGAGTACGGTCTACTCAGCCGTCGGGCGCATGAAGAAGGACGGGCTGATTGTTCGCGAAGAAGATTACGAGTTCGAGGATCCTTTCTTCGGGCTTTGGATCCGTGCGCTTTGACTTCCTATTCGACGAAAATAGCGGTGATTCCCGAGGACCGTGAATTTCCACCAGAATGTTACGTCGCGCCGTTTACGGGCAACTGACGCGGCGTAATTTCCGGCATCGATCTCACTCCAGCTCGTCTTTTCGAGCGGGTTTAGGCTTGTTTTTACTTCCTCTCGGTCGACCTGGTCCGCGCTTGCCCTGAGCTATTCGAGCTTCACGCGCCTCTCGTTCGAGGGTCTTTTTGTTCTTGCTGCCTTTCGGTCTTCCGGGTTTGCGCCTGGGGGCGGCTTTCTGCGGTTTTGCGAATCTCACAGATTTTCTAATAAAAATCGTTATTTTTCTAACTAAAAGAACCTCAGATCTTCACACTATGAAGAATTCTTAAAAATCAACAAATTGA
>OBXA01000745.1_pt1 | contig 23133 bp, 29 predicted proteins | sample 1538121 | NCBI WGS metagenome assembly OBXA01 (sample SAMEA2580133, study PRJEB22360) | human gut metagenome | biome: human gut; feature: human-associated habitat; material: faeces | place: Denmark | collected 2008/2010 | reverse complement strand
ATTAGATTCGATGGATTTTATATTAGCCTTTTTTAGTGGGTTTGCCTTCAAGTTTGTGGCCCAATTCAATAAGGTATTGCTTAAGGTCATCTTTAATTTGAGGGTGTTTAAGTGCGTAATCAATAGACGTCTTCATAAAGCCAAATTTGTCACCGACATCATAACGATCTCCTGTAAATACACGAGCAAAGACGCGTTGTGTTTTGTTAAGAGTATCGATAGCATCAGTCAATTGGACTTCATTCCCAGCACCTGGTTCTTGATTTTCTAAGATACCGAAAATCTCAGGTGTTAAAAGGTAACGTCCGATGATAGCAAGATCACTCGGTGCATCTTCTGGATTTGGTTTTTCAACGAAAGTTTCAACGCTGTAACGTCCATTTTCGCCTTTACCCTGAGGAGCGATTACACCATAAGCAGAGACTTCTTCAGAAGATACAGGCATAACCGCAATAGTAGATGCATGTGTCTCCTCATAATCGTTGATAAGTTGTTTAGTCAAAGGTACCGCTTTGTCGTTAGTAATATCCATGAGGTCGTCACCAAGCATGACAACAAAAGGTTCATTTCCGACAAATGCTTTGGCTTGGAGAACAGCATCTCCGAGACCACGTGGGTGACTTTGACGGATAAAGTGGAGATTAATAGAAGTGGTGTCATTAACCAATTTCAACAAGTCAGTCTTACCTTTTTGTTCCAAGTTATATTCTAATTCGAAGTTTGAGTCAAAATGGTCTTCGATAGAGCGTTTTGATTTACCTGTAACAACCAAGATATCTTCAATACCAGACTTAAGAGCTTCTTCAACGATAAATTGGATGGTTGGTTTGTCAACGATTGGCAACATTTCTTTGGCCAATGCTTTAGTAGCTGGTAAAAAGCGTGTTCCAAGTCCTCCAGCGGGGATGACAGCTTTTCTAACTTTTTGATTTTTCATGAGAACTCCTTAGATTTTTTATTTTTTATCCCATTCATTTTCAGAGCGCAATTCATTGGACATCATATTGAGAATAGATTCCTTGATATCAGCACCCTCATAGATAGATTTGTAGATTGCTGTTGTAATTGGCATGTAGACGCCAAGTTCTTGAGCGATTTCGTAGGCAACCTTAGTGGTTGAAATTCCTTCGATAACCATACCCATGTTACGTTCAATGTCTTCTAGTTTTTCGCCACGACCAAGCGCATCTCCGGCACGCCAGTTACGTGAATGGATAGAAGTTCCAGTAACGATGAGGTCGCCAACGCCAGATAGACCGCTGTAAGTCAAAGGGTCAGCTCCGAGTTTTACACCAAGACGAGTGATTTCTGCCAGTCCTCGAGTAATTACGGCTGCCTTAGCGTTGTCTCCATAGCCCATACCATGGAGAGCACCAGCACCGACTGCGATAATGTTTTTAAGGGCACCGGCTGTTTCAACACCAATCACATCAGAGTTAGTGTAGAGACGGAAATAGCTATTACTAAAAATACCTTGGACATACCTTGCTGTTTCAAGGTCCTTAGATGCTGCTGTAATCAGGGTGATGTCACGAACAATAGTTTCTTCAGCATGACTTGGGCCAGATACAACGACAATCTCACTTCGCATTTCCGAAGGAATCTCCTCTTCAAGGATTGTAGAGAGGCGTTCGTGTGTTCCTGGTTCCAAACCTTTTGAAGCATGCATGACAACAACTTTGTGGTCTAAAAGTTCGGCAACTTGCTTAGCAACTAAGCGAGTGACCTTAGTTGGAACAACAAAGAGAATAGCATTAACACTATCTAAGGCTTCAGATAGCTCTTTGTAGGCTTTAATGCTTTCATCCAAAATCACATCTTTAAAATAGCGGGTATTGGTATGTTTTTCGTTGATTTCATCAATTTGTTCAGGGATGTTTCCCCAAATACGGACCTCGTGTCCGTTATCGTTGAGTACCTGAGCGAGAGCTGTTCCCCAAGAACCAGGGCCCAAGACAGCGATTTTTTGTTTTTTCATCATTCGGTCTCCCTTTATGTTCTTTCTAACAAAGCAGAAAAAGACTATATTCTTTCTCATTATAGCATAAGAAAAGCGAGTTTGTCTTGTCCGCTCTGTTAGGAAGATTGCTGGCTATTTATTTTTTAGCCAATTTTTAGCAATGTGGCCTCCAATGAGAGCAGCCATAAGAGTTCCCGCCAATCAGGATTAGAGCATGATTGGCTATGAATGGGACCATAACTTGGTCTACCTAATCTTGTGTTTTGCCTTTAGCTAAGAGTTGTGCACTGTAGGCTTTAGGAGCTAGCCACATGGTCACTATAGGTGCCAAGTTTCCCAGAGAAAAGACCATATAGGAAAGTAGATTTACTTTATCATTCTCATAGTTCTCATAGTTGCCCTTCTTGGCGAGTAAGTCAGCGCCAAGGCCAGCCAGCAAACTTGGAAGGAAGGTTAGGACAAAGTGACCAGAGGTAAAGAAGAAGATGGACATGAAGAGACCAAGGCAGGTAACAGCTCCAAATTGTTTGGTCTTTTGGATTAGCCCTAAATAAACCCAGCCCGAAAAGATAGCCACCAAGGCAGGTGTGTGGTACATGTTTTTGACTTTAAAAAAGATTAAATCAATCGCAACTGCAATGGTTAGGCATATAAAATACAGTAGAAGAGCTCGGCAAGTTTGTTTGATAAATATCTTTTGACGCATCTAGCCTCCTAATCGATGTGAGTTGTTTTGGTTTTATTGAGCCAAGAGTATGCCAAACCAATGAAAATACCGCCACCAATCCAGTTGCCGAAGAAAACGATTACCCACTGATGTAGAATATTTGCTAATGTGAAATTGTCCACAGCATCACGGATACCGTTGAAACCGAGTAACATGAAAGATGCAAAGTTTGCAATCAAGTGTTCATTCACCAAAAAGACAAACATGAAGATAGCTGATAGGGCAATGAAAATCTTGGCAGACTCTTCTTTGAGGAGCATATAGCCCAAGATAGCAAGGTTGACGAACATATTAGAAGTAATACCTTCTGTAAAGTTCATCCAATCTGTTTTTCCAAGCTTAGTTGAGACAGCAGTTACCAAGAAACTCTTATCTGTCAGATGATTGAAAGAGAAGGATTGGTTGAGGAACCAGGCCAAGATAAGGACACCAACAAAATTAAAGAAGGTACAGTAGAGGAGGATGGTAAAACCTTACTCCATTTGATTTTACCATAATAGGCACCACTAGTAAGGAACATCATGTTTGAAGTGGCTAACTCTCCGTTGAAAATGAGAACGAAGACCAATCTGGATAGCAAAGATAAAGGCAAAGACGAAGCGAGAAAGAGCTGGGCTAGCTGCACCAATAATATCAGCGCCAATAATTCCTACAGCAGTTGACATGGTAAGATAAACGCCGGCAAGCATAGAACGTAAGGCATAGCGACCAAGGCTTTCGTTAAAGAGAGCTTCTTTTTAGCGCAAGCAGCAAAAACTTTTTCTTGGAATTGAGACATAAGTTTACCTATAAGTAGTGTGACATGGAGCATGAATAGATACATATGCTCGGGTGAATGTTAATCTAAGATGACCATGAAAAAAGTTAGGATATTTTGTCCCAACTTTTCCAAGTCTTAGTATGAGGACGCTCCAGATGTGGCATCTGCGGCTGGCGATGCGTCGCCAGCGTGACCACTAGCGTCTAATACTCCAGATGTTGCATCGCTACCGCCATGGCTAGTTGCAGCCGGTGCAAAAGGACCGCTTCCTCCGACAAGGCGTTGAACAGTTGTTTCGAGATACCAGTCAAGCCATGGTTTAAAGTTAAAGACGATTTCATTGATTCCTGCATAAGAACCATCATCATAGTACATAGCTTGATAGTTATGCGTATTGATAACTCCTTCAGGCGAACCAGGTACAATTGTACGCACATATTCTTGGTTGCCGTTACGAAGGGTACCGATAACCCATTCCACATTCTTCATACGAGCTGGTGGAAGTGAACCGTGAACTGTTGACATACGGCTACCTGATTGAGACGGTACACGTTTAGCTAACATGGTATCAGGATCTTGATGGGCATTATTGTAGTAGAGGAACTGGTTGTTATCATCGGCATAGGTTAATTCAAACGGCATAGCCTTGAGGAACATGTCAATTTGGTTAACTGTCAAAATACCGTGATCTAGTTTAACATAAGTATCACCAGATACTGCACCAGTGATCTCAGCTACTTTTTCGCCCCATTCTGGATCGTTAGGATCAACCTCGGTAACAGTTGTAGCGATTGGTTTGTCACAATCCAAGTCTTCAGGTTCAATTGGTTTTGGTTTTTTCAATTTAGAAACCACTCCTACGTATTGGATGAAATTATCTAAGCATTGTTCAAGGAAGTTAATAGTACCTTCATTGGTAATGTTACCCTCAAGGTCAAAGGCTTCTTTGGCTTTTCCAATTTTTCATATTGATTAAACATAGGGACTTCATCAATTTCTAAAACTTCAAGTTCAAATTTAATTTTAAAATGTCTTCTGATAAATTCGAGAAGTTTACGGTTATATGATTGATCATAATTTGCTCCAACGATTCCAACAAATTTCATAGTTTATATTCTCCTGTCTTATAGGCTTTCCCAGTCGAAGTCTTCAGCTTCTTTATGTAGTAACTCTGTAGCATGTGAGAGTTTACCAGTAATTTTGACGTAGAGACGGAAGTCATCGAAAATAGCATCTAATTTTTTGATGACATCAAGGTCAACTAAATCGCCGTTGCTATCAAAAGCTTGAAGGGAATGTGAGAGCAAGAATTCGTCTGGGAGCACATTAGCTTTGATTTCTGGAGCATTCAAAATTTGACGAAGTTGTAGCTGTGCACGAGAAGCTCCTAGAGTTCCATAAGATGCCCCTGTAATCATAACAGGCTTATTCAATAGAGGGAAAACTCCGTATGAGAGCCAAGCTAAAGCATTCATGAGAACAGCCGGAATTGAGTGATCATACTCAGGTGTTCCAATGATGACACCATCAGCTTCATCGATTTTTTTAGCGATTTCTAGTGCACTTTCTGGCAATTGCTTATTAGCAGGTTTGTTAAAGACAGGAAGATCTTTGATTTCTACAAGTTCAATTTCTGCCTTATCTGCAAAATGCTTCTGAATATATTGCAATAATTGTCTATTAGTTGAACGTTTTGAATTCGTACCAACAAGTCCGATGAATTTCATGACAATTCTCCTTAAAAATATTATATCTAGTGTCATGTTAGCGTTTTCCTAGATAAAAGTCAATTTTCGTTTGATGAGAATACGATTAGACTATTACTTTTGTCATCTTATTCCGAATAGATTATAATAGGATAGATTTAGAAAATATTCTTCTTAATTCAGTGTAGATGATTTTACAAGAATTAGTTAACTGATGTATTGAAAGGAAAAATAATGACTAAAATTCGTGGATTTGAACTTGTATCAACCTATAACAATCAGGACTTACTTCCAAAGCGAGAGACTGCCCATGCAGCTGGCTATGATTTAAAGGTTGCGGAGAATACTATGATTTCTCCTGGGGAAATTGTTCTCGTACCAACAGGTGTTAAGGCTTACATGCAACCTGGTGAGGTTCTCTATCTCTATGACCGTTCCTCTAACCCTCGTAAAAAAGGTCTGGTCTTAATCAACTCAGTTGGAGTTATTGATGGCGATTACTATGGAAATCCCGGAAATGAAGGACATATCTTCGCCCAGATGAAAAATATTACTGACCAGCCTGTGACTCTTGAAGTTGGTGAGCGCATCGTTCAAGGTGTCTTTATGCCCTTCTTGATTGTTGATGGAGACGAAGCAGATGGGGTTCGAACTGGTGGGTTCGGGTCAACTGGAAAATAGAAGAAGTTTGCGGCCGGATTGCTGGTTATATCTTCTCATATCTTTGAGCAGCGTAGGGCTTCTTGCTTAACCAATCTGGATTTAAAAGAGTTTTTCTAGAGAAATCGTGCTAAAACTAGAGCTTATAGGAGTAGATGGCAATGTCTGAGTTTATCATGAAAGGAAAGGATTAGAATCATAGCTAAGAAAAAATCAACTTTTGTTTGTAGAGAATGTGGCTACAATTCACCCAAATATCTAGGGCGCTGTCCCAATTGTTCTTCTTGGTCCTCTTTTGAGGAAGAGGTTGAGGTGCAGGAGGTTAAAAATGCCCGTGTCAGTTTGACGGGTGAAAAGTCCAAACCTACTAAGTTAAAAGAAGTCTCTTCAATTAGTTATGCCCGCATAAAAACCGATATGGACGAGTTTAACCGTGTTTTAGGTGGCGGTGTGGTTCCGGGGAGTTTGGTTCTTATTGGAGGAGATCCAGGAATAGGGAAATCGACCCTCCTCTTACAGGTGTCAACACAGCTGGCTAACAAGGGAACTGTCCTCTATGTTTCTGGGGAAGAATCGGCCGAGCAAATCAAATTGCGGAGTGAACGTTTAGGTGATATTGATAACGAATTTTATCTGTATGCTGAGACCAATATGCAAGCAGTCCGTAGTCAAGTGGAGGGTATCAAACCCGATTTCCTCATTATTGATTCTATTCAGACCATCATGAGCCCAGAGATCTCTGGCGTTCAAGGTTCTGTTTCCCAGGTTCGTGAAGTAACTGCCGAACTCATACAGATTGCCAAAACCAATAACATTGCCACTTTTATTGTTGGGCATGTGACCAAGGAGGGACAGCTGGCTGGACCACGTATGTTGGAGCACATGGTGGATACTGTGCTTTATTTTGAGGGGGAACGTCATCATACCTTCCGTATTCTGAGGGCAGTTAAAAACCGTTTTGGTTCAACCAATGAGATTGGGATTTTTGAAATGCAGTCAGGTGGTCTGGTCGAGGTACTAAACCCTAGCCAAGTTTTCTTAGAAGAACGCCTAGACGGTGCCACAGGTTCTGCCATTGTTGTCACAATGGAGGGGAGTCGACCTATCCTAGCTGAGGTTCAAGCTTTGGTGACACCGACCGTCTTTGGTAACGCAAAGCGGACAACGACGGGACTGGACTTTAACCGTGTCAGCCTTATCATGGCTGTCTTAGAGAAACGTTGCGGCCTTCTTCTCCAAAATCAAGATGCCTATCTCAAATCAGCTGGTGGTGTCAAGTTGGACGAGCCAGCTATTGACCTTGCAGTTGCCGTTGCTATCGCTTCTAGTTACAAGGAGCTTCCAACCAATCCACAAGAAGCCTTCGTAGGAGAAATTGGCTTGACCGGAGAGATTCGTCGTGTGACTCGTATTGAGCAGCGTATCAATGAAGCCGCTAAACTAGGTTTTACTAAAATTTATGTTCCTAAAAATTCGCTTCATGGCATGAAGATTCCAGAAGGTATCCAGGTCATTGGGGTCACAACGGTAGGAGAAGTACTCAAAAAAGTCTTTTCTTAAAAGATATGCTCAGAGTTGGAATCTGAAAGCGGCTGCAAGAATACCTGTTCGATACTATATTTTTCTTAAGAATAGGGAGGTATCTATTATGCAATTTTTCACAGACAGCAATATGCAATTCCAGTTGATAGAGTTAACTCTTAATCAAGGTGAAACGGTTTTTATCCAACTTGGCAGTATGGTCTACCATACACCTAATGTGTGACTCTCAACACCAAATTAAATGCAAGTGGCTCTGGTGTAGGACGCTTTGTAAAAGCAGTTGGACGGTCAATGGTTTCGGGTGAAAGTACCTTTATTACCTAGGTATTTGCCCAGTCTAATAATGCTTACCTAGCATTGGCACACGACTCACCAGGTCAGGTGATTCCGCTGTATCTTGATGAAAAGCAGTACCGACTTAATGATGGTGCCTTTTTAGTACTTGATGGTACGGCTTACTATACAATGGAAACCCAATCGATCGGTAAGGCTCTCTTTGGTGGCCAGGGAGGATTCTTCGTTATGACGACCCAAGGTCAAGGGACTCTTTTGGCCAATGCTTACGGTTCTATTAAAAAATTGTGCTAAACAATCAAGAAGTGACTATTGATAATGCCCATGTTGTTGCTTGGAGCCAGACTATTGATTATAGTATTCATTTGGAAAATGGTTTCTGGCAGTCTATCGGAACAGGTGAAGGTGTGGTTAATACCTTCAGGGAAACAGGAGAAATCTACGTTCAAAGTCTCAACCTTCAAACAAACCTTCGCAGGCTTACTTAATAGATGCTTACCAAAACGTTCATAAAATAAAGGAGAATAACCTCGATAGGTAGGACTCTCTTTTTCACTTAAAGAAGTTGATAGCTGACAAGTTAAGAAAAAGATGATAAGATAGACTGTAAATAATTTGAATGTCAAATTAGTTCTCCGTTAGAAAGTGAGTTATTATGTCCTATTTTGAAAATTTTCTCAATGCCAACAAAGCCTATGTTAATCTTCACGGGACAGCCCATCTTCCCTTGAAACCTAAGACTAAGGTGGCTATTGTGACTTGTATGGATTCGCGCCTTCACGTTGCCCAGGCCTTAGGGTTGGCACTAGGTGACGCTCATATTTTGCGTAATGCGGGTGGTCGTGTTACGGAAGATATGATTCGTTCTTTGGTCATTTCCCAACAACAGATGGGGACACGTGAAATCGTAGTTCTTCACCATACAGATTGTGGTGCTCAGACCTTTAAGAACGATGAGTTTACGGCCTATCTTAATAAAGAACTTGGCGTTGACGTATCTGATCAAGATTTTCTTCCATTTACAGATGTAGAAGAGAGTGTCCGTGAAGATATGGCTATTCTTCGTCAGTCGCCACTTATTCCTAAGGATGTTATCATCTCTGGTGCGGTTTACGATGTAGATACTGGACGAATGACTCAGGTCTTCCCTTAATATCTAAAAATTTAGCAGGCATGATTGCCTGCTTTTTTATAATTCAATGTAAAAAACTCAGCTTACTAAAATATGCTGAGTTTTCTTGTTTTTAAGAGACGATAAAAATGAGAATTACAGTCCCTAAATAGAAGATACTAGTAATAAAGAAACTGATGCGCCAGAAAAACTTAAGGAAGCGTTTAAATTTAAAGGATTGTGTTTTTCTCAGCATCTGAATCGTGATAATAATAGCTGCCAGTGATAATAAGATGGTGATGTATGGCAGAAAACTATGGGTAAAAAAACGAGCTGATATAGCAATGACTTCAATAAAATAAAGTGGAAAGGTTAAATCAGCGAAATTAAGACCGAGATATTTTAAACTGAAGAAGCGGTGGATAATAAAAGCAAAGATAGGTGTTAAAATCAAAAATGCTATAGCAAAGAATTTATATAGAACCATAGGTCTATTTTACCGCGAAAAAGTCTTAATGTAAATTTTTTCCTAAACTTAATAAGAATTTCTTGCATCTAAAAAGAATTTTTGTATAATAGATAAGGTATGTAAAAACATACTTGTGGGAGGTAACAAAACTTACTTACCGCCAAAACCACAATAGGAGGAAATTACAAAATGGCTAAAAAAGTCGAAAACATCGTAAAACTTCAGATTCCTGCTGGTAAAGCGACTCCAGCTCCACCAGTTGGACCAGCTCTTGGTCAAGCCGGAATCAACATCATGGGATTCACTAAAGAGTTTAATGCTCGTACAGCTGATCAAGCTGGTATGATTATCCCAGTTGTTATCTCTGTGTATGAAGATAAATCATTCGATTTCATCACTAAAACACCACCAGCTGCTGTTCTTTTGAAAAAAGCTGCAGGTGTTGAAAAAGGCTCAGGTACTCCAAACTCAGTTAAAGTTGCTTCAGTAACTCGTGCGCAAGTACGAGAAATTGCTGAAACTAAAATGCCTGACTTGAACGCTGCAAACATCGAATCAGCTATGCGTATGATCGAAGGTACTGCACGTTCAATGGGATTCACTGTTACTGACTAATTCAGTTAACAAGAAAACCACAGACGTCGCCTCACTTCGCTGAGTGACGTGGAAGATGAAAGTCGTTATGACCACAATACACAAGGAGAAATAATTAACATGGCTAAAAAAAGCAAACAAATGCGTGCTGCTCTTGAGAAAATCGACAGCACAAAAGCTTACAGCGTAGAAGAAGCTGTAGCTCTTGCACAAGAAACTAACTTCGCAAAATTCGATGCTACTGTTGAAGTATCATATAACCTTAACATCGATGTTAAGAAAGCTGACCAACAAATCCGTGGCGCAATGGTATTGCCAAACGGTACTGGTAAAACTCAACGCGTTCTTGTATTTGCCCGTGGTGCTAAAGCTGAAGAAGCTAAAGCAGCAGGTGCTGACTTCGTTGGTGAAGACGAACTCGTTGATAAAATCAACGGTGGATGGCTTGACTTTGACGTTGTTGTTGCAACGCCAGACATGATGGCAATCGTTGGTCGTCTTGGACGTGTCCTTGGACCACGTAACTTGATGCCAAACCCTAAAACTGGTACGGTAACTATGGACGTTGCTAAAGCAGTTGAAGAGTCTAAAGGTGGTAAAATCACTTACCGTGCTGATAAAGCAGGTAACGTACAAGCTATCATCGGTAAAGTTTCATTCGAAGCTGAAAAATTGGTTGAAAACTTCAAAGCATTTAACGATGCTATTCAAAAAGCTAAACCAGCTACAGCGAAAGGTGTTTACATCACAAACCTTTCAATCACTACTACACAAGGTCCTGGTATCAAAGTTGATCCTAACTCATTGTAAGAGTAGTAAAAACCTATCTTCGGATAGGTTTTTTTTAATTGAGCTAGATAGGAATACTTGATTAGAAAATAAAAAATCTTCAGAAGGTAGTGTTGATTGTTGGAGGTTACGGTATATTTTATGCGTATAAAGAAAATGACCAACAGAAATCATCAACTAAAGCAGTACTTCTTAATAAGGATTTCCGTCAATCATTAGGATTTGCCATTGATCGTACAAATTATGCAGCTCAGTTGAATGGTAAAGAAAGTGCTAATACAGCTGTTCGTAATATCTTTGTTAAACCAGACTTTTTTCAAGCAGATGGTAAAGATTTCGGAACAATGGTAATGGATCAACTTCCAGCTTATGGTGATGAGTGGTCTGGTGTGAATCTTGCAGATAGTCAAGATGGTCTTTACAATCCAGAAAAAGCTAAGGCTGAGTTCGCGAAAGCTAAGGAAGCCCTTCAAGCAGAAGGAGTTCAGTTCCCTATTTATTTGGACATTCCAGTAAACCAAACAAGTAAGTTTTTGTAAATCAAGTGCAATCTCTCAAACAGTCTATTGAAGCTACACTTGGAAAAGAGAATGTTGTCATTGATATCCATCAATTGTCAGCCAACGATTTCTACAATATTACTTACTATGCTTCGAATGCAGCAGCAGAGGATTGGGACTTGTCAGTTGGTGTTGCTTGGGAGCCTAATTACCTCGATCCATCCACATATCTTGATGTTTTGAAAACGACTAGTAGCGAGAACACCAAGTCCTTTATGGGTTACGACAATCCAAATAGTCAAGCTGTGGAAAAAGTAGGTCTTAAAGAATATGACCAATTAGTTGAGGATGCTTCTAAGGAAACCACAGATTTAAAAGTTCGTTATGAAAAATATGCTAAAGCTCAAGCATGGTTGAAAGATAGTGCCCTCTATCTTCCAACTACCGCTTATAGTGGTGCAGCAACGGTAGTTTCTCGCATACAGCCATTCTCAGGAGCTTACGCTTAAGCTGGTGATAAAGGTTCGACCTACTACTTCAAGTATATTAAATCTCAAGATGATATTGTAACTAAGAAACAGTATGATTCAGCTTATAAAGATTGGCTTAAAGAAAAAGCAAAATCTAATGACGAAGCTCAAAAAGATCTTGCAAAACACGTTAAGTAAACTATCGAAAACGTCTACCTTTAGGTGGTCGTTTTTTTGATAAAATTCCTCGAACAACCTTTAGATTGTGTTATAATAAAAAGGATTGATACTTATAAGCTTATGCTTAAGCTTGGGGAGAGCCTTCAAGCTAACCAGGTATCCAAAGACTGAAGAATGAAACATAAAAAGGAGATTTATCTTGGCTAAAGATATCCGCGTTCGTTACGCACCAAGTCCAACAGGGCTGCTACACATTGGTAATGCCCGTACGGCATTGTTTAACTACCTCTATGCACGTCATCATGGCGGTACTTTCATTATTCGTATTGAAGATACTGACCGTAAGCGTCACGTTGAAGATGGTGAGCGTTCACAGCTTGATAATTTGCGTTGGTTGGGAATTGACTGGGATGAAAGTCCTGAAACACATGAAAATTACCGTCAATCAGAGCGTTTGCCACTTTACCAAAAATATATTGATCAACTTTTGGCAGAAGGCAAGGCTTACAAGTCATATGTAACTGAAGAAGAGTTGGCTGCAGAACGTGAACGTCAAGAAGCAGCAGGTGAAACACCTCGTTATATTAACGAGTTCCTTGGTATGACTGAAGAAGAAAAAGCCGCCTACATCGCAGAACGTGAAGCCGCTGGCATTATTCCTACAGTTCGTTTGGCTGTTAATGAGTCAGGAATCTATAAATGGCATGATATCGTTAAAGGAGATATCGAATTTGAAGGTGGCAATATCGGTGGTGATTGGGTTATCCAGAAGAGGGATGGTTATCCAACTTACAACTTTGCGGTTGTTGTTGATGACCACGATATGCAAATTTCACACGTTATCCGTGGAGATGACCACATTGCCAATACGCCAAAACAGCTTATGGTTTATGAGGCTCTTGGTTGGGAAGCACCTGAGTTTGGGCACATGACCCTTATCACCAATTCTGAAACTGGTAAGAAGTTGTCTAAACGTGATACTAATACCCTTCAATTTATCGAAGATTACCGTAAAAAAGGTTACCTGCCAGAAGCAGTCTTCAACTTTATTGCTCTTCTAGGTTGGAACCCTGGTGGCGAGGACGAAATCTTCTCTCGCGAAGAACTTATCAAACTCTTTGATGAAAACCGTCTAAGTAAGTCTCCAGCGGCCTTTGACCAGAAGAAACTGGATTGGATGAGTAATGACTACATCAAGCATGCTGATTTCGATAAGGTCTTTGCTCTTTGCAAACCCTTCTTGGAAGAAGCTGGTCGTTTGACAGATAAAGCTGAAAAATTAGTTGAACTCTATAAACCACAGATGACAGCTGCGGAAGAAATTGTACCTCTTACAGACCTCTTTTTCGAAGATTTCCCAGAATTGACAGCGGCTGAAAAAGAAGTTATGGCTGGTGAAACAGTACCAACAGTACTTGAGACCTTTAAAGCTAAACTTGAAGCTATGTCAGATGATGAGTTTGTTACAGAAAATATTTTCTCACAAATTAAGGCTGTTCAAAAAGAAACAGGAATTAAAGGGAAAAACCTCTTCATGCCAATTCGTATAGCTGTTTCAGGAGAGATGCACGGCCCAGAATTACCAGAGACTATCTTTTTACTTGGTCGTGAAAAATCTATTAAACATATTGATCAAGTTCTCGCAACACTATAAAAAAACGAACCCAACATTTGTTGGGTTTTCGAATGTACATAAGCAATATGTCAGCCATCATATGATTTTAGTTAAGAGTGTTTTTGTAATACAATGATGATATAACGTAGTCATATTATCATTTTAAAAACTTTAAATTAGTTTTATAATAGATTTGTAATAAAAAGTTGAGAGAAGTGAAGATTTGGTTGGTATTTCTACTACGTCATTGACATGTATCCATAATTGAGGTTATAAGTCAGTTAAAGAGCTTGGGGTATCTAGGCTCTTTTTTATGTTACGTAAACAAATTCATATGTGACATGGTCTGACTATCAGTTGAATAATTGATGGTTCTTAACTAGGAAAAAAATAGATTTATATTTTTAGTTTTTTCTAATAGGAACGACGCTAAATTATATATTTATCTTACAATAAAGTAGGTTGATTTTTGAAAGGAAAAGCGGGAGTCCCTTGCTTATTTTTAGGAGGCATTACGGGATGGCTTTTAGTGATCAAATTTAGCAATTTATAAAAATAGACTAAGAAATTACAGTTCAGGATAAAAAACGACATTCATTCTATCTAAAATTGTTGCTCTGTTCTCTACCGAGGATGCTGTTGTTCAAAAGGTCAGTACTTTGTACAGGCCTTTTGGCATTTTATAAGAAAAATAGTTAAAAACATTTTTAAATCTATTTAAACAGTTTCAAGGCTGTTATTTATTTTCAATCTGATATTGCATAAAATTGAATAAAAACCAAAAAAATAAAACACTTTTTGACTAAAAATATAAAAATAAAAATAAATATAAAAAAATATCAAAAAAATAGTTGACATATGAATAAATATTCAATATAATTTATCTCGTAAGGTTGATAGAGATAGCAACCCTAAGAAAATATAAGAAAAGAGAAAATAATATGTCAAAAGAGAAAGTTATTCTTGCCTATTCAGGAGGTCTTGATACCTCAGTCGCTATTACATGGCTTAAAAAAGATTACGATGTTATTGCTGTTTGTATGGATGTGGGTGAAGGTAAAGATTTAGAGTTTATACATGACAAAGCTTTGACTGTTGGAGCTGTTGAGTCTTATGTTCTTGATGTCAAAGATGAGTTCGCTGAAGATTATGTGCTTCCAGCACTTCAAGCTCACGCCTATTACGAGCAAAAATATCCTTTAGTTTCAGCCCTTAGCCGTCCAATTATTGCTAAAAAATTAGTTGAAATTGCTCATAAAACAGGTGCAACAACCATCGCTCACGGTTGTACTGGTAAAGGTAATGACCAAGTTCGTTTTGAAGTTGCCATCGCTGCCCTAGATCCAAGTCTTAAAGTAGTAGCGCCAGTACGTGAATGGAAATGGTCTCGTGAGGAAGAAATTGAGTATGCTAAGGCTAATGGTGTTCCAGTTCCGGCAGACCTTGATAATCCTTACTCAGTCGACCAAAACCTTTGGGGACGTGCCAATGAGTGTGGTGTTCTTGAAAATCCTTGGAACCAAGCTCCGGAAGAAGCTTTTGGAATTACTAACTCACCAGAGTCTGCACCCGATGAAGCTGAGTATGTAGATGTAACTTTTAAGGAAGGGAAACCAGTTGCTCTTAATGGTAAAGAAATGAAATTGGCTGACCTTATCCAAGAAATGAATGTTATCGCTGGTAAGCATGGCGTTGGACGTATTGACCACGTTGAGAATCGTCTTGTGGGTATCAAGTCACGTGAAATTTATGAATGCCCAGGAGCTATTGCACTTTTGACAGCTCATAAAGAAATTGAAGATTTAACTTTGGTTCGTGAAGTATCTCACTTTAAACCAATTCTTGAAAATGAATTGTCAAATCTCATCTATAACGCTTTGTGGTTTAGTCCGGCAACAGAAGCTATCATTGCTTATATCAAGGAAACACAAAAAGTAGTTAATGGTATCGCTAAAGTAAAACTTTACAAAGGGCATGCACAAGTAGTCGCACGTCAATCAGCTAATTCATTGTATGATGAAAACTTGGCTACTTACACATCAGCCGACAGCTTTGATCAAGATGCTGCGATTGGATTTATCAAGCTTTGGGGACTTCCAACACAGGTAAATTCTCAAGTTAACCATCCATTTGACAAATAATAACAGATTTCATAAGAAAAGCAGGATATGAGAAGAAACTTCTTAATATCAGATAAAAGTGGACAGGGAGCCGCATCTGATACTCTTTTCTTATAACTTATATTATTCTCGTGAAGACGTTCTGCGAGGCGTCACGATCCTAAATAAACTACGACTGAGATCGGGTTTTAGGAAAACAAGTGTCCAGAGAGACAAACTAAGCTAGACAAAAAATATCTAGCTTTTTTCATTTAAAATATTGTGGCCTAAGAGGTCATTACTTGTTATAAGTATTAAGAAAGGACGGAAGGTTATCTTATCGTTTAGGAAAATCTTCAACATAAAAACTATGGCAGAAAATCATAAACTATGGGGCGGTCGGTTCGAAGCTAGTCTTGAAAAATGGGTAGAAGAATTTGGTGCTTCAATCTCCTTTGACCAAAAGATGGCTGAGTTTGATCTGAAAGGCTCTATTGCCCATGTAACCATGTTGGGTGAGACAGGAATTATTGCTCAAGAGGAGGCTTTGCAAATTAAACAGGGCTTGGAAGAGCTTCTGGAGGAATATAAGGCTGGTAAGCTGGAATTCGATGTTTCCAACGAAGATATTCATATGAATATAGAAAGTCTTCTAACGGCTAAAATTGGACCTGTGGCAGGAAAGCTTCATACAGCGCGTTCACGTAACGACCAAGTAGCGACAGATATGCACTTGTATCTGAAAGCCAAACTCGTGGAAGTTATTGAGAAAATTGATAACTTACGTAATACCTTGGTCAGTCTAGCAGATAAACATACTTACACAATTATGCCAGGGTACACCCACTTACAGCATGCTCAGCCGATTTCTTTTGGTCACCACTTGATGGCTTACTACAATATGTTCACACGTGATTCTGAACGTTTTGAATTTAATATCAAGCATACCGATATTTCCCCACTTGGTGCTGCCGCTTTAGCAGGGACAACTTTCCCAATTGATCGTAATATGACATCTGATTTAATGGGCTTTGCAAAACCATATAGTAATTCTCTAGATGCTGTTTCCGATCGTGACTTTATTCTCGAATTCTTGTCAAATTCAAGTATCCTTATGATGCATATGACACGTATTTGTGAAGAAATCATTAACTGGTGCTCTAACGAGTTTAAGTTTGTAACTCTTTCGGATACTTTTTCAACAGGATCTTCCATTATGCCTCAAAAGAAAAATCCAGATATGGCGGAACTTATTCGTGGGAAATCAGGTCGTGTTTATGGTAATCTGATTGGACTATTGACCGTGATGAAATCACTACCTTTGGCTTATAATAAGGATCTACAAGAAGATAAAGAAGGTATGTTTGATACGGTAGAAACGATTACTGTCGCTATTGACATCCTTGCAGGTATGCTCAATACTATGACTGTTAACGACAAGCATATGGCAGAGTCGACAGAAAAAGATTTCTCAAATGCTACGGAATTGGCGGATTACCTTGCAACTAAAGGACTTCCATTCCGTGAAGCTCATGAAATTGTAGGGAAGCTTGTCCTCGAGTGTACTAAAGCAGGTTATTACCTTCAAGATGTTCCTCTTGAACGTTATCAAGAAGTTTCAGATTTGATTGAAGAGGATATCTATGAAACATTAAAGTCTCACACTGCTGTTGAGCGTCGTCATTCTCTTGGTGGGACAGGTTTTGATCAAGTTAAATGGCAAATCAAAGAAGCTCAGCAAAGTCTCAACAAGTAAGTCTCTAAGCCCCTAACCATAAGGTTTTGGGCTTTTTTGCTATTTATGATATAATAGTACTAATTTTGAGTTTGGAGTCACATTTTGAAAAAATCTTATCGCGTTAAGAAAGAGAAAGACTTTAAAGCATTATTTGATGCAGGACACAGTGTTGCTAATCGAAAATTTGTAGTCTACTGTCTGGATCGTAATCTACCTCATTTTAGAGTAGGTTTATCAGTTAGTAAGCATCTTGGTAATGCGGTTACTCGGAATCGGGTAAAACGTCGTCTACGACATGCACTGATGGACATGTCATCTCAGTTGGAACATCAAGATTTTGTCGTTATTGCTCGTAAAGGTGTTGAGGACTTAAGTTACCAAGACATTTATAGCAATCTCGTTCATGTCTTAAAAATAGCAAAGTTGTATAAAGACTAGACAATTGCCTTGCTTCGTTACATTATAGGAATGACTAAGATTGTTCATGGTCTTAGGAATCATCTTAATGGACGAAGAAAACTAGTTCTCTGGTCTATTTTAAAGGAGTTTTTAGTGAAGAAAAAACTTAGTTTATCTATTTTAGGGACAGGAGCTCTCTTGCTTTTGTCGGCTTGTGGACATGGTGACGTTACAAGTCAATCTAGTGGCGTTTGGGAACGTCTCATTTTAACCTTTGGTAAGGCTATTCAAGGACTCTCATTTGGAGGATCCATTGGATTAGGTATTATCATTTTTACGATTTTGATTCGTGCGGTCATGATTCCTTTGTATAACCGCCAAATTAAGTCAAGTCGTGAATTGCAAGAGCTTCAGCCAGAGTTGCGTCGCTTACAGAGTGAGTATCCTGGCCGAGAGAATCGTGAGGCCCTGGCTTATGCACAACAAGAACTTTATAAAGAGCATGGTGTAAATCCTTACGCAAGTTTCCTTCCTCTCATAATTCAGTTTCCTATTTTGATGGCTCTTTATGGAGCTCTTACACGTGTGCCAGAGTTGCGAGAAGGATCCTTCTTGTGGGTTGATCTTGGTCAAAAAGATCCGTACTTCATTCTTCCGATTCTGGCGGCAGCTTTTACTTTCCTTTCAACTTGGTTGACGAATAAGGTTGCTAAAGATCGTAGTGCTATGCTTATTGTCATGAATATCATGCTTCCAATCTTTATTTTTTGGTTTGGGACACAGATTTCTTCAGGGGTAGCACTTTATTGGACAGTTTCGAATGCTTTCCAAGTCGTTCAAATTTTAGTTTTTAATAACCCATTTAAAATCATTGCTGAGCGTAACCGTTTGGAAGCAGAAGAAAAAGAACGTAAAGCTAAGATTCGTCGTGCCAAGAAAAAGGCGAATAAACGTAAATAAGGAGGCTTTTTATGGTAGTCTATTCTGGACGAACAGTTGAACAAGCTATCGAGAAAGGTTTGAGAGACCTTAATCTACCGCGTATGAAGGCTCATATTAAGGTGATTTCTCGTGAGAAGAAAGGTTTTTTAGGGTTCGGAAAGAAACCTGCCCAAGTTAGCGTTGAACCAATCATTGAAGAAATAGCTCACAAAGCTGATCGCGATGTTATTAAAGTGGCTCCTGATGCTGTAAATCAGCCGGATGATTTTGTTACAAGTTCCAAAGAAGAAACTACTGCTTTCAAGAAAGTGACAAAGCTTATTACGGTTTCAGATAATAAGGGAGAGGCACAGGAAATCTTAAAGCAACCAGTGGCTACTGAGACCTTTGGGGAAGAAGTGCCTGGTAAAATACAGGGGCAGCCAAAGGCGACAATCATTCCTTTATCTGTTAAGCACGAGTCATCAGAAGAGGATGCTACAGAACCTAAGGTTACTTCTCTTGCGCCCAAACTAGAACCTGTTGCTCAACTTCAGAATGTAGAAACTTCAGAATCAGAAGATGATTTCAGCTCTTTTGTGGCATCTGAGTTTAGTTCAGTTGAATCTTCTGAAAGCAATTTTGAAGAAGTTCAATCAGCGGCAGATGACGTTTTATCTTACCTTGAAAAAATCATCTATGAAATGGATGTTGATGCTAGTCTGGAGGTTAGTCACAATCGTCGTAATATCATTATACAGATTGAGACAGACCAGCCAGGACGTGTTATTGGCTATCACGGTAGGGTTCTTAAGTCTTTACAACTTTTAGCACAAAATTATGTGCACGACCGTCATTCTAAACGCTCTAGTGTTGTTCTTAATGTTCGTGATTATTTGGAGCAACGTACAGAGACTCTGATTGATTTAGCAGAAAAAATAGCAGCCAAAGTAAAAGAAACAGGGAGAGAGTATGTGATGGATCCAATGACCAACAGCGAACGTAAAATCATTCATAAGTATCTCTCTCAAATTGAAGGTGTAGAAAGTCACTCAGAAGGTGATGATCCTAATCGTTATGTTGTGGTGACAAAAGTATAATTAGAATAGAGTTTATTGCTTGCAAAAACTAGTCTTATTTTAAGGCTAGTTTTTTTTGACAATGAAAAGTAGTCGCTGTCTAACAAAGTGAAAACAGGGTCAAAATGAAACGTAATACTACCAAACTAAAGAAAAAGTTAATCACAACTGGAAGCGGGAGAGATAATAGCAAAAGGAATCGAACAACTATCTATATGGAAGGAGCTAAATAATGGAGGTCTCGATTATCTACGCATATCCAAACAACAATAGCTACAATCTCTCTATACTAGAGACTGAAAAAAAGAATTTATCACCCCCTACAAGGCATTAGAATCTTTGATTTGTACAAAGAGAAGTTTGATCCTGTTTTACAATTCGATGCCACATATAGGAGAAGAGACATAGCTCATGATATAAATATGAAAGTCTATAGAGACTTGTAGACTTGGTGATACGGTATGGATTATTACTAGACATAATACACCCAAGATTTTTTCCTTTTGCGCAAGACTACACCAAAGTTTTAAAATATTAAATCCTAAAAACTTGTGGCATTAAACTATTCAAAGTCACTTAGCTTGCACGTGTTGAATATATGAGTGAGCAAAAGCAAAAAATAAAGCTCAAAAATATTGCAAAAATAGTTAAATCCTTATAACTAAATATTGATAGTGTGAGGAGTTAAGGGGGTGATATATACTAGATTTTTAAAACCATTCTATTACGGTTATCGGTCTGTTCTTTTTACTAATGAATTTTCTAGTACTTCAAGCTATGGTGAAAATAATCTCTAAGTATTTCTTGACAAGAGCATGCTATTACTATAAAATAATATGGTATGTTTAGTAACTGATCAAAAATAGCCGGCTAAACGAATACGAAAATCTATTAGGAGGTATTCAACGTGAAACGTACTTATCAACCAAGTAAAATCCGTCGTCAACGTAAACACGGATTCCGTCACCGTATGTCAACTAAAAACGGACGTCGCGTTCTTGCAGCTCGTCGTCGTAAAGGACGTAAAGTTCTTGCAGCTTAAGACATTCATGAAAGCAACAGTGCTCGAGACTGTTGCTTTTTTGTTGTCTTTCGAAAACCATTAGCTGTGCTAGTGGTTTTCGAAAAGCTTTTAGCGATGTATCAAATAATCCTCCAACTAAAGTGTTTCATTAGATAAGGTTTTCCGACCATTAATTAGTATATTAAAGGAGGATTCTTGATAAGACAGAATAATAGTTTAGCACATACTACATGGAATTGTAAGTATCATATTGTATTCGCCCCAAAATATAGACGTCAAATAATCTATGGGAAATACAAAGCAAGTATTGGTCAAATCTTCCGATTATTATGTGAAAGAAAAGGCATTGAAATTCATGAAGCTGAAGATTGCCCAGATCATATTTACATGTTGGTGAGTATACCACTGAAGCTAAGTATCTCCTCATTTATGGGATATTTAAAGGGTAAAAGTAGCTTAATGATATTCGACCGACACGCTAATTTAAAGTATAAATATGGGAATCGCAAATTTTGGTGTCGAGGGCTTTATGTTGATACGGTTGGGCGAAATCAGAAGCGAATTGAAGCATATATTCGTAATCAATTACAAGAAGACGTGATAGCAGATCAGCTCAGTCTTTTCGAGGAATATGATCCGTTTACAGGTGAGAAGAATAAAAGAAAGTAGTCTAAAATAGACCCGCTAGTCGGGTCAGCTAGCAAAGGTGGTGCTGAAGGGAAACCATTCGGTAGGCCTTTAGGCCTCGGCTGGTAGCTTCGGATGAAATTGTTAGGTGATGAGCTTTAAAGAGTTTGAATCGACAGTTTGAAAATAGAGAGCTGACAATTCTTATAAAATTTGATACACTAATGCAGTTGTGGATAATGTCCGCTCGCTAAAAAAATACTTAGGACTGTTTTTCCTAATGTAAGGAGTTTAAATGATTGATTTTCCTATTAAATATCGTCTTATAAAGAAAGAAAAATACACAGGAGCACGCCTAGGAGAAATTATAACGCCTCATGGCACTTTTCCAACACCGATGTTTATGCCTGTCGGTACCCAAGCTACTGTAAAAACGCAATCCCCTGAAGAACTACAGCAGATGGGTTCAGGAATTATTTTGGCAAATACTTATCATCTATGGCTGAGACCTGGTGATGAGCTTATTGCTAAAGCTGGTGGACTCCATAAGTTTATGAATTGGGATCAAGCCATTCTTACAGATAGTGGAGGATTCCAGGTTTACTCATTGGCGGAAAAGCGAAACATTTCAGAGGAAGGTGTAACCTTTAAAAATCACCTTAATGGAAGTAAGATGTTTCTTTCTCCTGAAAAAGCTATTTCAGTTCAGAATAATCTCGGCTCAGATATTATGATGAGCTTTGACGAATGTCCGCAATTTTACCAGCCATATGATTATGTCAAAAAATCTATCGAACGTACGAGTCGTTGGGCAGAGCGTGGACTAAAAGCCCATCGTCGGCCACACGATCAAGGGCTTTTTGGTATTGTACAAGGAGCTGGTTTCGAAGACCTTCGCAGACAATCTTCGCATGATTTGGTTTCTATGGATTTTCCAGGGTATTCTATTGGTGGTCTTGCGGTTGGAGAAACTCATGAAGAGATGAATGCCGTACTAGATTTTACTGTACCTCTACTTCCTGAAAACAAACCGCGTTACCTTATGGGAGTAGGGGCGCCAGATAGTTTGATTGATGGTGTTATCCGTGGAGTCGATATGTACGACTGTGTTTTGCCGACAAGGATTGCTCGAAATGGGACGTGTATGACTAGCAATGGACGCCTAGTAGTTAAAAACGCTGCCTATGCAGAAGACTTTAGCCCAATTGATCCAGAGTGTGATTGTTACACATGTAAGAATTACACACGTGCATATGTGAGACACTTGTTGAAAGCAGATGAGACGTTTGGAATTCGTTTGACAAGTTATCATAATCTTTATTTCCTAGTAAATTTGATGGCCAGGGTGCGCCAAGCTATTGTTGATGACAACTTACTCGAGTTTCGTCAAGACTTTATTGAAAAATATGGGTATAATGCGAGTAACAGGAATTTTTAAATAATTTATTTAGCAGTACCGAATTTACTGCTTTTTTTCTTTCTTGAATTGTCAAATTAAGTGCATACTTTCCCCTTAGAATACTTCATAAGGTGTTTTTCAGTTAAGACATTATCGTGGCCTATTATTAAGTTTGCTTTCCTGCAGTTGAATAGTCTGATGACTTGTCTTTCCACGATGGCGGTGCTTACGAATACTGGCACGAGCACGATGACGATGAAGTGACATAGAAAAATGATGGTAGCTCATAAGACTTCCTTTCGTAACTAGTTCGTTCAATTCTATTTTACAAGAAAATCTTATGAGTTTTTATTGTGTACTTATCTCTTGTATTGTATATTTAAGTTTTTAAAACCTCTTGACAGCTATCCAAAAGGGTGCTAAGATATAAAAGTTGTCTTAAGCGATTTGTCTCTAACTCGTAAAGGTTC
>OBXA01000742.1_pt1 | contig 23184 bp, 19 predicted proteins | sample 1538121 | NCBI WGS metagenome assembly OBXA01 (sample SAMEA2580133, study PRJEB22360) | human gut metagenome | biome: human gut; feature: human-associated habitat; material: faeces | place: Denmark | collected 2008/2010 | reverse complement strand
AGCCTCTCGGCGCGGGGGGGAGGGGGGGGGGGGGGGGGGGGGAGTCCCAGAATGCCGCCCAGGATCAGATGGCGCAGCGTCAGCCCGTCCGCGGTCGGATTAAGCGCAAGAATAGAGCCGCCGAACCCCACCGCAAGAATTGCGGCAAGCGTGAGAAAGCTCACTTTCCGATCCCACTTCATCACCCACATGATGAGAAGGATGAAGAAAGGAGACGTATAGAGCATGCATTCAGCCGCGCAGACCGGAATCTCCTGCGCGAGGATGATTGCCGAAACGGAAGCGCAGAGCCCCGTGCAGCCGCGCGTGAGATGAAGCCGCCAGCAGGACGTCAGAAAAGGCGTCCGGGTTTTGAGCATCCAGAAGGTGCAGAGCGCGCTCACGCCCAGATACTGCGCCGTCATGAGTTCAAGGAAATCATGCGTCGTGCCGATGCTGCGGATCAATGCCGTTTCACAGGCGCCGAAGAAGGCAGAGAGCAGAATGAGAACGCTTGAACTCATGGGAAAAAAGAATCAATGCGGCGGGAGAAAAGCAATAGTCAATTTTATCTATCGAAAGGATCTATTGACTACCACTTAATGCGTAAACCTCTCGGCACGGGTAATTCTCGTCTGGAAAAAAATCGCCGGGAAGTGCATGATTTTTCCACCCATCACGCATCCGTGCACTTTGCCTCGCAAGAGAAAACGAAGCTATGAAGACAGAAAATATTCCTCCGATTTCGGCCCAGGCCGAAAATGCGCTCCGCACCATTGCGGGACTCCCCGAAGTCAGAAAGGCGCTGCAAAGCATTCATGACCGGACGGATCAAGCGATCCGGCTCCAGGTCGAGCTCTGCGAAATTCCGGCTCCCACCTTCAGGGAGGAAGTGCGGGCGAAGCGCATCGTCGAACTCATGCACGAATGCGGGCTCGAGGATGTTTCGATCGACGGGATCGGAAACGTCGTCGGCCGCTGGCAGGGAACGGACCCGCAGGGGCCGCTCCTCGCGATCGGCGCTCACATGGATACGGTGTTCCCGGAAGGCACCGACGTCACGGTCCGGCAGGAAGGAAACCGCTATTACGGCCCCGGCATCGGCGACAACTGCGCGGGACTGCGCGCGGTTCTTGAGACGCTCCGCGCCATGAAGGCGGCCGGCATCCGCACGAAAGGGAGCATCCTCTTCATGGGCACCGTGGGCGAGGAAGGCCTGGGCGACATCCGGGGTTCCAAGTACCTCTTCGACAAATCGGGACTTCCCGTCGACGGGCTCCTTGCCGTCGACAACACGGACGTGGGCCGCATTCTTTACGGCGCCATCGGCTCGCATCGCTGGCGCTTCACGGTGAAGGGCCCCGGCGGCCACAGCTACGGCGCCTTCGGCGCCACGCCGAGCGCCATTCACGCGATCTGCATTGCGGGCGCAAAGGTCGCCTACCTCAAGGCCCCGCAGGACCCGAAAACGACCTTCACGATCGGCACGATCAAGGGCGGCACATCCGTCAACACCATCGCCGCGGAATGCTCCGTCGACGTCGACATCCGCAGCCTCGCAATGGAGCCGATGCTCGCGCTCGAAAAGGAAATCCGCGGGGCGTTCGCCGCCGGCGTTGAGGAAGAAAACCGCATCTGGGGAATTACCGATCCTGAGAAGCAGCTCCGCCTCGTCGAAGAGATGATCGGCGACCGTCCGGCGGGCCTGCGCCCCCACGACTGCCCGGTGCTTCAGGCCTCGCGCGCCGCGCAGGCCGAGCTCGGGATTCCGCTCACCAACTACGGCTTCTCGTCAACCGACGCCAACAAGCCCATGAGCATGGGCATTCCCTCCACCTGCCTCTCCGCAGGCGGCAAGCAGATGCGCACGCACACGGTTCATGAATACTTCGACGCCGTCGACATCCATCTCGGACCGCAGCTCATCATGCTCTCTGCGCTCGCGCTCGTCGGCACGGACGCGACCAACCCGATGCTCCCGGTAAGGGAGCATTCGAAGGTCTAAAAGAGACTCGCCCTGACGAAAAGAAAACCTCCGGAAGACCGTCAGATCCGTCCGGAGGTTTTTTCTTTGCGGCTCAAAAGCGTCAGCGCTTCAGGGGATTCAATCCCACGCCGTCCTCGCCCATTTCAGGCGCGGCCGACATGCCGCCGCCCATCTTGAGCATCTTGTCGAGGTCGCTCTCGGGCTTCTTTCCTGCCGGATCCGGCGGAACGGATTTGAGCCCGCCCGCGTCGAGCGTCATCTGGAGCTGCTGCGCGAGCGCGTCATGGACTTCGTTTCCTTCCGGGATCTGCGTGAGCAGTCGGTTGAAGTAGATCGCGGAATTTTTGTAGTCGCCCGCTTCAAACGCTGCCGCCGCGCCGATCATGAGCGCCTTCTGGTGCCAGGGATCGATTTCAAGCGCCTTTTGAGCGAGCGCTCCCGCCTTCACGAGGCTTGACGGATCGAGCGCAATCTTGATGTCGGCGAGCTCGGCCCACGCGTTGGCATTCTTTGGCGAAAGCCGGGTCACGTTTTCGTAAGCGAGCTCCGCCTGCGAGAGGTTCCCCGTGGCGTTGTACTGCTCGGCGAGAATCTCCCAGGCTTCCAGGTTGTCGCGGTTCTTTTCCACGGAGGCTTCGAGAGACGCCACCGTCTCCGTCATATTGCGCTCCGACCTCGCCTGCTCGCGGGTCGTGCGGATCTGCTCGATCGCCTTTTCATCCAGCGATGAGAAATCGCCGTACCAGAGGTAGGCGCCGATGGAGGTCGCCGGAATGATGACCGCAAGCGCCGCCGCCGTCACGAGCGGGAAATGCTCGACATTGCGGTGCTTCTCCGCCGTCTCGGGAGCGGTCTCGTCGATCACGCGAAGCGCAAGCTCATCCTCGCGCTCGAAGAAGTCCTTGTCGGCAATGCGGCCGGCTTTCCTGAGCTCCACGAGGTGATCGTATTCATCCCGCAGACTTGCGATGTTTTCAGCCGTACGCGTCCATTCGCCTTCCTTGTTCGACTTCCCCGAAAGAAGCCGCCAGGCAAAGAGGCCGATCACGCCCGCCATCAGGAGGATGGCGACAACGCAGAAAATAATTTCGTACTTCATTTGTGCCGCCTCGTCAGATTTCGGGTCGATAGTTCGGGTTGGGCTTCACTTCGCCCTTCTCGAAGATGAGTTCGCCCCGAAGGATTTTCTTCGCGCGCTCAACCGCCTCCGGCGTCGCTTCGCGGCGGCGCTGAAGGGCCTGCGCCCGGCGGGTGACGACGATGCGCGTCATGCCCCAGAGGGCAAGGAGGAAGAAGACGCCGGGCCCCAGCCAGAGGAGCCACGTCTTCGCCTTGAAGGGGGGCTTGAAGAGCACGTAGTCGCCGTAGCGGTCGACCATGAAGTCGATGATCTCGTCATCGGTCTTCCCGGCCTTCACCTGTTCGGCGACTTCGCGCCTCAGGTCGATGGCGAGCTGCGCATTCGATTCGGCAATCGTTTCGTTCGCGCAGACGAGGCACCTCAGCTGCGTGCTGATTTCATAAACGCGCGGGTTCGCCTTCGGATCGAATTCCGAGGGCCTCGCCTCGGAGGGCTTCAGGCTCTGAAGATCCACGGAGGGAGCTCCGCCCGAAGCGGCCATCCCGGCCGCATCCATGAAGGCCTGGGCCGAACGGGACTTTTCTGTTGCGGTCACCGACCCCATCTGCGGAGCGGCATTTTCCGCGGCAGCGGCCTCAAGCGCCGTCGCTGAAAGGAGCGCGAGCCCAAGCGCAAGGATGGTTCCCTTGAAAGTATTCATGGTCATTTCTTCAGGCTCCCTTCTTTTCGTCGGTTCTGCGGCGGCGGTCGAACATCGCGAGGATGCCGCCCGCGGCCATGAAGAGCGTGCCGATCCAGATGAGGAGCACGAAAGGCTTCACGTAGGCGCGCACGACCCAGCCGTTGCCGTCCTGCGTCGGGGTCGCGAGCGACACGTAGACGTCTTCATGCGGACGGTGGATGATGGCGGCTTCCGTCATCGACATCGAGGTAACGGAGTCGTAGTTGCGCTTTTCAGGTTCCAAAAGCGCGATTTCCTTCCCAGTAGAAGCGTCGAGCACCGAGATCGAGCCCTTGGCGGCCGTGTAGTTGGGACCGCGGTATTCCACCCAGCCGTTGTACTGGAAGGTGACGTCGCGCACCGTGACCACATCCTTCGGGTTCATGGTCACATTGCGCTCAACCTGATATTCCGAGACCGCTACCGCGCCGAAGATCAGCATGGCGAGGCCGAGGTGCGCAAGATGCATGCCCCACCAAGGCAAAGTCTGTCCGAAGACGCTCCGCTTCTGCGCGCGCGCCGTGCGGGCGTAGCGCACCCAGTCGGTGACGGCGCCGAAGAGAATCCAGCAGGCAAGGAAGGCCGCGAGCGCCATGACGGCATCCCAATTGCCCAGCATGAAGGGCGTCGCGATGCCGAGAATGACGGAAGCCGCAAAGGCTGGCGCAAGCATCCGGCCGAGCTTCTTCGGATCCTGCATGCGCCAGGCGCAGACGGCGCCGATCGGGAGGAGCAGCGACAAGGGCACCATGGAGCTTCCGAAGACGGCGTCAAAGTAAGGCCCGCCCACGGTAATCCTGCCCCCGCCGACCGCATCGAGGAAGAGCGGATAAAGGGTCCCGAGGAGCACGATCGCCATTCCGACCACGAGGAGAAGGTTATTCCCCATGAGGAGCGACTCGCGCGACATCCAGCCGAAGGTTGAAATGCTCCCGACCGAACTCGCCTTCGACGCAAAGAGGAGGAACGACACCCCGATCACGATGCAGAGGAAGACGAGAATGAACATGCCGCGGGTTGGGTCGGACGCAAAGGCGTGAACCGACGTGAGAACGCCCGAACGCACGAGGAAGGTGCCGAGAAGCGAAAGCGAAAAGGTGAGGATCGCGAGGAAGACCGTCCAGATCTTGAAGGCGCCGCGCTTTTCCGTGACGGCGAGCGAATGCATGAGCGCCGTGCCGGTAAGCCACGGCATGAAGGACGAATTCTCCACCGGGTCCCAGGCCCACCAGCCGCCCCAGCCGAGTTCGTAGTAGCTCCAGTAGGAGCCGAGGCTGATGCCGAGCGTGAGAAGCACCCAGGAAGCGGTCGTCCAGGGACGCATCCAGCGCGCCCAGGCGATGTCAAGCCGCCCGCCGAGGAGCGCCGCCACCGCAAAGGCGAAGGGAACGGCGAAGCCGACGTACCCTAAGTAAAGGAGCGGCGGATGGAAGATCATCCCCGGGTCCTGGAGGAGCGGATTCAGGTCCGCACCCTGAGGCGCGGGCGGAAAGAGCCTCAGGAACGGGTTCGAGGTCGTGAGGATGAAGAGATAGAGCCCGAACGAGATGAGAAAGAGCGTGCCCAGAATGCGCGCGAGCACCTTTTCGGGGAGCTTTCTTGCTGAAAGCGCGACGGCGAGAATCCACCAGGTGAGCGTGGACACCCAGAAGAGAATCGAGCCCTCGTGCGAGCCCCAGACGGCGGCGAGCTTATAGAACCACGGCAGCGCGTCGTTGGAATTCTTCGCTACGTTGAGGATCGAAAAATCGCTCGTCACGAATGCGTAGGCAAGCGAACCGATCGAAAGGGTCGCTGCGAGGGCGAGCGCAATGGCTGCCGCCGCACCGGTGCGCATCCAGCTTCTTACGTCAAGCTGCGCGCCCGCCAGCGTCAGGAGGCCCCCTACGGCACTGATGACAAGCGCCAGGATAAGGGCAAAATGCCCGATCTCTGCTGTCACGGTGATCTCCTCTTCTCCGGGGAGTTCTTGGAATGGTCAAACACGAAAACGCCGTCCTGCTCCGCCCCGATCCGTATTCGGGAATGCGGCGCGGACGGCGCTCGAGGCATCTGACGGAGGACGACCTGACGGTCCGATCCTCCGGTCAGACATTACTTGGCGGCAACGTCCTTCACGTCGGCGCGAAGGATCTGTTCATGAATGAACTGCTGAACCTTGCGCTGCATGAGGAGGTGGCGGAGCTCTTCCTTGCGGTCTTCAAACTTCGGGAAGAGCTGGGCGGGACGCTCGTCCTCAACCTTGACGACGTGAAAGCCGGCAGGCGACTGCACGGGTTCCTTCGCCATTTCGCCCTTCTTCAGGCCGCGGATCGCTTCGGCGAGCTGGCCCGTGTAGACGGAGGGAGACTGCCAGTCGAGGATGCCGCCAACGTCCTTGGAACCGTCGTCAAGGGACTTCTCGGCGGCGATCTTCGCAAAGGAAGCGCCCTTATTGATTTCGGCGATGATCTTCTTCGCTTCGTCGGCCGACTTCACGAGGATGTGGCGGACGCGGACTTCCTTGTCGCCCCAGCGGTCGGCTTCCTGCTTGTACTGAGCCTCGATTTCCTTTTCGGTAACCGGGTTCTTCTTCAGGAATTCGCGCACGGCATGGTTCTCAAGAACCATGTTGGTCGCGCGGGCAACGTCGGCCTGCACTTCGGGGAGCTTGTCGATGCCCTGCTTGCGGGCATATTCGCCCATGACGACCTGCTCGATCATCATCTGGCGGACCTGATCCTCGATCTGCGGGTTCGAGATCATTTCATGCGGATTGGGATTGCTCGAGATGGCTTCGCTCGCAAGCGCTTCCTGCTGGGCCTTGGTGACGAGCTGGCCGTTGACCGTGAAGTCCTTGAATTCGGCCATGGCGGCGCCGGAGGCAAGAGCGAGGGCGAGCGCAGCGGCGATCGTAGTCTTCATCATTTTGTGTCTGATCCTTCTGGTGAACATCCCTTATGAAGTTCCCGCGGGTCTCTTTAATAAGGAGCGGCTTCTCAATAAAAGCCGCTCGGGACGGGAACCCTGAATGGAAGGATTTATACGCGGAGAAGATTTAGCCAACCTTACAGCCTAGGTCGAAAGCAGAATCCATCGGTCTCCCCGCCGCTGCTTCGCCTCCTCCGCGCCCGCATCCCGGGCTTCAGCGCCAGTTGCCGAGAAGCGCCACGATGAGATTGGTCCACGTGTCGTAGAGGGTCACAAGCGCGCGTTCATCAAAATCAACTGCGGGCTTGACGGCATTTCCCGCAAAGGCGCCGCCCACGATGAAGTAGCCGGCCTTTCCTCCCGCATCCTGGACGGAACGCATGAGGAGCGTGCCGTCGTCGGAGCTGTTGACGGGCCAGTAGGGAACGACCTTCACGCACCCTCTCGCTCTTCTCGCGCAGACGGTGATGAGCTGAGAAATCGCCGGATCTGGCACGAAGTCGATCGCTTCCCCGACAATCTTCTGCCGGCATTCGACGCCGTAGCCCATTGCGGCTCCCTGAGCGCGCAGGAGCGCGTCGGCCGCGAGGTCGCGGTTGACGGCGGCGTTTTCGCCGCGCACCTCGACCTCCATCCAGGCGTGCGAAGGAACAATGTTTCTGCCCTCGCCCGCGTGGAGCTGACCGACGTTGACGCGCGTCATGCCGTCCTCGTGCCGCGGCAACGCCATGATGTTGATGGCGGCATTTGCGGCTGCAAGGAGCGCATTGCGGCCTGCCTGAGGATGAGCGCCCGCGTGGGCCGCGCGGCCCGTGAATTCAAAGTCGATCTTCGTGGTCGAAAGAAGCTTCGTGGGGTTCCGCCACGACTTCACCAACCTCGAGTTCGGGCGCAATATGAGCGCAGAAAATCGTGTCGACGCCGTGAAGCACGCCCGACTGCAGAATCGGATAGGCGCCGCGCGATCCTTCCTCGGCCGGCTGGCAGATGAAGATGATTTTCCCGGCAAGACGATCGGCATTGGCGGCAATAAAGCGCGCAAGCGCAATCGCCGCGGCCTGATGACCGTCGTGGCCGCAGGCATGCATGACGCCGTGCCTCACCGAGGCAAACCCCTCGCGGAAAGGCAGATGCGCCGGACTTTCAGGTTCCTCAACGGCCAGCGCATCGAGTTCGATGCGAATGGCGATCGTACGCCCGGGCCGTCCGGTATCCCAGGCGGCAAGGAGCCCCGGATAGTCGCCGATGCGGCGTATTTCCTCGGGCGGGACGCCCACCTCGAGTGCAAAGCGGCGTCCCTTTTCGACTTCTTCAGGGTCCCGGCCTCTTACGAACTGAGGCGAGATGAATTGAGGTCCGTACGTAATCGAGAAGCCCGCGCTGCGAAAGGCTTCCGCGAGCCGCGCCGTCGCGATGAATTCGCTCCAGCCCGGTTCGGGCGTGCGGTGAATGTCGCGCCGTGCGGCGACGAGATCTGCGGGCTCAACCGGATCGATCCACCCCGGGAGCAGGTGCGGGCGATCCATCAGATCGGAAACGCTCGCTTTCGGCGCTTCCTCTGCTTTGGATTCGCTGCGGGACGCTTCTCTCGGAAGCGTCTGGGCGCGCCGGGATCGCGTGCGCCCCTGAGCGCCGGCCTGAAGGGCCGCCGTCTGAATTGTCTGATTTCGGGCTGAGGGCATCCGGATGCTCCAAATCATCCGCGCCCAAAGGTACCGCGTGGATGAATTAAGGGGATTTGCTTATTTTTATACCCTTAATTCTAACATTGCCTTAAAGACACTGGAGAGCGGCAAACCCGCACCCCCTCAACATTTGATTGATTTTTCAGTATTTTTAAAAAATCTCTAAAACTACCCCTTCAACGCTGATTTCGGATAATGCGTATACAAACATAGATTCAATTTATGGCGCTGATGCGCTTGACCGTTCCGAAAGGTAGTGCCGGATGCCATTCTCATCCTTGGGCACCATCAGGGACTTGAGGGAAAGATCCCGCATATCCGGCCGGGCGCCGTGAAGAATGATTTCAGCGAGATCGATGAGGGATTCGGGCGCATCGATGGAAAAATTCCAGTCGAGATCCGGCTTTTCTTCGTCTGAATGCGACCGCAGAGCCGCTGCGCCGCGCGATGCGGAGCGCTCCATGGCAGTTTTCGCAGACTGCCCGGCCTTCAGATCAGCCGTGAACTTTGCCTCGCCTTCCCGTCCGACGGAGCGCATGGCGAATTCCTCAATCCTGAGGTGCATCGGCCCCGACTCCGTGAGAAGCCTCCCGATCCGATATTCATCGAGCGACTTGAAGAGCTCGGCGGGAACCCGGTCGGCCGTGAATCTCAGAATAAAGTTCTTCCCGGCGACATGCTTTGCGAGCCCGGGCTGAGAGGAATCCACGCCGATGTCAAAGGTCGCGGCTCTCGCGTCATAGGCGCCCGAAAGGCGACCTTCCTGAAGGTCGGCAGGACTTTCCTCAATTTTCGAGACAATCTTCGTAAACCTTCCCGTCAGAGCGCCCCGCCAGTCCCCGGCTTCAAAGCCGCCCTTCGCGGCCGTCACGCGTGCGGACTTGACGTACCAGTCGCCCGGCTTTTTTCCGGCAAGCTCAAGACGGGCGGCAGCCTTCACGTCTTCAGCGCTTCCCTTCAGAATATTGGCTGCAGGATCCGTGAGGCTCCCCGAAATTTCCGGGGCTTCGATCTCGGCCTTCAACCCCTCCTTTTTCGTGAGCGCAAGTCTGAGCGCAACGGGCTTTCTTGCCGCAAGGCTCCAGGACACCGGGCCGACCCCGCGCTCAACGGCGTCGAGCTGCATGTCAAAGGGAGTTGCCGTCGCGGTAATCCGAAGTTCCTGAGCAAAGACGGCGTAGTGATAACGGATGGCAAGCCTCGGATGCGTTCCCGCAAGCTTTACGAGCAATTCTGCGGTGCTCGCTGTGGAGTTGAGCGGATAAATGTCGCCGTTGAGGCCGAAGGGGCCGAAATGCGCCACGACATCAAAGTCGAGCGTAAGGGGCGCGACCGATGAATCCGACGAATAGACGCTCGACGCGACGATGACATGAAGCCGGTCGCGCCTCACGAAGAGACTGTCCTCTACCGGCGTAGCCGTTATCAAAATCTCCGGCGGCAGATCTTCGCCCTCGATCAGGCGGTTCACGATTTCCGTCTGCACGGACCGCTGCCAGCAGATGAAGCCCGCCTCAGCCGCAAGCGCTGCCGCAAGGACAACAAGAACGGCACCGGAATGCGCCCGAATGAATCCATAGAGCCGATGCATGCAAAAGCCACCTTATTAAGCCGAAGCTTCGGATAGAAGAATATTGCGCCCGAAACCTGAAATTCGCCTCAAATCTTACGCGAGGCCCGCCGGCTGCGGGCCCTTCGGAATGAGCCCGCAGCCGGAAAACTCGTTAACAGGCGTTTCCCGCAAAGCGCTTTGCAGGCGCGGGGACGTTATTGACGGATTCCGGCCGCGCGACAGGCTTCCGTCACGAAATGATTTTCGTTCCCCTGAATGCGCTCGATGCGCTTCGCGCGCAGGCACTCCCACTCATCGGGCTTGTACATGCGGTTCCAGGCTTCCATCAGCTGGCGCTGCTGGCTCGAGAGCCTGTATTTGGGATAACTCTCCGCCATGTAGAGCGTCGTACGAGCGATCGCACCGCGGGTGTATTCCGGGGGTTCCGCACGGTTGCCGGAGACCTTCATCGGGCAGGAGCCGAAGGTCGGGGGAACGTCCGGCAGCAGCGCATAGTTGTAGTTGGAACGGAGCGCATTCACGGCGCCGATTGCCGGATAGAGGTTGTAGAGGTCGCTCTGCATCAGGCGGTATTCGCGATTCGCCTTTTCCGCGCACTTTCTGCCCTTGAAGTTCCTGCCCTTGTTGTCGACGCAGACATCAGCGCCGTCGCGCCATTCGCTGAAGGCGCGCCCGAAGTTTTCGGCCGGAACCACGTGCTCCCACTCAATGCGGTGGGCGCGCTTTTCGTGCTTCGGGGTCGTGAAGCCCGCGGGAAGCGTGATGTTCTTCCGGCTGTCGAAGGGCGCCTGGCAGTAGAACGTGATGCGGTGGTCCTGATAGACCTCGCGCTCGAGCGTCTTCTTTGCCTGATTGAAGGATTCGATCTGCGTATTCCCGGCTGCGGCGGCAAGTCCCGCAGCAAAGGCAAGAATAAGGCCGAACGCGGTTTTCTTTAGAAGCGGCATTTAGATATCTGTCCCACAAGATAAACTTTCGGGAGACGCCTCGACCGAAGCCTGAAGCTCCCGTCCGCTCTCCCATTCGGGAGCGAATATTAGAGCGCCCGAGCCCTCAAGCACGTAACAAAATTCGATCTGTCTTTCTCACCATCCTTCGAGCATGCAGTCATCTCTTCCAAACGGCATTTCCCCCGCTGCGGCGGAAGCGCTTCTCCGATTCCGGGATTCCCGCGGATGGGCCCGGCACCATAGTCCGAAAAATCTTGCCGAATCCATCGTCATCGAAGCCGCCGAGCTTCTGGAATGCTTTCAGTGGAAGACGACCGAAGCCGAGCTCACGCCGCGCGAAAAAGCTGCGGCCGCTTCAGAAATCGCCGACGTCGCGTCCTATCTCATTCTCATTGCCGACCGGCTCGGCGTGAATCTTGACGCGGCGATTTCGGCAAAGCTTGCCGTTCTGGAGAGCCGCTATCCGAAGGAAGCAATCGGAAGCGAGGGGGCAATCGACGCCTATCAGGCGCTGCGGGAGAAGGCCCGCAGCCGACGGGCGCTTCTCGCGTCTCCGGAAATGACGGCGCTCCTCGGGTACCGGTCGTTTCTCGCCCAAACCCGAGCCGGCGAATGGGCGGCGGCATCCGACAACCGGATCTACTTCGTGCGCTACGCGCGCGAAACCATCGACTTCTGGCGAAATGCGGAAGCGATGGAAAAGAGCCTCGCCGCTCTTCTTTCTGCCGACGAGATCGCAGAGGCGCTCCCCAGGGACTTCCCCGAACGCCCGGACCGCGCTCAGCTCGAGGCGCTTGACGTCGCCGGACTCATTCTCTTTCTCGGACGCCTCGCGCGCCTCGAACACATCCGCGACGGCGTCATTCTCGCGGCAGCCGATTCGGGAGTTCTCGGAACGGTGCTCGAAATCCTGTCGCAGAAGGCTGCGGCAGTTGCGTAGCAGCGAACTCCCGATTCCTGCCTTCCTATAATTCTCCTTTTCTTCCGCTTCTCTTCCTTCGTGATGCCCATGGACTCCGGCCTGAATCCGACCATTCTGATTCCCGCTTCGACGATGCTCTCCGCCCTCGGCGACGATCCGGAGAGGTTCCTCGAGCGCCTCGCATCGCCCGAGCCTTTTTCAGAAATTCCAGACGGGGCTGCGCCCGGGGAAGTCCTCAAAAAAGGCCGCCGCATTGCCCGGGACCTCGGCATTGAAGAAGAAGAGGAATCCCGGGAACTCCTTCTCGCGCTCGCCCTCACGGCGCCGCTCTTTGAACGCGCGCGCTCCGCCGGCGTCGATCTTTCCGACATCGGCTTCATTTTCGGCGCCACCACGGCGGGGACGCCCGAGGCCGCGGAGCGCATCCGGGAAAACGAAGCTTCCCCCGTGAAGCGCTGGCGAATGATGGAAATCGGCCGCACGGCGCCCCTGATTGCCCGCGCATTCGGGATTGCCGGCCCGGTCTTTACCGTTTCAACCGCCTGCACGGCGGGCGCCAAGGCCATTGCCGAAGGCGCGAGGCTTCTCGCACGCGGCCGCGTGAAGGCGATTGTCGCCGGCGGCCTCGACGTGCTCTCGCCCATGACCCTTGCGGGCTTCTCTGCGTTGGGCGCTCGAAGCCCTGAACGCGCGAAGCCCTTCCGCCGGGACCGCGCGGGCCTTCACCTCGCGGAAGGCGGCGGCTTTCTCCTGATGACGACCGAGGCGGATAAATTTCCGGAAACCCGCGTCCGCCTTCGCGGCTTCGGCGAATCCTCGGACGCGCACCACATCTGCGCCCCGGACCCGACGGGCGACGGCGCGAAGCGCGCAATCCTTGAAGCATTGGGCGATCTCGCTCCTTCAGACACAGGCTTTGCGCTCCTTCACGGCACGGCAACCGAGCAGAACGACGCCATGGAAGCACGTGTGATGGCGGAACTCCTTCCCGGCGTCCCTGCGGCCTCCCTCAAGCGCGCCGTCGGGCATCAGCTTGCGGGCGCGGGCGCCATGAATGCCGCTGCCGCCTGCGCGCTTCTCGAAAAAGGCGGAAAGCTCCCCAACAACTTTTTTGCGGGCGAACGCGCCTTCGCCGACGAGAGGCTCCCGGAAGCGTTTCTCAAGTCGCTTACGGATTCGGACGCCCCACGCGAACTCGTCATTCCCCGCATCCTCGTTTCCGCTTTCGCCTTCGGTGGCAGCAACGCCGCACTTCTATTTGAAAAATGCCTGTGACCGCTACTCCGGCCGATGCCTTATTCGCTTTTCCGGCGCCCGCCGGCGACTTCATCGCCCAGGAACCCCCGATGCGCTTCATCGATGAGGTGCTCTCGGCGAACGACCAGGGCGCCAAGTCCCGTACCGTCATCCGTTCCGACGCCATTGCGATCGACGATGAAGGGCGCTTCCCGGCCCTCGCCCTCATTGAAGTCATGGCGCAGACGATCGGCATCTACGCCGGCCGCATCGAGCGCATGAACGGCAGGGCGCCCGGAGCGGGGCTTCTTCTCGGGACGCGCAGAATGGAGTTCGAGCGTCCCTGGTTCCTCCCGGGCGACGTGCTCCTCTGCAGCGTGGAAAAGAGCTTCGAGAGCGACGAGGGTCTCTGGCAGTTCGACTGCCGCGTGACGGTCTGCCCCCAGGGGAACGAAGCGCGCGAGGAACCGGCCGGCCGGGCGCTTCTCAACGTCTTCAATCCCCCGGAAGGCTATTTCGACCGTCTTCGATAGAAATTCCGGACCCGGGATCCTCTGCGCAGAGAAGCGCTCCCGAAATACAATTTCTCCCTTCTACCATTTTGAATTCCTGCACTATGTCTCCTTCTTCCCCGGCAGCCGCATCCGGCGTGATGCGCCAGAGGAAAGCTGAAGCTGAAACCGGACCCCGCCGCGTTCTGATCACCGGCGCCACGCGCGGCATCGGACGCGCCATGGCGCTTCGCATTGCGCGCGAGGGCTACGAAGTCGTGATTACCGGGAGAAAGCCTTCGCCCCAGGCGGATGAAGTTCTCAAAGCCCTTGAGGACATGGGGGCCAAAGCCCATGCGCTCTACTTCGACGTGACCGACCGTGCGGCCGCCCAGACGGCACTAACGGAGTTCACGGCCGAACAGGGCCCCTTCTGGGGCGTGATTCTCAATGCCGGCATCAACCGCGACGGGCCCTTGGCCGGCATGAGCGAGGAAGACTGGGATCTCGTGCTTGAAACGGACCTCGGGGGCTTCTATAACGTCTTGAAGCCCCTGATTCTCCCGATGGCGAGACGGCGCTCGGGCCGCATCATCGTGATGAGCTCGGTGTCGGGCATCACGGGCACCCGGGGCCAGACCAACTATTCCGCCGCCAAGGCGGGGCTCATCGGCGCGGCCAAGGCCCTTTCGGCCGAGCTCGCCTCCCGCGGCATTACGGTGAACGTCATCGCGCCCGGCGTGATCGACACCGACATGGTGACGGCGGAGGACCGCGAACGGATTCTTCCCTACGTCCCCATGCGGCGCCTCGGGAAGCCTGAGGAAGTTGCCGGTCTCGCCGCTTTTCTCCTTTCCGACGAAGCGGGCTACATCACCCGCGCCGTCATTCCGGTTTCGGGAGGCATTTTCTGATGAAGCTCCCCATTACTCCGCGCCGCGTGGTCGTCACCGGCATGGCCGCGATCTCCCCGATCGGTTCAACCTGGGAAGAAGTCCGCGCGTCGCTCGAAGCCAATAAGAGCGGCATCCGTCATATGACGGAATGGGAAAAGCTCGAGGACCTCAATACGCGCGTTGCCGCTCCTGCAGCGCCCTTTGAGCTCGATCCGGCGATTTTTACGCGTAAGCGCACGCGCTCGATGGGCCGCGTCGCCCTGATGGCGGTCAAAACCGCGCGCGATGCGCTCATTGATGCGGGACTCCTCGACGATCCCGTCGTCGCTTCGCCCAGAACGGGCGTCGCCTTCGGGTCCTCTGCCGGGCAGCCCGCCGCCGTCGCCGAGCTCGCTCACCTCATACTGTCCTCGAGCTGCCGCGGCATCACCGCGACCACGTACGTGCGCATGATGGCGCACACGGCTCCCGTCAACATCAGCGTCTTCTTCGGCTGCAAGGGCCGGATCTGCACGACCTCCTCGGCCTGCACGTCGGGCTCCCAGGGGATTGGATCCGCCTATGAGACCATTGCCACCGGCCGCGCGGACGTGATGATCGCGGGCGGCTGCGAAGAGCTTGACGCCACGGATGCAGCCATTTTCGACACGCTCTTTGCGACGAGCGTGCGCTGGAACGACGACCCCTCGCATACGCCGCGGCCCTTTGACCGCGACCGCGACGGCCTCGTCGTGGGCGAAGGTTCGGGCGCCCTCATCCTAGAGGAGTACGAACACGCCAGAGCCCGGGGCGCGAGGATCTACGCCGAGGTTGCGGGCTACGGCACGAATGCCGACGGCTCGCACATCACGAGCCCCGGGTCCGCCCAGAGGGCCGCCGCCATGCGGCTCGCGCTCGAGGATGCCGGGATGGAGCCCGCCGACATCGATCTCGTGAACGGCCACGGCACGGCCACCGACCGCGGCGACGTGGCTGAAAGCCATGCGACCTTTGAGGTCTTCGGCGGCCATACGCCCTACACCACCTACAAGGGACACATGGGCCACACGCTCGGCGCCTGCGGCGCGCTCGAGGCGATCTTCGCGATCCGCGGGATGCTCGAGGGCTTCGTCTCGCCCGTCCTCAACCTCGAGAATCCCGATCCCGCCTGCGCGCCGCTCGCGTACGTCAGAGACCATGTGCGCGAACTCCCGCAGCGCGCCGTGATGAGCAACAACTTTGCCTTCGGCGGCATCAATACAAGTCTCATTTTCCGAAAGCTTGAGGACTGATCAGCCATGCCCATTGCTCTCAGCGGCCTCAGATTTCTGAAGCCTCAGGCCTTTTCCGACGGCAGCCGCTCCCGGGCGGTGCTCTCCGAGCTTTTTGCGCCCGACTTCGACGATGCCGGGGAGCTTCTCACCGACATCGACGATGAAACCTGGGAGCCCGAGCCCCCGGAAGGAGGCGTCGTTCTCGTGACGAAGCTCCCCCGCGAGATCGATCCGGCGCTCGAGGGAGAACTGGAGGACATGCTCCCCGCTCAGACGCGCTCGCGCCTCTCGCGCTTTCAGAATCCGCACCGCCGCCGTCAGAGCCTCTACGGAAGACTTCTCGCGCAGCGGCTCGCCAATATTGCCTCGGAAGTTTCCTCCGGCTCCTACTTTCTGCGCGAGCAGCCCCCCGAAGGGCCGCTTCTCGCCGACTATGAGGGACGCCCCTTCGGACGCATTGCGATTGCCCACACGGAAGACGGTGTCGCGGCGAGCCTTTCGCGCCGCCGCGCCGGAATCGACCTCGAGATTCTGAAAACCCACGAACGCCTCTGCGGTCTGGCGGAGTTCGCCCTCGGAGAAGCGTTTGCAAAAGCCGTCGGGGAACTTCAGAAAACCGACGCCCGCCTGGCCGATGAAGCCTTCCTCGCCGCCTGGGGCGCGATTGAATGCGCTCAGAAATTCAACGGCGAAGACAGAAAGTCGGCCGCTGCCTCGCCCGTGCATGAGGAGCTTCTCTCCAAATACGCTCGTCCGCCCGAGGTCGAAATTCTCTGGGAAGACGGACTCATCGCCCGGAATCCCGCCGGCCGCGCCGTCCCCATCGAGTTTCTTGAAACCCCTGCCGGGCACCTCACGCTCCTCGGCTTCCCTCCCGAAAGATCGGTCGAAATCCTCACGCTCTCCCCTGAGGAGCTCCTTGAGGAATTCCATTCCCACGTCCGGGCTTTTCTCTGATTTTTTTCACAATTCCCATGCTTCGCAGAAACCGTCCGAACTACCTTGAGACCCTTGAAAGCGCGCAGCGCCTTGCCTTTGCGCCGCTGATCTTTCAGGCCGCCGCGGCCGCACTTCGCTCCGGGCTTCTCAAAGTCATTGCAGAAAACCCCGGCAGCAGCTCTGATAAAGCGGCAGGAAAAGCCGGCATGCCCGCCTATGCGGCCGAAGTCGTGACCGACATGCTCGTTCCCGCCGGAATTCTTGAACGCACGGCATTGGCCCAGGGCGAAGAGAACGGAAAATCCGGGCATGGCCTCAAAACCACTCCGACGGGCGACCTTCTCGTCTATGACGAGATGACGCGGGCGAACTTCTTCTTTTCCGAATCCGTCTGCTATGCGGGACTTGCCTTTACGCGCGAGGCGCTCGCAGAAGGAAAGCCCGCGGGCCTCAAAGCCTTCAACCCCGGATGGAAGACCATCTACCCGCATCTGCCGGAACTCCCCGGGGAAGCCAGAAGCGCCTGGTTCGGGTTCGACCACTGGCACAGCGACCAGGCTTACGGCGCGGCGCTCGATATCCTCGCCCGGATGTTCCCGCAGACGAGCCCCCTGACGCTCGTCGACATTGGCGGCAATACCGGGCGCTTCTCAAAGGCCTTCCTCCTTCGCTTCCCGGAGGCGAAGGCCGTCATTGCGGATCTTCCGGTCGAGGTCGACGCGCTTCCCCGGAGACCCGAGCTCGCTGAGGTGCGCGCGAGGCTCTCAGGCGTCGCCATCGACTGGCTCACCCCGGACGAACTCACCGACCGTCCGCAGGCCGAGGGCGCCGACCTCTACTGGATGAGCCAGTTCCTTGACTGCTTCTCTGAAACGGAAGCCGTGAGCATCCTCACGCGCACAAGACGCGCGATGACCCAAAATTCGCGCCTTGCCGTGCTCGAGCCCATCGTCGACGAGCAGCGCCATCGGGCCGCGGAACTGTCGCTCGCCGCAACGAGCCTCTACTTCACCGTGCTTGCGAACGGCAACAGCAAATTCTTCAACGGCGCGGAACTACGGCGCATCTTTGCCGCCGCGGGCTTTGCCATTGAATCCGAGCACCCGGACCTCGGCGTATCGCATACGCTTTTCATCCTGAGGCCGGAGAACGCATTCTGACGCCTTGGCCGGCACTTCCCCGGAAGTGCCGGCCTGAGGGCGTTCAAGCCTTTCGGCGCCCTATCGACTCGATAGGAACTGATTGACTTGTCTGTAAAAATTTGTACTTCCTTCTCGCAGAAGGCGATCCGGCCAAAGACACGTCTTTCTGAGGCGTCCCGGGTTTCTTCTTCGGTCTGAAGGACTAGTTCCAGAAAAGCAGAATCCCCTTCCGACGGCTGATTCCAAATGAATCCGGCCGCTCCTAATCTTTTCTCAACAAGAGACGCGAAACGCGAGCGAAGCCTCTTGAGCTTCCTCCCCTTTCGCAAGGATATTTCAGGAAAAGTTTTAGGAGCATTTCCATGACTCAGTACATTAAGGATCGCTACGGCCTTCTCATCAACGGCGAATGGGTCGAGGCCGAAGGCGGCCGCACCTTCGACACGTTCAATCCCGCGACGGGCGAGAAGCTTGCGTCCTGCGCCGACGCCTCCGCCGCCGATGTGGAGCGCGCCGTCAGAGCCGCGCGCGCCGCTCAGCCCGCCTGGGCCGCGAAGTCCGTTCAGGAACGCGCTGCGCTTCTTCTCAAGATTGCCGACAAGATCGACGAACGCGCGAAGGAGCTCGCAACGGTTGAAACGCTCGACAACGGCAAGCCCATCCGCGAGACCACGCTGGTCGACGTGCCGCTCTCCTCGGACCACTTCCGCTACTTCGCGGGCTGCATCCGCGCCGATGAAGGCGAAGCCACGATGATCGACGAAAACACGCTTTCGATCATTCTGCGCGAGCCGATCGGCGTGGTCGGCCAGATTGTTCCCTGGAACTTCCCGCTTCTGATGGGCGCCTGGAAGATTGCGCCGGCGATCGCCGCCGGCAACACCGTCGTCATCAAGTCCTCGTCGACGACGCCGCTTTCGCTCAACGTCCTCGGCGAAATCCTCAATGAGATCCTCCCGCCGGGCGTCGTCAACGTGATTACCGGCCGCGGCTCCGTTTCGGGTCAGGCGATGCTCGACAACCCCGGCTTCGACAAGCTCGCCTTCACGGGCTCGACCGAAGTCGGCCGCGACGTGGGCCTCGCCGCCGCAAAGCAGATCATTCCGGCCACGCTCGAATTGGGCGGCAAGTCCGCCAACATCTACTTCAACGACTGCCAGATGGACAAGGCCATTGAAGGCGCCCAGATCGGCATCCTCTTCAACCAGGGCCAGGTCTGCTGCGCGGGCTCGCGCATCTTCGTTCAGGAAGGGATCTACGACGAATTCGTCGCGAAGCTCGCCGAGGCCTTCAGCAAGGTGAAGGTCGGGAACCCCATGTCGATGGATACCCAGATGGGCTCCCAGGTGAATGAACGCCAGCTCGAAAAGATCCTCGGCTGGGTCGAGGAAGCGAAGAAGGAAGGCGCCCGCGTCCTCACGGGCGGCGAACGCGCTCAGGTTCCCGGCATGAAGGGCGCCTTCATGCGCCCGACGCTCATCGTCGACTGCGAGAACTCGATGAATGTCTGCCAGGAGGAAATCTTCGGGCCGGTCGCCTGCGTCGTGAAGTTCAAGACCGAGGAAGAAGTCCTCGCCATGGCGAACGACTCTGAGTATGGTCTCGGCGGCGCCGTCTGGACGCGCGACATCAACCGCGCCTTCCGCGTTGCCCGCGGCGTGCGCACGGGCCGCATGTGGGTCAACACCTACAACGAGCTCCCGGCTCACACGCCTTTCGGCGGCTACAAGAAGTCCGGCATCGGCCGCGAGACGCACAAGGTGATCCTTGAGCACTACAGCCAGATGAAGAACATCTACGTAAGCCTCTCGGAAAAGAAGCGCGGCTTCTTCTGATGAATGACGGCTCATCCCGGGATCCGGGGTGAGCTCATGCAGAAGCTGAGAACGGGAAGGACGGTTTGCGCCGTGCCTTCCCGTTTATTTTGCTTGGCCTCAGAGGCTCGTCAATCAGGGCGTCTTCAGATCAAACTGATGACACGCATTGCAGGAAACAACGCTTTGCTGATGACCCTTGTGACAGGTCGTGCAGTCGCGGTCACCGTAATGATTGAAGTGCGGGTTAGGAACAACCTTCTCCGTTCTCTTCGCCATTGCCTCATAGCTTCCATGACATTTGAGGCATGCATCCTTGCGCACCGGCCTCGTTTTGTCATTGGCTGCGTGGCATGCCTCGCAGCCCATTCCGCGCGCCGCATGACGATCAGCCATTACCGGCTGCGCTGCGATAGCTCCTGAGAGGCACAACAGACCAAGAATGCAAAACAGCTCTTTTTTCATTTTTTCTTCCCCCTTAGCCCATTCTGTGCGACAAAGCCATCTGCCGGGCAGCAATGCGCCCGAACACCAGAGCGCCGCCCAACTGAGTACCGCCGATGTAGTTGCCGTAGAAAAGTCCGCCCGCAGCATTCCCTGCTGCATAGAGTCCTTTAATCGGGCGATCCTCATTGGTCATGACCTGCGCCTTTTCGTTGATCTTCGGCCCGCCGAAGGTCGCCGTAATGCCGCCCTGGAAGGGAAAGGCATAGAACGGCCCCTGATCAAGAGGCGTGGGTTCATCGAGTGAGCACGGAGGATTCATTTCCTTCAGACGTCCCTCCTTAAGGGCCCTGTTGAATTCGGCAAACAGATCCGTGAAAACCTTGGGATCAATCCCCATCTTCTTTGCGAGTTCCTCCGGCGTATCGGCGACCAGCACCCTGGTCTTCATTTCAATAAATTTTTTAGCTGCAGAAGCCGCTTTGGGCCAATGACTGTCAATCAAATGGTAGGCGAGGTTCTCCGGCGTTCTTGTAGCCGTTGCCATGGATTTCTGCGTGTAGGTATAGATCTCGTCCATGAAGCGCTTGCCGCGCACGTCGACATCAATGCCCACACCTGCGTCGATCACGAAATTCGGATTCGCATGCGTTTCCTCAACGATCGGGCCGCAGTGGAACTGATCCATGTGAACAAACTTGGCGCCGAGCGGAGCCGTGAGAAGAATGTTTTCTCCCGTCACGTAGGGTGAGCCGCGGAGGACGAGCCGTGAAAGCGGTCCGCCCATGTAGCGGCAGAGCATTTCCCGACTGCCGGAAAAGCCGCCTGTCGCTATGAGAACGCCGTCCCTGGCATAGAAATTCTTCCACCCGTCATCGGTAACCGTCTTGACGCCAACAACGCGGAAGTGCTCGTCCGTAATGAGCTCCATTGCTTTTGTATTGAAAAGCAATGGAATGCCGCGGTCCTGAAGCGCTTTGAGCAGATCGCGGATGAGCCTCGCACCGCCGGTCAGCCCCTTGCCGTCCACGTTGTGCATCCGGTAGAGAAGCGGCCACGGCTTGCGGCCGATCTTGCCGAATTGAACGCCGACATGGCTTTTGAGCCACTCAAGATCTTCGCCGATATGCGAGACGTACGTGTCGACGAGAGCGGGATCAGCGCGATTTTCCGACACCTTCATCATATCGGCGCGGAATGCTTCACGGCTTTCCTCATGGCCTTCAGCCTTTTGCTGAGGCGTTCCCCAGGCGGCAATTCCGCCCGAAGCATAGAGCGAGTTGCCTGCTGCATAGTCCATCTTTTCAAGCACGACAGGCTTCAACCCCAGGTCATGCGCCTCAATGGCTGCAACCAGGCCGGCCGTACCGGCACCGAGGATGACGATGTCGTACGCATCGCTTTTCTTGGGGTCTGCCTGAGCGGCAAAGGCAGCGGGGACAAGCGGACCAGCAGCGGAAATGGCCGCAGATCCTCTCAGGAGATTACGACGGGAAATCATTTTCTTCTTCCTTTTTAGGTTTCCAGCATCTCTTATGAGAAGCCAACCGACAGGAGGATTCTTTCCCGAAGGCATGCCTAGGCATCGTGACCGTTGTCTAGAGGCATGCTTTCGGAAATGCCTCTGCATCCAGACTTTCGAAAGTCATCCCCTTCTTTCCATAGAATTCAATCAAAGATCTCTATTTCTCTTTAATGCCGTGAAGCCGCTCCTCCCTTCGCTCGTCCTCTCGATCCTGATTGCTCCTGCCTTTTCGGAGACTCCCTCGACCTCTCCTTCTTCGCCGCCCTACGTCATCGGTGAAGAAATTGCGTCGCCCGAGGGACCTGTCGACGCAGCCCGGCCTGTGGTGAAGCTACTCGTCACGCAGTTTGCCAAACCCAACATCCACTACCCGGTGGTGGAAGACACTATCGAAATATTCCGCAAGACATTCGGGCGGGGCAATTTTTCAGCCCGGGTCTATTCCGGCGAGACCCGGGACATCGGTGATGCAGATCTGGTGCTCAGTTCCGCAGGTACATACGGACGCATGCTCGGCGGCGGCGCCAGAGACCTTGCCACAGTCGTTTCCTCGTTTGCTCCCGATCCCAATCACGCCGAAGGCGCACTCTTCATAACCCTCAGGAAACGTGCAGACATTGACAAATTCGAGGATATGAAAGGGAAAAAAGCCACGGCCACAGGGCCGAATGCTTTTGCCGGCTGGCATATCGCACTCGGCGAAATAGCGTCCCGAAGCTTCAACCCTGACCGCTTCTTCAGCGACCTGATCCCGAGCGGCCACGACATGACGCGGGAACTCGACCTTCTCCGGAGCGGAGCCGCCGATATCGCCGTCGTACGCACATGCTTCCTCGAGGAACTCGCAAATGCCGGCGAGGACGTGAGCGACATCAAGCCGATCGCCGTAAAACCCGGCATTCATCCCGCGGGATGCCTCTCTTCTACCAGGCTTTATCCCAACTGGACGATTTTCGCGACGCCCCGGCTTTCTGCGCAAAATGCAAGACTTGCCACTCAGGCACTTCTATCGATGCCTTCCGGGCCGCATGATCTCAGCTGGGGAATCGCGAGCGACTTTTCGAGCGTCGACAGTCTCTACCGTGCGATACGCCGCGGGCCGTACGAATATTTGCGTTCCTGGACCTGGAGACGGTTCTGGGACGAATATAAAACGTATGTTCTGCTGCTCTTCTTCTCTATTGCCGGCCTTGCAGCTCACGCTGCCCGGAGTTCCTACCTTGTGCGCCTGCGCACTGCTGAACTCAAAAATGCGCTTCGCCGCGAGCAGGAAAGCGAAAAAAAGGCCCGCATTGCCTCTGAACGCATGGAGACGCTCAGACGAGCCGGCGCAGTCGGGCAAATGTCGTCAATCATCGCTCACGAACTTCGACAGCCTTTGAGCGCCATCGTGAGCTATTCGCAGGGCCTGCAGCGCATGCTTGACACCGACGTTCGTGCGCCTGCAGATGTCCTGCTTGAAGGCATCAGCTCCATCCGGTCTCAGGCGGAGCGAGCGGAAGACATCGTCGGCAAGGTGAGAAGCTATGCCAAAGGCGAACCTCAACTTCCAGAACCGCATGACTCTCGTTCAAGATCCAACAGGATTTTGATCATTACTACCGAAAAAACTTAAAAAATTTCATTGCGTCGCCGG
>OBXA01000735.1_pt1 | contig 23264 bp, 18 predicted proteins | sample 1538121 | NCBI WGS metagenome assembly OBXA01 (sample SAMEA2580133, study PRJEB22360) | human gut metagenome | biome: human gut; feature: human-associated habitat; material: faeces | place: Denmark | collected 2008/2010 | reverse complement strand
GGTGCATAGCTCTGGATTGAGCAGTTCGGTTTTACAGCGATAAAGCCTCTCTTGGTTCCCAGACGTTTTTTCTGAAACTCGATAACATCGAAGTGCTCCGGGTTGATTTCCGGAACTACCATCGGAACATCCGGTGTCCAGCGGTGTGCGCTGTTGTTGGAAACAACCGGTGTCTCGGTCTTTGCATATGCTTCTTCAATCGCTTTGATCTCATCTTTCGACATATCAACAGCGGAAAATACAAAATCTACGGTAGATGCCACATGCTCTACATCATTTACATTCATCACAACGAGCTTTTTCACTGCTTCCGGCATTGGAGTATCCATTTTCCAGCGTCCGCCGACTGCTTCCTCGTATGTTTTTCCGGCACTTCTCGGACTTGCTGCCAGGGTCACAACTTCAAACCACGGATGGTTCTCCAGCAGAGAAATAAATCTCTGACCTACCATACCGGTTGCTCCTAAAATTCCTACTCTCAATTTCTGCTCCATTGGTTTCATCTCCTTGTTCTTCTGTGGCGTACATTTGTGCGTCTCATGTCATACTATACCAATTTTTTCAAAATTGCAACTGTTTTTTCAATTTTCCTGTAAATATTTTTTATTCTGCTCGATGACAGCCAGCATCGCATCTGCTCCCGGCGCACCGATCGTGTTGCGTCGTTCTACGCAGTTCTTCATGCTGATGGCATCATAAATATCATCCTCGAAGACCGGGCTGATCGCTTTGTACTCTTCGAGTTTCATATCATCAAGGGAGATTCCTTTGTCAATGCAGTACAGAACGAGACGGCCGACAATGCCATGTGCATCGCGGAACGGAACGCCTTTTCCAACAAGGTAATCAGCTGCGTCCGTTGCATTCGTGAAACCGTTCTTTGCACTGTTCTCCATGCGGTCTTTTTTGAAGCGCATGGTAGAAAGCATGCCATTGAACAGAGCCAGGCAGCCTTTTACGGTGTCGATGGCATCGAAGGTCAGCTCTTTATCCTCCTGCATATCTTTGTTGTACGCCAGCGGGATTCCCTTCATAGTGGTGAGCATTGACATCAGAGCTGCGTAAACGCGGCCTGTTTTTCCTCGAACAAGCTCTGCGATATCCGGATTCTTTTTCTGCGGCATGATACTGCTTCCGGTGCTGTATGCGTCGTCGATGTCCACAAACTGATACTCATTGGTATTCCAGATGATGATCTCCTCGGAGAAGCGGGAAAGATGCATCATAATCGTAGAAAGAGCACTGAGGAGCTCAATGACATAGTCACGGTCGGATACGGAATCCATGCTGTTTAAGGTCGGGCCGTCAAAGCCGAGCAGCTCTGCGGTGTAAGCGCGGTCCAACGGATACGTCGTTCCAGCCAGCGCACCGGAACCGAGCGGACAGTAATTCATTCTCTTGTAGATGTCTGCAAGGCGGCCTCTGTCGCGGCGGAACATTTCAAAATATGCGCCCATGTGATGTGCCAGTGTGATCGGCTGTGCTTTCTGCAGATGGGTGAATCCCGGCATATAGGTGTGAATGTTCTCTTCCATGATTTTTTCGAGTGTTACCAGCACCTCTTTGACGAGTGCATCAATCTCGGTGATCTCATCGCGGACATAAAGTTTCATATCGAGGGCTACCTGGTCATTGCGGCTTCTTCCGGTGTGCAGCTTCTTTCCGGCATCTCCGATGCGGTCAATCAGGTTTGCCTCCACGAAGCTGTGGATATCCTCATACTCGCTGGTGATTTTCAGTTTTCCGCTCTCTACGTCGGCAAGAATGCCTTCCAGTCCTTCCAGAATCTGATCTCTTTCGTCTTCTGTCAGAATGCCCTGTTTTGCCAGCATCTTTACGTGTGCCATGCTGCCTTTGATGTCCTGTTTATAGAATTTCTGATCAAAGCTGATGGATGCATTAAAATTATACACTAACTTGTCGGTCTCTTTTGTAAACCGTCCGCCCCATAACTGTGCCATTTTCATTCCTCTTTTCCTGTAAGTTTTTTAAATTATCATGTATTATTATACAAGACTCCCCTCTTCCTTTGCAAGTCAAATCACCTACTTTCCCGAATTTCGGCGTTTTGTGTAGTTTTTCTCCAGCCAGCCCAAGATGCCGTACAATCCTGCCGCAACGAGGCAGAGGATCAGGATGGACAGGATTACCCAGTCAAGTCTGAACAGATTTGCCCACCTTTTTGCGGCAGAGACGCTCGTCAGCCGCCCGATTTGCCGCTATCCAGAGCTCTTCAGAGACGATAGCAGGAATTTTCCCCGCATAGACGTACTGCCCGCCCGGCGGTGTAGGGAGCGTTTTTCCGGTGTTAAAATCGTAATGCTTCCTGTTCATGACTACGGTGCCTTTATTCATGGGATTCCGCACCATGCGGATAATGTCTGTTCCAGAGAATGGTTTTCCGGCGCGGCTGCGGACGCCCTCTGCTGCCAGAACCGCCGCAATTTTCCGTCCGCCGAGACCGTCTGCACAGAGTTCGTACATACGGCGCTTCACTGCGGCCTCCTCCGGGATGATCTCAATCGCTCCGTCTGCCGTCCGCCGGTAACCATAACTTTTTGAGGTCAGCACCGGCTTTCCATTATTCTGCTGCCGTTTCTGGTGCGCCAGATTCATCTTCTTGCTCAGCTCCCGGCTGTACTCCTCCGCCAGAATCGCCTTAATGCCGGTCAGAAGCGCGTCTTCCGGCGAATAGAATGTGTTCTCCAGATAAAAATACAGCCGCTTTCCGGCGCAGTTTAAGCGGTCTGCGAACAGATACCAGTCCCGCGTGTTCCGCATCAGGCGGTCCTGCGACTTGATTACGACGACATCAAACCGGTTCTGCTCGAGATCCTCGTACAGGCGGTTATATTCCCGTCTGCCCTTCCGGCTCGTACCGGAGGAGTACCCCCGTGGCCCCCCCCAAGCCTCCATCCTCTTGCCCGGATTGCCTCTTCCGCCTCCGCCGCCTGCCTTACCAGCGCATCCTTCTGGTTTTCCTCCTCGGTGCTGCACCTTGCATAATAAACCGCACGCAGCTTCTCCTCTTCCATCTCCTGTCTCACTTTCCAGATGCTTCTCTTTACTATATAGAAAAAAGGACCGGAAAGTTCCGACCCTCTTTTTGTAATTTCTTTTTACGGATTGCACCGTCCGCACGGCTCATAGCCTTCGGCGATCAGGTCCTCGCGCGGTCCCTGATATGTCGCCTTGTTTTCATCCTTAATCGAGCTGACGCTGGAGCATGACGGCAGGGGGAATTTCATGCTGGATGTGTTCATGACATATTCCTGCTGATCCGTCATCGTTCCGCTGCTTTCGCTTAACGTGCTGTCTCCCGTTGCATAATTAATCGAGATGCCCGGCTGATTATTGTATGCGAAGATATGGAAGGAAATGCCCTCGCCGTCATCTTCCATGGAAAGTGCCTCCATCTCCACACCGTCCGCTACAAGGTCGTCCCCGGTAAAAATTGGTGTAACGCGGTACAGCACATGGTTTCCGGTCTCTTTGACGTAGTCGGCAACCATGTTTTCAAACGGCAGCATGCCCTCGACGTTCAGATAACGTGTTCCAGTGATCAGATTCTTCTCGTTTGCATTCTCACCGGTCAGCTGGTATCCGATCAGATGGCAGCGGTTGTACAGATATTTACCTTCCACCTGATCGTATTTTACCGTATGCCAGCCCGTCGGCTTTACCTGGCCGATCGCGCCGCGCTTCTCCGTCGGCATCAGATCCTGGCCGATATTCGCCTCTGCCACGCCGCACCGTCCCAGGCTGTCCGGATCGCTGTAATGCTCGTACGACTCGGTCGTCTTTTCCTCATCGGTAAAATCCGGCTCATTTCCGTTTAAAACGACATACGGTTCACCGGAAAACTCCGGAACATCAAGAACTGAAACGGCCGTCGGTGCCTGATCGGTAATCTGGGATTCCGTCATCGTATAAGCGGCCGTAACCTCCGAACCGGAATCTGCTCTCTCCGTCGAGAGAAGATCCTGCGCCTCACAGCCGGTCAGTGTCAGAACAAGAAGCGCCGCCAGCAGCAGAAGCTGTTTTCTTAGTTTTTTCATTTCTCATATACCTCTTTCGTTATTTTCTCATGGGAATAGCCTGCAAACTCCTCCTCGGACACTTTATTCCATTTGGAAAGATCCAGGTCGAATTTCCGGTCAGACGGATAATGCCGGTTCCACCAGAAAACGATGATTTTCTCTATCTTCGCTTCCACAGCCTGCAGTCCCGTATTCTCCACAAAGCAGTATTCTCCTTCGCCTGCCTGCTCCAGAAAATCTGCCGCCGCCTGAAGTGTTACCTTCCCACTCTCCTTCTGCTCCGCGAACAGCTTTTCCGAAGCCGGATTCATCCAGAGCGTTTTCCCCTCACACAGTTCGCAGATTTTTTCCGTTACCACGCGGTCCCGCGAAACGCGTCGTCCGCCAAACTGCATTCCTTTTCGTTCTTCCAGACATACGATTCCAATCATCTGTCATCCTCCCTTCTCTTGCGTGTGCATATCTGAACACCTGACTGCCGTAGATAATCAGATAGCCAAGCCCCTCTCTTGCCCCGATAAACTCTCCGATTACAACACCGACAAGGCACAGGCCGATGTTGACCTTCCACACGGCGAGCAGCCCCGGAAACGACCACGGCAGCACGACGCGGAACAGCATATCCTTCTTCGTTCCGCCGAGTGTTGCAATCAGGCGGAGCATATCCGGCTCCACACTCTGAAAGCTGCTGTAAATGCTGATCACCGAGCCGAATATCGCAACGGAAATGCCGGCCGTGATGATCGTTTTCACGTTTGCCCCCATCCACACAATGAGAAGCGGGGCGAGCGCCGATTTCGGCAGGCTGTTCAGGACTACCAGGTACGGCTCCATCACCGCAGAAAAGCGCGGAAAGAGCCACAAAAGCACAGCGAACGCCATGCCAAGTGCCGAGACGAGCAGAAAGCTGATTCCCGTCTCATACACCGTGATCCCGATATGGCGCAGAAGGTTCTGCTCCGTCAGCAGGGTCACGAACGTTTTTCCCACCCGCACAGGGCTGGAAAAGATAAACGGATCGATCCATCTCAGATCCGCCGCCACCTCCCATAATACCAGAAAACTGACGAGAAGCAAAGCCCGAAACACCCGCACCTGCTCCCGTTCTCTTTTTTTCTGCCGGAGATACGCCCTCTGAAAGCTGCTCTCCGGCGTTTTTGCCTGCTCACGCATTTTCATTCAGCTCCTTCCAGATGGCATTGAAATACGTTTTAAATTCCGGCGCACTGCGCGCTTTCATCGGCGTGCGCTCCTCCATCGCAAACCGGATCGGAATCTTTTTTTGGTGGCGGCGCGGCCGTGCCGCCAGAACAATCACACGGTCCGCCATGCTGATGGCCTCCGAAATATCGTGTGTCACGAGAATTGCTGTCTTTCCCTCTTTTTTGATGATCTTTCCGATATCATCACAGACGTTCAGCCTCGTCTGGTAGTCGAGAGCGGAGAACGGCTCGTCAAGCAGCAGAAGATCCGGCTCCATCGCCAGTGTACGGATCAGTGCCGCCCTCTGCCGCATACCGCCGGAAAGTTCGGACGGACGGGCATTGGAAAAGGATTTCAGGCCGTATGTCTCCATCATCTCCCCGACTTTTTCTTTCCGCTCGGGTGTCAGCGTGCGCGAAATCTCAAGGCCCAGCAGAACGTTGCTGTAGATGGTCCGCCATTCAAACAGGTGGTCTCTCTGCAGCATGTAGCCGATATGGAGATCCGCCTCCGTGATCGGCCGTCCGCGGCTCAGCAGAGTTCCCGCCTCCGGCTTTAAAAGACCGGAAATCAAGTTCAGGATCGTGCTCTTTCCGCAGCCGCTCGGTCCGACAAGAGCAACAAATTCCCCCGTTTTTACCGAAAAGGTCAGATCGCACAGCGCCGGTGTTTCTCCTTTCATGGTGTGATAGGACAGTGATATATGCTCTAATGACAGGATTTGATCATCCATTTTTTTGCATCCTCCTCTATCTATAAGATATCATATGCAGCTTGCATCCCAGCCGCGCTGAGGCTATAATAGAAAGGATTGAAAGATACCAGGAGGTTTGAAGATACATTATGGCCAATAAAAGAAATTACCAGAAGGAGCTGGATGCGAAGATTGCAGGACTTCACGGTGAAGTTCCGACCTTGCTGCTGCACAGCTGCTGTGCGCCGTGCAGCAGTTACGTGCTGGAATATCTGTCGCAGTATTTTTCCATTACGCTCTTTTACTATAATCCCAACATCTATCCGCCGACGGAGTACGAGCACCGCGTGGAGGAACAGCAGCGTCTGATCCATTCTCTTCCCGCCGTGCATCCGATTTCCTTCTGCCCCGGCCCGTACGATTCTGACCGGTTCTATGAGCTGACACGCGGGATGGAAAATGTGCCGGAGGGCGGCGAGCGCTGTTTTGTCTGCTATGAAATACGGCTCCGCGAAGCGGCCGAAATGGCAAAGCAGCTCAAACTCGACTATTTTACAACAACCCTCTCCATCAGCCCGCTGAAAAACGCGGAAAAGCTGAATGAAATCGGAGAACGGCTTGCCGCCGAATACGGGATCCCATATCTCAATTCAGATTTCAAGAAACGGGGCGGCTACCAGCGTTCCATCGAACTTTCCCACGAATACGGCCTCTACCGCCAGGACTACTGCGGCTGCGTCTTTTCCCGCCCGGGACCCATTTTCGGGTGGCAGCACAGGAAAATGGCAACAGCTGATGTGCTCTTTGAAGTGTCCGGCCAAAAGCTCCGTCAGGATATGCTGTACGAACTGATTTTCCTGAAACTTGTAACAGCAAACGCCCTTTGCAGCAGATCTTTTTCCTGCAAAGGGCGTTCGTATTTCTGTCATATTTCTCATGATACCAGAAAACCCGCAGAACCTTACGTCCTGCGGGTTTCTAAAGAATAAGCCGAAAATCAGATTCGAACTGACGACCCCTTCATTACGAGTGAAGTGCTCTACCGGCTGAGCTATTTCGGCCTGTGAAATTCATTTCCTGAATGACACAATCATTATTATACCGTATTTTTTTGAAATTGCAAGCATTTTTTTGAAATTTATGAATCTTTTTCTAAAATTTGTTCCGCCCCACTGATTTCCCGCCGTTTCCATCCCTGTTGTTTTCACCTCCCTGGCGCAAATTTTATGCATAAACTTTGTCCTTACTTTCAAAAATTAAGGAAAACCATCCCTTTTCCTTATAAAAATTAATGTATTTTGAAAGAAAAGCATTGACAACCGCCAAAAAAGTAAGTATAGTTTTTAACTAAAGGAAGAAAGGGGCTGTTGTCATGACCATGCAATACGATAATCTGGAAGACAAGCTCAGTCAGCTTGTAGAGTATACGAAAGATTCCGGAAAGATTGATTTATCTTTATACACTGAGTACGATGTAAAACGGGGACTGCGTGATTCCACTGGTAAAGGTGTTCTCACCGGCCTGACCGAAATTTCCGATGTTATCGGCTTCGATATTGATGAGCGCACCGGCGAAAAAGTTCCGACCGATGGCCGTCTCTATTTTCAGGGCTATAACGTCGCAGATCTGATCAAAGGTATGGAAGGACGACGCTTCGGTTTTGAAGAGATTACCTATCTTCTTCTGTTCGGTTCTCTTCCGACAGAACCGCAGTTAAATGATTTCAACGAAATTTTAAGTATCTACCGCGAGCTGCCGGACACTTTTGTCCGCGACGTTGTCATGAAGGCAACCAGCAAAAACATGATGAATACTCTGCAGCGCTGTGTGCTGACCCTGTATTCCTACGACGAAAAGCCGGATGACATTTCCATTCCGAACGTCCTCCGCCAGGCTTTGAGTCTGATCGCCAAAATGCCGCTGATACCATGCATACCGCCACTACCACGAAAACCAGAACCTGATCATCCGAAATCCGAAACCGGAGCTGTCGATGGCTGAAAACATTCTGCAGATGCTTCACCCGGATGGAGATTACACTGCTCTGGAGGCAAAGGTTCTCGATGTTGCGTTAATTCTTCACGCAGACCACGGCGGCGGAAATAACTCAACATTTACGACACACGTTGTCTCCTCCTCCGGAACCGATACCTACTCTGCTGTTGCGGCTTCTTTAAGTTCCTTAAAAGGACCGCGCCACGGCGGTGCCAACTTGAAGGTTATGGAGATGTTTGAAAATATTGAAGAGAATGTTATAAACTGGGAAGACGAAAACGAACTGCGCACCTACCTGACCAAAATACTTGATCGTGAAGCATTCGATGGAACTGGTCTTGTCTATGGTATGGGCCATGCTGTTTATACCCTGTCCGATCCACGTTGTGTGATTCTGAAAGAATATGCAAAAAAGCTTTCCGCTGAGAAGCACCGCGAGAAAGAATTTGCTCTCTATGAGTCTGTAGAACGCATTGCCGGCGAGTGTATCGCCAAAAAGCGCCGTCTGCTCAAACCAGTCTGTGCAAATGTTGATTTCTACAGCGGTTTCGTCTACGCAATGCTTGGCCTTCCAAAAGAGCTCTACACCCCGATCTTTGCTATCTCCCGTATCTCCGGCTGGTCCGCACACCGGATCGAAGAGCTTGTCAACGAAGGAAAGATCATCCGTCCGGCTTATAAATATGTCGGTCATCATCGTCCGTACGTTGCCATTGAAAGAAGAACCCCAAGAAAGACTTCCCACAGTTTTTCAAATAACTAAAAAATTATGCGAAAAGGACACCTGCCCCGTACCGTTCTGGTATCGGGCAGGTGTCCTTTTATTGCCAAGTGATCTCTCGAAAAACCCGCGGAGCGTGCTTCTCATGGTTATAAACAAAACTCTGCGTTATACCCGGATCTTTGTTCCCTTGGTATCTCGTTTTGCCAGCTTAATCTTCGCTGTCAGAGAAATCTCTTTGTCGTGATACGTGATCGTGTAATCCATCCGGCTTGCCAGCAGATACGCATGCTCTACCGCGTCGTCCTTTGCCATATGGATACCACGCACACCAACGGCTGCTTTTTTCTTCTCCGGCACTTCACTCGTAAGGAAGCGCAGGAAGACACCGTTTTTCGTCTGCAGAACCACATACTCCTGCTCCTGGCAGACCTCGGCAAGAATCAGACGGTCCTCCTCGGATGAAAGCTTCGTCGCCGCGATCGTTCGTTTTACGACATCAAACTCGGATCCATCGACAAGTTTTACCATACCGGCCGCGCTGACGAACAGCAGCTTATTGTTCTTGATATTTTCCAGTGCATCGACGTAAATCATCTGCTCCTTCTGGCTGCTGTAATTTCCAAGGTTGTCGATCGGCGTTCCCTTGTCACGGAATCTTCCATACGGGATGTCCATTACTTTGATGCTGTGCATCATGCCAAGATCCGTAAAGACGCAGATCTTATCGGTGTTTTTGCACTGGAACACATATTTGTTCTCGTTGTGCACAGCCTCTTTGTTCCGCTCGTAAGCAGACGTATCGATCGTCTTCGCATAACCGAAGCGGTCCATCAGGAAGACAACATCCATCTCCTCGACCTTCGGCTCCTCAAGAACAATCGCCTCAGCATTCTCAATCGCCGTTTTCCGCTTGTGGCCGTACTCTTTTTTTATCTGCGTCAGATCTTCCATAATAACTTCCGACATCGAGTCGTAATGATTTAAGATATCCTCATACTTCGTAATCTTCGCCACAGTCGCCTCATGATCTTTTAAGAGTGCTTCCACTTCCAGTCCGATCAGTTTCTGCAGACGCATCTCCAGAATCGCCGTTGCCTGGCGTTCTGTAAAGCAGAGCTGTGCTGCCATACGCTCACTTGACTTTGATTTGAAGCGGATACCATCGGTCACACCCATAATCAGACACTCTTTGACCTGCTTCTGTGTCTTGCTTCCGCGCAGGATCTCAATGATCAGATCGATCACATCGCATGCCTTGATCAGACCTTCCTGCACCTCGCGGCGCTCCATCTCTTTGCGGAGAAGGTTCTGGTATTTGCGGGTTGCCACTTCAAACTGGAAATCAACGTGATGCTCGATCACCTGTTTAAGGCTTAACGTCTCCGGTTTTCCATCTGCCACGGCGAGCATGTTGACACCGAACGTATCTTCCAGACGTGTTTTCTTGTACAGCAGATTCGTGATCCGCTCCACATCCGCGCCTTTTTTCAGTTCGAGCACGATGCGTGTTCCTTCTTTCGAGGACTGGTTGGAAATGTCGACAATTTCCGGCGCTTTCTTGCTCTCCACAAGCCCCGCCACATCGTTCAGGAACTTTCCGATGTTCGCACCGATCATCGGGTACGGAATTTCGGTGATCACAAGATACTGCTTTCCGTTTCTGCCTTTCTCCACTTCCACTTTTCCGCGGATTTTAATCTTTCCGACACCTTTTTCGTAGATCGACAGCAGGTCATCCTGATTGACGACAATACCGCCGGTCGGGAAATCCGGTCCTTTGATGTATTTCATCAGACCTTTGACGGTGATGTCGTTGTTTTTCATGTAGGCCTTGACCGCATCCACAATCTCACACAGGTTGTGCGGCGGAATGCTTGTTGCCATACCGACAGCGATACCGTCTGCGCCATTCAACAGAAGGTTCGGCACGCGCACCGGCAGAACAGACGGCTCTTTTTCCGTCTCGTCGAAGTTCGGTACGAAATCGACAACGTCTTTGTCGAGATCCTTTAAATAGACCTCCTGTGTAATTTTCTGCAGTCTCGCCTCGGTGTATCGCATTGCAGCGGCACCGTCACCCTCAATCGACCCGAAGTTTCCGTGACCGTCCACAAGCGGCTGCCCTTTTTTGAAATCCTGTGCCATTACGACAAGAGCATCGTAAATGGAACTGTCGCCGTGCGGATGGTATTTACCCATCGTATCACCGACGATACGCGCGCACTTTCGGAACGGCTTGTCGTACTGGATGCCGAGCTCATACATGTCATACAGAGTACGGCGCTGTACCGGCTTTAAACCGTCCCGCACGTCCGGAAGTGCTCGGGAAATGATGACGCTCATCGCATAATCAATATAAGATTTCTGCATGACCTCAGAATATTCGGTCCGTATAATCTGATCTTCTGATTTTTCTCTCATCTTCCTTTGTCCTTCCTGTTAAATATCCAGCTCTGCATCGGTTGCATGTTCATAAATAAATGCTTTCCTCGGCGGAACCTCGGTTCCCATCAGTACTTCCGTCACATCGGAGGCCATACGGGCATCCTCGATCTCCACACGCTTCAAAAGTCTCGTCTCCGGATTCAGTGTCGTCTCCCAGAGCTGCTCCGGGTCCATCTCGCCAAGACCTTTGTAGCGCTGCAGCGTAAATTTTTCTTTGTGTGTCTTTCTGTATTTTTCCAGTGCTTTGTCGTCGTACAGATACTCTTCTTTTCCGCGGGACGGCATTGCCTTGTAAAGAGGCGGCATCGCAATATAGACATGTCCCTCGTAGATCAGCTCCGGCATGAAACGGTAGAACAATGTCAGCAGCAGCGTTGAAATATGCGCACCGTCGACATCGGCATCTGCCATGATGATAATTTTATCGTAACGGAGCTTTGTGATATCGAAGTCGTTGCCGTAACCCTCGGAAAAGCCGCAGCCGAATGCATTGATCATGGATTTGATCTCGGCATTTGCCAGAACTTTATCAATAGAAGCCTTCTCTACGTTCAGAATCTTACCGCGGATCGGCAGAATCGCCTGGAAATTACGGTCACGCGCCGTCTTTGCGGAACCGCCCGCAGAATCTCCCTCGACGATAAAGATCTCGCACAGCGACGGATCCTTTTTCTCGCAGTTTGCCAGTTTGCCGTTCGTATCAAACGAATATTTCTGCTTGGTCAGCATATTTGTCTTGGCTTTTTCTTCGCTTCTGCGGATTTTGGCAGATCGCTCAGCGCAGGCAAGAACATTTTTCAGCACTTCGAGATTGCGGTCGAAATACAGCGGAATCTCCTCGCCCGTTACTTTTCCGGCGGCCTTTGCCGCATCCGGGTTGTCCAGCTTCGTTTTTGTCTGGCCCTCGAACCGCGGATCCGGGTGCTTGATCGAAATAACAGCGGTCATACCGTTTCGGATATCCGATCCCGTAAAGTTATTGTCTTTTTCTTTTAAGACACCGATCTCTCTGGCATAGCTGTTCATAATCGTCGTAAAGGTCGATTTGAAACCGGAAATATGGGTACCGCCCTCAGCGTTGTAGATATTATTACAGAAGCCGAGCACGTTTTCCTGGAATTCGTTGATATACTGGAACGCACATTCTACGGTAATGCCCTCAGATTCCCCTTTGAAATAAATCGGATCGTGGATTGCCTCTTTGTTCTTATTCAGATCGCGCACAAAACCAACAATGCCGTCCGGCTCGTGATACGTCAGGTGCTCCTCTTTTCCATCGCGCAGATCGGAAAAATAAATGGTAAGCGCCGGGTTCAGATATGCAGTCTCATGGAGACGGCTTTTGACCTCTGTTGCGGAAAAACGTGTTTTCTCAAAGATTTCAGGATCCGGCAGGAAGTTGATGCGGGTTCCGCTGTTCTTCGTTTTTCCGATCTTCGGCAGCAGCCCATCCTCATCGAGTTCCTGTACGGCAACACCTCGTTCGTAGCGGTCGTGGTAAACCCAGCCGCCGAGGCTGACCTGTACGTCAAGATAGGTGGAAAGCGCATTGACAACCGAAGAACCGACACCGTGCAGACCGCCGCTTGTCTTGTACGCATTGTTGTCGAATTTACCGCCGGCGTGCAGGGTTGTAAAAACGAGACGCTCCGCCGGAACGCCTTTTTCATGCATGCCGACCGGGATTCCGCGGCCGTTGTCGGTCACGGTCGCCGAGCCGTCTGCTTCAAGTGTTACGTGAATGGTGTCGCAGTAGCCCGCAAGATGCTCGTCCACCGCATTGTCTACAATTTCATAAATCAGATGATTCAGGCCTTTCCGCGAGGTACTTCCGATATACATACCAGGGCGCTTACGCACTGCTTCGAGACCTTCCAGCACGGAAATACTGCTGGCATCATACGTTTCTTTTTTTGGCATAACTGTTCTATCCTCACTTATGTGTTACTGTCTTTTTCTCTTAAAAATACTTCTGTCTGTCCCATTTTGGGGCACAGTATTTTATTATATCATTTTTCTTCCCGGAATAGCAAGATTTTCTTTAGAAGAAAGAATCTCCTCCGTTCATCAGCTCCTTAAAAGAAGTCACGTAGCGGTCTGCTTCCTGCTCCATCTTTGCGCGGTTTCCTTCCCCGCTTCTGTCATACACGCCCACAGCCGCAAATCCGCCCATTTTGGCGCCGCGGATTCCCGCTAGGATATCTTCATATACCACACACGTTTCCGGCGGAAGAGACAGCTTTTCAGCCGCTTTCTCGTAGATATCCGGAAAGCCCTTGCCGCGCTTTACTTCCGAGACGGTGACAAATGCTTTAAAATACTCATAAATCCCATTTCTCTTTAAGGCCGGCTCATACAGCTCCGGGCTCGATGAGGTAGCAACCGCCATGCGGATTCCTTTTTCTTTTAAATAGCGGAGATATTCTGCTGCCCCATCTTTTAACTCCACTTCATACGTATAGGCGTCGACCGCCATCTGATGCCACTCCTGAATCAGCTCTTCCGGCGTTTCCGGAAAGCCGAACCGTCTGATCGTGTAGCGGGCAGCCTCCAGAAAGCCGAGCGGTGTAATCGCCTCCTGATAATCCGGCGGAACCTCAAGTCCTCTCTTCTTTAAAAATGCAACATCGATGTCATCCCAGACCCACATCGAGTCGAGCAGTGTTCCGTCCAGATCAAAAATGGCTCCTTTGTACTGTTTCATTTGTCTTCTCCTTCTCTATTCTAATCTTTTTTCTTTCTTTTTAGAACGTATTTCTGTTTTTCTTAGAACATTTGTTTGTTTTATCATACCATAACTGGCAAAAAATGCAAGTAAAATGCGAATTTCGCTACTTTTTGAAATTTTTTAAATTTTTTTCAAAAAAACACTTGCATTTTCTCCAGACATCGTGTATTATAAGCGAGTACGGTTCGTTGGTCAAGAGGCTAAGACGTCGCCCTCTCACGGCGAAAACAGGGGTTCGATTCCCCTACGAACTGCTGAAGGTTCGCAGGATGCCTTCTCTCTTAAAAATCCTGTTTTAAGCGACATGGTTCGTTGGTCAAGAGGCTAAGACGTCGCCCTCTCACGGCGAAAACAGGGGTTCGATTCCCCTACGAACTGCTGAAGGTTCGCAGGATGCCTTCTCTCTTAAAAATCCTGTTTTAAGCGACATGGTTCGTTGGTCAAGAGGCTAAGACGTCGCCCTCTCACGGCGAAAACAGGGGTTCGATTCCCCTACGAACTGCTGAAGGTTCGCAGGATGCCTTCTCTCTTAAAAATCCTGTTTTAAGCGACATGGTTCGTTGGTCAAGAGGCTAAGACGTCGCCCTCTCACGGCGAAAACAGGGGTTCGATTCCCCTACGAACTGCTTTTAATCGGAGCCTGCATGGCTCCGTTTTTTACTGTGCTGATTTTTTTCTTCCTATCATAAACGCCAGCAAAAAAGCCCGGCAGTTTTCTGCCGGACTTTTCCTTTTTTCTGACAACTCTTTTATTCTGCGTAGATCTTAACCAGTTCTTTCAGCATTGCCATCGTCTTTTCCATCCCCTCAACGGTAATGTGCTCATACGGTCCATGGCATGCATATCCGCCGGTTCCGATGTTCGGGCACGGCAGCCCCATGAAGCTTAAGCGTGCGCCGTCTGTGCCGCCGCGGATCGGAAGAACGATCGGCTCCATGCCGGCTCTTCTGGCTGCCTCTTCGGCATTCTCAATCAGATGGTAGCAAGGACGGATCTTCTCAGCCATGTTGCGGTACTGCTCTTTGATCTCCAGTTTTACCGTTCCCTCGCCGTATTTTTCATTCATTGCTTTTTCAATCCGGCGCAGATTCTCTTCTTTTGCTGCAAATTTCTCTGCATCGTGATCACGGATGATGTACTCGGACTCGGCATGTGCCACATCGCCGGACATACTGGTCAGATGATAGAAGCCTTCATATCCTTCGGTATTTCTCGGGGACTCTGCTTCCGGCAGAAGAGACTGGATCTCGCTTGCAACAGCGATTGCATTGATCATCGTGTCTTTTGCTCCGCCTGGGTGGATGTTAAATCCGGTCACCGTGAATTTCGCTCCGGCTGCATTGAAGTTTTCGAATTCGATTTCTCCCTCTGTGCCGCCGTCCACGGTATAGGCAAACTCTGCGTCAAAGCCTGGAACATCAAAAAAGTCAGGGCCTTCACCGATCTCCTCATCCGGTGTAAATCCGATGGAAATCGGACCGTGCGGGATTTCTCCGGCAAGAAGGGCTTCTGCCAGTGTCATAATCTCTGCCACGCCCGCCTTGTCGTCTGCACCGAGCACCGTTGTTCCATCGCTTGTGATCAGCGTTCTGCCGGCCAGGGATGGAAGATGCGGGAATACCGAAACCTCCAGTGTTCTTCCGCTGTCAGCCAGCTTCAGATCCTTTCCGTCATAATTTTCATGTACGATCGGATTTACCGCATGATCTGCAAAATCAGATACCGTATCCATATGTGCGATAAATCCCAGTTTTGTCTTTTCTTCGTATCCTTTTGTTGCCGGAATTTTTCCATAGACGTAGCATTTATCCTCTACACGGACATCCGATACGCCGAGCGCTTTCATTTCTTCTGCAAGCTGGTCTGCCAGAACTCTCTGACACTCGGAAGACGGATGGGTTCCGCTCTTCTCATTGCTCGGTGTCGGCACTTTAACATAATTCAGTAATCTTTCATATGCTTTCATTTTCTTCTTCTCCTTCTTATTTCATCAGCTTCTGGATGGTTTTGCAGAGCTCATCCACGGCGCCTTCTTTTCCCTGCCGGATATCCTCCACAACGCAGGATTTGATGTGGCTGGAAAGCAGTACCTTGTTGAAGCTGTTTAATGCAGACTGGATCGCGGATACCTGGGTCAGGATATCGACGCAGTAGCGGTCGCTCTCCACCATTTCCCGTATTCCGCGCACCTGGCCTTCAATTCTCGAAAGACGGTGGATCAGATCTTTGTATTCTTTTTCGTCCCGCACTTTTTTCCGGTCGCATTCACTGCAGTGTGTACAACATTCACCCATGAGGTTTCCTCCTTGTGTTCCGTCACTCTATATACCCCGTCTGGGTATGAATTTATGATACTCTTTTGCCCAGACTTTGTCAATCTTCGATTTTTGCCGCAAGCGCGCCGTACAGCTTCTGGTTTACCAGACTTGCCGCGCTGCACTCCGCCTCCGGCGCGTTCGCCGACGGCTCTCCGCAGAGATCGACCGCGAGCACCTTTCTCCCCGCAAGACAGTCCTTTGCAAGGGACAGCAGCTCATCCACACGCACATTTCCCTGATCCCAGTTCGTATCAAGCTCCTCCTTTGACAGAATGTCCTTATCGACCGACAGATATACCGGAAATGTTCCCGCATGGGATGCAAAAATCTCTTTGATCTTCGCCGCTCCGCTTCCGTCGTCGAGCTCTTCCTGTGTCACAAACCAGACATGCTCCATCGCTTCTGTCTCCCGCACCGACGCCTCCGGCGGGCCGATCACACAGATTCCTTTGATGTTTTGATACGCCCCGGCAGCATCCCGGATCCAGGAACCGCAGGAGAGCACCGGAAGAAGCGCCGGCGGAATACGGCTAAAAACAAATCTTCTTTTTCAAGTCCCAGCAGCAATTTGCTCATATAGTGATAATTGCCGGAATCCAGAAGGCGGATCCGTGGCAGCTCTTTCGTTTCTTTTTTTCGGCCAAGTTCCGCTTCCAGAAACTGCTCCGTCTCCGGATCGAGATAACCGTCAGTTCCCCGGAGCTCTCTTAGATCCCAGATCTTTCCCGCCTGCTCCCAGGCATATCCTTCGGACTCATAAATTCCGGAAAGGCTAAAACAAAATGGTTTCATCTTCTCTTTTACTCCTGTTATTTATTTAATGGATTCAGCTTTCTTCCCGCCGTTACAAGAAGAACGGCTGATATCAGAAGCTGCAGAACGGCACTCGCCTCCGGCAGATAATGGATCAGCGGATTCTGTCCGTAATTTCCAAGCAGATAGCAGAGCTGTTCCATCTCTCTTCCATTCCCAAGCTGGCGGCTGATGATCCCCGCAAACGAGGTAAACGGATTGAAAAGAAGAAGGTAAATTACACCTCCTACATCGATCTGCTGATAAGCTGCCGTCATCTCCTGCTGCAGCAGTCCTGCGTAGTAGGCAAGCCCCGTGCAGGCGCATATTCCTACGACCAGAAAAACGACAATGACATAGGAAAGAACGGTCGCCAGTGTGGTCCGCTTAAAAACAACCGAACAGAAAATGCCGATACTGCCGACAAAAATTCCGGTCAGAAGAAGGCCTCCCGCCATCAGAAGCAGTCCGCCAAGGCCGATACCGCCGAACACCACAACAAGGGACAGCACCGGCAGTGCCGAAACCGTCAGTATCAGAACAACGCCAAGCGATGCCTCCAGCTTTCCCGTAATGATTCTCCACGGGTTCAGGTTCGTCGTCAGCAGCACATCCAGCGTTTTTTTCTCACGCTCCAGCGAAATGCTTCCTCCCGCAACCGCCGGAACTGAAAGGACGACGAGAATAAACAGAAGATACGTCATCAGAATATAGCAGTTCATCGGAACGCTGTAACTGACCGGTGCCAGATAGCCAAGCTGGCTGCTCTCCCCGAAATAGCAGACAAACGCAACCACGGCAAGCAGCAGATTGCAGACAAAAATAATCCAGGAAATCCGCGATGACCGCGAGTTCCGCTTCATTTCTTTTTCAAATACAGGATTTAACCGCACGTTTCGTTCCCTCCTTATCCGATCGTGTTTCCGAACGTTTCTGTGTTTCGGCTCTTCTGTTCCGTTTCCCCGGTCAGATGGAAGAACAGGGACTCCAGGCTGTTGTGTTCCCGTGCAAACGAAACCACAAGGATTCCGGCATCCACCAGTTTCTGCAGCAGATACGCCTCCTCCTCCCGGCTTCCCGAAAACCAGGCCGCAATCTTGTTTTCATCCACAGAAAGGCGGCTGACCTGCGGATCCTGCCGCAATAGTTCCAGCGCCTTTGGCACCTGGTTCAGCACAGTGATGCGCAGCGGATTGGAGCTGTCGATCGCAAGCATAATGTTTTCCAGCTTTCCCTGCTGTACCATGACACCTCCGTTGATGACACCGATGCTGGTGCACAGATCTGCTAATTCCGAAAGAATATGGGAGCTGATCAGAATCGTATAATCCTCCCGCGCCAATCGCTGCAGGAGAAGCTGAAAATCCTTTCTCGAACGCGGATCCAGACCGGAATTCGGTTCGTCCAGCACCAGAAGCTTCGGTTTATGGATCATCGCGCGCGCCAGACAGAGCCGCTGCTGTATGCCCCTTGAGAGCGAATCCACCATCTGCTCCTCTTTTCCCGATAGTTCGACCATCTCCAGCACTTCCCGCGCACGGACGGTTCCTGCCCGCCCGTAAATTCCATACGATGCGGCAAAAAATTCCAGATACTCTATCACGTTTAAGTTTTCATAAACGCCAAAGAAATCAGGCACAAAGCCGATCAGGCTTTTCTGCTTCAGAATATTTTTTGTCGTCCGCACGCCGTCCAGCCACAGATCGCCGCCGTCGCTCTTTAAAAGCCCTGAAATAATGCGCAGCGTCGTTGTTTTTCCCGCACCGTTCGGTCCGACAAAGCCGTAAATATCGCCTTTTTTTACTTCCATATCAAGACCGTTCAGGGCATATGTTTTTCCGTATTTTTTGGTCAGTTTCTCAATTTTCAGTATCGACATTTGGCTCCTCCGCTAACAGGTTCTCCAGATATTGCTCCGGTGGGATCTCTTTCGCCTTTACGATCAGATTCGGTGCTTCATAGTATCCATAATTTTCATGATACTCTTCTCCCTTTTCCTCTTCGGAAAGACGGTACCGCACACGGATCTGGTTGTCCACATTCACATACTGCGCCTCCAGCGCCGGATCACTCGCAAAATCGATCTCCCAGTCGGAAATTTCATCATACGTTCCCGTCTGAAAATTGTACAGCTCAATGATTCCATTGAAATTCCGGATCTTGGTCCCATCCTCCGTGCGGGCTTTCTCGAAAGCAAGCGAAAGAATGGTTCCCCGTTTTCCTCCCCCGCCGGTTTCTGCCGCCTGGATCTTATCTTCTAACGCCGTCATCGCATACGGCCAGAATGCAGGATCATAGATTCCCTCGGAATCCGGCTGCATCACGCCTTTAGCATACATTCCATACAGACACCAGATGTTGTTGTTTTCAAAGACACCGTTCAGATAATACGTTACTTCTGTTTCCTCTTCCGAGATTCCGCCGGAATTCGGTCCCATTTCAAAGCTTACCGTGTTTCCGCCGTCCCATCCGCTGTACTCCTGCGCATACGGACAGTACACAACGCCGGCCTCTTTCATGTCCACAGACACTTCCTGATAGTAATACGAGATTCCATACGCTTCGTATCCGCTGTCAAGCTGGAACGTATCGTCATTGCCTGCCAGCTTTCCAAAGAAAAGGCAGTTGTCACTCCGGTTCGGCATGTGATTATAGATGACGCCGTCCAGATAATTTTTCTCTATCTCCGGCAGATCTTCTGCCGCACTCCAATTTCCGAACTCCCGCACGCTGTCCGCTTCTATTCCATCCAGCGTGATCGTCTCCCCGTTTTTGATGTCTCCAATGAGGGCACAGTAACCTGGAACGGCGATCACACAGCTCTCCAGATCATAGCCTGTCTTATTTTCCACGGTTCCGCTGATCTTCTGATCCCAGAAATGAAACGTGCCTTTCAGTCCTTTGCCTTCGTCCAGCGTTTCCATCCGCTGCATGCCGAACTCATTCAGGGCAAATGCAGCCTGATTGGAAATTTCTGCCCTGTTTTTCTGTTCTCCGAAACTGATCTCCGTCTTTTCATATTCCGCATCCTCCGTTTCCGGCTGTGCCGTGCTGTTGGACATATAGTCCATACGGTTGTACGTCACCAGATCGTAGGACGGATCCAGATACAGCTCATAGGAAGCATTGTACGGCGCCTGTGCACAGAAATTAATGTAATCTTTCTGGTATGTATCGTACTGCCAGATTTCTCTTACATACGTCAGCACCGGGGCCTTAAGCCTCGTGCTCTGGCCAAACAGACTGATCAGCATAACAAAGACGGCCGAGCAGGCACAGATCGCCCCCCAGAGATACTGACGTTTTCCTGTTTTTTTCAAAAAGAAATACAATCCCGGCCCTGCCAGAACCAGATAGACCAGAATCAGGCCGCCGTACAGCACCGTATTCGGACGGTTCCGGATCTTAGTGTTTTCCAGAAGATCGGAAATCGTATAGTATTTCTGATAATTCGTATTTCGTTTTGCCAGAAGGCGGCTGGTGGTCTCTTCGTCCAGAATATTTTTCAGAAAATCTACCGGCGCTTCTTTAAACGCACTGCGCTGGCTTTCCGCAAATGTCTCGTTTCCCGAAAAGGTAATCAGAAGACCTCCCTCTGCCTGCCAGAGATCAATTTCTTTCTGGAGTGTCTCATCCAGTTCTTCTTTGGACTGCTCCAGAAGGATCAGCACATCCGGCGAATACGACTCCGCAAGCCCGACAAGCTCCTCTGCCCGGACAGATGCAGCTTCCACCTCATAAATCCCGTCGTTCAGCGTAACTCCATTCAGCTGCTGCCCGTAATTAGTTTCTTCTTCCACAACGCAGACTTCCACCTTGGACTGGAAGAAGCCTTCACTCGAAATCGTTTCTTCCCGACTGTACACCGTGTCCCTCTGGCTGTTCTCCAGGCGCAGGACACAAAAAGACGTATTTTCCACCAGAAGCCCTGCCGAAAAAGTCTTTGTAACGGTTCCGTTCGCCGGAATATAGATTGGAAAACGGTACGTAAAAAGGCTGTTTCTTCCATCGCCCGACCGCTTGCCCCCCGGAAACAGTTTTGAGAGAATGCCTTCTCCACTGTTTCCGCGGTAAATCGATTCCGCGGCGTTTTTTATCTGAAAAACAAAGTATCCTTCAAATTCAACAGCGCTCTCATTTGTGATTGTCACACGAATCGGTACGTGATTCCCATCCTGATAGTTTCCTTCGAATCCATAAGAAAAATCAATCTGGTATTCCCCTGCGTAGCTGTTGGCAAGAAGCTGCTTTTCTTTCCCGCCGCTTCTTCCGCCATCCGACGGCGTGTTCTGATAAAGTTCTGTCCGCGTTGTCATCGCAGACACCCTCTGAACTCCCGCCAGAAGCAGAATCAGCAGCAAAATACCGGACAGACAGCAGATTTTGCTTCTTCTTTTCCTGTTCATCGCTTTTCGTCCTCTTTCTTCCCCTTTGGCATTCCGACCGGCAGTTCCACCTCAAAGACGGTTCCCTGCAGATCACTTTTTACCCGCACCTGTCCGTGATGCAGTTCCGCAATCTGCTGTACAATCGCAAGTCCAAGTCCCGTCCCGCCGGTATCGCGGCTCCTCGACTGCTCTGTCCGGTAAAATTTCTGGAAAATATGATCCAGTTCCTGTTTTGGAATGATCCGTCCGTAGTTAATGACACGCGTGACCACATATTCACCCTCTTTTTCCATTGAGACGCGGATCTGTTTTCCCTCTTTTCCGTATTTGACAGCATTGTTCAGCAGATTTCCAAAGAGCCGTGCCAGCAGCTCACCGTCCGCCTCGAGAAAAATCGCATGTTCCGCATGCAGAAATTCCACCTGAAGCTCATTTTTCACAAAAGACGGCGTCATCTCGTCGAGCATCTGCTCCATCAGCTGCACCAGATCAAGTTTTCCGAGATGCAGCTGCATCTCTTTGTGCTCCAGCTTGACGAATCCAAACAGTTCGTTCGTGAGCTGCTCCAGACGGAGTGCTTTCTGATAGGCAATATCGATATAATGATTTCTCGTCTCCTCATCCAGATCCGTCCGCGTGCGCACCCAGCCGAGATAGCCGATAATCGAAGTCAGCGGCGTACGGAGGTCATGTCCCACGGATGAGACGAGATCGTTTTTCGTATGCTCCGCGATCCGTTCCCGTTCCATAATTTCCTTGATATTCTGCTGCATCGTATTTAAGTTCTCCGCCATCACAGAAAACTCGTCATTTCCCTTTACCTCGATCGGATGATCAAAATCCCCTGCTGATATCTCCTTTACCTTTTCCAGAATCTTCCCAATGTATCGGATGGTTTCGCGCATCAGGAAATAAAAGGTCAGGCAGAACGAAAGCAGCGCAGCCGCCGTCAGAATCATCGTCCGCACCGATGGGCGGAGGCCTCCCGGTCCGATCCAGGCGCTCCGGTAACCGATGTTCATCAGTCCATTGCCGAAAAAGGTCAGAATCCCGTCGGTAAGCGTCACTACAAGCACCGTGATAAGTGCACTTACAATCAGATCAAAGACCATCCTCTGGCTGAAGTTTTTTATAAAATCAGGCTTCAATTTTGTATCCCACTCCCCAGACTGTTGTAATAATCTTATCTTCTCTTGTGTCGTCTTTCATTTTTCCGCGCAGACGGCGGATATGTACCATAACCGTGTTGTTCGCCTCATAGAATTTTTCATGCCAGACGCGCTCGAAAATTTCGTCTGTACCGAACACACGGCCCGGGTTGGAGGCCAGCAGATACAGAATATCAAATTCAATCGGTGTCAACTTGATGCTTTCTCCGTAGCAGACAACCTGATGGGTTACCTTGTTGATTTCCAGATGCTTTAAGGAAATCACTTCCTGGCGCTCGTGCGGCTTCGACGGATTCAGTTCGCGGTAGCGGCGGAGCTGGGATTTTACACGCGCCATCAGCTCCAGCGGATTGAACGGTTTTGCCACGTAATCGTCTGCTCCCGTTGACAGACCGACGATCTTGTCGATATCCTGCGTTTTGGCACTTACCATGATGATCGGAATGTTGTTCGTCTCCCGGATGCGGCGGCACATCGCAATACCGTCCATATCCGGCATCATCACATCGAGCAGCACCAGGTCGATTTTTTTCTCCTCCAGAATGCGGAGTCCCTCTTTTGCACTGTACGCTTTTAATACCTGAAATCCATCGCTGATCAGATAAATTTCCAGCAGATCCGCGATTTCTTTTTCATCATCCACAACTAAAATATTTGTTTCTTCCACGTCGTTTCCATCCTCTCTGTTTTTAACTACCGTAATGGTACCATGAATATTCAAAAAAATCTTTACTTAATTCTTACGTCTGTATTATCTATTATAAAA
>OBXA01000734.1_pt1 | contig 23296 bp, 19 predicted proteins | sample 1538121 | NCBI WGS metagenome assembly OBXA01 (sample SAMEA2580133, study PRJEB22360) | human gut metagenome | biome: human gut; feature: human-associated habitat; material: faeces | place: Denmark | collected 2008/2010 | reverse complement strand
GCTAAAGGGCTTTGACGAGTCGCAATTTTTAAGGTTTTAAGTACTGCCATAAATATCACTGATTTTGAATGGAAATATGCCCTATGCTACCATTTTTGGGGCAAAAAGTCAGATCATTTAAATTTTTGATTTATGATGAGCTAAGTGGTACAGTAATGCCAGTTATATGGTCATAGGTAGGAAGCCTTGAAATACGATCTCACTCAAGCCCGAAAATGTATCGAAACTCTAGATAAACGTCGTTTTGATCGTGCATTATTGGGCTCTGGTGATGCATTCCGACACATCGTCTCTTTGGTGCCGCTGTTGTTGCATCTTAATCATCCAACTCTGCCGGGTTATGTGGAAGATGCCCCTGCAGGCATTGCCGGTTTTATCCTTTCCAATTATCAGCAAAATTTTCTCTCAAAAGAACATCCTGAGCTCATTGAAGACGTGCAAAGTGCGGTCAATTCTGATGCTGTTTTTTCACCGATCTTAGGTATTTATGTGATGGGCAGTTTTGGCTCTATTAGCCAAACCTCAGCTTCAGATTTAGATATTTGGGTGTGCCTCCAAGACGAACTGTCTGAACAAGATCAACAACGTTTGGCAGAAAAAACGAAGAAAATTAGCCATTGGGCATCCACATTTCATGTGGAAATGCATTTTTATCTGATGACGCAAAAACGCTTCCGTAATGAGCGTTATTCCGATCCATTAACCAAAGAGAACAGCGGTTCTGCTCAATATATGTTGCTGTTGGAAGAATTTTATCGCTCCGCTGTACGTCTTGCTGGCAAGCCATTATTGTGGCTGCACTTGTGGGTGGAAGATGAAAAGCAATATGAGGCCGAAGTTGCGCGTTTAGTCGCGGCTGGTGAGCTTAATCTAAATGATTGGGTTGATTTTGGCGGATTAGGGCAATTCTCAGCCAGTGAATATTTTGGTGCGAGCTTATGGCAACTTTATAAAGGTATTGATTCACCGTATAAATCGGTGATGAAAATCTTATTGTTGGAAACCTATGCCCAAGAATACCCAAATGCCCATTTAATTGCTCGTCAATTTAAAGAAGATTTACTTTCCGGTCGTAGTACCGCTGCACATCATTTTGACCCTTATATCGCGATTTTAGAGAGAATTAGTCAATATTTGACCGCACATTCAGAATTTAAGCGTCTTGATTTCATACGTTCTTGTTTTTATGTGAAAGCCACCGAAGACTTTGCGTTATATCACGCATCAAACTGGCGTATTTCTTATATGAAAATGATGGCTCAAGAATGGGGCTGGTCAAAAGAGCGCATTGAAGAATTGGATCAGCGTCCAAATTGGAAAATCAAACGTGTGAAAGAAAGTCACAATAATTTAGTGAATTTCTTGATGATGAGTTATCGAAATCTGGTGGATTTTGCACGTAAACACAAAATTAATTCTAGCGTGATTCCGCAAGATATTACGGTGCTTTCTCGCAAACTTTATACTGCTTTTGAAGAATTACCAGGTAAAATTACACTACTGAATCCACAGATTTCGCATAATTTAGCGGAAGATCACCTCACATTTATCGAAGTTCGCGGCAATAAGAATTTTAAGGATGGGTGGTATATGGTGAATCAGCCACCACATCATATGATGTTCTCGAAAGAACGTGTGATTGAATACGGTGAAAGTTTAAATAAAGTCGTCGCATGGGCTTATTTTAATCGCTTGTTGACCGCTGAAACTCATTTGCACTTAATCAGTCAAAATATCGACCAACTCACTTTACGTAATTTTGTCGCCGATTTACGGTTGTTTTTCCCGCATACAAATGGTCAAGCGCCAACAAATGAGGCGCTTTCGTCCCAATGTGAAATCCGCGATCTATTTATTGCAGTGAACCTAGTGAATGACCCAACAGCTCAAGTCGAAGAACTTAAATCAAATATTTCGCCAAGTGATTTATTCAGTTTTGGTCAGTTAGAACAGAGTTTGGTCGGCAGCATTGATTTCACTTACCGTAATGTGTGGAATGAAATTCGAACTTTACATTTTGAAGGACAAAATGCGATTTTGCTTGCCTTAAAAGTGCTTTCTAATAAAATTGATCAAGGTGTGAATCAGCCTCGTTCTATACAGGTTTTCTGTTACAGTAAACACTACAACCGCACATTGCGAAACTTAGTGAGCGTACTTGTAAACCGTTGTATCAGTATTCAATTAGGTGACAGTCGCCCAACAACGCACTCCCGTTTACGTGTGGCAGGGAAAAACTGGCAATTCTTCTTTGAAGAAAAAGGGATCAGTTTGCAACCTATTGATGGTGGAAAAGAAAGTGCGGTCAATTTTGAGGACGTTTTACCGACTCAGTTGGAAGAAAAAGAAATTATTCCAGAGGCCCGTCGATATCCGCCTGAAATTGATTTGTTTGCCAGTGAAGGTTTTTTACAATTCTTCTTTGAGGATAATGCCGATAATAGCTTTAACGTTTATTTGTTAGATGAAAAGAATCGTCTCGAAATTTATCGTCAATGTGAAGGTTCAAAAGATGATAAAGTGCGTGAAGTGAATCAGATTTATCAATCACTCGGCTCGAAAGATTGTAAAAATCCGTATAAAATGGTGCAACGGAATTTTAATTATCCTCAATTTTATCAATTGCATCCGACAGAAAGTGGCATGCGTATTATGCCGTTCAAATTTAAAAGCAAAAGGACTTGCGAATAGCTCAATCAAAACAAGCATTGTTTGAGGTAAATCAAATTTATCTGCAAATTATGCATTGGAAGATAGGCAAAATCCCGATAGAATCCCTCGTTCGAAAATCTATTGAGAAATAATCTAAGGCTGTGGACGTTTTCGCTTTCAGGCGATAGAATGTTTGTCCGCTTATCTCTTGGAGAATATTATGCAAGAAAAGTTAAAAGTATTAATTATCGACGACCATCCATTAATGCGTCGTGGTATCAAACAATTAGTTGAATTAGAAGAGAATTTTGAAGTCGTTGCCGATGTTGGAAGCGGTACAGAAGGCATTTCCATTGCGATTCAAGAATCCCCGGATTTAATCATTTTAGATCTGAATATGAAAGGTCTTTCTGGTTTAGATACCCTTAAAGGCTTGCGTGCAGAAGGTGTTGATGCACGAATTTTGATCTTAACTGTGTCTGATGCGAAAAATGATATTTTCACTCTCATCGATGCGGGTGCTGATGGCTATTTATTGAAAGATACTGAGCCAGATGTGCTACTTGAGCAAATTAAACGTATTGCACAAGGTGAAGTGATTTTAAGTGATTCGATTAAAAATCTTCTTTTAGAACGCAAACATACTGTTGATCCAATGGATTCTCTCACCGATCGTGAAATGGATGTATTACGTTTAATCGCAACAGGTTTATCTAATAAACAAATTGCGGGCCAACTTTTCATTTCTGAAGAAACGGTTAAAGTGCACATTCGTAACTTACTTCGTAAACTTAACGTTCACTCACGCGTTGCAGCAACCGTCTTGTTCTTTGAGCGAAATGGTCGATAGGTAAATTTCAAAACGTAAAAAAGAGCGGTTTTTTAACCGCTCTTTTTGTTATCTTGGCACGCCCCGTAATAAAGGGATTGGCTCAAACGGCGCGACTGAAGTTGGCGCAGGAATATCATTAAAAATTAAGATAAATGGTTTAGGTGGCAAGATTTTTTCATTTCGCCATAAACTTCCCATACTCACTAATTGAATATCATCTGGTAAATTCTTTATTCCTGATTTTAATACCGCTACAGTATTTGGGCGAGGATGCCCAATAGCAATGGCTGTGCCATGTTTACGTGCATATTGAATTGCACTTTGAAATTGGCGTTGAACATCTGCCAAATTATCGCTGTCATCTAAAAACACATGGCGATCTAATACACGTACGCCTTGTTCTTTTGCTATTTTTCCCGCAACTGATTTTCCGATAGTACGGCTATCTAAAAAAAACAAATGCTGCTCACGAAGTGCGGTCATTAAATAAGTCATTAATGTGGCATCAGCCGTGGCTGCACTGCCCATATGATTATTCATTCCAATGGCATTTGGCACAATAGATTTGGCCTTTTTCACTCGTTCATTCACTTGCGCTTCGGACAAGCCTAAAGTCAAACCACCTTCCTCAATTTTAATATTGCTGACCGGCTGCATCGGCATATGAATGAGAATATCGTGATTTTGTGCTTTTGCTTCTTGATTGCGAATTTTGGCATAGGGCGCGGCAGGAATAATCGCAACGGAGACTTCTTTTGGCATGGCTAAAACTTCGGCATCTTCTTTTGGATGATAGCCAATGTCATCAATTACAATAGCCAGTTTGCCTTGTGCAAAAGTAAACGCAGAGAAAAGTGCGGTTGAAAAAATGATCGTATTTTTGACTGCACTTTGAAAGAATGCCACCATTATTTAATCCACCCAGCTGGATTTACAGGCACTCCTTTACGGCTGATACCAAAGTAAAGCGCCGGTTTTGAGAGCTCACCCGTATTACCTACTTGTGCGATGGTTTGCCCCGCAGACACAAGCTGACCTTGTTTTACAAACACGGCTTGGTTGAAACCATACAAACTCAAGTCGCTATCGCCGTGTTTCACAATCACCATATAACCATAGCCGTTAAGATGACCCGCTAGAATAACACGACCATTTGCAATGGCTTTTACCGCTGTACCCGTTGGTGCACCGATAACCATACCTTTCCAGCGCACTTCACCCGCTTGGATTGAACCAAAGGAATACAACGTCGGGCCGGAAACCGGGCGACTGTATTGACGAGCTGCCGTACCTAAACCACTGGTGCTGTTAATCAACTTACGCTCTTGATCGGTTGGTTGATAAGGTTTTGATGTCCGTTTTTCTTCCGCTTGTTTTTTCTGCGCAAGGGCTTCACGCTCACGTTGTTCTTGTTGGCGAGCGGCTTGTTCTGCACGTTGAATTTCTTGGCGAAGGGCATTTTCATTCGCTTTCAACGTTTCCAGCTTATTCTGATCTTTCGTTAAGTTTTTGTTGAGTTCATTTAACGTAGATTGGCGTTCTTGCTGCGCTTTTTGTAATTCTTGCTGCTGTTTCTTTTGTGTAGAAAGTTGATCGCGATGATTTTTTTGTTGCCCTGAAATCGCCTCGCGCTGTTTCGCTAAACTCTCTTGTGTTGCTTTCAGATTGTTGATCATATCGATGCGAACTTGATTTAAGTGCTGATAATACACTTTCATGCGTTCAGCTTTTTGGGCATCTTCCGAAAGCATTCTTTCCAAGGTAGAAGGATTTACACCTGAACGATAGATGGCATCTATTTGTTGTGCGAGCTTCACTTTTTGCACGCGCTCTTGCTTTTCTAATTGCTTGATTTGCTTTTCGGTTTCTGCCATTTGCTTGCGGATTTCTTGCAAACTTAATTCTGTTTCACGTAATTCACCGACAACGCTATTAATTTTGCTTTCTTGATCTTTAAGACTGGCTTGGAGTTTAGCTTGTGCTCGTTTTTGCTCGGCGATCTTCGATTCTTGTTGTTTAATTTGTTTTTGAATTTGGTTGAGATCGTTGCCTTGCGCGAAAGATGAAAAGCCAAGCAGACCGCAAGCCAAAAGTGCGGTCAGTTTTGATAAGATTTTTTTTCTACGATTGCTTTGCTGCATACATCTAAACTTGAGAGAAATTAAGGGACGAATAAGGCTTAAATACTAGCATTATTTTTGAGTGGCTAAAAGTTTACAGACGTTTTTTTGCGAAAGATCAGTAAATGCCGCCTTTTTACTTTTAAACATAACGATTTTTTGCTATAACAGAGCCATTCATTTTTTATTAATACTTAGGAGATCCTTATGGAATTAGTATTCATTCGTCACGGTTTCAGTGAGTGGAACGCAAAAAATTTATTCACCGGTTGGCGTGATGTGAATTTAACCGAGCGCGGTGTTGAAGAAGCAAAAGCAGCGGGTAAAAAATTGTTCGAGAAAGGCTATGAATTTGATATCGCCTTTACCTCTGTTTTAACTCGTGCAATCAAAACCTGTAACATCGTGTTAGAAGAATCTCACCAATTATGGATTCCTCAAGTGAAAAACTGGCGTTTAAATGAGCGTCACTATGGTGCATTACAAGGCTTAGATAAAAAAGAAACAGCAGAAAAATACGGTGATGAACAAGTTCATATCTGGCGTCGTTCTTATGACATTTCTCCTCCAGATTTAGACCCGAAAGATCCAAACTCTGCCCATAACGACCGTCGTTATGCAAACATCCCATCTGATGTTGTACCAAACGCAGAAAACTTAAAATTAACCTTAGAACGTGCATTACCATTCTGGGAAGATCAAATTGCACCAGCAATGCTTTCTGGTAAACGTGTTTTAGTGGTGGCGCACGGTAACTCACTTCGTGCATTAGCAAAACATATCATCGGTATTTCTGATGCGGAAATCATGGATTTTGAAATCCCAACCGGTCAACCGTTAGTGTTAAAACTTGACGATAAATTAAACTACGTAGAACACTACTATCTTTAATTTATAAATGATTTCAAAGTGCGGTTAATTTTGACCGCACTTTTTGTTTAAGGAGAATAACGCATGAAAAAATTACTCGCGGTGATTTTTGCCTTGTTACCTGTTTTGGCCTTTGCAGCATCGCCAAATCATACAGCAAAATCAACTCAAACCAAGTCAGTGAAAACGGCAGTTAAAAAAGTGGAAGCCAAGAAAGCCACTACGCCTAAAACCGTAGCTAAAACAACGAAAAAGAAAGCAGATGCCAAAAAAGCAGAAGCAAAAAAGCCAGTTAAAATTGTCGAAGCGAAAAAAGCGGTAACAAAAAAAGAAAAAATAAAAAATAAAACGACAAATAAAGCCGACAAAACAGAGCCGACAAAAACGAAAGGCAAACAGCCAGTGGAAAAAACTAAGCAAACTGCAGTAAAAGACAAAAAGACGGTAGCGAAAAGCAAACAAAGTGCAGTTAAAGAATCAGCTAAATCTGAAACGGTGATTGCTAAAAAAACACCAGCGGTTAAAAGCAAAGTGAAGAAAGCGGAACCAAAAGCTGTTGAAAAAGTGACTGAAAAGAAAGTAGATGCTGTCGCACAAAAAACAGCGAGTATGGTGACAAAATCCGTCGTCGTACCAAGATGTAATGATTCAAAAGTCTTTGCGGTATTATCTGATGCCTTCAAAAAACAAGGTGCTGCTACTCACACCCAAATGACAGTAAAACAAATCACGCAAGCCCGTGAAACGCAATCTTATCCACAACAAGGCATTCGCAGCTGTAATGCGATAGTGGAAACCAACGGCGTTAAATATGTTACCGATTACAGTATTATCTTGAATGATAAAGGCTTTTTCGTTCAAGTTGAAAACGCACAACCCGCTCAACGTTTCTAATCTTAACGTGCGTTATTTAAATGAAGTTGTTTGAATAACGCACGCATTTCTTCTTCATTCAAACGGCGATATTCACCGTTGTTTAATCCATCAAGTGTTAAATGGCTCATTTGATAACGGATGAGACGCAATGTCGGAAAGCCGATATGTGCCGTCATTCTACGCACTTGTCGATTACGCCCTTCACTAATTTTAATTTCCAACCAACTCGTTGGAATACTTTGACGTTCACGAATAGGTGGATTACGAGGCCAAAGAAATTCTGGTTCTGAAATCAACCGCACTTTTGCCGGCTTCGTTATCCCATCTTTCAATTCAACACCTTGACAAAGCTTGTCTAAGTCGGACTCTTCAGGAATACCTTCCACTTGCACAAAATACATTTTTTCTGTTTTAAACTTAGGATCCGCCAAACGATGTTGCACTTCACCATTATTCGTTAAAATCAGTAACCCTTCGCTATCACGATCCAATCGCCCTGCCGCATACACATTAGGAATGGTAATAAAATCTTTTAATGTCGCTCGGCCATTTTCATCGGTGAATTGTGTCAGCACATCAAACGGTTTGTTAAATAAAACGATAATCGTCTGTTCTAATGTAAGTGGCTTTGCTTTAGGCTTAAATGAACGAGTGGGGTTTGCCGTTCGTTTGGTTGTAAATGCGCGGGAAGGGAAAGGTTTCGACATATTATTTATTCAGTAAAAAGAGAAAAAGGGCGGATTTTATTCCGCCCTCTTATATTACCATTGATAGCGATAAACTGCTTGAATTGCATAAGGTTTGTCGAAGTTTTTACCGTCAGCGCGACTTACTTCTAAACCAAAACGATGATTTGCAAATCCCGCATTTAAACCGACCGCACTTTCAAAACGTCCACGGCTGCTTGCAACATCAAGCGCATCCTTGCCGTAATGAATTTTACTGCTACGGTTTTTACTCGTAATCGCATTGACTTCAGCATAAGGTTGTAAATTCCAACCATTACTTAATGCAAAGCCTTTGGCTATACGTAAACCAATTCGAGAATAAACAGAAGATAAGCTATCTTCATTCTCTTGTGATGAAATATGTGTCCACGCTAATTGTGCTTGCGGTGTGATTGTCCAATCGTTCGCAAGAGTAAAGCGTTTGCCTAATTCACTCGAAATCGTATAAGCGTTGTAATGGCGTTTTTCAGTGTGATTTGAGTTAGCGTGTAAACGGCTGTATTTCACGATGTTATCTACATAAATACCGTTATCTGCAAGATAGGCTGCATACAAGCCTAGGCTGTTACTTCTTACTTTGCCATCACCATAATGACCGTTGAAATCAACGTTAGCTTGGCTACGACCAACAAATCCACCAACACGGAGGTTATCTGTTACAGCTGCATCAGCGCCTACTTGTAAGCTATGTACGTTTTGTTTAAAGCCTAAAGTTTCACTCTCACCAGTCGAAAGTGCGGCTAATTTTTGGCGAGAATTCACATTGCGAACCCACACATTGCCTTTTTCACCATTTTTCACTTCACCTAGACGTTGATGGATGCCACTTAAATCATCTTCCACTAAAAGCAACTGTGCTTGGCGAAGAGAAACTTGAGCATTTGCTTCAGGTTTAAGTAATGTTTTATCTGGTAATGAAGAAAGAGTTAGGTTACTTGGTACATCAGCAGGTTTATCTGAAGTAGGAGGTGCTACAGGAGAAGTTGGGGTAACTGCTTTTTTAGAGTTTGCTAATACCCAATTATTTCCTTCTTTAGTTAGGAAATATTGGTAAGCCCCTAAATCCACACGATTGTTTGGGTTAGTTAAGCTAAATGCCGCATTACCACCATTGGTTTCTACAAGTGTCACTTTGCCATCAGCAATATTTGCACCTTGGTTAGTTACACCAATTTTATGATTACCTTCAGCAGTGCCTTTAACAACGATTTTATCGCTTTTGTTTTCAGCGATATTGGTATTTAGATTGAATGTGCCTGAGCCAGTGAGGTTGCCACGAATAATGATACCTTGGTAGTTATCATTGGCTAAATTTACTATGCTATTATTAAGATCTAAATTAGTTAAGCTTGTTGTTTGAACCACGCCATCTTCATCAGTGAAAGCTTTAGTTGTCCAATTGCTATTATTTAAGTTTAAATTGAGCACGCTATTGCTGTCGGTAGTAGTAACTCCAGAAACAGTAGAATTATTAAAGGTTAGTTGGATATTTTCTGTAAGGCTTTTTGTGTCACTTAACTTAATGCTTTCAGCGCCAGTGAGCGCAAAAGCACTTATTGTTGAGTTATTAAAGGTCGCAGAGAAGTGACTGTTGATAACTTCGCCAACCCCAGATCTTAAAGCAATGATTCCACCTTGAGGAATTGAAACATTGGAATTATTAACGATCAATTCTGGCCGAGCTTGATTCTCCGCCTCATATACAAAAATAGAACTATCATTGTTTGATGTTACATTCACATTGTTTAATGTTAATTTACTCTTCTGATTCAGAGCAAATGCCTCTAATATGGAGTCTTGGTTGTTATCACCCATCAAGACTTTTGAGTTATGCATGGTTACCGTTGAATTATTTAACTCAAATAAATAACCATTAGCATCTGCATTGTTAGGATTAGTAATACTATAGGTTCCACCATTGATTTCAGTTGTGGAATTGGTGATATTCATTACCGCAAAAGAATCGTGTCTATTTGCTGGAATAGATAGTGAAGCATTAACATTATTTAATTGCCCGCTTGAGTTTGTCATTGTTACTGCGGATAGAGAACCCCATTCAGGATCATTTGTTGGACTGGTTGGATTAATCGAACATTGATTCAACACAACCCCACTTTGTCCAGTAATTGTCACGCCGCTACTATTACAAGCCACATCGGCTGCTAGCGCTGAATTTACCAATCCAAGAGCTGCAGCGACTAAACTCATTTTAAAAGTGCGGTTAAAAATTTTGTTGTTTTTCATATTAATTCCTTGGGATTATAAAAAAAGCCAACTTATTGAATAAGCTGGCTTAAATTTTAACGATTTAATAATTAACCTGCAACTGCGATACGTTTCATATCTGTCATGTAGCCACGTAACTCTTGACCGATTAATTCAACCGGGTGGTTACGGATTGCATCATTTACGTCGCGTAAAGTGATGTTGTCGATAGCGACTGCTGGTGTTGGTTCACCTAAATCACCTTTTTGTAAGGTTGGGATGATTTCTTTAGCAAGAATTGGCGTTGCTACGTTAGAGAATAAGTAGTTACCATATTCTGCAGTATCAGAAATTACCACGTTCATTTCGTATAAACGCTTACGTGCGATAGTGTTAGCGATTAACGGTAATTCGTGAAGTGATTCATAATAAGCTGATTCTTCATAGATACCGCTTGCCACCATCGCATCAAAGGCTAATTCAACACCTGCTTTCACCATTGCTACCATTAATACGCCGTTATCAAAGTATTCTTGTTCAGAAATTTTGATGCCGTCTGCTTTAGGTGCGTTTTCAAAGGCAGTTTTGCCAGTTGCTTCACGCCATGCTAATAAGTCTTTATCACCGTTCGCCCAGTCAGCCATCATAGTTGCTGAGAAGTGACCGCTGATGATGTCATCCATGTGTTTGTAATATAAGAAGCCAAGGCTTTCTTTGATTTGTTCCGCAAGTTCAAATGCACGTAATTTTGCGCTGTTTGATAAGCGATCCATCATTAATGTGATACCGCCTTGTTTTAATGCTTCAGTAATAGTTTCCCAACCGTATTGGATCAATTTACCTGCGTATGCTGGATCTTTACCGTCGGCAACTAATTTGTCGTAACATACGATAGAACCTGCTTGTAACATACCGCAAAGAATGGTTTGTTCACCCATTAAGTCAGATTTTACTTCTGCGACAAATGAAGATTCTAATACACCTGCACGGTCACCACCGGTTGCAGCTGCCCATGCTTTCGCAATTGCCATACCTTCACCACGTGGGTCATTTGCAGGGTGAACCGCGATTAATGTTGGCACCCCGAAACCACGTTTGTATTCTTCACGCACTTCAGTACCTGGACATTTTGGTGCACTCATCACCACAGTGATGTCTTCACGGATTTGCTCACCCACTTCAATAATGTTGAAACCGTGTGAGTAACCGAATGCTGAATCTTTTTTCATTAATGGCATTACATCTGCCACCACTTTAGAGTGTTGTTTATCTGGTGTTAAGTTGATCACTAAGTCTGCAGTTGGGATTAACTCTTGGTAAGTACCCACTTTAAAGCCGTTTTCAGTTGCACGTTGGAATGAAGCACGTTTTTCTGCAATGGCTTCAGGGCGTAATGCATAAGAAATGTCTAAGCCAGAGTCACGCATATTTAAACCTTGGTTTAAACCTTGTGCACCACAACCTACGATAACGATTTTTTTGCCTTTTAAGTAGTTGCAACCGTCAGCAAATTCGCTGCGATCCATAAAACGACAACGACCTAATTGGTCTAATTTTTCGCGTAAATTTAATGTGTTGAAATAGTTAGCCATTTTTCATCCTTTCTATGATGTTGATTAATGTGTATGAGGTTGTGTTTGAATATAGTTTTTTGTTGTGAAGTGGATTATAAGGTTTTTAGTTGTTGCGTAAAGTGATATTATTTGCACTTAGTGTTGCAATTTTTGCAATGTCATTTGCTTTTAACGATACATATGAACTTTCAAGACCTCCAAATATTTCTTCATCTTGCTGATACACAAAATTTTGCTAAAACCGCTACGCAAAATCATATGTCGCCGTCCACGCTTTCACGCCAGATTCAACGCATGGAAGAGAAGTTAGAACAACCTTTATTTATTCGTGATAATCGACAAGTGCGCTTAACCGAACAAGGCGAGAAATTTCTGCAATTTGCGAAAACAGAATGGCAAAACTGGCAGCAGTTTAAGCGCCAACTGCGAGATAATTCAGCGGAATTAAGCGGAGAGTTGCGCTTATTTTGTTCAGTTACTGCTTCATATAGCCACTTACCACAGGTGTTAGCCAAATTTCGTTCTCGTTATCCGAAAGTTGAAATCCAATTGACGACTGGTGACCCAGCCTCTGCAGTGCAATTTATTCAATCAGAACAAGTGGATCTCGCTTTGGCGGGGAAACCAAATAATCTGCCGGCTGGGTTAGAGTTTTATAAAATTGATGATATTTCCCTTTCATTAATTGCCCCACGAGTCGCTTGTTTAGCCACACAATTATTACAAGAAGAACCTATCAATTGGCAGCAAATGCCTTTCATTTTGCCGTTAGATGGAATGGCACGTCAGCGTATTGAACAATGGTTACGTAGCAAACACATTAAACATCCAAAAATTTATGCCACAGTGGCGGGGCACGAAGGTATTGTGCCAATGGTGGCGCTCGGTTTTGGATTAGCAATGTTGCCTGATGTGGTGATTGATAATAACCCTATGTCAAAAGACGTGTCTCGTTTAAATTTAGACAATCCCGTCGAGGCGTTTGATTTAGGTGTTTGTGTGCAAAAAAGAAATTTAGCGAATCCCCTAATTCGTGCATTTTGGGAGATGTTAGACTAAAATAATAAGCAGAATTAACCTAAGGATTTATTATGTTAAGAGGCATACTTATTTCACTTTTAGCCTCGCTTTTATTTGGCTATATGTATTATTTTTCCACGTTACTGAAACCGCTCAGTGGCACGGATATTTTCGGCTATCGAATGCTGTTTACATTCCCTTTCGTTGCCCTTTCCATCATCATGTTTAAACAAAAGCAGGCATTGGCAGAGCATTTAAAACGTATTAAAAAACAACCGCTCTTTGCCCTTTCCTATATTATTTGTGGCGCATTAATGGGGTATCAAATGTGGCTCTTTTTGTGGGCCCCCAATAATGGCAGCTCCTTAAGTGTTTCTTTCGGTTATTTATTATTGCCAATTGTGATGGTGGCTGCGGGACGGATCATTTTTAAAGAGCGAATTTCAACATTAAAATTCATTGCCGTGTTAATTGCAGCAGTAGGAGTGATTTCTAACATCGTTTTAAAAGGCGGATTATCTTGGGAGGCCATTGTTATCTGTGTGGGTTATACCACTTACTTCTCGATACGAAAAGCTTTAAAAAATACCGATCTTGGTGCCTTTTGCTTAGAAATGATCGCATTATTGCCGGTCAGCGTTTACTTTGCTCTTCAAACCGATTTTGCCACCGTGCAGGAATCTAATCCTAACATTTGGGGATTATTGGTATTGCTAGGGCTTATTAGTGGCTCTGCATTGATTGCTTACGTGATCGCCAGCAATATGTTGCCGATGAATTTGCTCGGTCTTCTAGGCTATGTTGAAACCATTTTGATGGTGATTATTTCATTTTTAATTGGAGAGGAAATGGATGCGGACAGCTACCCGTTATTTATTTGTTTAGTATTGGCGATGAGCCTGATTATTTTTGATGGCGTGTATAAACAGCGCGCAAAAGGAACAAACCATGTCGTTTAAAGAAATTACCCCAGAACAAGCTTGGGAAATGGTGCAAAATGGCGCCATGCTTGCTGATGTTCGGGACCCTCAACGTTTTACCTATTCCCATGCGAAAGGGGCGTTTCATTTAACTAACCAAAGCTTTTTACAATTTGAAGAATTGGTGGACTTTGACTCCCCGATTATCGTGAGTTGTTATCATGGCGTAAGCAGTCGAAATGTGGCGACTTTCCTCGTTGAACAGGGCTATGAAAATGTGTTTAGCGTCATTGGTGGATTTGATGGTTGGGTAAAAGCTGGTTTACCGATAGAAACGGCTTATTAATATTTTTTTGATTTAAAGTGCGGTGAAATTTACCGCACTTTTTATTTTTGTCTCGCTATTGCTTATCCACAATCGCTTTCAACATCGTGTAAGATTGGGCTTGTTTTTGTTCATCAAAAATATAGCTCACCGCCATAATTTCATCAAAATGTACCCGTTCACGCAGTTGCTTGAGTTGAAATTCCACACTTTCAGGACTACCGATAAGCGAACAAGCGGTCATTTGTTCCACTACGGCACGCTCTTGGTTGTAAATTGGGATTTCCTCGAAATCGACTGGGCCAAAGTGTGGTTTCTTTTGGGCGTGCATTTGAGCTTTCCAAACATCTTCTTCTGATGCCATAGGTGGTTGTAAATTTTGTTGTGCGTTAGTCACCACGTTTAAGAAAAATAGTGTTTGTGTCGTCGCCAGTTGTCTTGCTTCTTTATCGGTTTCGGCAACAATCGCGTTCACACCTAAAATGACATAAGGCTCAGCAAGATAGGTTGATGGTTTGAAGTTTTTGCGGTAAATCTCTACCGCCATTTCCATCATTCGTGGCGCAAAGTGTGAAGCAAAGGCATAAGGCAAGCCAAGTTCTGCCGCAAGATAGGCACTTTCAGTGCTCGATCCTAAAATATAAAATGGTATATTCAAGCCGGCAGAAGGATATGCAGAAACAGGGTTACAATCTTTAAAGTAACCGCGAAGTTCCGCAATTTCTGCAGGGAAATCTAGGCTGTTTCGTCCTCGACGAAGTGCCGCAGCCGTTTGCATATCAGTGCCTGGCGCACGTCCTAAACCGAGCTCAACACGGTTTGGATAAAGTATCTCCAGTGTGCCATATTGCTCTGCCACCACATAAGGTGAATGGTTCGGTAACATCACGCCACCCGAGCCAACGCGCAAGGTCTTCGTATTGGCTAGCGTATGCTGAATTAAAAGTGCGGTCGCTGAACTCACCAAATTTTTCATATTATGATGCTCAGCAATCCAATAGCGCTCAATGCCAATGCGCTCCGCGTGTTTTGCAAGATTTACCATCGAATCGACCGCTTGCAAATAAGTTTGCCCTTCACGAACGGGGGCAAGATTGAGAATGGAAAGTTTCATGGTGTTTCTCCTTATTGATTGAGCAAAGTGAAATCCAACATCACTTTCCCAATATGCGTGCCTTTGTCCATTTCTATATGGGCTTTTGCTACGTCTTTAAAATCAAATACTTGATGAATAATCGGTTTGCCAATTTCACCATTGCCGAGTTTTTCCCAGAGCTCGTTGCGTAAGGATTGGGTGATTTCTGCCTTTTCTAATTTGGTGCGACTGCGCATTGTTGAGCCGGTGATGTGGATGCGTTTTAAGGCAATCGTCAATAAATCCACGTTTTCGGCGATGTTGCCGCCCATAAAGCCAATTAAAAATAACCGTCCGTTTTGGCGAAGACTGTCGATATTACCTTGGAAGTAGCTGGCGCCGACCAAATCCAACACGGCATCCACGCCACCTTGTTGTTTTAGCACCTCCGCAAAGTTTTCGGTTTTGTAGTTAATTGGTGTGCCGCCAAGCTGACGGATGACGGCTGCTTTTTCTTCATTGCCCACAGTGGCAAAGGTTTCAATGCCTAAGCCTTTGGCAAGCGTGAGCGCGGTGATACCAATGCCACTCGTACCGCCATGAATGAGTAAGCGTTCGCCTGATTTAACTTGTTGGTGCATAAATAAATTCACCCACACGGTGAACAAGGTTTCGGGCAATGCTGCAGCTTCAAGCAAAGAATAGCCTTTTGGAATCTGCAAGGCTTGCGTAGCAGGCACGATGCAATATTCAGCATAAGCACCACCATCGGTTAAGGCACAGATTTCATCGCCCGGTTTAAATGCCGTTACACCTTCTCCGATAGCGGCAACCGTTCCTGAAAGTTCTAAGCCCATAATGGGCGTAACCCCTTTCGGCATTGGGTATAAACCTTGGCGTTGCATAATGTCGGGGCGATTAACGCCCGCATATGCGACTTTCACTAAAATCGCGCCCGCTTGTGGTTGGGGTATTTCCGTTTCTTCGATAAAAAGCACATCGGGCGTGCCTGTTGTTTTCATATTGATTTGTTGCATTTTCATTGGGTTTTCTCGATAAATAGGTCTTTATTGCCCCTTATTATACGAGGCTTTTCTGACTGGTAAATCAATAAAATTGGAATAGACTGTTCCGAGAAAAGGAAAAATATTGCAAAATAGGCACAAATTCAGATGTATTCGAAAAAATGATTGTATTTAATAATATTTCCCTAAAGCGCGGGCAAACCGAATTGCTCGAGAATGCTACAGCAACTATCAATCCGAAACAAAAAGTCGGTTTGGTAGGGAAGAATGGTTGCGGTAAGTCTTCTCTTTTTGCCCTATTAAAAAAAGAATTAACGCCAGAGGGCGGCGAGGTCACTTATCCATCCAACTGGCGGGTATCTTGGGTGAATCAAGAAACGCCAGCATTGGATATTCCCGCCATTGATTATGTGATTCAAGGGGATCGCGAATATTGCCGTTTGCAGCAGGAACTTAATGAAGCCAATGAACGTAATGATGGCCATGCGATTGCGCGTATTCACGGACAATTAGAAACCTTGGATGCTTGGACGATCCAATCTCGTGCGGCTTCCTTATTACATGGTTTAGGCTTTAATCAAGAAGAAATCGCTCAACCAGTGAAATCCTTCTCCGGTGGTTGGCGAATGCGCTTGAATTTGGCACAAGCATTGCTTTGTCCATCGGATTTATTATTACTGGATGAGCCAACCAATCATTTGGATTTGGATGCGGTTATTTGGTTAGAACGTTGGTTAGTACAATATCAAGGCACCTTGGTATTAATTTCCCACGACCGAGATTTTCTCGATCCGATTGTGACGAAAATCCTCCATATCGAAAATCAGAAGCTCAACGAATACACGGGTGATTATTCTTCCTTTGAAGTGCAACGGGCAACTAAGCTAGCACAACAAACGGCTATGTATCGTCAGCAACAACAAAAGATTTCCCATTTACAAAAATATATCGACCGTTTTAAAGCCAAGGCAACCAAAGCCAAACAAGCACAAAGCCGCATGAAGGCATTGGAGCGTATGGAACTGATTGCACCGGCTTATGTGGATAATCCTTTTACCTTTGAATTCCGTCCACCACTATCCTTGCCGAATCCTTTAGTGATGATTGAGCAGGCAAGCGCAGGTTATGGCAGCGGTGAAAGTGCGGTAGAAATTTTAAGTAAAATTAAGCTGAATTTAGTACCGGGTTCGCGCATCGGTTTGCTCGGGAAAAATGGTGCAGGGAAATCAACCTTAATTAAATTGTTAGCCGGCGAGCTCACCGCTCTTTCTGGTACAGTACAATTAGCTAAAGGCGTGCAACTTGGCTATTTTGCTCAACATCAGCTTGATACGCTACGTGCAGATGAATCCGCTCTCTGGCACATGCAGAAACTCGCACCAGAGCAAACGGAGCAACAGGTACGAGATTATCTTGGGAGTTTTGCGTTCCATGGTGATAAAGTTAACCAAGCGATGAAAGCCTTTTCCGGTGGAGAAAAAGCCCGTTTGGTGCTTGCACTGATTGTTTGGCAACGTCCAAACTTATTACTGCTCGACGAACCAACTAACCATTTGGATTTGGATATGCGTCAGGCATTGACCGAAGCGCTAGTAGATTACGAAGGCTCTTTGGTGGTAGTTTCTCACGATCGCCACTTACTACGTAATACCGTGGAAGAATTCTATTTGGTACACGATAAAAAAGTGGAAGAATTCAAAGGCGATTTAGAGGATTATCAAAAGTGGCTGAATGAACAAAATAGCGCACCAGAAAATAAATCCTCGGAGAAAAATGACGACAATGAAAATTCCATGCAAAACCGCAAGGAACAAAAACGTCGTGAGGCCGAACTTCGCCAACAAACCGCGCCTCTTCGTAAACAAATCACTCAATTGGAGGAAAAAATGAATAAACATGCCTCCAAACTTGCGGAGATTGAAAATCAATTGGCTGATTCCGAACTCTACAGCGCAGAAAATAAAGAAAAATTGACCGCACTTTTGGCACAGCAAGTAGAGGTGAAGAAAGCGTTGGAAGAAGTCGAAATGGATTGGTTAGCGGCCCAGGAAGAATTGGAAGTAATGCTGCAAGCATAAGGACAGCGTATGAGTCAAAGCCTTTTCCAACACACAAAACACGAAGAATATTGCCCACAATGCGGCTCGCCTTTGCAAATAAAACAGGGTAAAAAAGGACTGTTTTTAGGTTGTTCAGCCTATCCTGCCTGTGATTATTTGCGTCCCTTACATAAGGTAGAACATAAGGTGTTGAAAGAGCTTGATGAAACCTGTCCGCAATGTGGCAACCCACTCCAACTCAAGCAAGGTGCCTTTGGTATGTTTATTGGTTGCAGTCATTATCCCGATTGTGATTTTGTGGTGCATGAGCAACAGGATGAAGAACAATCTATTGACTGCCCAGAGTGCCATAAAGGGCATTTGGTTGCTCGTCGCGGACGACAGGGGAAAATCTTTTATGGCTGCGATAACTTTCCCCATTGCAAATTTTCCTTGCCAGCAAAACCCTATGCTATTCCTTGTCCACAATGCTATTTTCCACTAGCACTATTAAAAAGTGAAAATGCCGAACACCAAGTTTGGCAATGTGCAAATAGAGCCTGCCGACATATTTTTGAGAACGAAAAATGAATATACAACAAATTGCCACCCGTTTAATGCAAGATGAAGTGGTTGCCTATCCTACAGAGGCGGTATTCGGTTTAGGCTGTAATCCGCTAAGTGAAAGCGCGGTCAGAAAATTGCTCGATTTAAAACAGCGCCAGATTGAAAAAGGCCTTATTTTAGTTGCGCCTAGCTTGCATTTTTTGCAGCCATTTGTTGATTTTTCCCATTTATCAGACGAGCAACTTGCGCGCTTACAGGCACAATATGAACATCCGATCACCTGGGTGGTGCCGGCTAAGAAAGAGGTTCCACATTTCCTGACGGGGCAATTTAATAGCATTGCGGTGCGTTTATGTACTCATCCTGCCGTCAAAGCCTTGTGCGAAAAAACAGGCTTTGCCCTCACCTCGACCAGCGCAAACTTAACCGGTTTATCACCTTGCTGCAGCGCAGATGCTGTGCGTTCCCAATTTGGGGCAGATTTCCCCGTGCTTGATGAAGCTGTTGGCCAAGCACAAAATCCATCGGAAATTCGTGATTTGCTCACAAACCAACTTTTCAGACAAGGATAAGATATGCAGCACTATGCCGTTTGGGGCAATCCAATTGCTCAAAGTAAATCGCCGTTAATTCACCGCTTATTTGCCACACAAACCCAGCAAACGATGGAATATGTTGCCAAATTAGGTGACCTTAAGGATTTTGAGCAGCAATTACAGGCCTTTTTTGTTGAAGGGGCAGAAGGTTGCAATATCACCGCACCATTTAAAGAACGCGCCTATGCACTCGCTGAAGAACATAGCGAACGGGCGAAACTGGCAGAAGCCTGTAATACATTAAAAAAATTGGCTAACGGCAAACTCTATGCGGACAATACCGATGGTATTGGTTTAGTAACGGATTTACAACGCTTAGGTTGGATTCAGCCACAACAACGCATTTTAATTTTAGGTGCCGGTGGAGCGACCAAAGGGGTATTACTGCCTTTATTGGAAGCACAGCAGCAGGTTGTCTTGGCTAACCGCACGTTAGAAAAAGCGCAACAACTGGCAGATAAGTTCAAGCCCTACGGCACAATTGAAGCTGTAGCAATGGATGCAATTCCCGCGCAAACCTACGATTTAGTGATCAATGCAACTTCGGCCGGATTAAGCGGGTATACCGCTGCCGTTGATGGCTCTATCTTATCATTGGCCCGCGCTTGTTATGACATGCAATATGCCAAAGGCAGCGACACGCCTTTTATTGCCCACTGTAAGTCCTTGGGTCTAAATAATGTCAGCGATGGTTTTGGTATGTTGGTGGCGCAAGCCGCCCATTCATTCCATTTGTGGCGCGGGGTAATGCCCGATTTTGTTGTTATCTATGAACAACTCAAAAAGGATATGGCATGAGTACAAGATGTCCTTGGGTGGGGGAACTTCCAATTTATATCGACTACCACGATAAGGAATGGGGAAAGCCACAATTTGACAGCCAAAAACTGTTTGAGAAAATCTGTTTAGAAGGACAACAGGCGGGGCTTTCCTGGATTACTGTATTGAAAAAACGTGAAGCCTATCGGGCTGCATTCCATCAATTTGATCCTATTAAAGTTGCGCAAATGACCGAACAAGATATTGATCGTTGTATGGAAAATACCGGACTTATCCGTCATCGAGCAAAACTGGAAGCCATCGTAAAAAATGCCAAAGCCTATTTAGTCATGGAGAAGTGCGGTGAAAATTTCAGTAATTTTGTGTGGTCGTTTGTGAATCATCAACCGATTATCAATGATGTACCGGATATTTCTGTGGTACCCGCCAGAACTGAAACCTCAAAAGCAATGTCAAAAGCGTTGAAGAAACGTGGTTTTGTCTTTGTTGGGGAAACGACGTGTTATGCCTTTATGCAATCTATGGGGTTAGTCAATGACCATATAAATGGCTGTTGTTGTAAATGATATTCCAGTATAATCCCCCTAATTTCATCTGAATAAGAACTGAATTATGAATAAAAAATATACCTTAATTTCAATCTCAATTCTGACCGCACTTTATAGTCAACAAAGTTTGGCCGATCTGCATTCTCAATGTCTGCTTGGTGTGCCTCACTTTACTGGAGAAGTTGTGAAAGGTGATGTCAATAATTTGCCAGTTTATATTGAAGCAGATAAAGCAGAGATTAATCAGCCAACTCAGGCGATTTATCAAGGCAATGTGGATTTGAAACAAGGAAACCGCCATCTGGTCGGAAATTCAGTTGAAGTTAAACAAACAGGGGACGGCAAACAAGCACAACGTTGGGCTTATTTACGTGGTGGATTTGATTATAAAGATAATCAAATCAATCTATTAGGTAATGATGCGAGTTTTAATTTAGATAGCAAAAATGGTAACGTGACCGATGCAGATTACCAACTTGTAGGACGTCAAGGTCGTGGTAAAGCACAAGAAATCGAGTTAGGCGATGATTACCGCTTGATGAAAAACGCGACATTTACCTCTTGTTTGCCCGACGATAATGCGTGGGCAGTAGATGCTTCTGAGATTCGCCAGCACATTAAAGAAGAATATGCTGAATTTTGGCACGCACGTTTTAAAGTGTTAGGTGTGCCGGTGTTCTACACTCCTTATCTACAATTACCGATTGGTGATCGCCGCCGTTCAGGTTTATTAATGCCAACAGTCGGTCATTCTAGCCGTGATGGGTATTGGTATAAACAGCCAGTTTATTGGAACATTGCACCAAATTATGATGCCACATTTGCACCAAAATATATGTCTCGTCGTGGTTGGCAATTAAATGGTGAATTCCGTTATTTAACACCTGTTGGTGAAGGTAGACTTGCTGGCGAATATTTAGGACGTGATCGTTATGATGAATATACCAGTGATAATCGTAAGCGTCATTTGTTCTATTGGAACCATAATTCCTCTTTTCTTGAAAACTGGCGTTTAAATGTTGATTACACTAAGGTAAGTGATAAACGTTATTTCACCGATTTTGATTCAGATTATGGTGACAGTACTGATGGTTATGCAAATCAATACGCACGTATTGCTTACTATAAACCTAATTACAACTTCGCGATTTCAGCACGTCAGTTCCAGATTTTTGATGAAGTCGATATCGGGCCTTACCGAGCGATGCCACAAATCGACTTCAATTATTACAAAAATGATTTGGCGAATGGTTGGGTCGATTTTAAATTATTTTCGCAAGCAGTACGCTTTGATAATGATAGTGCTTTGATGCCAAAAGCATGGCGTTTTCATGTTGAACCAAGCTTGTCTACAGCAATGTCAAATAAATATGGTAGTTTGAATATTGAGACTAAACTTTACGCGACCCATTATAACCAGAAAAAAGGTTCATCTTCTGCAGCAGAAGACGTACAAAAATCAGTAAATCGTGTATTGCCACAATTAAAAGTAGATTTACAAACAGTTTTAGCAAGTAATAAAACCTTATTTGATGGTTATACACAAACGCTTGAGCCTCATGTTCAATATTTGTATCGACCATATAAAGATCAAAGTAATATAGGTTCAAAACAAGTAAATGATTATCTTGGCTTTGGCTATGATTCTGCGTTAGTCCAACAAGATTATTATTCATTATTCCGTGATCGTCGTTATAGTGGTTTAGATCGTATTTCATCCGCTAATCAAATAACGCTTGGTGGAACAACTCGTTTTTATGATAAGAATGCTGATGAACGTTTTAACTTCTCTGCAGGACAAATTTATTATTTAACGGCATCAAAAATTGATGATAATCCAAATAATCGTACGCCAAAATCATCTTCTTCTTGGGCCTTGGAGTCTAACTGGAAAATTAGCGATAAATGGAATTGGCGCGGTAGCTACCAATACGATACATTGCTAGATAAAGCCTCATTAGCGAATAGCAGTTTGGAATTTAACCCGATGAAGAATAATCTGATTCAGTTAAATTATCGCTATGCGAGCAAAGAGTACATCAACCAAAATTTGGGTGCTTCTGCTAACCGTTACCAACAAGACATTAAACAGGTTGGTGTTGTGGCTGCATGGGAAGTGTCGGATAACTGGGCGCTTGTTGGAAAATACTATCAAGATATTGCATTGAAAAAACCGGTTGAGCAATATGTAGGCGTGCAATATAACTCGTGCTGCTGGTCTTTAGGTGTTGGAGCAAGACGTTATGTGACGAGTCGCCAAAATCAACGTAATGATCAAGTGGTTTATGACAACAGCGTTGGTGTTACTTTTGAATTACGTGGTTTAGGTGAAAATGATCACCAAAGTGGTATCGAAGATATGCTGAAGAAAGGTAAACTGCCTTATATTCAAGCATTTAGCTTATAGTGAAATGAATAAAGGCTACCGAAAGGTAGCCTTTTTGTTTAGAAGTGTGGTTAAAAAAGATGACGGTTTTTGACCGCACTTCGTTTATTTTTTTCGTTTTGCTCGAGGATGGGCTTGGTCATACACTTCCGCAAGAT
>OBXA01000733.1_pt1 | contig 23317 bp, 19 predicted proteins | sample 1538121 | NCBI WGS metagenome assembly OBXA01 (sample SAMEA2580133, study PRJEB22360) | human gut metagenome | biome: human gut; feature: human-associated habitat; material: faeces | place: Denmark | collected 2008/2010 | reverse complement strand
TTTGGCATATTCATGCCAAAACACCTCGCGGGATAGTGATGTGTGAACAGTAACATCTATACAACGTAAATTGTACTTATTTTAATACACTATTGACAAATTCTGTCATTTCTTGTAATATCATATAAAACATATCGAATAACTATGAAAAGTAGAGAATGCAAAAAACTACTGGTACCTTAAAGGAGATGAAACATGATCAGAAAATTATTTGCCTTTGGTTTTGCAGTTGTACTGGCACTGATGCCGGTACAGGCTTTTGGAAAAACGGTGTCTGTCACCAATGTTTCCTATGATCCTACCAGAGAGATGTTTGAACAGTATAATAAAATATTTGAAGACCACTGGAAGGAGAAGACCGGGGAAGATGTGGAAGTGATACAGTCCCATGGCGGTTCAGGGAAACAGGCACTGGAGGTAGCCAATGGTCTGGATGCAGATGTGGTAACCCTGGCACTGGAATATGATATTGAGTCTATTGAAAACGCAGGGCTGATCAAGGCAGGATGGAAAGATAAATTTGACAATGACAGTTCTCCTTATACATCCACTATCGTATTTCTGGTGAAGAAAGGAAATCCCAAGGATATCAAAGACTGGGACGATCTGACGAAAAAAGGAGTGGGAGTAGTAACACCAAATCCGAAAACCTCCGGCGGTGCCAGATGGAACTACATGGCAGCGTGGGCTTACGCAGATAAAAAGTATGGTGGCGATGAAGTGCAGATGAAGGAATTTATCAAGAAACTTTACCGGAATGTGGTGGTTCTTGACTCAGGCGCAAGAGGTGCAACGACCTCTTTCGTGGAGAACGGACAAGGAGATGTGCTGGTTGCGTGGGAAAATGAAGCTTATCTATCCATGCGGGATTATCCGGATGAGTATGAGATTGTTACTCCAAGCGTAAGTATTCTGGCACAGCCTTCTGTGGCGGTGGTAGATGAAGTGGTGGATTACAGAGATACAAGAGATGTGGCAACTGAGTATTTGAATTATCTGTATTCCGACGAAGCACAGGAGATCGCAGCAGAGAATTATTTCCGCCCCACCAATGAGAAAATCCTGAAGAAGCACAGTGATACGTTTGATCTGAATATAAATCTGGCAAATATCAGTGATTATGGCGGATGGGATAAAGTGCAGAAGAAACATTTCACAGATGGCGGAATTTTCGATCAGATTTATGAGAGATAAAGGAAGACAAGATGAAGCAAGAGCATAAGCACAGACAGAATATATGAGACAGGAGAGGTGGTAATTGATTATGAAAAAAAGAAATAAACCGGTGATTCCAGGGTTTGGGCTCTCCATGGGAATTACCATTTCCATATTGAGTCTGGTAGTTCTGATTCCCCTGGCAAGCCTGGTGGTCTACACAGCGAAGCTGAGTTTTAAAGATTTTATCGAAACCATCACAAGGGCCAGAGTGCTGGCATCCTTTTATACCAGTTTTGTATGTGCTTTTGCAGCAGCAGTAATAAATGGAATTATGGGAACTATTCTTGCGTGGGTGCTTGTGAAATATGATTTTCCGGGCAAGAGACTTATGGATGGGATGATCGAACTTCCCTTTGCTCTTCCCACAGCGGTAGCAGGTATTGCGCTGACATCCCTGACCTCAGATTCCGGAATTGTAGGCAGCTTTTTTGCAGGATTCGGTATCAAGATCGCATACACAAGAATCGGCATTACAGTGGCTATGATATTTGTAGGGATACCGTTCGTTGTGCGAAGTGTACAGCCGGTTCTGGAAAAGATGGATAATTCTTACAGCGAGGCAGCAGGAGTGTTGGGAGCAAAGAAAACAACTATCTTCTGGAATGTCATTTTTCCGGAACTGAAGCCCGCGATCTTTGCGGGAACCGGACTTGCGTTCGGAAGATGTCTGGGTGAATATGGAAGTGTTGTATTTATCGCAGGAAATAACCCCTATTATACAGAAATCACACCGCTGGTTATTATGTCAAAGCTTCAGGAATTTGATTATTCAAGTGCAACGGCAATCGCACTTGTGATGTTGGCAGTTTCATTTTTTATTCTGTTCCTTAACAGTATGATACAGCAGAGAAATGCAAGAATTTTAAGAGGAGGAAATGCCTGATGGACAACAATGAAAAGACTTCGGAGAAAATTACAAAATGGCTGCTTGTCGTGATCAGTGTTCTGTTTCTGGCAGTCATGCTCCTTCTTCCTCTGATCACTGTGATCACAGAAGCATTGCGGAGCGGATGGAAGGTCTATGCAGCTGCAGTGACAGATGAGTACACCATCAAAGCACTTCTTCTTACAGTGAAGGCAACACTCTTTGCAGTTGTTTTTAACACTGTTTTTGGTGTTTTTGCAGCCTGGGCACTGACGAAGTTTCAGTTCAGGGGTAAAAAGCTTCTTACCACACTGATCGACCTTCCGGTTACTATTTCCCCTGTTATTGCAGGTTTGATCTTTCTTCTGATTTTCGGACGACAGAGTCCTGTTTACTTTTTTCTCATGAAGTTAGGGATTAAAGTTGTATTCTCTGTACCGGGAATCATTATTGCAACTGTATTTGTAACCTTTCCTTTTATTTCCAGAGAACTGATTCCGGTTCTGGAAGCAGAAGGAAGCGATGAGGAGGAAGCGGCAGCCCTGATGGGAGCAGGTGGATGGACCATTTTCTGGAAGATCACATTCCCTCATATCAAATGGGCATTACTGTACGGAGTTGTGCTCTGTACGGCAAGAGCAATGGGAGAGTTTGGAGCGGTATCTGTACTTTCCGGACATTTAAGAGGAAAGACCAATACACTTCCTCTTCATGTAGAGATTTTGTTTAATGAGTTTCAGTATGTTCCGGCGTTTGCCGTATCTTCACTGCTTGTGATCATGGCGGTTATCATTCTGGTAGTCAGAAGCCTGATTGAATATAAAGGAAAGAAGGAAGCCTGATATGTATGTAGAGTTAAAAAATATCAATAAGACATATGGTTCTTACCAGGCATCAAGGAATGTGAATTTCGGAATTGAGAAAGGTAAACTGATTGGTCTGTTGGGACCAAGCGGAAGCGGAAAAACAACTATTCTTCGAATGATTGCAGGTCTGGAAACCCCGGACAGCGGAGAGGTCATTATTGATGGAAAAGTGGTAAATGATGTTCCGGCCAGTCAGCGTGGGATTGGATTTGTATTTCAGAATTATGCGTTGTTTCGCTATATGACAGTTTATGACAATGTTGCATTTGGTTTGAAGGTTCAGAAGGCTGATAAGAAGAAAATTGATGCCAGAGTCAGAGAACTGATCAAACTGGTGGGGCTGGAAGGACTGGAAAAAAGATATCCAAGCCAGTTATCCGGCGGTCAGAGGCAAAGGGTGGCATTTGCCAGAGCCCTTGCTCCAAATCCCCAGGTGCTGCTTCTGGATGAGCCCTTTGCAGCCATTGATGCAAAAATCCGTCAGGAACTGCGAAGCTGGTTAAAAGAGATGATCGGGAAGCTGGGAATTACCAGTATTTTCGTTACTCATGATCAAGATGAGGCCATTGAAGTAGCAGATGAGATTATTATCACTAATGCAGGACGGATCGAACAGAAAGGAACTCCTATAGGGGTTTATAGAAATCCTGAGACAGCTTTTACAGCGTCCTTCTTCGGACAGCCATCTGTGTTGAAAAATGCGGATGATTTCCATACCTTTGCTCAGGCAGAAGGAGCAGACAAGATCATTGTCCGCCCGGAATTTGTAAAAATCTCCAAACTGGATGAGGTGGAGAAGTTCAAAACTTCCGTATCCCGGGGAGTGGTTGAACGGGTTTCTTTCAGGGGAGATAATCTGGAACTTCAGGTGAGAGTCAACAATTCCGTAGTAACTGCCAGAAGAAGCCTGGAGAAAGCAGATATCCGGGAAGGTGAGACTGTGAATGTATTCCTTTACAGGATTTTTGCACTGAAAGGTGACAGTGTACAGCTGATCGAAAATGAGGCTGTAAGGGATGACTTTGTAATTATCTGACAGCGGTGGCTGCGGCGACTGACGACAATGAAGAAATAAGAAATTCAGACGCAAGACTGATCGGGAAATCAACTTGTTGGCACACTGGTATGGAGGAAAGGGTAAGAGAGAATGAGAACAGAGAGAATCAGGACAGATGTGCTGATCATCGGCGGCGGTACGGCAGGATGCTTTGCAGCCTATGTGATCGGCAAAAAAAGCGGCAGAAAAGTTCTGATCGCAGAGAAAGCGAATATTAAGCGAAGCGGATGTCTGGCGGCGGGCGTGAATGCATTGAACGCATATATTACAGAAGGCAGAGTGCCACAGGATTATGTGGATTATGCCAAAAAGGATGCCCATGGAATCGTAAGAGAAGACCTTCTTCTTACCATGTCAGAGAGACTGAATCATGTGACAAAGGTGATGGAAGATCTGGGGCTGGTCATCCTGAAGGACGAAAACGGAAAATATGTTGCCAGAGGAAACCGAAACATCAAGATCAATGGCGAAAATATGAAGCCAATCCTTGCAAAGGCGGCAGCTGAACAGGAGAATGTTACGGTTCTCAATCATGTAAATATTACAGATTATAAAACAGAAAACAAAAAAGTCACAGGCGCAGTTGGATTTAGCGTTAATGAGGATATTTTCTATGACATTGATGCGAAAGCAGTTCTTTGTGCCACAGGTGGTGCAGCGGGACTTTACAGACCGAATAATCCGGGATTTTCCAGACATAAGATGTGGTATCCTCCGTTTAACACAGGTGCAGGATATGCAATGGGACTTCTTTCCGGTGCGGAGATGACAACCTTTGAGATGCGTTTCATTGCATTGAGATGTAAGGACACGATTGCTCCTACAGGAACTATTGCTCAGGGTGTTGGGGCCAGACAGGTCAATGCACATGGTGATATTTATGAAACAAAATATGGTCTGACAACTTCCCAGCGAGTTTACGGTACAGTCATGGAGAACAGAGAAGGAAACGGTCCATGTTATCTCAGAACGGAAGGTATTTCCAAAGAACAGGAGCAGGACCTTTACAAAGCTTACCTGAATATGGCACCGTCCCAGACTCTGAAATGGATGGAAGCCGGAAAAGGACCATCCGAAGAGAATGTAGAGATTGAGGGCACAGAGCCATATATTGTAGGCGGACATACAGCCAGCGGTTACTGGGTAGATAATAACAGAGCTACAACTATTGAAGGTTTATATGCAGCCGGAGACGTAGCAGGAGGATGTCCGCAGAAATATGTAACCGGCGCACTGGCAGAAGGAGAGATCGCAGCAGAGGCGATTTTGGAATATCTGAATGGCAAAGATGATGACCGGATCGCAGCGGAAAATAAGGAAGAGGCTTTAGAGCGTGGCGGAGAACAGGAGCTGTCTCAAACTGCAATAGCTAAGAAGGCAGAATACGAATCACATTTGAATGCTTCCCGTTCTTTGATGAATGCAGAGCAGCTTGAGGAAGCCATGCAGAAGATCATGGATCAGTATGCAGGAGGAATCGGTACAGACTACAGATACAGCGGGATGAGTCTTGCAAAGGCAGATGAAAAGATTGCAGCATTGTTGCCAGTAGTTGACACTCTGGCAGCAACAGATACTTATGAACTGATGCAGATTTATGAACTTCGCGAACGACTGATCGTGTGTCAGGCAGTGATCGCACATCTGGCAGCCAGAAAGGAAACCAGATGGCATAGTTTCGGAGAGAATACAGACTACCCGCAGCAGAGCGAAGAGTGGATGAAATATGTAAACTCCCGTATGGAAAACGGCGAGATTAAGATCTTATATCGTGACCTGATCACAAAGGAAAATACAGGTTTGAATACAGCAGAGAAAGGAGCAGGTGAGAGATGAGCATTCGGATTCAAAAAAGTAAATGTGCAGGATGTGGCAGATGTATTGAAGCCTGTCCCGGAAATCTGATCAAAAAGGATAAAGAGAACAAAGCCTTTATCCGTCAGGTAAGAGACTGCTGGGGATGTACTTCCTGTATTAAGGAATGCAGGCATGATGCCATCCGCTTTTTCCTTGGAGCTGATGTGGGAGGCAGAGGTGCAAGTATGGTTGTATCAGAGAAACCGGATATTTCCACATGGACAGTGGAGAAGCCGGATGGCACTAAGATCACTATTCAGGTTAATAAGAAAGACGCTAATAAATATTAAACATAAGTATGTATTCTCGGAGTCTTTAGAGTGTGTTTGAAAAATGCTTTACGCAAGATGTGCGTCACAATTTGTGGAAGATTTTGTTCGGATGAGGGCGTCATAGCGGGCTACGACAACCGAATTCGGACAAAATATACCGCAAAGTGGGGCGTGCAGATTGCGGGAATGATTTTTCAGACACGCTCTAGTGTATTTGCTCAAGTACGAAAAGATTCCGAGTATAAACAAACAGAGGAGGATAATGCAATGAGTAACTTATCTCATCTTGATGCGCTTGAGGCAGAGGCGATTTATATTATGCGAGAAGTAGCAGCCGAGTGTGAAAAGCCGGTTATGCTCTATTCTATAGGAAAGGACAGCTCCGTTATGCTCCATCTGGCGATGAAGGCATTTTACCCGGAGAAACCGCCTTTTCCCTTTCTTCACATTGATACTACATGGAAATTTCATGAGATGATCGAATTCCGCGACAGAATCGCAAAGGAAAACGGAATTGATATGCTGGTTTACACCAATGAAGAGGGTGTAAAGGCAGGAATCAACCCATTTGACAATGGTTCTGCATATACAGATATCATGAAAACACAGGCCTTAAAACAGGCTCTGACCAAATATGGATTTACAGCGGCATTTGGAGGCGGCCGTCGTGATGAGGAGAAATCCAGAGCAAAAGAAAGAATCTTCTCTTTCCGTAATTCAGCTCAGGCATGGGATCCGAAAAACCAGAGACCGGAGATGTGGAAGCTTTATAACACTAAGATCCAGAAGGGAGAGAGTATGCGAGTATTCCCAATTTCCAACTGGACAGAAAAGGATATCTGGCAGTACATTCAGCGTGAAAATATCGAAATTGTACCGTTATATTTTGCGAAAGAAAGACCGGTCATCTACAGAGACGGAAATATCATTATGGTGGATGATGACAGATTAAAACTCCGTCCGGGTGAAAAGATTGAAAACAAAAAAGTCAGATTCCGTACTCTTGGATGCTATCCGCTTACTGGAGGTATTGAATCTGAAGCAGATACTCTGGATGAGATTATTGATGAGACGTTAAGTGCTGTTTCTTCTGAACGTACCAGCAGGGTGATCGACCACGAGGCAGCAGGCAGCATGGAGAGAAGAAAGAGAGAGGGGTATTTCTAGAATGAAAGGATTATTGAAATTTATTACATGCGGAAGTGTGGATGATGGAAAATCCACTCTGATCGGACATATTCTTTATGATGCAAAGCTTCTCTATACAGATCAGGAGAAAGCTCTGGAGCTGGATTCCAAAGTAGGAAGCAGAGGCGGTGCCATTGATTATTCTCTTCTTCTGGACGGTCTGATGGCAGAGCGTGAACAGGGAATCACCATTGATGTTGCATACCGTTATTTTACAACAGATAACAGAAGCTTCATTGTTGCAGATACACCCGGACATGAAGAATATACAAGAAACATGGCAGTGGGTGCGTCCTTTGCAGATCTGGCAGTTATCCTGGTGGATGCTTCACAGGGAGTACTGGTACAGACAAGACGTCATGCAAGAATCTGCGCATTGATGGGAATCCGTTACTTTGTATTTGCAGTAAACAAAATGGATCTTATTGAATATGATGAAAAACGTTTCCGCGACATTGAGAATCAGATCGCAGCACTGATAGAAGAACTGAAACTTGCCAATGTAACTATTATTCCGGTATCTGCCACAGAAGGTGACAACGTTACAACCAAATCTGACAACATGCCATGGTATAAAGGTGAGGCGCTTCTTTCCCATCTGGAAACCGTAGACATTAAGGAAGATACAGAGAAGGGCTTCTATATGCCTGTACAGAGAGTCTGCAGACCAAACCATGAGTTTCGCGGATTCCAGGGACAGATTGAGAATGGTGCCATCAGGGCAGGCGACCTTGTGACTACTCTTCCCAGTAAAGAAGAAGCTCATGTAAAGAGTATTCTTGTTGGCGATAAAGAAGTTCAGGAAGCTGTACAGGGACAGCCTGTTACCATCCAGCTTGACAGAGAAGTAGATGTTTCCCGCGGATGTGTACTTGCCATTGATTCCGGCGCAGTTCTTACAGACTCTGTGGAAGCAGATATCCTCTGGATGGATGACAATGCTCTTACGGATGGCAAGAACTTCTTTGTAAAAATCGGTACAAAGATGATCCCCGGCCTGGTTACAAAGATCAATTATTCTGTGGATGTTAATACAGGTGAAAAGAAAAGCGCATATACCTTAAAGAAAAATGAGATTGCTTCCTGTACTCTGGAATTCTCAGAGAAGATCGTTGTAGACGAATTTGACAGGCACAGAACACTGGGTGAGCTGATTCTGATAGATCGTGTCACAAATATGACTTCTGCCTGCGGTGTTGTGAGAAAAACCTTTGTTTCTCAGGATAGATCCCAGATCGGAAAAGTGGACGAGCAGGTTCGTGCAGGACTGAAAGGTCAGACACCGGTAGTAGTGGAATTCCCGATCGGTAAAGAAGGAATCACTCTTGATTTTGCAGAGCAGGTAGAAAAGGGACTGACTGTACTTGGAAAACATACCTATCTGTATCATCCGGCAGCGAGTGAAAACTATGCAGAAACTGTCCGCCATCTTAAGGTAGCAGGTCTGATCGTACTTCTTGTTCTTGATGAAAATACAGCAAAAGACGAGACATTAAAGACTCTGGATGGTTTCTATGCGAACTGGCAGATTGACGGAATCACTGTGAAAGATGCGATTGATTTCGTGAAAAAGAAATCTGCATTTACAGTGCAGAGTGTACATGATGGAAATTATATCTGATTATAACAGGGCTATAAATCGCCGCAGAGACAAAGAAAGTCTCTGCGGTATTTTGTTTTCTTGACAAGTGTCGTTACAGCGGATTATACTTATTTTCAAATATCCAGAATCCATAATAATACAGACAGGAAAGATAACAGAAATATGCAAACGAACAATGAAAGTAAACAAAACCAAAAAAAGAGATGATGCTTGGAACTTTGTTTGTAATTGCTACGATCATTATTCTGGCGATACCAACGAAGAAAAGACAGAAATAAAGATGAGTGAATATCGATTAGAATGTAGAATGGGCAATTGGTTACTGTTCACACACCACTATTCCGCGAGGTGTTTTGTCATGAATATGCTAAAATCCCGAGACATACAAGCCAAAATTCCATTGCCACAGGCAATCTGGAATGAATTTTGGCTAAGTTACTATGAACGGAGTGAACAGTAACGGCAATTGTGAAGTGGCATTCAGATTACATATTATGTAGCAGAGTATGATATAATTCGTTTTGTATAATGGCGTCAGGATTAAGAGCATATGTAGAGCTGTGTAGCGAAGCGGATTGCGAATATCTGTTTGACTTTTGATGGGTGTACACGAGAACATTTTTTTACAGTGAAAGTTATCTGTATTATATTACAGAGGGTACTGTACAGATAATCAGGAGGTATTTTATGCGTTTGGAAAAAGTACAGGAAGCGTTAAAAACAAAGAAAATTCATTATGAATATACAGAGGAAAACGGATGCGGAAGCATCGACTTTATGTTTCGCGGTCTGAGATTCCATATATGGGAATATGAAGATCGTGTCTGGGGAGCGGAGACAAACGTGTTCGAAGCAGGCAGAAGCCAGGATATTGAGGGAGATTACGAGGAAATTATTTCCGGAGAAATCCTCTCATGGCCGGATATGCTGCCTGGGATGTAAGTATGTTACTGCAGAAGGGAATGATATTTACGAAAAAATATAGAACCGGACAAATTGTATTAACTGCATGTATTGTAGCTGTCTGTATGTTTTCAAATGTCCATGGGACAGAAGCGGCAGGTCCGCCGGCACCGAAAACTCTGACAGTTACACCGACAGAAAAATCGAAATCAACAGCAAAGTCTGCGTCAACATCAAAGTCCAAATCAACACCGAAATCCAAATTGGCACTAACACAAAAACCTGAAGCAACACCAATACCTGCATCTACTCCAACACCAGAGCAGGAAGCTGAGACAGATAAACAGAATCCGGCAGATCAGGGAACTTTAAGCAAGCCAGATCATCCGGATACTATCTCCGCAGATAAACTGGTATTTATCGGAGATTCCAGAACAGAGGGATTGAGGGATGCGGTAAATGATGACAGCATTTGGTCCTGTCTTTCTTCTATGGGATATGACTGGATGGTATCTACAGGAGTGCCTCAGGTAGAAGATCAGATTGAGGACAATACAGCGGTTATTATTCTGATGGGTGTTAATGACCTGTATCATGTTAATGACTACGTCAGCTATATTAATTCCAAAGCTGCCGAATGGGGAAACAGGGGAGCGCAGACTTATTTTGTGTCTGTAGGTCCGGTGCAGAATGATCCCTATTGCAGTAATGCGGAGATTGAAAGCTTCAATGCGGCAATGCAGGCAAATCTGAGCGGGGTTACCTACATAGATGTATATTCCCATCTGGTATCTGAGGGATTTTCCACCGTAGACGGAACCCACTATCCGGACAGTGTGTCTGTAGATATTTATAATTATATTCTGGATCATCTGGAGGAACAGAGGAGTGGAATCTGGGGATGATTTTTCAGTTTATGAAATTGTGATGCTGTATTGAGTTCGATGGAGTTTGGTGATATGATTGCAGAGGAAGAAACGGAATAGAGCGGAAATTCGTTTTTTTATATAAAAGCTGAAAACCTGGCAGGAGGAAATAATGGGTGGCTGTTTTGCAGCAGAGTCAAAAATGTAAATGATAATTGCCCGATGACTGGACAGTTATCAAAATCCAAAATCAGGAGGAAAGAATGAGAGGACTGTATTCATCCAAAACAGAGATCAGACACAAAATTTTTACGGAAATTGCGAGGATGGCATATGAAGGCCAGTCTCCGGAGATGCTGGAAGAGCTTCCCTACAAGATTGTACCCGGTGAAATTGCGACTTATCGTGACAGTATTTTTCTGGAAAGAGCGGTAGTTGGTGAGAGACTTCGCGTTGCAATGGGGATGTCACTGAGAAAGGTTACAGAGCATGCGCCAATCTCCAAAGGTGTGGAGGCCAGCGTTATTGAGGAAAAGTATTATGAACCGCCGCTTATCAATGTAATCAAGTTTGCCTGTAATTCCTGCCCTGAGAAAAGGGTAATGATCACAGAGGGCTGTCAGGGCTGTCTGGAGCATCCCTGTGTGGAGGTCTGTCCAAAGAAAGCAGTACATATGGAAGGCGGCAGATCACATATTGATGAAGATGCCTGCATCAAATGCGGAAAGTGTCTGGAAGCCTGTCCGTATAATGCAATCATCAAACAGGAACGGCCCTGTTCAAAGGCCTGTGGCATGAATGCCATTGGTTCTGACGAATACGGAAGAGCGGAGATTGACCAAGACAAATGTGTATCCTGCGGACAGTGTCTGGTGAGTTGTCCGTTCAGCGCTATTGTAGACAAAGGACAGATTTTCCAGACTGTTATGGCATTAAAAAGTGAAACACCGGTGTATGCAATCGTGGCGCCTGCCATTGCAGGTCAGTTCCCAGGTATGGAGAATAATAAGATACGGGGTGCATTTCAGGCACTTGGCTTTACAGATGTAAGAGAGGTTGCAGTCGGTGCAGATCTGTGCACAGTGGAGGAGGCAAAGGACTTTTTGGAGGAAGTTCCTGAGAAACTTCCGTTTATGGCTACATCCTGCTGTCCGTCCTGGTCTATGATGGCTAAGAAATTATTCCCGGAACAGGCGAAATGTATCTCCATGGCACTGACACCCATGGTTCTTACTGCCAGACTGATCAAGCAGAAGGAACCGGATTGTAAGATCGTTTTCGTAGGTCCCTGTGCAGCCAAGAAGCTGGAAGCCAGCCGTAAAAGTATCCGCAGCTATGTGGATTTTGTGCTGACCTTTGAGGAAGTGGCAGGAATGTTTGATGCCAAAGGCGTGGACTGGAAAGATATTCCGGAAGGAGAACCACTGTTTCGTGCCAGTGCTGACGGAAGAGGTTTCGCAGTCAGCGGTGGTGTGGCAGAAGCGGTTGTCCATGCGGTGAAGCGTATTGATCCTGATCGGGAAGTAAAGGTAATGAATGCAGAAGGTCTGCAGAACTGTAAGAAGATGCTCCAGATGGCCAAGATTGGTAAATATAATGGATATCTGCTGGAAGGAATGGCATGTCCGGGCGGCTGTGTAGCAGGTGCCGGTACTATCCAGACAGTTAAAAAAGCAGCAGCGGCTCTCGAAAAAATGAAGAAAGAGGCTTCGTTTACAGATGCCTATGACTCCAAATACAGAGCAAGACTGGAAAGTCTGGAGAAATTTGATGTGGAGTGAGATTCTGACTGAATCAGTGAAATCCTATATGGATTGCAAGTGTTTGAATGCAATCAGTATATAGCAGACTAAAAATGAATAATCATCAGAAGAACTGTCAGGCTGAGTGATAAGTTTAACTGAATAGGGTAAGTCCCCTGCGGAGGTTGCGAAAAGCAATAAGCAGGGGACTTTTGTCAGCTATGTACAATATTGACTTAAATCAAAAAAAGTTTCATATAAGTCATGAAATAATTAACAGTATGTTGACTGAGATTTTATAGAATAACAAATTAAGTCAAGCGAACAGGCAAAAATATTTGACTGGAAATTTATAAATAGCAAATTAGGTCAAGAAATTAGTGCGGATTGTATGACTTGAAAATTAAAATCTATTGATTAAGTCAAAACACCAGTTAATAATTGTTGATTTATATTTCTGTTTTTTCAATTTAAGTCATCAGAGACAGATTTATTCTGTTTCCGTAACTTTGATTTTTTTCTGGAAATCTCTGGTATAGTGAATCTCATAATCAGAAGTTACGAAAAATGCCTGTACATCATCCAGAGACTCGGCCAGTTTCATGCCATCCTCCAGACCAAGAGCAAAGCAGGTCGTGCTCAGCGCATCCCCATCCACAGACTGATCGGAAATAATGGTAACTGCAATCAGCCCGTTATCATAAGGATAGCCGGTTTTAGGATTGAGCAGGTGATGATACAAAGTGCCATCTTGTTCAAAGCATCTCTCATAAATTCCTGAGGAAACCACTGACTTATCCCTGATGTCCATAACAGCAATAGTTTCGCTTCGGTCTGCAAATGGTTTCTGGATCCCGATCTTAAAAGCAGAATTGTCTGTTTTTTCGCCAATACAGAGAACATTTCCGCCAAGATTGATGATCGCACTTTTTACATTCTGAGAAACCAGATAATCCTTCAGGCGATCTGCGATATAACCCTTGGCAATGGCACCGAGTTCGATTGCAGTATCGTCTGTCTTTAATGTAATCTCATTTTTATCTGTATCAACAGAGATATTGTGATAATTACATTTGGGCAGTGCTGCCCGGATCAGACTGTCCTTGGGCACTTTTGGATTTTCAGCAGTAAAATCCCACAGAGAAGTCAGCGGTTCAATAGCAATATCAAATGCACCCTCAGATAATACAGAATAATCAAGTCCCTTAGAAACCAGCTCCGCCAGAGAAGCCGACACCTGATAAGTATCCTCTGTCCCCTTCACAGGTGTAAGTTCCCGATGGTTTAACTGATATAATTCACTGTCATCTGCGGTGCGGCTGAATATTTTCTCATACTTGTCACAAAGATTCATGCATTCTGTAAGCAGCTCTCTGTCCTGAGAATCATAGATAGTGACCGTAACTGCAGTATTCAGTTTGATCGCAGTGGCAGAGATGGGATCCTGAGAACCGGCATCCGTATTTTTGACATTTTCCGTTTTTGCCGAACATCCGGAAAAAACAGCCGGACATAATATAAGAGATGCTGCGAGCATTGAAAAAGTACAGCGTGTTATTAATTTTTTTGCAGATATATGATATAATATCATAAATGTAACCTCATAGTTATTTTATGGAATTGCTATAAGCAATAGTTCAGGGAAGAAATATCTTTTGATCCTAACACCATAGTATATCAGAAACAGCAAACTTTGCACAGGTACAAAGGCAACATAAAAAATCCAAAAGAAGATACCGGATAGAAATGAAATATGCCGGAAACAAAGAGAGGAGTAAATAATGTCCGATGCAGTAAACTGCGAATATTGTGTAAACTACAGTTATGATGACGACTATGAATGCTACACCTGTGAAATAAATCTTGACGAAGATGAAATGGTGAAGTTCATTACCGGAAACTTCAATCAGTGTCCATACTTCAAGATGGGTGACGAATACCGTATTGTACGTAAGCAGATGTAGAATTTATAAAAAGTAACAAATATTCAACTAAGCGAGGAATTAAGATAATGGAAAACGTTTATATTATGAATCATCCGCTGATCCAGCATAAAATATCCATGCTGAGAAACAAAAACACAGGAACAAATGAATTCCGTAAATTAGTAGAAGAGATTGGAATCCTCATGGGATACGAAGCTCTCCGGGATCTTCCTGTAGAAAATGTAGAAGTAGAAACCCCTATTGAAACCTGCATGACACCAATGATTTCAGGGAAAAAACTGGCGGTTATCCCTGTGCTCCGAGCAGGCCTTGGAATGGTAAACAGTATTCTCACACTTGTGCCATCTGCAAAAGTAGGCCATGTAGGACTCTATCGTGATCCTGTAACCCATGAACCACACGAATACTACTGCAAACTCCCGGAAGCAATTGATGAGCGAATTTCAGTGATCGTAGATCCAATGCTCGCAACCGGTGGCTCCGCAGAAGCAGCCGTTGACTTTGTCAAAAAACAGGGCGGAAAAAACATTAAATTCATGTGCATCATCGCAGCCCCTGAAGGACTCAAACGTCTCCACGAAGCACATCCGGATGTTCAGATTTACTGTGGACACCTTGATCGTGAGTTAAATGACCACGCCTACATCTGCCCAGGCCTTGGAGATGCCGGAGACCGTATCTTCGGAACAATGTAAGAACAACGTGATTTGTTACTGTTCACTCCGTTCACAGTAACGTAGCCAAAATTCATTCCAGATTGCCTGCGGCAATGGAATTTTGGCATATTCATGCCAAAACACCTCGCGGGACAGTGGTGTGTGAACAGTAACGACAATTTTCCAATTACCAGCGTAAGCAGGATTCTCTTTTGGGGTGAATCTTGCAGGGAGTGTAGTAACTCTTAGGCCTGCGGAATCTGCGTTATGAAAAAAGAAGGCAACTGTCTGAGCCGCAGGCGAGTTTTGCCTTCTTTTTTCATGCACTTAGCAGATTTTGCAGGCCTTAGAGTTCCTGCTCCCGAAACTGAACCCCAAAAGAGAATCCTGCTTACGCGTCCCTTAATGAAAAAATCAACAAAAAACCGAAAAAACCTCTTGACAACCCAAATCTCATATGCTATCTTATACCAGAACGCTGCCGAAGACAGTAGGTGCCGCAAGGCATAAGTTGTAAACGCCTACCGAGGACTAAGTATTCTTTATATTTTTATGTAAGATTACGCAAGCCCTACTGCCAGACAGTAAGGCTTTTTATTTACTCATTTGCAGCGGTATACAAAATCTATAAGGAGGTGTACCATTTCATGGCAAAAGTAGAACTTAAACAACCAATCGTAGACGAAATTATCAACAACGTGAAAGATGCAGAATCTGTAGTACTTGTTAACTACAGTGGTCTTACAGTTGAACAGGATACTGCTTTACGTAAGGAATTAAGAGAAGCTGGTGTTGTATACAAAGTATACAAAAACACAATGATGCATCGTGCATTCGAAGGTACTCAGTGCGAAGAACTTATCCAGCACTTACATGGAACAAACGCTATAGCAATCTCTGCTACAGACGCAACTGCTCCTGCAAGAATCCTTGATAAATTCGCAAAGAAAGCACCGGCTTTAGAATTAGTTGCAGGTATCGTTGAAGGAAACTACAACGATCAGGCAGGTATTCAGGCACTGGCTGGAATCCCGTCCAGAGAAGAACTTCTCGGCAAACTGCTTGGAAGCATCCAGTCTCCGATTACAAACTTCGCTCGTGTGCTTAATCAGATCGCTGAGAAAAACGGCTCTGAAGCAGCAACTGAATAATTTTTGATGCCAGAGGCATAAAACGAATCTAGTAACTATTCGAAAATCACCATCCACGAGGATGCTGAAGAGTTACCGAATTAAATAATATTATATGGAGGGAATTTAAAATGGCAAAATTAACAACAGAAGAATTTATTGCAGCAATCAAAGAATTATCTGTATTAGAATTAAACGACTTAGTAAAAGCTTGTGAAGAAGAGTTTGGTGTATCCGCAGCAGCAGGTGTTGTAGTAGCAGCAGCTGGAGCAGCAGAAGCAGCAGAAGAAAAAGATGAGTTCGATGTAGAACTTGCAGAAGTTGGACCAAACAAAGTTAAAGTTATCAAAGTTGTTCGTGAAGTAACTGGCTTAGGTCTTAAAGAAGCTAAAGAAATGGTTGACGGAGCTCCTAAGGTTGTTAAAGAAGGCGCATCCAAAGCAGAAGCTGAAGATATCAAAACAAAACTTGAAGCTGAAGGCGCTAAGGTTAACCTTAAATAATTATCTTCCTATTATATATAGAAGATTTGCAAGCAGGAATGCCACTGGTATTCCTGCTTTTTTTACAGAGCCGGAGGATTACAGACTATGATGAAAAGAAAAACGGCAGTCATATTTGGTATCATCATTGCAGCCCAGCTTTGCCTGACTCCATATGCAGGTGTAAAAGTACAGGCGGCTGAACTGGAAGAAGGACAGATGTTTGAAGATTCATCAGAAGATTCAGAGACTTTTGGAGATGTGTCAATACCGGATACGCAGTCGGCAGAGAAAACTGAAGAGAATGAATTTGGGGATGACGACGGTTTCGGTGATGGAGACGTTGAAACTTTTTCAGCGGAGGATGCGGATCAGTTCCGCGAAAATATGCAGGAACTTGTGCTGAATGTGCAGGATGGAGAGGATATTACTGTAAAGTTAAATACACTGCTGGCACAGGCCAGGGACAAGGCAACGGATGAAAAGCAGTGCAAAGTTATCGTGCCGCCTGGAAATTATACACTTACGGGAACTTTGCATATGTACAGCAATATCTATCTATATGCAGAGGGTGCCACGATAACAAAGACTTCACCGCGAAAAGAAATCCTGCTCCGTCTTGGCGATACAAAGAAATCTGCAGGCGGATACGAGGGATACCGTAATATAACTATCGATGGCGGAACCTGGGATTCAAACTATGAATGTGTGGAAGACAAGGGAGGACCTGGAGGGTTTGTAGGTTTTAGGATCGGTCATGCTACGAATGTTACAGTGAAGAATGTTACATTTCTTAATAACCTTAAATCGCATTTTCTGGAACTTGCAGGAGTGAAGAATGCAGAAATTACAGGATGTACGTTCCAGGGCTACTGGAAAGAGTTTACAGGCGGCGGACAGGAATGTATCCAGCTGGATGCCTGTATGCCGAGAATTTTCCCAGGATATCTTCCATATGACGGAAGTGTCTGTGAGAACATTGTGATAAAGGATAATACCTTTGAAGATGTATTTGCCGGCATTGGAAGCCACAGCATGATGTTTGATAAACCGTATAAAAATATCACGATCAGTAACAACCGGTTTAATGATCTGAAAAAGAGAGCAATATGGTGCCTGAATTATCAGGATACGGTTGTGACGGGAAATACCATGACAAATGTGGGCGGTGGTGTTTATGTGCGTTCTGTTTATACCAGAAATGCACATACTGTCAGCGGTCAGGAAGTATCTCCGGAGGGAAATCAGTACGCAGAGAATATTCTGATCGCTGATAATCAGATCACAGTTCTGGAACCAACCGTAATAGATGGCAAACAATGGAATGGATATGGAATCTGGATCACAGGCGAGGTATCTCTGGGCTCAGCAGGAGAAACTATTCCTTCTGAAGATGATGATCCTGAGAATACAGCAAATCCGACGACCAATGGAATTCCGGCGGGAAGATATATTATTCGCGGAGTCACAGCCAGAAATAATACGATCAGCGGAAATTGCGACGGAATTAAATTTTCTCTTGCAGAAGACTGTTCATGCAGGGGGAACACAGTCAGACTTTCTGATAGTCATACCTACAACAATATGGGGATCAGTGTTGCCAAGGGAAGCAATATCAGAGTTTCCTATAACAATCTTTCCGGCGGAAACGGATATGGGATTTATGCAGTCGGAACAGAGGCTTCACAGAAAATTTGCCGGATTTACGGAAATACAGTCTCCGGATTTATGAAAGATGGAATTCTGGCTTCAGGGATTGCAGCAGGAAGCCGTATTGAACACAACAGAGTCAGTACCAGTGCGGCAAATGGCATACTTGTAAAATGTATTGATAAGAGTGTGGTTGATGGCAATTACAGTTTTAAAAATAAGGCAAGAGGAATTCTTCTGCAGAGATGTGAGTCGGCAATGGTGGCGGATAATTTTGTTTCTGAAAATGCGATCAATGGAATTGAACTCAATATAAGAAGCAATCATTCTTCTGTGCAGGGAAATGTCTGTGGTTCCAATAAAAAATCAGGTCTGCGAATTGCCGGATCAAAGGGGATTTCGGCAGACGGAAATTCCTTCCGCAGCAACAGAGGATATGCGGCGGAATTTATCAGTTCCCAAATCAGCAGTTATAAGGGCAATCGTTTTGAGAAAAATGGATATTCAAATCGTATCCATGTAAGAAACAGTAAAATCCCGAAGAAATAGCGTTACTGTTCACGCTGTTCACAGTAACGAAATAGCGACTGCTGCAATTATTTGAAAAAATTAAAAAAATATCAAAAAAGTGATTGACAGGCGCAACTTGCTGTGCTATAGTGAAGAATGCTATATTATGGCAAGATGTGCCTTTATGTCTTTTGGCAAAAAGGGTCAAGTTATAATAAATTTAAAGAAAAAACAGGGGTGAAACGTCAATGGAAAAAAACAGAATTCGTTCTGTAAAAACTGGAAAAAGCATGCGTATGAGCTACCAGAGACAAGAAGAAGTCCTGGAAATGCCAAACCTGATCGAAGTCCAGAGGGATTCTTATAAATGGTTTCTTGATGAAGGACTTAGGGAAGTCTTTGATGATATTTCTCCGATCGCGGACTACAGCGGAAAGCTCAGCCTGGAATTCATCGACTTTACATTTGACGAGAAGGATGCGAAATATACTATCGAACAGTGTAAAGAACGTGACGCAACTTACGCCGCACCTTTGAAGGTTCGAGTGAGACTGATTAACAAAGAAACAGAGGAAATCAACGAACACGAGATTTTCATGGGAGATTTACCGATCATGACTGTTACAGGTACCTTTGTCATCAATGGTGCAGAGCGAGTAATTGTCAGCCAGTTAGTACGTTCCCCTGGAATCTATTACGCAATAGCGCATGATAAACTTGGTAAGAGACTGTTCTCCAGTACTGTTATCCCGAACAGAGGTGCATGGCTGGAATATGAGACAGACTCTAATGATGTTTTCTATGTACGTGTTGACAGAACAAGAAAGGTTCCGATCACTGTTCTGATCCGAGCACTTGGTGTAGGAAGCAATGCAGAGATTATTGATCTCTTCGGTGAAGAGCCAAAGATCCTTGCAAGTTTTACAAAGGATACATCCACCAACTATCAGGAAGGTCTTCTTGAATTATACAAGAAAATCCGTCCGGGTGAGCCACTTGCAGTTGAGAGTGCGGAGAGCCTTATCAATGCAATGTTCTTTGATCCGAGAAGATATGACCTTGCGAAAGTTGGACGTTATAAATTTAACAAGAAGCTCCACCTCAACAGAAGAATCGTTGGTCACAGACTGGCTGAGGATGTTGTTGATGCTTCTACAGGCGAAATCCTGGCAGAAGAAGGAACTGTTGTGACAAAAGAAATGGCAAATACCATCCAGAACAGCGCTGTTCCATATGTATGGATCCTTGGCGAGGAAGACCGTAGAATCAAGGTTCTTTCTAACTTAATGGTTGATATCCGCCACTATCTTCCGGAAATTGAAGATCCAAAGAGCATCGGTGTTACAGAAGCAGTATACTACCCTGTTCTCGAAAACATTCTGGAAGAAAATGATACATTAGAAGACAGGATTGCAGCAATCCACAGAGATATCCATGATCTGATCCCGAAGCATATCACAAAAGAAGACATCTTTGCTTCTATTAACTACAATATGCATCTGGAATATGGCCTTGGCAATGCCGATGATATCGACCACCTGGGCAACCGTCGTATACGTGCGGTAGGTGAGCTGCTTCAGAACCAGTACAGAATCGGTCTTTCCAGACTGGAACGTGTGGTTCGTGAGCGAATGACAACTCAGGATACAGAGAATATTTCTCCACAGTCCCTGATCAATATTAAACCTGTAACTGCAGCAGTGAAAGAGTTCTTCGGTTCTTCCCAGCTGTCACAGTTTATGGATCAGAACAACCCTCTTGGTGAGCTGACACACAAGAGACGTCTTTCCGCCCTGGGACCTGGCGGTTTGTCACGAGACAGAGCCGGATTCGAGGTTCGAGATGTCCATTACTCCCATTACGGAAGAATGTGCCCTGTCGAGACACCTGAAGGTCCTAACATCGGTCTGATCAACTCTCTTGCATCTTATGCAAGAATCAATCAGTACGGATTTATTGAGGCACCATACCGCAAGATCGACAAATCAGATCCTAAGAATCCTCGTGTAACAGATGAGGTTGTATATATGACTGCTGATGAAGAGGATAATTACCATGTAGCACAGGCGAATGAGCCTCTGGACGAAGAAGGATATTTCATTCATAAGAATGTATCCGGTCGTTTCCGTGAAGAGACTCAGGAGTATGAGCGTCATATGTTTGATTACATGGATGTATCTCCTCGTATGGTATTCTCCGTCGCTACTGCCCTGATCCCGTTCCTGCAGAACGACGATGCCAACCGTGCGCTGATGGGATCAAACATGCAGCGTCAGGCTGTGCCGCTTCTGACAACAGAGGCTCCGGTAGTTGGTACTGGTATGGAAGTGAAGACAGCAGTTGACTCCGGTGTCTGCGTAGTTGCAAAGAAATCTGGTACTGTACTTCGTTCCACATCTACAGATATCAGCATTAAGAATGATGATGGTACAAAAGATGATTACCATCTGACTAAATATCTGAGAAGTAACCAGAGTAACTGTTACAACCAGAAACCAATCGTATTCCAGGGTGAGCACGTAGAGGCAGGACAGGTTATCGCAGATGGTCCTTCCACAGCAAACGGAGAACTTGCTCTTGGTAAGAACCCGCTGATCGGATTCATGACATGGGAAGGTTATAACTACGAGGATGCGGTACTCCTCAGTGAAAGACTTGTTATGGACGATGTTTATACATCTGTTCATATTGAAGAATATGAATGCGAAGCCCGTGATACCAAACTGGGACCGGAAGAGATCACACGTGATGTTCCTGGCGTGGGCGACGATGCACTGAAAGATCTGGATGAGCGTGGTATTATCCGCATCGGTGCTGAAGTACGTGCTGGCGATATCCTTGTTGGTAAAGTTACTCCTAAGGGAGAGACAGAGCTTACGGCAGAAGAGAGACTTCTTCGTGCGATCTTTGGTGAGAAAGCACGTGAAGTACGTGATACTTCTCTGAAAGTACCTCACGGTGAATACGGTATTATCGTAGATGCCAAGGTATTTACAAGAGAGAACGGCGATGAGATGTCACCTGGTGTTAACCAGTCCGTACGTATCTACATCGCACAGAAGAGAAAGATTTCCGTTGGTGATAAGATGGCCGGACGTCATGGTAACAAGGGTGTTGTTTCCCGTGTACTTCCTGTTGAAGATATGCCATTCCTTCCGAACGGACGTCCTCTTGATATCGTGCTGAACCCTCTGGGTGTGCCTTCCCGAATGAATATCGGACAGGTCCTGGAGATTCACTTAAGCCTTGCTGCGAAAGCACTTGGATTCAACGTTGCAACTCCTATTTTCCAGGGCGCAAACGAGCATGATATCCAGGATACACTGGAACTTGCAAACGACTATGTAAACACAGAAGACTTTGAAGAGTTCCGCGAGAAATACAAAGACATTTTAGCACCGGATGTAATGCAGTATCTGGATGAGAACAAAGCCCACAGAGCACTGTGGAAGGGTGTTCCGATTTCCAGAGACGGTAAAGTGCGTCTGCGTGACGGCCGTACAGGAGAGTATTTCGACAGTCCTGTAACAATTGGTCACATGCACTATCTGAAACTGCACCATCTGGTTGATGATAAGATCCATGCACGTTCTACAGGTCCTTACTCTCTGGTAACACAGCAGCCACTGGGTGGTAAAGCACAGTTCGGTGGACAGCGTTTTGGTGAGATGGAGGTTTGGGCACTGGAAGCATACGGTGCATCCTACACACTGCAGGAAATCCTGACAGTAAAATCCGATGATGTTGTTGGACGTGTTAAGACATACGAAGCAATCATCAAGGGTGACAATATTCCTGAGCCGGGTATTCCGGAATCCTTCAAGGTTCTCTTAAAAGAACTTCAGTCTCTTGGTCTGGATGTGAAGGTACTCAAGGATGACAATACAGAAGTACATCTTCTTGAATCTGTAGATTACGGTGACACAGACCTTCGTTCTGTCATCGAGGGAGATTCCAGAAGACATCATGACAGAGAAGAAGACTACGGCAAACATGGCTATACAAAGCAGGAGTTTGACGGAGAAGAACTCGTTGACATTGACGAGGATGAAGATGAGGATGACTTCATTGAGCTGGATGAGGCTCTTGAAGACAATGACGAAGAGTAAGAAAGGGGAAAGAATACATGGCAGAAACAACTAACGCCAATGAAACATATCAGCCAATGACTTTCGATGCCATCAAAATCGGACTGGCGTCCCCTGAGAAAATCAGAGAGTGGTCAAGAGGCGAGGTTTTAAAACCTGAGACCATCAACTACCGTACCTTAAAGCCGGAGAAAGACGGACTTTTCTGTGAAAGAATCTTTGGACCGAGCAAGGACTGGGAGTGCCACTGTGGAAAGTACAAAAAGATTCGCTATAAAGGTGTTGTCTGCGACAGATGTGGTGTAGAAGTTACCAAATCCTCTGTACGTAGAGAGCGTATGGGACATATCGAGCTGGCTGCTCCGGTATCCCACATCTGGTATTTCAAAGGAATTCCGTCCCGTATGGGACTGATCCT
>OBXA01000731.1_pt1 | contig 23356 bp, 21 predicted proteins | sample 1538121 | NCBI WGS metagenome assembly OBXA01 (sample SAMEA2580133, study PRJEB22360) | human gut metagenome | biome: human gut; feature: human-associated habitat; material: faeces | place: Denmark | collected 2008/2010 | reverse complement strand
AATGACCATCATCTCTACGGTCATGGCTATGTTACTTGGTATTCCTCTCGGTGTTGTGTTGGTAGTAACATCTAAAGGCCATATCTTAGAAAATGTAGCGCTTAATAAGGTGCTAGGAGCTATCGTCAATGCAACACGTTCCGTACCATTTATCATCTTGATGGTAGCTATCATTCCATTTACGCGTATGGTAGTAGGTACATCTATTGGTACAACTGCAGCTTGCGTGCCGTTAACAATTGCAGCGATTCCATTCTTGGCGCGCCTTGTAGAAACATCCATTAAAGATATTAACTTTGGTGTTATTGAGGCGGCTCAATCCATGGGTGCAAGCCCGCTCCAAATTATTTGGAAAGTTTTATTACCTGAAGCATTGCCTACCATTATCGATAATGTAACGGTTCTTATCGTTAACCTCATCGGTTACTCTGCAATGGCTGGTGCTATCGGCGGCGGTGGCCTTGGTGATATTGCTATCCGATATGGTTACCAACGTTTCCAAGCTGATATTATGATTGCTACCATTATCATCTTGATCATTTTGGTACAATTAGTACAAATGGTTGGTGATGCATGGTCTAAAGCGATGAATAAGAAGTAGGAGGATCCTATGAGTATCAATGAAAAATTGAGAAGTTCACAAAACGATGAGTTATTCACCGCTATTTTAACGCTTGAAAACACAGAGGAATGCTATGCATTCTTTGAAGATATTTGTACGATTAATGAATTAAAAGCTTTATCTCAACGCTTGCAAGTAGCAAAAATGTTACGAGCAGGGGATAGCTATGAAAAAATCGTAGAAGAAACAGGTGCGAGCACGGCTACCATTAGTCGTGTCAAAAGATGCTTAGTCTATGGTGCTGATGGATACACATTAGCTCTAGATCGACTAGGTGCAAAATAAAATAAACTAGCATGACAACGGTGGTCTTTTGGCGACCGTTGATGTGCTATCTACAGGAGGTTTATATGGAGTGGCTTATTGAGGTAACAGGTTTACCATTTGATATCCTAATTCTCGTTTTGCTCGCTGTAGCAGGTGCTTTTGCCGGCTTTGTAGACTCCATTGTAGGTGGTGGGGGCCTGATCTCTGTTCCTGCTATGCTATTAACCAACCTTCCGCCGAGTATGGCCTTAGGCAGTAATAAGCTGTCTAGCATATTCGGAGCTGGCAGTGCGTCAATTACATTCTTAAAAAATCACATGGTTGATTTTTCTCTGGTTCGTAAATTACTACCCTTTACATTTATAGGCTCCATGCTTGGTACCTTGGCAGTTGTATCATTGCCACCCTTGTATGTAAAGCCTATTATTATCGTCCTACTCGTGTGTGTCACACTTTTTGTGGTATTTAAAAAGGATTGGGGCGAAATAAACCGTACCTCTGCAGTAGCAGGAAAAGCATTGTATATTTGCATGGCTTTTGCTCTTGGCATTGGTGTTTATGATGGTTTTATTGGCCCTGGTACAGGTACATTTTTGATTATGGGTTTTATCTTTACTGGCTTTGATTTCTTGCATGCTTCTGCGAATGCAAAAATATTGAATTTTACCAGTAATTTAGCATCTTTAATCGTGTTTTTCTATTTAGGGCACGTCAATATTAAGTACGGTTTAGCTACAGGGGTAGGCCAAATTATAGGTGCTTACTTAGGATCTCATTTAGCTATTGCTAAGGGATCATCGTTGGTACGTGTTGTGTTCTTGTCGGTAACGACAGTGATGTTGTTGAAATTAGTCTATGACTATGTTTCTACATTATAGGAGGGCAAGGTATGCCTCATAAAAGTGATGTACAAGTGGCATTGATTAGTGGTGGCACATCGGGCATCGGATTTGCTACGGCAAAATTGCTTCTTAAAGAAGGCTGGTGTGTTGTCATTAACGGTCGTGATGAAAAATCAGGACAAACGGCTAAGATGAAATTGCGCCGCTATTCTTCAAAGGTGCAGTACATCCAAGGGGATGTATCCAAGATCGAAGATTGTCAGCGTATTGTGAAAGAAACGGTCAAACTATTTGGTGGCGTATCCGCTCTCGTAACAGCTGCAGGCTATTACGAAGAGGAGCTCTTAGCAGATGTAACGGAGGCAGCCTTTGATGAAATGTTTGGCACCAATGTGAAAGGCACGGTGTTCTTGTGCCAAGCAGCATTGCCTTATTTGCGCGCTACAAAGGGCAGTATCGTAACGGTAGCCAGTGATGCGGGCTTGCAAGGTAATGTGGCTTGCTCAGTATACGGCGCTTCAAAAGGGGCGGTAGTGAGTTTTACAAAATCTCTATCCTTAGAAATGGCACCACATAATGTGCGCGTTAATTGTGTTTGTCCAGGTGATGTGGATACCTCTTTAGTAGATAAACAAATTGCAAATGCTCAGCAAGATGCAGAGGCTGCTAAGGCTGAAATGGGCCAACATTATCCATTGGGACGCATTGGTCAACCTCATGAAATTGGGGAGGTTATTGTATTTTTATTGAGCAATAAAGCTTCCTTTGTAACGGGGGCAGCCTGGACTATCGATGGTGGCCTCACTAGTTGGTAATATAGAAAATCTTAGATACTATTTTGCTTTTTAAATCTTAGGAGAATTGTAAAAATTCATTCCCCTTATATCAATAGAATGGTATAATAATACTAATAATATGACCTATAGTTGGTTCACAACAAAGGAGAATACTTATGGCAGAATATAATGGCGTAACACTTGAGCCACTTATGGATGGTTCTCAAGATCGTGACTATCAAGTTGAACAATTTATTTTCTGGGGTGCCGGTCGTGCGGCGGCTTTAGCATTATCCCCTAAATTCAGTACTGTTGCTTTGTGCGCCAATGCAACGTATATGGTAACTCGCATTGCACATCTTTATGAAGTAGAATTGCAATCTGGTGCCGTAGTGGGTCTAGTTGGTGGTCTTAGCACAGCTGTAGGTACAGCGGCTATTTCTCTTCTTGTTCCTCTAAAAGCAGTTCGCGTTCCTGTAGCAGTTGGTTTAACATATGCTATCGGTAAAATTGCTCACATTTGGATCCAAGATGGTATGCCTTCTGATATCGAACGTTATAAACCAATGGTTGCTGAATTCCTTGAAAGCGGTAAAGCTATAGCAGGTGACATCATCCGTGATGCAAGCGCTAGCATTCCTTTCACACAAGGTCAACGCGACGTTTGGGCTGGTATTGCTAATGAAACAGGTCTTGCTAAAGAAACTTTGAAACAAGTTTACGAAGAAAAAGTAACACCTGCTATCGATAAATGGAATACAGAAACAAAATATCAAATCCATGACAATGCAGCAGAAGTTGTGGCGAAAGTAACCGATGCAGCAAAAGAGAAAATTGATGTTGCTAAAGAAAATATCGATGTAGCTAAAGAATTAGCTAAAGGCGGCGTAGAAGTGGCTAAAGCTTCTGCACAAGTTGCAGTAGAAACTGCAAAAACTAAAGCTAATGATGCTGTAGAAGCAGCCAAAGATGTTGCTGCAAATACTGTTAACACAGCAAAAGATAAAATTGGTGGTTTGCGCAAATAGGCGCTAAAGGATTATTACGATGAATCCATTAAAGATTATTACATATGGTAAGTATTTTAACGAATCTAAATTCGCCGCTTTTTTAGGGCGATATGGTAAAAAGCTTGCCTTTGTACAACGAGCAGTGACCTTGTTCCTCTGCATGCGTGACAAGGACACTCCAAAATATGTAAAAGCAGTCATTGCTGGTGCCTTAGGGTATCTCGTGTTACCTATTGATATTGTGCCGGATACAATTCCTGTATTAGGTTGGATAGATGATGTAGCAGTGCTTGGCCTTGCTTTCAAGGTTGCCAATCGTTACATTAAAACTCGTCATCAAGAAGAGGCAAAAAAATACTTCCCATTTGGTGGCAGTAACTAGCTTTTAACCATAAAGGCAGTTTGATCCGTTGCGGTTGAACTGCCTTTATTTATTTGACACACTAAAGTAATAGATATACAATGAAGGTTGTATTCTATGAAAAAGAAGGATAAATATATGCATATTGCTTCAGTGAATGTACGCTTTTACGAAACCGATATGATGGGTATTGCGCACCATAGTAACCATTTTAGATGGTTTGAACTGGCGCGTATTGAATTCCTTCGTAAAATCGGTGTAACCCTGTGGGATATGATGAATGAGGATATTGTATTTCCTATCATGAATGTATCCTGCAATTATAAAGAGCCAGCAAATTTCGATGATGAGCTTCACATCGAAACATACTTGGTTAAAATGACACGTGCTCAGATGGTTTTTCGCTATCGCATGTGCCGTGCCAGTGATGGTGCTCTCCTAGCTACGGGGGAGACTAAGAATGCATTTATGTCAAAATCAACAGGTAAAATTGTGCGATTAGACGACACTTTTTATCAGCCTATGTTAGCAGCTGTTGAGGAGATGCCTAATGAGTAATGTACAACAATTGCCTATCGGTGTATTTGACTCCGGTGTAGGTGGGCTATCTGTTTTAAAGGTCTTACAAGAACAATTTCCTAACGAAGACTTCATCTATATTGGGGATAATGCGAATAATCCTGTAGGAAATCGCAGCGATGATGAAATTACTTATTTAGCTTGTCATATTGCAGAGGCTCTTGAAAAACAGCCTGTAAAATTGATGGTTATTGCTTGTAATACGTTTACCGTTGTAGCCCTTGATGCGGTGCGCGAACGCGTATCTGTACCAGTTATTGGTGTGTCACAAGGTGTGAAAACAGCGATTAGTCAAAGTAAAAGTAAGACAATTGGTATCATGGCGACGGTAGCGACTGTGAATAGTCATATTCATAAACACGTAGCCCTTGAAGTTGATCATGAAGTACTTGTTTGGGAACAACCTTGTCCTGAATTGGCCGGCCTCATTGAGCAAGGTCATCTAGATGACTTCTTTGTACGTGATGCCTGTACTGAGTATTTAGAGCCCTTATTGTCTCGAGAAATTGAGGTCGTAGTTTTGGGCTGTACTCATTTCCCATTTGTACAACCTTTGCTAGAGGAGCTAACGTCAGGGCGGATTCAATTCATCGACCCTGCTTTTGAAACGAGTGAATTAGTTCGTCGTAGATTAGAGGGGAAAGATCTTTTTAATCCTCAAGAAACTGCAGGTACTGTGACCTTGTATTTTACAAAGGATATTGAGCTTGGTGATACGCTGAGTGCCTCTTTCCTTGATACAAGTCGTCGCAGCATTGAACATATTACATTATAAAGGAGATGCCCTATGTGGTTTTATAACATCCTAAGTGTAGTAATAGGTATTATTGTAGCTATTGCCGCTTTGTATTTACTATTCCGTTTGTTCGTATTGAAACAAGGTAATGAAAAGGTTATCTTGTTGCCAAAACGTGCGACAAACTTCCAAGTATCTGACCGTAATTTTGAGTCTATTACCTTATTCTGTGATATTCCATTTGTGAACAAAGGACGTCAACTTGGTACAATTATGGACTTATTCCCACGTCCATTGTTGCCAGAGGAACATTTTGATGCTGTGAAAGTAAATGCATGGGCTATGGACATTAATCGTCCTCGTCATGATGGCTATTTTGAAGCTATTATTATCAAACCTCGTAAAGGTGGTACTATTCGTGTATTCGTTACATTGACAGGTAAAAATGGCAATATTCGTGAAGATATTAAGGGATTCCCTTATATGGACATCGATATTTACTACCAAATCGTAGGCCGTACGGATTATCATATCGATAAACAACGTATTCGTTTGACTGCTGAAGAAGTTCAAGCTGCATTGGTTCAATAAGGAGGCATAACAATGGCAGAATTAGAGTTAGTTTGTGTGCCAACACGTATTCTTACAGATAATGATGATATCGTGGATGCTATCGTTGAATTTGGCGGTCATAATATTGGACCTGAAGATATCGTATGTGTAGCTGAATCTGTAGTAGCTATTACACAAGGTCGTTTTACACGTCCTGAAGAGCTAGATGTATGCTGGCAAGCTCGTTTGATCAATCGTTTTATCCATCCAGATGGTTCTATGGCATCCATTTACGGTATGCAATCCGCTATGAATTTGGATGGTAAATGGAAAGTATTGGGTGCCTTCATTCTAGGCGCTATTGCTAAGATTTTCCGCAAACCAGGTGTATTCTATGCAATTGCTCGTGCAGCATCTTTAACAGATGATGTAACTGGTACAATGCCTCCATTTGACAAGCACATCGTATTTGGTCCAAAGGATCCAGATAAAGTAGCTGAGAAAATCGTATCTCGCACAGGCTGTTATGGCGCTGTTGTAGCTGACGTTAATGATTTAAAACGTTCCGCGGTGTTAGGTACAAGCCGTGGTATTGACGGTAATAAAATTGCACAATTGTTGATTGATAATCCATTTGGTAATGATAGCCAAATGACTCCGATTGTTATCATTAAAAATTACGCATCTGTATCTGGTAAATAACAGAAGGCTGTACTCATCACATAGAGATGGGTACAGCCTTTTTATATATTGTGAAAGTTAATAGTGGTTATATGCTAGGTAAAATAGAGTTTTTTACTTAATTTAGCATTTCTAAGTATCCTCTATTAATTTTGATAAGGAGGTTGTATGTTACTAGGTTTAGACGTAGGTGGTACTTTCACAGATGCGGTCATCATCGATGATCATCGTGTAGTAGCATCTGCTAAAAGACGGACTACAAAAGATAATCTAATGCAAGGGATAGGTGAGGCATTAGATGCAGTTTTAGCAGGTTGTAATACATCAAATATTGAACAAGTTACTCTATCCACTACAGTTGTAACAAATACCATCGTAGAAGAGAAGGAACAAGTTGTAGATCTTTATGTAGTAACGGGTCCTGGGCGAAATGTGGATGATATTTTCCCTGTAAATCCTATCTATCTTCAAGGCTATACGGACCATAGAGGAATTGTTGTGGAACGTACGCCTACAAATGTAGTGCGAGATGTTGCTGAAATGGTTCAATCTCACAGTGGCACTGATTTGGCAGCTGTATCTGCTAAATTTGGGGTGCGTAATCCCCAAGAGGAACTATCTATAACAGAAGAATTGAAAGGTAAGTATAATACTATCTCTAATGGTAGTTTACTGAGTGGTTCATTAAATTTCCCTCGCCGTACCATTAGTGCGTATTTTAATACTGCTGTGACCCCAGTATTTACAGTATTTAAGAAAAATGTGGAAAGTGCTTTGAGTATGCGAAATATTAATGCACCACTTCATATTTTGAAAGCTGATGGAGGTTCTTTACCTATGGAGCATATGGTAAGTAGACCTGTAGAGACCGCTTTTACGGGCCCTGCAGCCACTGTACTTGGCTTATCTGCCCTTGGTGCCATTGGTGAAGAGCATACAGTTGCTCTAGATATTGGGGGCACTACAACGGATATTTCCCTTTGGAAGCAGGGCAGACCATTAATGACGAAAAATGGTGTATCCATCCGTGAGTACCCTAGTGCGGTACGCTCCTTTGCAGTAACCTCCGTCGGTATTGGCGGTGAATCTGTGGTTCGCATTGTAGATGGTGACGTTACAGTTGGACCTGAACGGGTGGGGCCATCGTTAGCCTTAGGCGGGGCGGAACCTACATTAGGGGATGCTCTTATCGTACTAGGTTATGCAAGCTATGGTGATACTACATTAGCTGAACAAGCTATGGAGGTATTGGCCAATAGATTAAATACTAGTGCTAAAGACGGTACGACTCAAATACAGCAACAATTAACGGGCACTATGACTGTTTTTGACATGGCTCGACTAGTAGTAGATAAGGCGTTGCAAATAATTCAACGAGGTATAGATGAGGTGGTAACGGCAGAAAATAAACGGCCTATCTATGTAGTAGCGGATATTGTGAATCCCGATGTATTTGTACCGGCTCAAATCGTCGTAGTAGGTGGTACAGCCCCTAGTCTAGGCCCAAGTATTGGCGAGTATTTGAATTTGCCTGTCACAATTCCAGAGAATGCGGCGGTGGCTAATGCTATCGGTGCAGCCTTAGCGTTATCGACTATCGAACTTACGGTTCACGTCGATACAAAACGGCGCTTGCTCGTTATTCCTGAGTTGGGAATCAAGCAACAAACATGTACCTTAAAGCGGGTGGAACAAGTTGTGGAACGAGCTAAAGAGGCCCTCAGTGAAGAAGCATTGCGTTTAGGCCTTGGTAAGGACCAGGATATAGAGGTCATTAGTATAGAAGATTTCCCTGTTGTTGAGGGCTGGCAATCAATGGAACGATTAATAACGGTAAAAGTACAACTAGCAGCGGGGGTGAAACAGTATGTGGAATAAAGGACTATCCTATCGTGAACGTCATGGACTTGGACATGTGGGTATGAATAAAGGTATTAATACAAATGTAGATGATACGTTACATACTGATACAAATGCATCAAAGCATAGTTTAGGTCTAGTGTTTTTCCCTGCCTTTGACTGGAAGATTTCTGAAACTCATCCAGAACGACAAGAGAGATTACTGTACACTCGGGATCAAATCGTAGAGGAAGGCTTATTAGATATACCTAATATTAAAGAATATAATCCTATCGTAGCCGATTGGGATACCATAGAGCGTGTCCATGTGGGGGCCCCAGATTTAGAATCTTGGGTAACAGAAGCACATCGTGTATCAGCGGGCGGTGCTATTGCAGCTGCTGATGCGGTTATGCGCGGTGAAGTAGATCGTGCCTTTGCCTTAGTAAGACCGCCAGGGCATCATGCGATGGCCATGGTTCATGGTATTCGTGGATTCTGTACCATAAACATTGAAGCTGTCATGATTCAGCATATGCGCCAAACCTATGGTATTAAACGGGTGGCTGTAGTAGATACAGATGTACATCATGGCGATGGCTCTCAAGATGTGTTCTATCATGATCCGGATACTCTATACATTAGTTTCCACCAAGATGGACGGACCCTATATCCTGGCACAGGCTTTATGGATGAATTTGGTGGGCCACAGGCCGTCGGTGGCAATATAGATATCCCATTGCCACCAGGAACTGGTGACGAAGGCTTAATGAAGGTTATGCGTGAACTTGTATTGCCTATTTTGGAAGAATTTAATCCAGATATTGTTATCAATTCTGCAGGACAAGATAATCACTTTAGTGATCCTTTGGCAAATATGCAGGTCACTGCAAAGGGCTATGCTGAACTTGTAGATTTACTACAAGCTGATATTGCCGTATTAGAAGGTGGCTATTCCGTACAAGAAGCATTGCCCTATGTAAATACAGGTATCATTTTATCCATGGCTGGTCTTGATTACAGTAAGGTTGTAGAACCCGCTTTTGATCCTGTTAAGTATAAGCAAAGTCAAAATGTAACCGCTTATATTGATGACCTTATCGCTAAGTGGAAGGTACAATGGGCTAACCGTCATAAGACGGCCGAAGAGGAACGTACCGGTGTAGGCGATATATGGTCGAACCGCTACAATGTGTACTATGATGAAACAGGCGTACAAGAGGAGCGTCTTGAAAAAGTGCGTATGTATGAAGATAAGGTGGGCTGGCATAGTGTACTTTCACGAGGCCAATATGGACCTTATGGGCCACAAAGTGTATATGCTATATTTATCCCTTGGCAAGCCGATGATGCAACTCGCCAAGATGCTATAACAGAGGCTAAACGGGCTAAAATAGAAGGTGGTGCTAGCCGCTATGTTGTGGTAGACCCACTTGGTGAAGGCCAGTATGAATTATGATTGTAATGGACGTTACAATCTGATTTATGATAATAAAAAATAGTTAAATTGTGATATAATAAGAAGAAATAACGCCCCTTTGTGTAAGGGGCGTTCTAATGTTTAGTTTTAGAATAGAGAGGTTCCCATGCGCAGTGATAATAGAACAGCAGGTCAATTGCGACCTATTAAAATAACACGGAATTTTACAGAGTATGCAGAAGGTTCTGTCCTCATTGAGTGCGGCAAGACTAAGGTTATCTGTACTGCTACTGTAGAGGATTTTGTACCGCGCTGGCTAAAAGGATCCGGTCAAGGATGGGTAACCGCTGAATACTCCTTATTGCCACGCTCTACGCAAACCCGTGTGAGCCGTGAGGCTGCAAAAGGGAAACAAACGGGTCGTACTGTAGAGATTCAACGTCTTATTGGCCGTGCATTGCGCACTGTTGTAGACCTTGAAGCGCTAGGTGAACGTTCTATTATAATCGACTGCGATGTTATTCAAGCCGATGGCGGCACACGTACAGCCTCTATTACAGGTGCTTTTGTGGCCCTCGTTGATGCGGTGGATTTCACCTTTGGCGGAGCTGGTAAATTCCCAATTACCGATTTCTGTGCGGCTATTTCCGTAGGTATTGGTCCTGAAGGCCCTATTACAGATCTTTGCTATGAAGAGGATAGTGCTGCTATCGTTGACATGAACGTGGTGCGCACAGGTTCTGGCAATATGGTTGAGGTACAAGGTACAGGCGAACACGGTACCTTTAACCGTGATGAACTCAATGCGTTACTTGATTTAGCAGAGGCTGCTACAGATGAACTTATGGCTAAACAACGTGAAGTACTTGGCACGACAGCAGATAAGGTAGGTAAAGTATATCCTACCGCTCCGGAGGTGTAAGATGGAACAAATCGTATTAGCTACAGGTAATAAAGGTAAAATTCGTGAATTTTCTGAGGCTTTCTCTCATTTATCTATTGACTGTGTACCGGTAAAAGATGTCATTTCTATTGAGGAACCAGAGGAAACTGGTACAACCTTTATGGAAAATGCTCTTTTAAAAGCTCACTATTATGCAAAGGCAACAAATCGTCCATGCCTTGCTGACGACTCTGGCATCACTGTAGATGCTCTTAATGGGGCACCAGGCGTGTATTCTGCTCGCTATGCCGGTCATCATGGTGATGATCAAGCTAATAATGAAAAGTTAATTCATGAACTACAAGGTAAAAGCGACCGTACAGGTCATTATGTGTGTGCCTTAGCACTTGTATATCCTGATGGCCGTGAAGTGACAGCGGAAGGCTATTGCGATGGCCTCGTACAAGACGAGCCAAAAGGGGACAATGGCTTTGGCTATGATCCATACTTCTATGTACCTGAATTTAAAAAGACTATGGCTGAACTTAGCATTGAAGAAAAGGAAACAATCAGTCATCGTGGTCGTGCATTGCGCGAATTAATTAGTAAACTTTAATATTTTTGAACTATATGATATAGTTCATATAAATATGTAATATAATAATAGTATCAGAGAATTTATAAAATGAAACGAATTGGTATTTTGAGTGATACCCATGGGTATCTAGAGGATATTGACCTCGTCTTGGAGGCTACAGCAGATCAAGAAATCGATATGTGGCTTCATGCTGGAGATTTCGGTGATGATGCGCGCTATATGCAGGAACATACGGATATTCCTGTGTATGCGGTGCGTGGTAATAATGATAGAGTACAACCTCTTGAGCCGCGAGAGCAGTTGATTCCGCTGGAGGATACCTATATTTACATGACTCATGGTCATGAGGTATCATATTATAATCGCATACAAAAACTGATTGAGTTAGGAACTGATATGGGAGCTCGACTTATTGTATCTGGCCATAGCCATCATCATGGTGAGGTTCGTGTCCGTGATGCGGTATTTGTGAATCCCGGCAGTATATCGTTAGCTCGTGATCGCTCCGGTGGTACCTTTGCTATCGTTACCTACGATAATGGTCAGTTTGATGTAGAGTTTGTGTATAAACAAGAAATTGTTTAGTTATATGGTGAAAGCTTATTCTGATACAGTTTGAAAAGCTTTCAGAAAAATAGTAAGTCTATGCATGGAAAGGGTTATGACATATCATGGATACACCAGTTAAAGCAAAGCCTAAAATGAAATTATATGGTTTTAATAATCTCACAAAGACATTGAGTTTTAATATTTATGATATTTGTTATACTCGTACGGAAGAAGAGAAAAAGCAATACATTCAGTACATTGATGAAGTATACAATGCAGATCGTTTAACAGCTATTTTAACGGAAGTGAGCCGCATTATCGGTGCTAATATCCTTAACGTAGCGAAACAAGACTATGATCCACAAGGTGCGTCTGTTACGATTTTGATTTCTGAAGAGGAAATTGAAAAAGAAGATGTAGTTATGCATCTTGATAAATCTCACCTTACTGTACATACTTACCCTGAAAGCCATCCTCACAAAGGGATTAGCACGTTCCGTGCAGATATTGAAGTATCTACATGTGGTCAAATCTCTCCACTTAAAGCACTTAACTATTTGATTCAAAGCTTTGACTCCGATATTCTTACATTGGACTACCATGTACGTGGCTTTACGCGCGACGTATCTGGTAAGAAAATCTATATCGATCATCGCATCAATTCCATCCAAAATTACATCAATGCAAAAACTCGTAACATGTACAACATGATTGATGTAAACGTGTACCAAGAAAATATTTTCCATACCAAAATGATGCTAAAAGAGTTTGATTTAGATAATTACCTATTTGGTATTACTGAAGCTGAATTGAGCGAACGAGAAATCAAACAAATTAAACATCAATTAAAACAAGAAATGATGGAAATTTTCTATGGTCGTAACCTGCCATCCGTAAAAGCATAAATAAAAATGTATATTTTGTATGCTCGTTGTCCTATTAGATAATGCGTATACAGTGCCAAAGTAGATAAGCCGTATACGGTTTATCTACTTTTGTTTAGTTATCATTTTTATTACTAGTATAAATTAATAGAATTTAATTCTAAAATATTCGGAAAACTATATCGAAAAAACTTGAATTGTTATATATCATTTTGTATAATACAATTAGTTAAAGGTATTAATTACCGACTCAAAAGAGTCCGAGTTTATCCACAAAGGAGAATTATTATGGACGTACGTGAATTAGCTGTACAAAAAAAACGTGAATTAAAAGGTTTCCTTACTGTAGGGACTAAATATGAATTAAAAGACGCTCATGATTTATCTGTAGCTTACACACCAGGTGTAGCAGAACCATGCTTGCGTATTAAAGATAATGAAGCAGAATCCTTCGAATTAACTTGCCGTTCCAACATGGTTGCCGTTGTATCTGATGGTACTCGTGTACTTGGTCTTGGCGATATTGGCGCTGCAGCAGCTTTGCCTGTAATGGAAGGTAAATCCTTATTGTTCAAGAAATTCGGCGATGTAGACTGCATTCCATTGGTTGTAGATACAAAAGATGCCGATACATTGATCAACACTGTAAAATTATTGCAAAAAAACTTTGCTGGCATTAACTTGGAAGATATTTCTTCTCCTAAATGCTATGAAATCGAAAACCGTTTGAAAGAAGAATTGGAAATCCCTGTATTCCATGATGATCAACATGGTACTGCAATCGCATGTTTGGCTGGTGTAAAAGGCGCTCTTCGTTTAGTTAAAAAAGACTTAGCAACAGCTAAAATCATTGTAAACGGTGCTGGTGCTGCTGGTGCAAACATTGCTCGTTTGTTATACCTTGCAGGCGCTCGTGATATTACATTGCTAGTATCCTCTGGTGTATTGCACAAAGATTACAAACGTCTTGATTCCTTGCAATCTGAATTGATCGATTTGCTTAAACTTGAAGAAAAACATGGCAACTTGGCTGAAAATGCTAAAGGTGCTGATATTCTTCTTGGCGTATCCGCAGCAGGTGCTTTTACAAAAGAAATTTTGGAAAACTTGGCTGACGACGCTATCGTATTCGCAATGGCTAACCCTAACCCAGAAGCAACATATGCTGACATGAAAGCAGCTGGCATTCGCATCGCTGGTACGGGCCGTTCCGATGCTCCTAACCAAATCAACAACGTAGCAGTATTCCCTGGTATCTTCCGTGGTGCTATCGATGTTCGTGCATCTAAAATCACTGATGAAATGAAATTGGCTGCTGCTGATGCATTGGCTCATTTGATTCCAGATAGCGAATTAAACGAAGAAAATATTATGCCATCCGTATTCGATCCTCGTGTAGCTCCAGCTGTTGCTAAAGCAGTTGCTGAAGTTGCTGTAAAACAAGGTATCGCTAAAAACCCTAAAGCGGTTGAAGACGGTAGCTACGAAGGTTAATCTAAAAGGACATGCACCTCGAAAGAGGTGCATGTTTTTGTATATGAGCTAATAGAATTTAAAAAATTAATGAAGTTGTAAAAAAGTACTTGTCACTATTTTGTATCAATGATATAATAATTTTCGTTGCAGAGCGATACTCAACAGAGTAAAAACTCAGCAAGAGTAGTGGTTGACATCAACTACCAGGTTTGCTATAATAGCAAAGTAATGAATGACGGGGCATAGCGCAGTTTGGTAGCGCACCTGGCTTGGGACCAGGGGGTCGCAGGTTCGAATCCTGCTGCTCCGACCATTTTTTTATTTGCGGGTGTAGCTCAATGGTAGAGCCCCAGCCTTCCAAGCTGGTCGCGAGGGTTCGATTCCCTTCACCCGCTCCATTTTTTTTTGCCTTTTTTAGGGTAAACTAAAATAGAGCATAGTTGACGATACATAGTACATAATTTATACTATAATAGATAATTACATATATAGGTAATCCACATGGTTCAGTAGCTCAGTTGGATAGAGCAACGGCCTTCTAAGCCGTGGGTCGGGGGTTCGAATCCCTCCTGGATCACCAAAGAAATTAAGCGAAGTCTCAACATGGCTTCGCTTTTGTTTTTATTACTATAAATATATTGCTAATTAATGTGCTTGACCATATAATAAAGATAAAGAATAGGAGGAGGCGGTACATAGATGGCTACAAAAAGTTTTTTAAAGAATGTAACTATTAAGAAGAAAAAAGATTGTAGTAAGCTTTTACATGCGTTAGAGAGTGCGCAAAAGCAAAAAAGTGTTCCTGTTGAATTTTCTAGATCTTATTCCTTGGCTACAAAAGACGAAATCGACAAGATTTTCATATGATAGGATTTAAAGTTGTTAATCTGGATTTGCTTTTACAAGTTAAATCTGAGGAGCAAATTAGAACAATATTAAACGACTTTGAGAGTCCTCTCAATCCTGATATAGAAAGTTTTTTAAAATATAAAGCTGTTGAATTTTCGAAATCAGCAATCGCAAAAACCTATCTAGTAATGGCTTCTTATCAAGGTGCAAACAAGATTGCTGGATATTTTTCAGTATCGGGTAGTAAATCTTTTGTTGTAAAAACAAAGGGAAATGAAATTAGTAAGAGTATGAAAAGAAGGTTTAATAAGTTTGGTACTTATGATGCTGTTTTGAAACAGTACCATATCGCGGCGCCGCTTATAGGCCAACTTGGGAAAAATTATAAATATGAAGAGCTTATTACTGGTGATGAATTATTAACCATGGCTGTAGACATGTTACGACATGTTCAATCTTTAGTTGGTGGTAAATTTATTTATTTAGAATGTGAAAATAATGAGAAGTTGATAGAGTTCTATATTAGGAACGGATTTAAAGTATTTGGTGAACGTAGCTTGGATTCAGATGAACAAGATTTTGCGGGACATATGCTAATTCAACTCTTAAAATATTTATGATTAGCATTAAAATTTATACTTAAAAAGGTGAATGGAGATTCCATTCACCTTTTTTGTTGTAACGATAGTGTCTCTTATATACTTCAATTAGACATATTAGAAGATATATTAATTTATAGGAACTCTAAATTCTCTCAATAGAGTTAATTTCTAGTTATTTCTTTCGTATTTACCTTTAACCAATATGCTAGTTCTGTATTTGTTATATTTCCAGCGGCAACATTAATAATCAGATTTTCAACGTCTTGTTGTGAAGCAGTAATATCAAAACCATTGATAATAAGATACACATACATACTATGAAGTGCAGTTCGTTTGTTCCCATCTATAAAAGGATGATTATTGGCGATACCATAGCATAATTGTGCTGCTTTATTATAGAGTGATGGATATAAGTCGTTTCCCATAAAGGTTTGAAATGGGGTATTTACAGCTGACGCTAAAAGATTTTCGTTTCTAATTACGCTTTAATACTTGTTGTGAGATGTCTTGTATCCTCTTTTTTTAATCTTTGTTACTATCACTGGTAATGATGGAGGATTCATGGTTTATTTGGTGGTCGGCAATTCTCTGATCTTTTGGCATCATAGATTAAACTCCTTTGCTGTATTTTGACTTTTGTATTTCTTATATATTTGACTTTTATATCTATTATATAGGGAACAAATCAATATAAACAATCTGATTTATAATAAATAACCTAAAAGTTTAAAGTTAATTATCTCCTGAAAATTCAGTATTTATCTATATTCTTGGGGTATAAATCAAATTAGTTAAATAAAAAGTCAAAAAAAGTCAAAAATTTTATCTTTGACCTATTGACTTTTTGACTTAGTCAGATTATTATAATGTCATAAGGTTGAAGAAACCTAGAAATAAAGCAAGAAATTAAATAGATTTAAAAGGTCAAATAGATATACTTGTAGTAAAAAAGTGAGGTAATTTATATGAACAACAACTTTAATAACTTTGGTAGCGATTTCGGTAGCATGAATGATTTGTTCAATCAATTGATGGGTAACATGGGTGGTTATTCCACAGAAAACCGTCGTTATAAAATTAATGGTCGTGAAGTGACTCCAGAAGAGTTTGCTTTCTATCGTCAAACTGGTCGTTTACCTTCTAATGAAGAAATGCAAGCTGCTCAAGCTGCGCAACAAGGTAAAATGAAACAAGATGGTATCCTTGCTAAGTTAGGTACTAACTTAACGCAACAAGCTCGTGATGGTAAACTAGATCCTGTTATTGGTCGTAATAAAGAAATCCAAGAAACAGCAGAAATCCTTGCACGTCGTACTAAAAACAATCCTGTACTCGTAGGTGATGCTGGTGTTGGTAAAACAGCTGTCGTAGAAGGCTTGGCACAAGCAATCGTTAATGGCGATGTTCCTGCAGCTATTAAAAATAAAGAAATCATTTCCATCGATATTTCCGGTTTGGAAGCTGGTACTCAATATCGTGGCTCCTTCGAAGAAAATATCCAAAACCTTATCAAAGAGGTTAAGGCTGCTGGTAATATTATCTTGTTCTTCGATGAAATCCACCAAATCTTGGGCGCTGGTTCCACAGGTGATGGTCAAGGTTCTAAAGGCTTAGCAGATATCTTGAAACCTGCTTTGTCCCGTGGTGAAATGACTGTTATCGGTGCTACAACACAAGATGAATACCGTAACACAATCATGAAAAACGCAGCTCTTGCTCGTCGTTTCAATGAAGTTAAGGTAAATGCACCATCTCCAGAAGATACTTTCAAAATTTTACAAGGCATTCGCCCATTGTACGAAGCGCATCATAACATTGAATTGCCAGATGCAGTGTTGAAAGCAGCTGTAGATTATTCCGTACAATACATCCCTCAACGTAGCTTGCCAGACAAAGCAATCGACTTGATCGACGTAACTGCAGCTCACTTGGCTTCCCAACATCCTGTAACTGATATCAAAACATTAGAAGCAGATATTGCAGAAGCTAAGGCAAAACAAGAAGAGTTTGCTCAAAAAGAAGATTACGAATCCGCTATTAATGAAAAAATGCGTATTCAAAAATTACAAGAAGAAATCGACAAACACACTGATAACCAAAAGGTTGTGGCTCAAGTTAACGATGTAGCTGAAGCTGTTGAAAGAATGACAGGTATCCCTGTATCTCAAATGGGTGCATCCGATATCGAACGCTTGAAAGACATGAAATCTCGTTTACAAGCTCACGTAATCGGTCAAGATAAAGCTGTAGAAGCTGTATCTAAAGCTATTCGTCGTAACCGTGCAGGCTTTGACGAAGGTAACCGTCCAATCGGTAGCTTCTTATTCGTAGGTCCTACTGGTGTTGGTAAAACAGAATTGGCTAAACAATTAGCACTCGATATGTTCGGCAACAAAGATGCTATCATCCGCTTGGATATGTCCGAATACAGTGATCGCACAGCCGTTTCTAAATTGATTGGTGCTACAGCTGGTTATGTTGGTTACGAAGATAACTCCAACACATTGACTGAACGCGTTCGTCGTAATCCTTACTCCATCGTATTGTTCGACGAAATCGAAAAAGCAGACCCTCAAGTTATTACATTGCTTCTTCAAGTATTGGATGATGGTCGCTTAACAGATGGTCAAGGTAACACTGTAAACTTCAAAAACACTGTTATCATTGCTACATCTAACGCAGGTTTTGGTTATGGTCAAGATAATGACGATGAAAACAAAGTTGATGTAATGGAACGTATCGCTCCATTCTTCCGTCCAGAATTCTTGAACCGTTTCAATGCTGTTATCGAATTCAACCAATTGAAAAAAGAAGACTTGAAGAAAATCGTAGATTTGATGCTTGATCAAGTAAATAAAACCTTAGCTAAAAAAGAAATCACTCTTGATGTAACTGAAGCAGCTAAAGAATTATTAATGGAACAAGGTTATGATAAAACTATGGGCGCTCGTCCATTACGTCGTGTTATCGAATCTGAAATCCGCGATAATGTAACTGATTTCTATTTGGATCATATTGATGCTAAACACTTGCTTGCTGATGTTGTAGATGGTCACATTGTTATCAGCGATAAAGACGTTGATGCTAATAAGACTCAAGATCAAGCACAAGCACAAGATACAGATGCAAATGATGCAGAAAATAAAGACAACTAATTTGCATTGACAAATCTGAATAAAGTAGTAATATAAAAGCATAATTATATAGTGAGTATGCAAGGGAGCCTATTATATAGGCTGAGAAAGGGCTGCGAGCACCTGACCTTTATTACCTGATCGGGATCATGCCCGCGTAGGAAGCACGCTAATACTTAATACGGGTATCGATCATAGTATCGATACCCGTTTTTGCATACCTAGCTATATATGTATTTACACGTATCTTTAGACGTAAGTTAATTGAAACGTCACCCGTCATGATTGGCACTGTTCCTATTTATGATAGTGTCATTAGGGGAGTTCTGTCGCCCAGGTTGCTTAGCGGATGCTACTGATGTCTGTCAAATTGAAGAGCTAGTGAGATTGGGTGAATTAGCAAAACGAGCGAAACAATATGGTGTGCAAGCTATGATTGAAGGGCCTGGTCATGTACCTCTTAATCAAATTCAAACTAATATGAAAAATCGTAATAATAAAATTGTAAAATTTATTGTATGATGCTTTTTATATTTTGGTGATGAGTCACATTTTATGGTTAATAAATATAGAAATATACTACTTTAGCTTTGTATTATTATTTACTTAATATACAAAAAAGACGTTTTATGTAATATAAAGCGTCTTTTTTTTTACGCATAGATTTAAGTAAAATGCAGTTAAATTCTCTTAAATATAAAAAGTATATCGTATTGGTTGATAAAGATTAATAAAAGATAAAGTTTAAAAATAAGATGAACTAGTAAATGAGAATATAAATCGAAAATAAAATAAAGGAGAAGGGTTGTTTGTGGTTATATTGAATTAAAATACAAGTTTACTTGTGTAAAAACACGTCGAGAATAATAAAATATTAATAAAATATTGATTTTGTAGGGAATTAAAACCTCTCGATGGGCGCATAAAAATTTTTATAATCGTAAAAAATAGTTGAGAATAAAAGAACTAACATGATAAAATTATGAAGTCGACTTTATGGGTGAGATAATTATATCGAAGAAATTGTCATAAAGATGAAAGTATAAAATACTGAAAAAATCATGTGTTTGAGAGTGTTAGTTATTAAAGGAGAACATGATGAATAAGATCTTTAAGGTTGTTTGGTCTAAAAGTAAACAATGCTATGTAGTCGTATCGGAAATTGCCAAAAATACAACAGGGAAAAAGAAAATTATTGTAGCGAGTATTTTGGCTACTTTAGCGATGCAAACAGTTAGCATTACAAATGTACAAGCTATAAATGAAAACGGTACGGGCTCACAAGCGTCAGTAGCGATTGGCTATGATAGCAAAGCATGGGGTACTACCGTTGGTGGCGTGGTTAACCCATCTGTTGCAGTAGGTACTGGATCGTATGCAGAAGGAAATTCGGCACTTGCACTAGGTACTAGAGCTTGGGCTAAGGGTTCATATAATGTGTCAGTAGGGCGTGAAGCAAAATCAAGTCAGGACTATGGAATTGCGATTGGTTATCAAGCTGATGTCTCGGCAATTCATGGAATGGCATTAGGCGAACGAGCAGCTGCCTCAGGTCAAATAGCTGTAGCTGTTGGCGCTAATGCTAAAGCTACAGGGGCTAACTCCTATGCAGGAGGTTTTAACTCTGCATCTAGTGGGACTAGTTCTGTGGCATTAGGCGAGTCCGCTACATCTAGTGGAGATACTTCTGTAGCGATAGGTAAGAATACTGTTGCAAGTGGTGGTGATGCGGTGTCTATAGGTTCATCATCGCAAGCCACTGGTGGAGATTCCATTGCATTAGGTAAAAGTGCAAAAGCGAAAAATGGTGATACAATTGCCATTGGGCAAGACGCAGAAGCTAGTTTACTTAATGCTGTAGCATTAGGTAAAACAAGTAAGGCTACAGGGGCATCTGCAACAGCATTAGGTCCACAAAGTACAGCTTCAGCTACATTTGCTACTGCTATTGGTATGAGCTCCGTTGCGAGCCAAGAGTATGCAATAGCAATTGGTGGCGGTTCAGAAGCTACTGTAGCAAGAGGTGTCGCATTAGGTACATATTCTAAAGCAGATACAGCTTCGGGTGTATCTGGATATGATGCTAATGCAAATCGTACAAATAAATATGCTGGGTTAACTGGAAATACGTTGACAAGTACTTGGGGTGCTGTTTCCATTGGCGATGGTACTAATACACGTCAAATGACAGGTCTTGCAGCTGGTACAAAGGATACAGATGCTGTTAACGTAGCTCAACTTAAGAGTGTTAATTTAGCTTTTACTGGTGATAACAGTTCCAGTGGTGATGTTAATTTAGCAAATAGTAAGCTAGCTGTTACAGGTGATACAACATATGTAACAACAACTGCAGCGAACCAAGGTGTAACTGTTAAGGGCGTTAAAAAAGATATTACTGTTTCAAATGGTACTGCAACTGCTAGTGTTGGTATGGCCGATGCTAAAAATGTAGCAGAAGCCATTAATCAAGCCAATGCGGATCAAAAAATTACTTATAAAGCTAATGGCAGTACAGCTAATAGTGTTAAATTATCCGATGGACTTAATTTTACTAATGGCACATCCACAGTAGCTACAGTAGGGACCAATGGACAGGTTACTTATGATTTAAATGCAGCTACTAAAAAATCTATTACTGATTCTGAAACAGCTGTAAAACGTACTATTTCATTAGGTGCGGATAGTGGTACGCGTTCTAGTCAATCATTAAACAATAGTAATGTAGATTTTAATGTTAAGGGAGCTAGTGGCTCTTATATTACTACCTCTATGACTGGTAATACGGTTACTATTAATACTACAAAAGGTACAATTCAAAGTGATGCTTCAGGAACGGCGTCTCTATCTGGTGCTGATGGGTTGGCAACGGCTCAAAATGTAGCAACTGCTATTAATAAAGCTAAAGAAGGTTCTGCATGGAATTTAGCGGTTAATACCGGAGCAGCTCAAAAGGTTGCTGGTGGTGCTAAGGTTACTTTGCAAAATGGTAACAATATTGCATTGACACAAACTGGTACAACGATCACTGTTGGGACAACTAGTCAGCTTACAGCTGATGCTGTAACAGTAGGTTCTGGTACGAATCAGATCGTTTTGAATGGTACAACTGGTGAGGTTTCTGGTAAAAGTATCAAAACTGGAAATAGTACTTTGAATACTAATGGATTAACAATTTCAGGTGGTCCATCTGTAACATCTACAGGTATTAATGCTGGAAATAAAGTTATTTCTGGCGTAAGCCAAGCTGTAGCTGGTAATGATGCGGTTAATAAAAGCCAAATGGATGCAGCGGTTAAGGCTGTCGCTGATTCTACTAGTGAATTAGGTAAAAATACTATTACATTAGCAGCTCAATCTGGTTCTACTACAGGTCAAGCTTTAAACTCAGCTAGTGGTATCAAGTTTAATATTAATGGTGAAAGTGGTAGTGATGCTTTAATTAGTACATCTGCTAGTGGCGCTAATGTATCTGTAGCGTCTACACAAAAACTAAAAGATGCTGTGGCACAAGCAGCAAATGCGGCTAATAAAGATTTATCTAATTTATCTACAGCTGGTGATACTCATATTAAAGACCTTGCTAAAACGGCATCTACATGGAATGTATCTACCAATGGTAGCAATAATACTGCTGTAGCAGGTGGAGAAACTGTAAACTTCATTAATGGCGATAATGTAGCTGTTACGAATACGGGTCGCAACATTACGATTGGTACTGCGAAAAACGTATCCTTCGATAAAGTAACACTTGGTGGTATTACTATCGATAAAACAAATGGTATTAATGCGGGCGGTAAAGAAATTAAAGGAATTGCCGACGGTACAGGTGCCGATTCTGCTGTAAGTAAAGGTCAAATGGAGACGGCTATTGCTAATGCACAAACAGCAGCAAGCTCTACGGAAAAAGTAGTGGCTAAAACATTGACTGGCGATAACAACTTAGCAACGGTAACAGGCCAAACTGGTACCGCTAAGAATGAAACCTATGAAGTAGCCGTATCTGAAAATGCTGTGAAAGCCGTGGCGGTCAATGCTGCCCAAGATGCAGTTAAGGTGGCTGGAACTGGTTTAGCAACAGTATCTGATGCTACTACAGGCGGTGTAAAAACATATACAGTCAATGTAGAAGAAGGCAAGCTAGTTCTTGATGATGCCACTGGTAACGTAGGTGCTGCAGGATCTACACAAGGTACTATAGCCGGTAAAGATGGCGTAGCCACAACACAAAATGTAGCGAAAGCGATTAATGAAGCTGTTACAAAAGCAAATACTAATAATGCACAAGCATTAGCTGATGCAGAACACAAATTTGATGGTGATACAGGCACAACCTCTGTTCGTAAACATGGTGAAGTATTATCTATTAAAGGTGGAGTAACAACACCAGCTGACTTAACAACTGGTAATATTGGCGTTGTATCCGATGGTGCTGGTAGATTAAATGTTAGATTGGCAAAAGCGTTAACAGGTTTAACATCTGCTACTTACACTGACGGTGCGGGCAATACACAAACCGTAACAGGGACATCCTCTACCATTACCGATGGTGCAGGTAAAACAACGTCCATGACAAAAGATGGATTATCCACCACAGATGGCAAGAATACTACAACGGTAGCATCTACTGGCGTTACTGCTACAGATGGTACACATACTGTTAAGGTAGAAGGCTCTGGTATTGATGCAGGCAACACTG
>OBXA01000723.1_pt1 | contig 23521 bp, 19 predicted proteins | sample 1538121 | NCBI WGS metagenome assembly OBXA01 (sample SAMEA2580133, study PRJEB22360) | human gut metagenome | biome: human gut; feature: human-associated habitat; material: faeces | place: Denmark | collected 2008/2010 | reverse complement strand
CGTCCAGACCCCAGCCGATATCATCGTGGCAGCGCAGATAGTTCACGAACCAGCAATTCTTCGGCAGAGCGTGGAGGGCATCCAGCTGGGCTTTCAGCAGCCGGGTGTCCCGGCTGGCAAGGGCACCCCACAGGTTGACCATGGTGGACACATTGTAGAGCATGTGGCATTCCGGCTTTTCCGGGGTGCCGAAATAGGCGGCAAGCTCCTTGGGTGCCATGACCACCTCGCCCTTGAGGATGACCGCCGGGCAGACGCATTCCAGCACCATGCGGAGCATCCGCACGATGGTGTGCGCCTGCGGCAGATTGCGGCAGGTGGTGCCCAGCTGCTTCCAGATATAGGGTACCGCATCAATGCGGAACACCTCTACGCCCAAATTTGCCAGATGTAGGATGCTCTTGGTCATGTCCACGAACACCGCCGGGTTTGCATAATTCAGATCCCACTGATAATCGTGGAAGGTGGTCAGCACCCATTTGTGCATCTCCTCACACCATGTAAAGTTGCCGGGTGCGGTGTTGGGGAACACCTGGGGCACCGTCTGCTCGTACTGGTCGGGAATGGTGCGGTCCTCATAGAGGTGGTAATACGCCTGAAACCACGGGTCTCCTGCCTTTGCCGCCATCGCCCAGCGGTGGGTGCTGGCGGTGTGGTTCATCACAAAATCCAGACACAGGCTGATGCCGGCTTTCCGCAGCTCCCGGGTCAGGTTTTCCAGATCTTTGTTGGTGCCAAGGGCCGGGTCTACGGTGTCGAAATCCTCCACCGCATAGCCGCCATCGTTGTGAGGATGGGGCATCTGCAAAAGGGGCATCAGGTGCAGATAGGTCAGCTTCTGCTCCTTGAGGTAGGGCAGTTTCTTTGCCAGTTCTTTCAGATTTCCGGCAAAGAGGTCGGTGTACATGGTCATGCCGAACATATTGCCCCGCTTGTACCACTCCGGGTCGGCAGAGCGTGCCTTGTCCAGTGCTTTCAGCTCAGCACTGCGGGCGTTGTAGGCTTCTGCCATCTCCCGCTCCAGAACCTCCAGCCCTTCCCGGTTGTGGTACAGTTCCATGAACAGCCATTCCAGTTCGTCCTTGTGCTTGGCAAACCGGGACTCAAATTCCTGTTTTGCTGCCATAGTTCAGCCCTCCACTTCTGCAAGGGTGGGCATGGCGGGGATAGCGCCGTGGCGGCTGGTGGTAATGCTTGCCGCCTTGTTGGCAAAGGCCAGAATGCCTTCCAGCTTGTCCACGGTCAGGGTGTCCAGCTCCTCCTTGCAGAGCTTGGACAGGGCAGCCCCAAAGAAGGTGTCGCCTGCGCCGTTGGTGTCGCCTACCTTGCAGGGAACGCCAGCCACATGGCCAGTTTTCTCCCCAAAGCGGTAGAATACGCCGTTTGCACCCAAGGTGACAAAAATCAGCCGGATTCCGTTCTGTGCCAGTTGTGCCGTGCCGCTTTCGCAGTCGGTGGTGCCGGTAAGCAGGGGCAGCTCCTCATCGGACACTTTCAGAATATCCACCAGCGGCAGGGGTGCTTTCATCTGGGCAATGGCTTCCTCTTTGTTCTTCCAGAGGTTTGCACGGTAATTCGGGTCATAAGTAATGACAGCACCCAGCTTTTTGGCGCGGGCGGCAGCATCCAGCGTAGCGGTGCGGGAGGGGTCAGCGGTGAGGCTGACAGAGCCGAAGTGGACGATTTTAGCAGCTTTCAGAGCGCCCTCCGAAATATCCTCTTTGCTCAGCATCACGTCAGCGTTGGCGCTGCGGTAGAAGCTGAAATCCCGCTCGCCGGTGGCATCCACTGACACGACGGCCATGGTGGTGGGATGGTCTGCATCCACCGCCATGCCGGAAACGTCCACCTTGTTCTCTGCCAGAACCTCTTTCAGGTAGCGGCCAAAGGCATCCGCACCCACCTTGCCGATAAAGGCGGTCTGTGCGCCCAGTCTGGAAGCAGCCACAGCCAGATTGGCCGGGGCACCGCCGGGGTTTGCGGCAAACTGAGGAATGCCGCGCGCATCCTTGCCGGTCTGGGTCAGGTCGATCAAAACTTCACCAATCGTTAAAATGTCCATACGTTTTCTCCTTATTTTTATCCTATAAGCTAAAACCCAACGATTACCGCTGGAACAGATAATGAATGTAAGCGGCTGCACGCTCCGGGTGCGGTGCATTCTGCACTACCCCAAGATAGACCTTGCCAGAAAAACCTGCCTGCCTGACAAACGGCGTGTCCGAAATATCCAGCACGGTCCCACCGGCGTTCAGACCCGACAGTGCATGGAAAGACGCATCCAGTGTCCGCAGATCGAGAAAATAATCATCTGCCAACAGTCGATCCCGTGCATATTCGTCCATCAGAACAACATCTAACCGCTGGGCACTGACTGCACCCAGCAGCTTCATCTCCGAAGCATATACATACTGCTCCTCTGCGCGTTCGCTTTCGCTGAGCAGCAAGCCGGACAGCAGATCGACCTGTTGCTTTTTGGTCAGACCCTGCGCCTCGGCAAAGCCGGTGGTAAGCTGTTCTGTCAGATCAGACCCGGCAGTGATATTTACCAGACCAAGGTAAAGCACATCCTCTTTTTTCGTCACATGGCGGTAGGCTGCATACCCGAGGATATAGACGACGATGAGCACGATCGCAATGGGCAGTTTGTAATATGCCCAGATGTGCTCCCACTTTTTGCGCCCATGGAGGGAACGGAGCGTATCACGGTCAGTTTTCGTCATGGTCGTATTCCTCGTGTACTGCATCAGGGTCTCCACCGATCAGATAGAGGATCCGAAGCATCAGAAAGGAGCAGAGCATGGCGCAGAAGCCCATGCCCAGCAGGAATGCAGGCGTGAACACAAACACTATGACGTACCCCATGATGCCATAGATTGCCGCCATCAGCAGGGTGCAGAACAGATACCGGACACCCACGAGAAACGCTGTTTTCAGGATGCCGAAGGTGGTGTTTTCAAACCGCGCCAGCAGAGGAAAGGTATACAGCAGAACGATGCTGTACAGAACTGCTGCACCAATAAGCACTGCAGTGAGCAGCGTCCAGAAAATGTTTTCGCTCCACATTCGGCGCAGCACTAAGCCATCCGCAGCCAGGAAACTGCCGACTGCCAGCAGGATAAGCCAGAGTTTTGTGGCGGGCTTAAAATTTTCCCGGAACGCCTTAAAAAACATCCGGGTCAGACCATCGTCCCGATCTTCCGCCATTTTGAGTGTGACGTAGAACAATGCGGTCGTAGAAGCCCCTATGGTAACGATGGGCAGGCTGCACACGAGCCATAAGATGTTCAGGTAAGCACTGTAAGTCAATTTCGTCAGCACAGCAAACAGCGGCTTGTCCGTATTGCACAGGTCACGCATGGGGGTTCTCCTTTCGCTCAATCTCCTGTGGATTCGCGCAGGATCAGGTTGGTTTCCGTATAGACGGTGCGATAGTTCAGCGATGGCTCTTCGATGCGGGTCATAAGCAGATTGGCAGCGGTGTAGCCCATGATCTGTCCATGGATATGGATCGAAGTCAGACGGGGGGCAAAGTAGGAAGCCTCCTGACTGTCATCGAAGCCGCAGACCCAGATATCATCGGGAACCGAATACCCCAGCTCATCCAATGCCTTGACCAGATCCATGGCAACAAAGTCATTGGCGCAGACAAAGGCATCCGGCATCGTTTTGAACCGACGTATGGTTTCGTACAGGGATACCGGATAGTTCTGCTGTCCCGATGGCATCGCACAGGTGCTCAAGCCTTCTGTCAGACCAAAGTGCTCCACTGCATCCCTATAAGCCATATAACGCTCAAAGAAGGACTGACAGTGGTTTTTATCCCCCGCAAAGCTGATGCGTTTTTTGCCGCGCTGGACCATGTGGGTCACCGCATTCTGAATCTCAATGCGGTTTTCCATATAAAGGCGGTCAGCTTTAAGAGGAGGACGCATATTCATCACAGGGCTGTCTACAAACAGCAGCGGAACATCCAGATCGCACAGCATCTGTGCGTAGTCATAGTCGAATACTTCAAAGCAGATGATGCCGGCTGTGCGCTGGATGTTGAGAGAAGATGGAAGTTTTTTCTCTTTCAGCTCTATGAGAGAAATGCGATGAATGGTCATGCAGCTATGCAGATGGTCGATTTCCGACTGGAAACGATCCAGCATCGTGGAGGAAAAGTGAGAGCTGTTCAGAAACCGGGTCGTCAGCATGGCGATCTCCCGTTTGTCACTCGGCAGAATGGAAGGCGCTGCTGTTTTTGCAGCGTCGTCCTGAAACAGCGGCAGATAGGCGAACTGCTTATAGCCCATTTCGGCGGCTTTGCGCAGGATCTTCTCCCGTGTGGCATCTGCCAGCACACCGGTGTTGTTGATGGCCTTTGAAACTGTGTTGCGGGAAAGCTGCAGTTCGTTTGCAATATCCTGAATGGTGACCTTGGTTGTCATAAGTCATCCTCTTTCTTTACAGTATAGAGGCGGATGTTCCCTCTTTTATAGATAAAGTCTGGTGACGGATCTTGTTCTATGACTCCAGTATAGTGCAAATGCACAAATTAGTCAAACGTAAAAATGCAAATCATCATTTTGCATATTTGCGCACTTTCGAATTTGTGCATCTGTACAAATCCACAGTATTTCTTGATATATACTATGAATTATCGTTGACATTCGCTTGCTTGCGTGGTATAAATGAATTACAGAGTTTTACATTTGCACAATCAAAGTAAAAAGTGCAAAATTCAAAGGTGCAAATGTAAAATGCAAATCAAGCGGCAAACAAATCAAAAAGGAGGAGAATGATTCATGAAAGCAAAGACAGCCTCGTCGGAAACGGCTGTGCTGGCAGCAGAACGCAAGCTGCACAACACATGGGTCTACATCAAACGGCATTGGCAGCTTTACCTGTTGTTCCTGCTGCCTGCCGTGGTGCTGACGCTGGTGTTCAAGTACGCTCCCATGGGCGGTGTGCTGATCGCGTTCCAGAAGTACAATCCCTTCAAAGGCATCTGGGGCAGCGAGTGGGTAGGCTTCAAAAACTTTACCCGCTTCATGTCCTCGCCGGATTTCCAGCGCTATCTGATCAACACCCTGAAGCTGAGCGTCTACGGTCTGCTGTGGGGCTTCCCGATCCCCATTCTGCTGGCATTCCTGCTCAACCGTATTGAGAGCAAGAAGATCAAGCAGAAGGTGCAGCTGGTGCTGTATATGCCCAACTTCATCTCGGTCATCGTGCTGTGCGGTATCGTCCGGGTGCTGCTGAGTGTCACCGGTCCGGTGAACGGCCTGCTTCACACCAGCATCAACTTCATGACGCTGCCGGAAGCGTTCCGCCCCATCTACATCATCAGCGGCATCTGGCAGGGTGCCGGCTGGGCATCCATCATGTACACCGCATCCCTTTCTAACGCCAGCAAAGATCTGAAGGAAGCTGCTATGATCGACGGCGCAAACCTGATCCAGCAGATCATGACAGTGGAGTGGCCCGCCATTAAGGATATGGTCGTGATTCAGTTCATCCTGCAGGCAGGCAACATCATGAGCATCGGTTTTGAAAAGGCCTATGCCCTGCAAACTGACCTGAACCTGAACACGGCCGAGATCATTGCAACGTACGTTTATAAAAAGGGCCTGTTGGACGGCGATTACAGCTTCTCCACGGCAGTCGGTCTGTTCAACACCGTTGTCAACGTCATCCTGCTGATCGCAGTGAACAAGGTCGTTGCCAAAATGAACGATGGCAAGGGCTTGTAAGGAGGGGTTTACCATGGCAAAACAGAAAAAATCAAAAATGGCCCTCTACACCAGACAAGATAAGATCATCCTGTACTGCGGCTACGCACTTCTGGGCTTGTTCCTGCTGGCGATCATCGTTCCGATGATCTACATCGTCATCGCGTCCTTTATGGACCCGGTCACTCTGCAAAACAAGGGCATCTCCTTTGATTTCAGCAAGTGGAGTCTGGATGCTTACCAGCGTGTCGTTTCGGACAAGCAGATCTGGGTCGGCTTCAGGAACGCAGTACTTTACTCGATCATCTTCACCATCATCTCGGTCGCTGTGACGATGCTTGCCGCTTATCCCATGTCGCTGCCGGACTTCAAAGGCAAAACGATCTTCAACACCTTGTTTGTGATCACGATGTTTTTCAGCGGCGGTCTGATCCCCACCTACCTGCTCATCAACAATCTGGGTCTGCTGGATTCCATGTGGGCGGTCATTCTGCCGGGAGCATTCAGCGTGTGGAACATGATCATTGCCCGTACCTATTATCAAGGCATCCCGCGTGAGCTGCGCGAAGCTGCGGATGTGGATGGAGCCAGCGAGATGCTTTACTTCTTCAAGATCCTGCTGCCCGTCTGTATGCCGGTGGTGGCAGTTCTGGCCCTGTGGCAGTTCGTGGCAATGTGGAACAGCTACTTTGACGCCATGATCTACCTGAACAGCGCATCGAAGCAGCCGCTGCAGCTGGTGCTGCGTTCCATCCTGATCCAGAGCCAGCCGGAATCCGGCATGATCGCAGATATCCAGAGCACTGCCGAACGTGCGAAGATGGCAGAGCTGCTCAAATATGCAACCATTATTATTTCCAGTCTGCCGCTGCTGGTGATGTATCCCTTCTTCCAGAAGTATTTTGATGCCGGCATCATGGCTGGTTCCATTAAGGGCTGAGGATATTCCAGATTTTTATGAGCCGGTACGCTCATCTGTTACACGAAAAAGAAACATAAAAAAGGAGAAAATACCATGAAAAAGCTGATCTCTCGCCGCAACTTCCTCAAGGTCTGCGCTCTGGCGGGCTCTGCCGCTGCTCTGTCTGCCTGTGGCGGCAAATCCACCGGCAGCGGCGATTCTGCTGCCGCAGCTGTGGACGTGACCGGTGCCGTTGAATTTCCGCTGTCCGAAAAGGTCACCTTTACCGGTATGACCAGCTTCCCTGTGGGCAGCGAACCCGAGCCGAACAACCGCACCATCTTCAAGCGTCTGGAAGAGCAGACCAATGTGCACATCGACTGGACCGCCATCCAGTCCGACCAGTGGAACGATAAGATCACCCTGAATATGTCCAACCCCAACACCCTGACGGATTTTGTTTTTACTGCTGATTTTACCGACAGCAATCTGCTGCGCTACGCAGATCAGGGTGTCATCCTCAATCTGGAAGACTACATTGACAACAATATGCCGAATCTCCAGAAGGTCTTTGAGCAGTATCCGGAGTACCGCACCATGTGCACCGACAGCGATGGCCACATCTGGGCACTGCCCTGGATCGAGCAGCTGGGCTCAGAAAAGACCGCCATCCAGACCATTGGCAACATGAGCTTCATCAATACCAAGTGGCTGAACTTCCTCGGTCTGTCGATGCCCACCACAGTGGACGAGTTTGAGCAGGTGCTGATGGCATTCCGTGATAACGCCGCTTCTATCAAGGCAGAGTATGGCATTGACGGTGATATCATCCCCATGTCCTGCATCGTCAACAACGGCGATCAGGATCCCAGCATCCTCATCAATGGCTTTGGCGAAGGCTACGGCGACGCAGACAAAGACCGCCATATCGCTGTTACCAACGACCGGAAAGTCATCTGTGCCGCCACCCAGCAGGGCTACCGTGATGGTCTGGACTGGCTGCACAAGCTGTATGCCGAAAAGCTCATTGACCCGGAGTGCTTCACGCAGGAGTGGTCCACCTATGTTTCCAAGGGCAAGGCTGGCCGCTATGGTGTCTGCTTCAGCTGGGATGTTGCCAACATTGACAACCTGACCGACTGGGAGCCGCTGCCTGCCCTGACCGCCGATACCCGGAATATCACTCCGCAGAACGGCTCTTTCACCAGCGGCTTTGGCCGCGGCAAGTGCGTTGTTACCGCAAAGGCGACTAATCCTGCACTGGTTTGCGCATGGCTGGATCAGATGTACGCACCCCTCCAGTCTCCGCAGAACAACTGGGGTACTTACGGCGATGCGGAAGGCTTTAACATTTTTGAAATGTCCACCAACGATAAGGGCGAGCCCATGCTGAAGCACGCTCCTCTGGGCGATGCTTCTCCCGTGGAAGTCCGTGAAGCGCAGTGTGTCAGTGGACCTCTGGCAGTTCTGGATGATTACTATGGTGTATACGTTACCTGCCCGGACGATGCACAGTATCGTCTGGACTGGATCAAGGAGATCTACACCCCGGATATGAACAACGATTATGTCTATCCCAATGTCTTTATGAGCAACGAGGACACCGAGCAGGTCTCTAACCTGCAGGCAGATCTGCAGACCTACATGAATACGCAGAAGGCGAACTGGATCATGAACGGCACTAAGGATGCAGAGTGGAACGAATATCTGAGCAAGCTGGAAGCCTACGGCCTGTCCGACTATCTGGGCATTATGCAGAAATATCTGGATGCTTACTACGCATAAGAATTCTTTCCTTTGGAGGATTCCATGAACGATTTGACTTTACAAAAAGCCCGTGCCTACGAGGCCGAGCACAGCGCTGCCATTTCCCCGGCGGAACGCCCTGCTTACCACATGACTCCTTATGTGGGCTGGCTCAACGACCCCAACGGCTTCTCTTATTACAAAGGGAAGTATCACCAGTTCTATCAGTATAACCCCTACGATGTGCGGTGGGCGCCCATGCACTGGGGTCACGCGGTCAGCTCCGACCTGCTGCACTGGGAGTATCTGCCCTGTGCACTTGCCCCGGATTCCCCGGTGGACAACGGCCCCGGCTGCTTCTCCGGCTCTGCCACCGAGATGGATGACGGCAAGCAGCTGCTGATGTACACCAGCGTGATTGCAGAAAAGCAGCCCAATGGGGAGATGCGGGATATCCAGACCCAGAGCATTGCCATCGGTGACGGTCTCAACTACGAAAAGCCTGCCTGCAACCCGGTGCTGACCCAGAAAGACCTGCCGGAAGGCTTCAGCAGGTTCGACTTCCGGGACCCCAAGATCTGGCGTGAGGCCGACGGCACCTACTCTGCCGTTACCGTCTGCCTGACCGAGGACGGCAGCGGCGCAGCGGCACTGTTCCAGAGCAAGGACGGTTTCGACTGGCACTTTGTCACGGTGCTGGAACGCTGCAACAATCAGTACGGCAAAATGTGGGAGTGCCCGGACTTCTTTCCGCTGGACGGCAAGCAGGTCTTGATGCTCGGCCCCATGGAGATGCTGCCCAAGGGTGAGTTCCACAACGGCCACAACGTGATTGCCTTCATCGGCAGCTACGACCAAGCCACCCACACCTTCACCAAGGAAAATGTGCAGCTGATGGACGGCGGCATCGACTTCTACGCCACCCAGACCACCCTTGCCCCGGATGGCCGCCGCATCATGACCGCATGGCTGCAGACATGGTCGGACACCGAGGATAAGCCCCAGGGCTGCAAGTGGTTCGGGCAGACCATCTGCCCCCGGGAGCTGCATATCAAGGACGGACGCATTATTCAGACCCCCGTGCGGGAGCTGGACGCCGTCCACAGTAAGCGCACCTTCCACGAAAATGTGACGGTGCAAAGCGAAACTTCTCTGGAAGGCATCAAGGGCCGTGTGGCGGACCTGACCATCACGGTGCAGCCCGGCGAATACCGCTCCTTTACCCTGAAACTGGCCGCCGATGCAGACCATCACACCAGCCTGACCTACGATCCCTACACTTCCGAACTGACGCTGGATCGCAGCTATGCCGGTTCCCGTGCCGACATCGTTCACCGCCGCAGCTGCAAGGTGCGCAGCCAGAACGGTGCACTCAAGCTCCGCATCCTGTTGGATAAGAACAGCATCGAAGTTTTCGCCAACGATGGTGAGCAGACCATGACCGCATGGATCTACACCCCCCAGTCTGCCGACGGCATCACCTTTGCTGCCGATGGCAAAGCAACTGTTACGGCGGAACAGTTTGAACTGAATCTGTAACCTGATATTCCCATCATTTCTCCTTCATTGAATACAGCCCCGCTTTGGCTTCTCCTTCGCCAAAGCGGGGCTGTGTTTTTGTATGGGTCCTATGCGTTCTGCCCCGTTCCGGGGGCTTTTTTGTGTCCGGGAGGCAGCGTTTTCTGAAAATGCAGCCAAACTGCAAAAAAAGTTACAATTTTCTCATCAAAAAAGGCGGTTTCCCATTGACAGCCTTGTTATAATAGGAGTGTAAGATTTTTGAGCCAGCACTCTGCGGCTCTGATTGCTGAACGGCCCTTGCGGGCTTTTGGAAAAAGAAAGAGGCATACAGCATTATGACGAATATCGATATTTTCTCCGGCTTCCTTGGTGCCGGCAAGACGACCCTGATCAAGAAGCTCATCAAGGAATCCTTTGCGGGCCAGAAGGTGGTCCTGATCGAAAACGAGTTTGGTGAGATCGGCATCGACGGCGGCTTCCTGAAGGAGTCCGGCATCCAGATCAACGAGCTGAACGCAGGCTGCATCTGCTGCTCTCTGGTGGGCGATTTCCGTGCCGCTCTGCAGCAGGTGGTGGAGCAGTACCACCCCGACCGCATCGTCATTGAGCCCTCCGGTGTGGGCAAGCTGAGCGATGTCACCCGCGCTGTGGAGGGTGTGGCTGAGCATCTGGATGTGAAGCTGAACAGCTTTATCACTGTGGCCGATGTCAACAAGGTCAAGATGTATATGAAGAACTTCGGTGAGTTCTATGATGATCAGATCAGCCACGCAAGCTGCATCATCCTGAGCCGCACCCAGACCGCCAGCGAGGAGAAGATCGCCGCTGCGGTTGCCATGCTGCGCGAGAAGAACCCCACCGCTACCATCGTGACCACCGCATGGGATTCCCTGACCGGCGAGCAGATCCTGAAGGCCATGTCCTCCAAGGACGATTTCAAGGCAGAGCTGATCGCTATGGCTGCCAAGGCCAATGAGAAGCACGCCGAGGAGGACGAGGAAGAAGAGCACGAGCATCATCACCATCATTACGATGAGAACGGTGTGTGCAGCTGCGGCCATCACCACCATGATCACGATGATGATGACGACGATGATGAGGACGAGCACGAGCATCACCACGACCACGAGGATGATGACCACGAGGAGCACTGCTGCCATCACGACCATGAGGATGACCATGACCATGATGAGCATGAGCATCATCACCACGATGAGGACGGGCACTGCTGCTGCGGCCATCACCACCACCATCACCACGATCACGATGCCGATGAGGTGTTCACCAGCTGGGGTGTCGAGACGGCCAAGAAGTTCAGCAAGGCAGACATCGAGCATGCACTGACCGAGCTGGACGGCGGCAAGTACGGCATGATCCTGCGCTCCAAGGGCATCGTGGACGGCGGTGCCGACGGCTGGCTGGAGTTCGATTATGTCCCCGGCGAGTGGGAAGTGCGTCAGCGCGGTGCCGACGTGGGCGGCAAGCTGGTCGTCATCGGCTCCAAGCTGGACGAAAAGGCCATTGCCGCACTGTTTGGCTGCTGAGCTGCAAGTTGTGTAAGGAGAAAAACCGATTATGGCAAACGAGATCCCGGTTTACCTGTTTGTGGGCTTCCTCGAAAGCGGCAAGACCAAGTTCATTCAGGAGACCTTTGAAGACCCCAATTTCGACTCCGGCGACAAGACCCTGCTGCTGGTCTGCGAGGAGGGCGAGGAAGAATATAACGAGAAGAAGTTCGCCTTCCCCGGTGTGACCCTGAAGGTCCTCGAGGATAAGGCGGAGCTGAACCCCCAGAATCTGGCCAGGCTCGAAAAAGAATCCGGCGCAGGCCGTGTGGTCATTGAGTACAACGGCATGTGGCTGCTGCAGGATCTGGCCAACAACCTGCCCGAGAACTGGATCGTCTACCAGTGCATCGCCACGGCCGACGGCACCACGGCTCTGACCTACGCCCGCGACAACTCCATGCGCTCTCTGCTGCTGGACAAGATCGCCCGCAGTGAGCTGATCGTGTTCAACCGCGCCGAGGCCGTGAACAACGATGCCGCCCGTCAGGAGCTGCACAAGCTGGTGCGTCAGGCCTCCCGCAAGTGCGATATCGCCTATGAGTTCGCCGACGGCAGCGTGGCATACGATGACATCCCCGACCCGCTGCCCTTCGATCTGAACGCCCCGATCGTTGAGATCGGCGAGGACGATTTCGGCATCTGGTATATGGACTGCCAGGACGAGCCCCAGAAGTATGCGGGCAAGACCGTCCGGTTCCTGGCGCAGGTCTGCCAGACCAACCGCGCGGGCAAAAACAGCTTTGTACCCGGCCGTTTTGCAATGACCTGCTGCGTGCAGGATATCCAGTTCGTGGGCTTCCCCTGCAGCTATGATGGCTACAAGGCACTGGAGCAGCGCGCCTGGGTCACTGTGACCGCCAAGGTCAATTACAAGTTCCACAACATCTACCGCGGCAAGGGCCCGGTGCTGACCGCCATCTCGGTGGAGCCCGCCGAAAAGCCGCAGAACGATGTCGTAACATTCTCTTAATCCTATCTTATACAGGGAGGACTTCACCATGAAAACTCTGTTCCGTGTTCTGGGTGCCGCTGCCGCTGTGGCTGTTACCGGTGCCGCCATCGTCGTGCTGGACAAAGTTCTGAACGACAAGGACCCGCTCCACGTCGAAAACGTGGAGTTCCCCGAGGAAGCTGAAAAGGACCCCGCCGAGGCCGAAAAGACTGCCGAAGCCTACGCCGAGGGCGAGGCCAAGGAGACCACTCCCGGTGACGCATGGCCCCCTGCCTTTGAAAAGGCTCCTGCCGAGCCCGAGACTGCGCCCGCAGCCCCGGTGGTGGAAGCTGCCCGCGCAGAGGAGCCTGCCGAGGAAAAGCCTGCGGCAGAGGAAACGACCGTGAATCCGGTGGAGGCAGGCCCTGCCGTTGCCCCCAAGGATGAGAACGGCAAGTTCGATACCACCAAGATCGCGGAGGCCAGCGATTTCACCGGCATCGAAGAGGAATCCGGCTGCAAGAGCTGAGCAAAGCAATAAAAGGACGCTGTGCCGCAGGGCACAGCGTCCTTTTTCTGTCTGGGTCATTTCCGCAGGGCTTTGGCGGCTTCGGTGCCCGCCACTGCACCCTCGTACACGGCCTTGGCGACCTGCAGCAGCCCGCCGGTGCAGTCTCCGGCGGCATACAGGCCGGGCAGGGAGGTCTGCATGTGGTCATCCACCACGATCCGGCTGCCGTTCACCTCGGCCCCCAGCTTGCGGGCCAGGGCGGTGCTGCCTGCCACGCCCAGCGCCACGAACACGCCGGAGACTTCCAGTTTCCCGCCGTCTTTCAGCTGCACGCCGGTGACCCGCTCCTCGCCGAGGATGGCTTCCACGGCTTCCGTCCGCACGGCCACCTCCGGCGGGAACTGTGCCGTCAGCGGGGCTCCGCCCGTGAGCAGGGTGACGCTGTGGGCCACGGGCAGCAGGGCCTGTACCTCGTGCAGGGCGTACTCTCCACTGCCCAGCACGGCCACATCCCTGCCGCGGTAGAAAAAGGCATCGCAGGTGGCACAGTAGCTCACGCCGTGGCCCTCCAGCCCGGCAAGGCCCGGAATGCGGGGCGCTGCCCGGGAAGCCCCCGTGGCCAGAATGACAGCATCGGCAGGGAAATCCCCGGCCAGCGTCTCCACGGTCAGCTTGTCGGTGTAGGTCAGGCCCACGGCCTCGGTGGTGACGAACTCCACCCCCACGGCCTTGGCACCCTCGATGCCCCGGCGTTCCAGCTCGGCACCGGTGATGGGTTCGGCAAAGCCGTAGTAGTTCTGGATGAGCTCGGCCCGGTCCAGTGCGCCGGGGCCCTTGGTCAGAACGGTGGTCTGCACCCCGGCGCGCGCGGCATACAATGCCGCCGAGACACCTGCGGGGCCGGAACCAATGATCACAATGTTAGACATGGCAGTTTCTCCTTGTGGTAGGTTTGCTTTTGTCCAACCTCTCAGTCTCGCATCCGCTCGACAGCTCCCCTAGTAGGGGAACCATTGGCATTGCGTAAAGCCTTGCCTCTTTGCCAAGGCCTCTCCTACTAGGAGAGGTGGCATTGCGTAGCAATGACGGAGAGGTTGAGGACTGTTTGATCTTATGATAACTATTATACCTCAACTCCCCGCACTTTTCATCTCCGACGAACTGTGCTATACTGAAAATATCGCAAGAATCGACACCATGGAGGGGAAAAACCTATGTCCAAGCAGCGCCTGCTTTTTATCACCACCGGCGGCACCATTGCCAGCGTGCGCACCGCACAAGGGCTCAAGCCTGTTCTGACCAGCGAGGAGCTGCTGGCCCATCTGCCGGAATTGCAGCAGCTCTGCTGCCCGGAAACGCTCAACCTGTGCAGCATCGACAGCACCGACCTTGGCCCGGAGCACTGGCTGATGATGGCCAAGGCTGTGCAGGAAAATTATGCGCTTTACGATGGCTTCATCATCTGCCACGGCACCGATACGCTGGCCTATTCGGCGGCGGCGCTGTCCTACCTTATCCAGAATGCGGACAAGCCCATCATCCTCACGGGTGCCCAGCAGCCCATTTCCAACGAGATCACCGATGCCAAGAAGAACCTGCGGGACAGCGTGATCTGCGCCCTTGATCCGGGCAGCCGGGGTGTGATGGTGGTGTTTGGCGGGCACGTCATTGCGGGCACCCGCGCCAAGAAGAACAAGACCATCAGCTATGATGCCTTTGCATCGGTCAACTTCCCGGCGCTGGCGCTGGTGCAGGGCGACCGGCTGGTACGGTATGTGGCTTCGCCCTGGCCCACCGGCCCGGTGGAGTTTGGCCGGGCGCTGAACCCCAAAGTGTTCCTGCTCAAGCTGACCCCCGGCCTTGGGCCGGAGCTTATCCCGGCCATCTTTCAACAATATGACTGCGTCATTGTGGAAAGTTTTGGCGTGGGTGGCATTCCCCAGCGGCTCATGGATGCCTTTGCCGAGGAGCTGGGCGATTACGACAAGACCCACAAGATCCTGATCCTGACCACGCAGGTCACTTATGAGGGCAGCGATGTGGGCATTTACGAGGTGGGCAAGCGGGTCAAGAACCGCTTCCGCTTCCTGGAGGCCCACGATATGACCATTGAGGCCGTTGTCACCAAGGTCATGTGGCTGCTGGCTCAGAACTGCGAGAACTTTGACCAGCTCCAGCAGCGGTTCTACCGGCAGATCAATTTTGATACATTCTATCATTGAAACAAACGGGAGATGCCCCACCGGCACCTCCCGTTTCTGTTATGCGAACACCAGCTGCACCAGCAGCACATAACACACCGTACCGCCGGTGATGGAGACCAGTGTCTGGTGCTTCCACCGGTGCAGGGCGATGGTCACAGCAATGGCAATGGCCTCGGGGATGCCGTGACTGCCCGCAAAGGGTGTGACGCTCTTCAGGCAGTAGAGGATCAGCATTCCGAAGATGGCGGCGGGCAGCACCCGGCCCAGATACTGTACCACCTCGGGCGGCTGCTGGTCCTTGGAGGAAAAGATCAAAAAGGGCAGAAAGCGGGTGAGCATGGTCGCCGCCGTGCACACTGCAATGGTCAGACCCATCTGGAACGTGGTCATTGCGCTGCCTCCTTCTGCTTCTCCGTTTGGCCGGGGACGATGCCGTCGGCCTGCTCAATGGGCTTGCGCAAAACCAGCAGCAGCACCAGAATGCAGGCCATGGAGGGCAGCAGGAAGCTGCCGGAACCAAAAAGGACCAGGCAGACCAGCGGCACGGCCAGCCCGATGATGCCGCTGTAATGCTGCTTCTCCTTTTCCCACTGGTTGAGGAAGATGACCACGAACATGGCGGTCATCACGAAATCCACGCCCTTGGTGCTGAAGGGGAGCACCGACCCCACCACGGCCCCCAGCCCGGCGCTGGCGACCCAGTAGAACTGGTCCAGCAGGGTGATGAAGAACATGAACCAGCCCCGATCGATCCCCTGCGGCGGCTCTGCAGAGCAGGTGATGGAAAAGGTCTCGTCGCTCATGGCAAAGATCATGTAAAAGCTGCGCAGGCCGTAGCCCTTGTACCGCTCCAGCATGGCCAGACCGTAGAACAGGTGCCGTGCCTGGATCATCAGCGCCATCAGAAAAGCCGACAGCGGGGAAAAGGTCCCCAGCAGCAGGCTTGCCAGCACAAATTCCAGCGAGCCGCCGTAGACCACGGTGCCCAGGAGCATAGGCATCCAGACGGGCAGACCAAGGCTTTGCACATAGATGCCGTAGCCCATGCCCAACACGAGATATCCTGCAAAAACCGGCACGGTCTGGGGTGCGGCGGCCCGGAAGGCCTGCCACACCACACCGGAGCCCGATACAGCCTGTATGGTTTTGGATTCTTTCATATACACTAACCCCCTGGATTGGTAGTATAACAGATTTTCTGGATTTTGCAAGAAAAATCCCGGGGCCGGATGTTTCCTGTCAATTTGAAAACTTTTTGTCCGCCACTCGTGGACTTTTGGCGAATCAGGACAAAGTTTTGCCAAAAGACTTGCACTTTGATGCTTTACTGTGGTAAAATCGAAGCGTACTTTCATTTGGAAAGACAAGGGGGAAAAAGTATATGACCAACATCTGCATCATCGCCACCATCATCATCTATCTGGTGGCAATGCTGTTGGTTGGGTTTGCATACAGCAAGTCCAACAACGACAGCACCGATTTCTACCTCGGCGGCCGCAAAATGGGCCCGCTGGTCACGGCCATGAGCGCCGAAGCCAGCGATATGTCCAGCTGGCTGCTGATGGGAATGCCGGGCCTTGCCTACCTCACCGGCATCGCCTCGCCCGGCTGGACCGCCATCGGCCTGGCGCTGGGCACCTGGCTGAACTGGCTCATCGTGGCCCGGCGGCTGCGGCGGTATTCGGCCAATCTGGAAGCCATCACCGTGCCGCAGTTCCTGTCCCTGCGCTTCCACGACCAGCGCAATCTGCTCAACGCACTGGGCGCGGTGATCATCATCGTGTTCTTTGTGCCCTACACGGCTTCGGGCTTTGCCGCCTGCGGCAAGCTGTTCCACAGCCTGTTCGGTGTGGATTACATGGCGGCCATGGTGGTCTCGGCCTGCGTCATCGTGGGCTATACCATCACGGGCGGCTTCCGCGCCGTTACCACCACCGACCTCATCCAATCCATTGTGATGAGTCTGGCCCTTGTGGCTGTGCTGGTGTACGGCATTGGCGCGGCAGGCGGCTGGGATGCCGTTGTAGCCAACGCCCAGAGCCTGCCCGGTTACCTGACCATGATGGCCAGCCACAACGCCGCCGAGGGCACGGCCACCTCGTACAGCCTGCTGGACATCGTCTCCACCATGGCGTGGGGCCTGGGCTACTTCGGAATGCCCCACATCCTGCTCCGCTTCATGGCCATTGAGGATGAAAAGAAGCTGGTGCTCAGCCGCCGCATTGCCAGCGTGTGGGTCGTCATTGCCATGACAGCCTCCATCATCATCGGCATGGTGGGCCTTGGCATGACCAAGGCGGGCGCGCTGGAATACCTGAGCGGCTCCTCCAGCGAGACGGTCATCGTCCGCATTGCAAACCTCATTGCACAGCACGGCATTCTGGCAGCCGTTCTGGCGGGCCTGATCCTGGCGGGCATCCTTGCCGCCACCATGTCCACCGCCGACAGCCAGATGCTTGCTGCCGCGTCCAGCGTCTCCCAGAACATCCTGCAGGAGTTCGGCCACATGAAGCTGACCGAACGCCAGAGCCTGTTTGCTGCCCGCCTGACCATCATCTGCGTCAGCGTGGTGGGCGTGGTGCTGGCCCGTGACCCCAATTCCAGCGTGTTCGGCATCGTCAGCTTTGCATGGGCCGGTTTCGGCGGTGCGTATGGTGCCGTGATGCTCTGCGCCCTGTTCTGGAAGCGCTGCAACTGGCAGGGTGCGCTGGCCGGGATGCTCGCCGGCGGCCTGATGGTCTTTGTCTGGAAGTACCTCGTCAGCCCTCTGGGCGGCGTGTTCGGCATCTATGAGCTGCTGCCTGCCTTCCTGATCTCCCTGCTTGTCTGCGTGGTGGTCAGCCTTGTTACTCCGGCCCCCTCGAAGGAGATCGAAGCCGAGTTTGAGGCGGCGAAATAAGAAACAATAGAAAGCAAGGGCCATTGCACAGATTCTCGTGCAATGGCCCTTGCTTTATGCTCGGCGCACAACGCCGTTCTCAACAAAGAAAAGATTCGGCTAAGAAAAAATTTTTGTATACAAAAAAAGAAAAGATTGCTTGTGCAGAATCACGAAAACGCTGCACGAATTAAAGAATACAACAAGAAATACTTTCAAATCGTAAATTCTTCAGGCGGAATCGTAAAAAAAATCTAACATTTTGGAAGGAGATGCCGTATCATGGATTTATAAATGAGCATACGGCTTGCGGGCCGTGTGCCAAAATTGTCCGGAAATTTGAGGAAGGAGTATTTTCATGGGAAAATCAACAGTGGATGTGTCTGCAAAGTTTGGATTGCGTGATAAACTTGCATACGCAGCGGGTGACTTTGGCTGCAATATGAGTTTTGCGCTCAAAGGTTACCTGACGATTTATTGGACGCAGTTTATGGGGATCGACAACTACCTGATGGCATCCCTTCTGCTGATCGTGCAGATCTGGGACGCAATCAACGATCCGATTATCGGAGCAATGGTAGATGCGGATACGCATAAATACCGCCGGAACAAGTTCCTTGCCTATATCTGGTTCGGTGCGATCGGACTGACCGTGGCCGGTGCACTTTGCTATCTGCCGTTCCCGCAGGCTCCCGGTATGGTCAAGAATATTCTGTTTGTGGCAGGCTATATGATCTGGGATGCTTTCTACACCGTTGCAAATGTGCCGTATGGCTCGATGCTGTCTCTGATCTCGGATGACCCGATCCAGCGTGCACAGCTGTCGACTTTCCGCTCCATTGGTTCTATGGGCGGTGCGCTTCTGACCGGTATGCTGATTCCGGTGATCATTTATGATAACCAGAACAACCTGCGTGGTGAGCAGATGTTTGTCATTGCTCTGATCATGGGTGTGATCGGTCTGATCTGCTTCCGCTTTATGGTCACGAACACAAAGGTGCGTGTGGACACCACGATCACTCTGAAAGAGGATGCACCGAAGTTCAACATCATGAAGGCGTTCAACAACTTTATCCATAATCGCCCGGCTGTGGGCGCAACGCTGGCACCTATCGCAACGTTTATTGGTATGTATGGTGCCTCTACTGCAGGTCAGATCCTGTTCCAGGCTTATTTCAAGAATGCAAAGATCTCCGGCCTTGTGGGTATGATCTCCTACTTTGGCGTTTTCATCTTCAGTCCTTTTGTGAGCCGTATCGTCAAGCGCTTTGGCAAGAAAGAAGCTGTGACCTTTGGTTCAGTCGTCTGTGCGCTGGCGTACGTCCTGATGCTGGTTCTGCCCATTACACCGGACAGCCGGGGCCTCGGCCTTTATGTCCTGTGTCAGGTCATTGCAATGCTGGGCGGCGGTATCGGAAGCTGCCTGAGCTGGTCTCTGATGGCAGATGCGATCGATTATAATGAGTGGAAATTTGGTGTGCGAGAAGAAGGCACTACCTATGCACTGCACTCCTTCTTCCGTAAGCTTGCACAGGGCATCGGACCTTCTCTGGGCCTTGTTCTGGCAACCAAACTGGGTTATGATGCATCTCTGAAGGCTGCACAGACGATCGAAGTGGCAACCCGGATGCGCTATCTGGTGCCGGTCATGTATCTGGGAAGCTATATCATGATGATCATTGCGTACGGCGTGGTGTTCAATCTGGACAAAAAGACCCTGGCGCAGATGGAAAGCGATCTGAAGGAACGCCGGGCAAAGAACGAAAAGTAAAGGATCTTATAATCAGAGGAATAGAAGAACGGGGAAACTTCTGATAAGATGATAGAAAGCCCTCCTTTCGCTTGAGCGACGGGAGGGCTTTCCTTTTTTCAGTTGATCAGAATCGCCATCATCTCAGCGCAGGGGATCACGAAGCCGAACCCGAAGAAGAACAGCAGGTCGAGCACAAACTTCCAGAGCCGGACAGCAGGGGAGCAGAAGTTCATGGAGCGGGTGACGGAGGCACCTATCTCACCCCAGTGTCGGTAGTAGCCGGTCTGCTCAAAGTTGTTCCAGAGCTCCAGCGTGAGAAATTCTATCCCGACAAACAATGGGAAAAACACCCAGGAGGGAAGCCAGCCGTCTGCCTGCAGGTTCCCATTGCTCAGGGTACGCCAGTGGACGGCCATCCGGCCCGGGCAGGCGAGGATGCCCCAGATGGCCAGTGCGGCACTGAGCCAAAACAAAACTGCCCGTACCGAGCGCCAGTCAATGAATTGTTGACGGCGCAGCAGGGTAAAGAAATCTTCCAGCGGGACTTCCGGTGCAATATCTGCTTCCTGCGGGTCACGGCAGTGCATCAGGTCGGCAAGGGTCAGCCCCAGCGCGTCGGCCAGTGGTTCCAGCGTGTTGATGTCCGGCAGGCCGACCCCGCGTTCCCATCGGCTGACAGCCTTATCTGTTACATGCAGCTGCTGGGCCAGCTCTGCCTGTGTTAATCCCTGTGACTTGCGCATCCGGGCGAGAAATGCCCCGAACGTTTTCGCATCCATTGTGCTCACATCCTTTGGAAAAAGGATAGCATACCACGCACCAAAAGGCAACCGACGCTTTGTTTACCTGCCCCAAAACACAAATCCCCCGCCGCCTGTTCGGTCAATGGACAGGCAGCGGGGGATATTTTATATGGAGTTCAGAAGAAAAATGCTGGGATCAGAGCTTACAGCTGGGGGCCGGCAGAGACCAGAGCCTTGCCGTGCTCGTTACCCTCGTACTTCTTGAAGTTCTTGATGAAGCGGCCAGCCAGATCCTTGGCCTTCTCCTCCCACTGGGAAGCGTCGGCGTAGGTATCGCGGGGATCCAGGATGCCGGTGTCAACACCGTTCAGGACGGTGGGAACCTCGAAGTCGAAGTAGGGGATCTTCTTGGTGGGCACGTTGTTGATATCGCCGTTCAGGATAGCATCGATGATACCACGGGTGTCCTTGATGGAGATGCGCTTGCCGGTGCCGTTCCAGCCGGTGTTGACCAGGTAAGCCTTAGCGCCGCTCATCTGCATCTTCTTGACCAGCTCCTCAGCGTACTTGGTGGGGTGCAGCTCCAGGAAAGCCTGGCCGAAGCAAGCGGAGAAGGTGGGGGTGGGCTCGGTGATGCCGCGCTCGGTGCCTGCCAGCTTGGCGGTGAAGCCGGACAGGAAGTAGTACTGGGTCTGCTCGGGGGTCAGGATAGAGACGGGAGGCAGAACGCCGAATGCGTCAGCAGACAGGAAGATGACATTCTTTGCAGCAGGTGCAGAAGAGATGGGGCGGACGATGTTCTGGATGTGGTTGATGGGGTAGGACACACGGGTGTTCTCGGTGACAGACTTGTCAGCGAAGTCGATGTGGCCCTCAGCATCCAGAGTGACGTTCTCCAGCAGAGCGTTGCGCTTGATGGCGTTGTAGATATCGGGCTCGGAGTCCTTATCCAGGTTGATGACCTTTGCGTAGCAGCCGCCCTCGAAGTTGAACACGCCGTTGTCGTCCCAGCCGTGCTCGTCATCGCCGATCAGCAGACGCTTGGGATCGGTGGACAGGGTGGTCTTGCCGGTGCCGGACAGACCGAAGAAGATAGCGGTGTTCTTACCGTTCAGGTCGGTGTTGGCAGAGCAGTGCATGGAAGCCATGCCCTTCAGCGGCAGGAAGTAGTTCATCATGGAGAACATGCCCTTCTTCATCTCGCCGCCGTACCAGGTGTTGATGATGACCTGCTCCTTGCTGGTGATGTTGAAGGCAACGCAGGTCTCGCTGTTCAGGCCCAGCTCCTTGTAGTTCTCAACCTTAGCCTTGGAGGCGTTGTAAACAACGAAATCAGGCTCAAAATTGGCCAGCTCCTCAGCGGTGGGCTTGATAAACATGTTGGTGACAAAGTGTGCCTGCCAGGCCACCTCCACGATGAAGCGGATAGCCATGCGGGTGTCCTTGTTGGCGCCGCAGAAGGCATCGACGACGAACAGGCGCTTGTTGCACAGCTCCTTCTTGGCGATGTCCTTCACGGCAGACCAGGTCTGCTCGGTCATGGGGTGGTTGTCGTTCTTGTACTCGTCGCTGGTCCACCAAACGGTGTCCTTGGAGTTCTCGTCCACGACGATGTACTTGTCCTTGGGGGAACGGCCGGTGTAAACGCCGGTCATGACATTGACAGCGCCCAGCTCGGTGACCTGGCCCTTCTCATAGCCGGTCAGCTCGGGTTTGGTCTCCTCCTCGAACAGCATCTCATAAGAGGGGTTATGCACGATCTCGGTCGTGCCGGTAATGCCATACTTAGTCAAATCCAGATTTGCCATGTTTACATATACCTCTTTCTCTATACTTTTGGCTGAATGGGGGACAAGGGGACTAAGTCAGCCTCCTAGTGCCCCATCCTGACATTTATTATACAAAGATTTCGGCATAAAAGCAAGTTCAAATTCTTTCAAAGATTGTGACATTATTGTAAAATAGTTTGAATTTTACATATTGTATCCCCGTAGGGGCGGATTCTATATCCGCCCGTGCCGTTCCGCATACCGCGCGGCCTGCGGGCACATATAGAATGCGCCCCTGCGTTGCAGGTGTACCAGCAAAAAAGGACGCACCCTCCGGCACGTCCCTTCTCAATATCATTTACGCATCTGAGCGCGAATACGCATTCTTCATGCCGCTGCTCAGCTCAAACAGGACCTTATTCAGGGCATCCGTCGTCTCGGCCCTGACCATGGCGGCCAATTCCTCGTTGGCCTTGGTGCGCAGGGCGGCACGGGCGGCGGGGTCGGCCTCGCCGCGCTGGGCATCGTCATAGGTGTTGATGATGCCGTTGGCTTTGCTGCCGACGCTCAGCGTGTAGCGCTCGATGTGAAACACCGATTTTGCGTAGGACGCATCGGCCATGGCGGCCAGCAAACGGCTGGCCCAGTAGAAGTTGTCGGTGGAGACATCGCCCGTCGTGTTGGACAGGTACTCCGGCGTCGTGTCCACGTTGGCGTAGAAGGGCACCATCGTGTTGAAGGCGTTGGACGCAAAGGCCAGCCACTCCACGGCGCGGAAGTCCTCCGGTACGTCGGGGCGCATTTGCAGCAGTGCCATAAAGTCGTTGCGGTTCACGCCGATGGGACGGTAGATGCCCCTCTCGGAAGCCGTGGCCGCATAGGGGTCATACGGCGTGCCCTGATAATGGCTCGACAGCACGTACTTTACGTCCTCGGGCGTGATCTTTTTCTCGGGCACCATGCACCAGGGCAGGTCGTCGGAGCGCGGCGTAAAGTCGGCGTCCGGGCCGTCCCAGGCGAACGTATTGGGGTTGAAATAGCGCAGCATGTACCAGCCGCGGGGCGTGTTGTAGACATGGTCGGCATCGTCGTGGCTGCCGAAGGCGTCGCGCGGATTCAGCGCACCGTCCAGGGACAGGTCAAGATGGTACTTGTCGATAAAGCCGCGCAGGTCGGCGGAGCACATGAACTCCTTCTGCTCGCCCAGCGCGTCGTCCAGGTCGAGCGTGTCAAGGCCGAGCTGGTTCGGCATGACCACATAGACGTCATCGGGCACGCG
>OBXA01000714.1_pt1 | contig 23706 bp, 17 predicted proteins | sample 1538121 | NCBI WGS metagenome assembly OBXA01 (sample SAMEA2580133, study PRJEB22360) | human gut metagenome | biome: human gut; feature: human-associated habitat; material: faeces | place: Denmark | collected 2008/2010 | reverse complement strand
AAATAAGAAATGCCGTTCCAGTTGCTTTTGGAACGGCATTTTTCTTAATCTTCTACCCCATGGCTCCCGGTTACGTTTTTCAAGTATCCCTCCGGGTCTCCGTTCAGAATCAAATCGGCATAGCCCAGTGGGTCATTGTAGATGAGGTAGTCTAACTCTGACCTCTGCGCCATGGACACGTCCAGTGCATCCTCTTCCTATTGGAGCAGTTCCTTATCTCTCCCAATGAACGTACCGAGGATTATAACCGCAGGATCATTGATACCTTTGTAAATCGCATCGAGATCACAGACACGGAAATGCTTATTTATTTTAATCTTTCCGAAGCGTCTGCTTCCGAAAAACAAAAAATTCCCAGCTGAACAGTTGTTCGACTGGGAATCATCTGGTCCACCTGACGCATCCTCACTCGAACAATTTTACTCTCTACGCCACCACCAATTCTTTCTATATGCTTCTTTCAAACCTTACTTTTTCTCGTACATAGTATCCACCACACTATACAGCATCTCCAAAAACTGTCCCGCCGTTGGCCGATGATCCAGCGGGTATCCCGCCAACACCTGCACTTTCTCCGGGTCAGTTTTCCACGCCAGCTTTGCCGTCCTGCGAACAGCGCTCTCCACAGCCCTCCAAGCGTGACCAGAAGCTTCTGCCACAGGCAGATAAACTTCCTTCTGCAAGGCTCGCAACCGGTCAGGCCTGGTGCAAATCAGCGTCATACACTGCCGGAGAGTATAATAATCACTCTTTGTGCGAATAATACCCAGAGGGCGCAGCAAGTGGTCAAATTGTGTATCAGTCATTCTAACACATCCTTTCGCCCATCATGCTACGCCTTTTGTCGAAAGAAGTCGAAAACACAAACTCAGCCCCGAGGAACCATCAGGCTCCCCGGGGCCGTTGTCAGCTGCCGTTCTTTTCTTCCGCCCGCTGCTTCAGCACGTCCACAGCACGAGTCAGCGCCGCCGGGATGGGCACACCCATCAGTCCGGCATTCTCCACGATACTGATAGTCTCATTGCATACAAACGCAATGACAACGGTGTCCCGAATAAAGTTCGACCCGATGACAGCATCCAGCCTGCAGGCCACCAGTACCACCAGCAGGCTCACACCCTTGCGGCACAGGCCCTTCCAGCCTGCCCGGCTCTCAAGGGTGCCAGTTTTGGTCTTGGGACTGGTGTGGAACACCCCCGCCACGATCAGGCCGGTGATGTAGTCGATCGCCATAAAGATGATAAGCGTCTGCAGCGCCGTGTCCCAGCCGCCCAGCAGGCTGGCAATGGCCCCACCCACAATGCCGATGGCCGCACAAATCTCATTTTTCATTGTCATTCTCCTTTCACTTTGCCCAGCCCCTTGCGCTGGATGATGGCAGCATAGTCCTTGTAAGCATGGCTCAGGTCTACCGGTCCGCTCACGCCGGGGATCTTGCCGCTGCTTGTGTACTGCCACATGCCGTGGCGGCGGGCAGGGCGCTTGCCGCGGTAGTCCGCGATCCACAGATCATAAGCAGCGAGGGCGGCCATGTCGAGGGCGGTGTCCGCGAAATTGGTGTAGGTGTACACCATTGCATACAGCCCCCACGCTTCGAGTTGGGCAGCGGCTTCGGCCACTAGGGCCGAAAGCTTGGCCGGGGTCAGCCCGCGCAGCTTCGGGTCTTCTGCATCCACCGCGATGGGCAGTTGGAAGTTCTTGTCCGCCAGCGCAGCACGCAGGGCGGCCAGTTCTTCGGCCGTCTGCTGGGGCGTGGTGGCGCAGGTGTAGTAGTAACCGCCCACCGGGATGCCCCGCGCCGTGCACGCGGCATAGTTGCGCTCGAAGGCCGGGTCAACGTATGGCTTGCCGCCCTTGCTGCCCAGCACCCGCAGCATCACGCCGTCGGTTTTTCCGCTGCGCTTCACCGCGTCCCAGTCGATGCTCCCCTGCCATTTGCTCACGTCAAGAATTGTTCTGGGCATTCTGCGCCTCCTTTGCAGTATTCAAAGTGACTCCCGCATAAACTCGCCAACTCGTACCGGCATCATCATTGGGCCAAATCGTGACATGCTTTCCACTGCAGATTGGCCATGCATGGAATTGTCGAATCCCATACATTTCACCGCCGAATGTATGCGCTCCCGGTTCTGTTGTGCAGGGATGATGCGGTAGCTCGTCCATGGTCATGGTATGCACATGGTAATGCTGCGGGTCTTTCTGATACTCAGCTCTCTGTAGGGCAACAGCTTCCTGCACGATCTTGTTAAGCCCTGCTTGGTCATACTCCATTTTGAAAGTTCCGCTCTCGAGCAGCTCGTCCAATGTTCCCTCCAGGGTCGTGTCACCCAGTGTGATGCGCACCTTCAGGTCATCCATTGCTCTGCGCCTCCTTACTGCGTGATCTCCTCAAAGCCGCTCTTGATAAGAATTGCTTTGACCTTCTCCTTCAGCAGACGGGGGCAGCGCTCATACAGAGCCTTTGCCTTTTCCATAGTCTCAGCAGACATAATTTCCTGTGCCCATAACATAGCCATCATAAATACCATCCTTTCGATTTTTTGTGTGATTTTACGCATAGACAGTCTCGCTCATCTCAAGCAGACACTGTTTCAGCATCTCGTTTTCCTTTTGCAAAGCAGCCAGTGTTTCAGGTAGCTGCGCCATCTGGGTCTGGGCGCTCTCCACCGTAGCAAGCCGCTCCTCAAATGTAGAGGTCGGCTTCGGTGCATCGGCAGGGTCTGGCTGCGTGCCTGCCTCCACCACAACGTAGGCCTCCGGCTGGTCGTCCATGCTCCACAGGGCCTCGCCCACGGCAGCCGCTGCATTGTGGGCGGTGATGGCATCCACAACGGCAGAATAGGCATCGCATTCTTCCTGCGTAATAACCGGCTTCTGTATCTTATATCCAGATTTGATCTCCATTTACGTTCACCTCACTTCCAGCGGCCATAGGCGATCCAGTTGACATATTCCCGACTTCCGGAAACAGTTATGTACATAGATGTTGTTGTTTTGTCATTAAAGCCAAAGCTCACATTGTCCGGGTACCTCGTTTGAAGCGACCCAATGCAAGAGTAATTTGCATTTGCAAAGGCAACAGGAAAATACGTTCTATCCATGTTGGTTCCCCAGCAGATCTGTGTTCCATCGGTATAGCGCACATAATAGGTTCCGCTGGTATAGACCGCTGAAGCACCCGCCGGGCCCTGCGGGCCGGTCGCGCCTGTGGGACCTCTGGCTCCCGTTGCGCCGGTGGGCCCTTGCGGCCCCTGTGGTCCAGTGGCTCCGGTTTCGCCCTTGGGGCCCTGCGCACCGGTATCTCCTTTGTCGCCCTTTGCGCCTTTCAGGCTGGCGATCCAGGCGGCTTCACTGCCGGTGTACCCCAGCTGAACAGCCAGCGCATAGGCCGACTGACCATCAAAGGCTCCGGCTTCCTTGGCCTGCTTCACGGCATTGGTGGCCGCATTGGCCGCGTTGGTGCTGGCTTGCTCTGCCCGGTCGGCATCGTTCTTTGCCGCCCCCGCACTGGCGGATGCCTCCCCGGCCTTGGTGGTGGCGGTGGAAGCGCTCCCCGCAGCGGCGGTGGCCTGCTGGGTGGCAGTGTTTGCCGCAGCGGTGGCCGTCTTGGTGGATTTGGCCACGTCGTTCAAGGCTGTGGTGCGGGCCCGTGCGATGTCCTGCAAGGCGGTGGTGTGCTCCGTCTCCGTGTCCTGCAGGGCCCGCTTGGCGGCGGTCTCGCTGGTCTTGGCAGCCTTCTCGCTGGCGGCGGCGTGGGTTTCACTCAGGGCTGCTGCGTCCTCGCTCTTTTTCGCCGCCTCTTCACTGTCCTTTGCCTTTCCCGCACTAGCCTTGGATGCACTCTCACTCTCGGCGCTTTTCTTAGCGCTGTTCTCAGATGCCTCTGCGCTCTTTGCTGCCGCTTCCTCACTTTTCTTTGCCGCAGCAGCACTGTTTGCAGCCTTTTTGGCATTTTCCCCGCTCACCCGCACGCTTTCTTCCATGCTGGCGGCAGAGTTCGCTGCTTCTTTAGCAGATTTGGCCGCTGCTTCCTCACTGGTCTTGGCCGCGTTCATGCTCTCCAGCGCCTGCTTGGCGTACTTCGTCACCTCGGCCACGAACTGCTCATAGATGCTCGGCGTAATGTTCTCGGTGGTCGTGTCGGTGTCGATGGTGTCATAGCAGGTGTACTTGCCGGGCTTGGTCATGGCAATGTAGCCGCTGTCGTTGATGGCCAGCAGCATCCAGGTGCCCTCTTTTTCCAGTGTCCAGCGGCGGTCCACCAGTACGCTGTTGTTCTCGTCCAGGATCTGCGGGTCCGGCAGGGTGCCGCTCAGCCGCTGCACATGCAGCGAGATGGTGCACACCTTCCACTCCTCCGGCACTTCAAAGTGCAGCCGGTCCACCTTGGCGCTCCGCACACCGCCCAGATACAGCGTCTCAATGTTTGCCCGAAACGTCGAACCATTGTCCTGCAGCTTTCTGATCTTTATATCCAGTTGGCTCACAATTTCACTCCCTTCACCAATCGGACGCACTCCGCCACTTTTGTGCGCCCTTCCTGCCCCTATCCTATCACGCCCCGCCGGGTGCAACTACCCCGGACATACAAAAAAGGGAGACCGTTCGGGGTGAACGGCCTCCCTTTCTTCTAAGCAGGGCTCCCCAAAAAAGAGCAGCAACGTGAACTTGGCTCCCCTACTAGGGGAGCTATCACGCAAAGCGTGACTGAGAGGTTCACCTCACCCCTGCCCACTCATCCTTGCTGCTTTTTGCCTGTTCCTCCTTTTTTGCCGCGTCCTTCACCCACTGGGCAAAGTTCTTCTCTTCGTACATCTGGCTGCCATCGGCCTTTTCCAGCTTCAGCAGCATCTGTTCCAGCTGTTCCCGGTCGCGGTCGTTGCCCGCCAGATACTCCTCCTTCACCGCATCGGTGATCTTGCTCTTGATCTGGCTGTCCGCTTTGCCCGCCGTCCGCAGCCGCCGGATCTCATCCTGCACGTCGCTGGTCCTGCCGGTGTCCACCGCTTCAGTCAGGTCATCGTACACGCTGCCCTCGGTGCCGCCCTTGTACAGCTCCTCGGCCTTGCTTTCAATGGCACCGGTCACAAGGTCGATCACCCATGTCCGCTTTTCCGCGTCAGCTTTGACCCCCTCCCGGATGCCCAGGGTCTCGTACATTTCCCGCACAAGCTGCTTTGTCAGCTCCTGGCGCTGGCTGTCTTTGCCCTCATTCCGGGCCCTGGCCGCCTGCTCTACTTCCGGGCTGTATTTCTTCAGCCGGTTCTTCAGCTGGCTGGCAATGGTCTTTTCGTCCTTGCCCATGGCTTCCAGCTTCGCCATAGCACCGCTGGCGTTGTCCGTGTCCACCTCGGCAATGGCGTTGTACAGCCGATCATACTGACCGGTGGCGCTGGCGGGCAGGGAATTCAGGCTCAGCTTCTCGCCGTACTTTCCGCCCGTCACCGCATAGGCTGCATTTCCGCTCCATTTCCATGCCGCTTCCAGCAGCTTTTCCGCATTCCCGGCCGGCAGCCCCTTCAGTTCCAGTCCGTCCTCCATAAAGGTCAGGGCCGCTTTCCGCAGCTTCTCGTGGTATGCTTCCAGCTCTTCCTCGTCCATCTCGCCGGTGTCGGTGGCCAGCAGCTTGTACAGCCGCATCGCCTCAGTTCCCAGGTCATTGACAGCACTCAGGTTCGGGGCACTGACCACATCATAGTCCTTGCCCCCGGCCACGTTGCCCACAAAGCTGTACAGCTCGCTGCCGTACAGGAACGTGCCTGCTGCGCTTCCCACATACAGGTCAGCGTACCGCTTCAATAAACTCCATGCGGTAATGTCGCCGTTCTCGTCCTGTTCCCGGTCCCACCGGTGCAGCAAGAAGTCCGCGCCGATCTTCATGGCCGCAAACACTGCCGTCTGCACGATCTGGCTGGTCACCGCTCGGTTCAGGTTCTTCCCGGCCCGTTTCAGCTCTACCCGGTTCTCCTCGGTGGGGTCTGCATGGCTGCGCTCCCGCTGGGCATTGTAGGCCAGCACCGCATCTGCCAGAATGCCGTAGTTCTGGAACCGCTGGGTCGTGAACATGGTCAGGGTCCTCACCAGTTCGTTGTCGCTGCGCTGGATGCCTGCCCGCTGCATCGTAGTGTAGTTGGGCTGGGTCTCCTCGATCACCCGCTGATACATCTTGTTCACGGCTTCCCAGTAGGCTTCGCTGCCTTTCGTGGCTGCACCCTCTGCAAACTCATTGGTATGGTGCTCCACATACCGCTTGGAGCCTTCCCACAGGGCCGCCACCGTGATCTCGTCCACGCCGTTGATCCAGCCGGTCACCCACTTGGGCAGCTTGTCCATGGCCTTTTCTGCCGCGCCCTGGCTCACGCCAATGCTGGCCAGTTCACCGCGCTGGCTTCCCCGCAGGCGGTATTGCAGCAGCGCATCCCCGTGTTCAGTGATCTCTGCTTCCAGCGCTGCCCGCTGCTTGGGTGAGAAGTTCTTTACAAAGGGAACCACCGCCGCCATGGTGTCCGCACCCAGCACAGCACCGGCGGTCGGCAGGGATGCCGCCTGCGCAATGGCCACGCCCGGGTTCAGCGTCAGGATAGCCCCGGCGTAGTTGCCCCGCAGCTTGCCCAGCGCCGTCATGCTGCTTTTCCGGGTTTTCCGTCCCGGGGTCTGCAGGTCGGTCAGAAGCTCATCCACATAGTTCACCGCATCGCTGCCCCACTTTTCCTCCAGAATGCCGTTCTTCAGCACCTTCAGTCCATCCTCGGTCTCGATCCGGCTGTTCAGCACCTTCTGCACATCCCGGATGGCCGGGGCCAGGCCCGCGTAGGCTGCCGTGTCCCGTAAGCTCCGCTGCACCACGTTATTGCATTCCTCCAGCAGGATGGGCTGTGGACTTTTCACACGGTTCTTCAAAAAGCCCCGTCCCTCAATGGTCGCATCCAGATGCAGCCCCTCGATCTGGGTCGCCAGTGCTTTTTTGTTCACCGCAATGGGGTAGTAGTTCTTCACCACAGCCCGCTTGTAGCCCAGCAGCTTCATGCTCGTCTCATTGATCAGGTCGGTGGTGTAGCTCCCAAAGAAGTTCTCCATGCTCCCGATCCACGCCCGGTCGTAGTCGGTCAGGTTCTTTTCAATGGCACTCACAATGGTGTCCGCCATGGGCTTGCCCTCGCTGTCGGTCAGCATCCCGATCCGCACGGTCTGCCCCTTCTGGTAGGCTTCCACGATGTTGCCTTTGTTGTACTCCACTGCATCCGGCACAGTAAAGCCGCCGTTCAGCAGGTGCTCCTTGCTGTCGGCGTTCCGCAGGTGCATGTACAGGCTGCACATCTGGGCATGGGTGAGGGGTGCGGCCTTGCCCCGGTTGTCCTTCAGGCCAAGGTCTACCAGCTTTGCCCCCTTGCCTGCAAACTGTTCCATCTGTTTCAGGTTCTTTTTGCCTGTCACGTTGTCGAACAGGTGGGTTCCCTCCACAAGGATCTCCGTCTGCCGCCGCTGGCCGTCATTCAGCATGGTGCCCAGCTTCTCCATCTGGCTGTTCTTTGCGTAGCCGCCCAGCATCCGGAACACCCGGGTACCGCCCAGCATATCCAGATTGTACCTCGTCAGCATCCGCCGGAATTTTCCGTCATTGCCCTTGCTCCGGTTCACTTCCACCGCCGCTTCTCCGGCGATCTTGTCCACCTCCTCGGCCTGCTGCAGGCTCAGGGTCTTGTTTGCCGTCCGGATCACATGCAGTGTGCTGGTCGTAATGGCCTTCAGCATCCGCATCTGGTCCACCGTCATGGGCAGATAGGTGCGGTTCTCGGTCTCCCGGATCCGCTTTCTCAGCCGGTCGCGCAGCATCTCGGCCTTTTCGCTGTCCGGCAGTGCCTCGGCCTCTGTCAGCTGCTGGTTCAGCCGGTCAAGCTGGGCCTGCTTGCTGGCATTCAGGTCAGCCTTCAGGGCATCGATCAGGTTGGCAATACCGCTCTGTTCCCAGTCATTGCTCATCTCCGTCACCACCGGGTGGTCTGCATCCCCGTATTCGGCCCGGATGCTGTTTGCCAGCGCATCCAGCCGGTTCACGGCATTCTGGTTCAGCAATGTCATGTCCGCCAGCTTTGCCACTTCCAGCGCCCGCAGGATCAGCCGGGGCTGCACATATTTGTCCTTTGCAGGCCGCAGCACCATCTGGTTCAGCTGGGTGGCATTGGCCCGGATGCCCCGCCGCAGCTCGTCCTTCTGCCGACCGTCCCGGGCTTTCTGTACCCGCTTCTCAGCCAGCTTCTTGGCAATGGCAATGTCCTCGTCCCGCTGCTGCTGGGCTGCAGTGATGGCGATTGCGTTTCGTTCCGCCTGCTTTTCCTGCCACTCCTGAGCTTTGCGCTGGTTTTCCTGCTCCCATTCCAGCAGTTCGTTTTCCTGATGGATCAGCTGCCACTCAGCCCGATCAGCCCGGCGCTGTTCTCCTGCCACCTGGTGCGAAAGGTTCCAGTTCTCCCGCTTCAGCTGTTTGTTTTCCAGCCGGATCTCGTCCAGCATCTGCTGGCGTTCTTCCTTCAGCCGCTTCTTTTCGGCCTTCCACTCCCGTTCGTAGGCTTCCTTCAGCACGTCCAACTTTTCGGCCATGTCGCCGTAGTTGGCGATGTCCAGCCCCAGCGTATCCAGATTCTGATCCAGCAGCTTTTCTGCTTTTTCATTCCGCTTCTGCTGTTCTGTCCACTGCCGCAGTGCTTCATCTCGGCTTCCGTTCCGGCTGTTCTCATACATCCTCCGGTTGAACTCCCGGTTCTGCTCCTTCTGTACCTTCCGCAGGTCCTTCAGCGCCTGCTCCGCGTTCTCCTCGCCCACGGCAGCAGCCACAGCCTGGCGCTGCCAGCGCTGGAACCCGTCAAAGATGGCCTGTGCATCGGTCATCTCCGGCACGCTCAGGATATCACCCAGCATCCGGTCGGCCAGCTCCACTTTGGCATCCTCGTACTCGGCAGCATCTGCAAAGCGGCTCATCATCCTGGGCTTGATGGCATCGTGCACGTTCATCAGCACATCCAGCCACTCGGTGCTCTCCATGCTGGCCGCGCCGTCCACGCCTGCCGCCTGGGCCGCGCCCCGGAACAAGGCCGCTGCCCCTTCCTTGGTGCCGCCCATGGCCCGGGTGTCGTTGACGATGGATTCATACACTTCTGCCGGGTTGCCATCCCGCACACCCTCTGCCTGCCGCAGCTTCACACCGTGCCGCCGGGCCTCGGCCACCGCTTCGCTCCACGTCCCGTACCGCTTCACCAGCTCCGCCTTGGCCGGGCCGTCCTTGTTCACCGTGTAGCTCAGGTCGTGGTATTCCGGGTACTCGTCCCACAGCTCGGTGTTCCGGTAGGTGGCCCCGCTCAGTATTTCATCTGCAATGGTCTCAGACAGCGCGCTGGCCTTGCTCATGCTGGCCCCGTCCGCCGTCATGTACTCCACCAGCGCCCGGGTCTCTCCGGCAATCTTCGTCCGGTCGGCCCTGCTGCCGTTGGCCTTTGTCCACCGCACCGCCAGCCCGTCAATGGAATCCTGGCTGATCCGCACACCGTGGGTCACACCCATCATCTGGGCCAGCGTTTCCATTGCCGCACTGTTGTCCGCAATGGCCCGGCTTGCCTGCCGCTGGGTGTTCTTCCGCGCGTCCCGTTCCGCCTGTTCGGCTTTGGCCGCCAGCTGGTACCGGAATCGTGCCAGGCTGCTCTCTGCGGGCAGCTCACCGGTCTTGTAATAGTCCCTGATCTCCCGCACAACACGGTCAGCATCAATGCGGCCGCTGTACTCCTTGCTGGCTGCAACCCTGCCGTCGGTGGTGGAAATATCCAGCGTGAACTTTCTCTGTTCACTGCCCAGACTTCCCACCATCTCACGGATCTGTTCCAGCTGTGCAGCGGTCGGGGCTTTGTCTGCGGCCAGGTCAACACCCGGAGCTTCCGCCATCACCCGCACATTACCGTCTGCCAGGAACTTGTTCAGTGCGTCCGTCCCTTCCGATACTTCCGCCGGGCCGAACACACTCATAATTTCCCGGTGGTCGGTGTCACGGGTCTTATCATTCCGGGCAAAATCCAGCATCTGCCCATCCGGCAGGATGTATCCGGCCCGTTCAAATTCACTCGTCGTGCCAAACTGCTCCACGGCCAGCTGACGGCGATACTTCGCCGCACCGCCTGCTTCCTTTGCTTTGGCATCATAGACAGCCTGCTGTTTCTGCTTCTGTTCATTTCTCTGGTTTTCCAGCTTGGCATGGGCTTCCCGCAGTGCATTATTCACTTCACCGATTCGGTTTTCAAGCTCTGCACCGCGCTGGTTAAAGTCCTTCCGCTTTGCAAGGTACGCCTGGTATTCTTCACTGGCCTTAAACTCCTTTGCCTCGGCAGAGAACAAACCCAGAGATTTTCTCTTCGCTTCAATCTCCTTTACCTCGGCGCTGTTCAGCCAGTTTGTTCGCTCTATTTTCAGGGCGTTTTGCTGGTGTTCCAGTTCTCTGCTTTCTTTTTGAAGTGCCGTCAATTCATCCACGTTTCCAGCAGAGCCGTCACTCAGCTGGAACCGCACCGATTTCTTCACAGGTTCGCTGTTTCCCTTGCTTTCGGCATTTTCTTGTGCTATACTGTTTTTAGAAAGCAGCTTAGGGGCTTCATCGCCCTGCTCGGTTTTGAGTACCGTGGTAAGGCTGCTTTCTCTGGAAGCTTCCGGCAATCTGCTGGCATCGGAATTTTTTGTTTCGGTGACGGTTCCACCGGGGGCTTCCATAAAACTCTCCGGCAGACTACTCCCCGAATCTTCGGATTCCATGTGGGTACCACCGGAGAGTTCTATTTTTGTAAACGGCACACCTTCCATCTTGACGTTTTGCCCATGATAGGATATACTACCCATAGAACCATAGCGTTGCAGTTCGCTAGGCATTTGGAAGCCTAGTGTCCTAAGTAACGCTGTGGTTCTTTTTTTGTTTTCAGAGGTATACAGCACTTCGCTGTTCCGCACAAATCTCACAGGGTCGTTATCCTTGGTATAAGCACTGGTCGCCTTCTGCATATCCTGGATCACGATTCGGTTTTCTACTGGCTGAAGATCCAGCACGCACAGTACGGGTCTGCCATCCTGCGCTTTCACGCTTCCAAACAAAACCAGTCTGGTATTCTGTGAACCGGCACGCCCCTTATTCTGGCTGGAAAGCACCAGAATGGGGTCATCCAAAATTTCCGGAATGCGTTTGATCTCGTTCAACGTCATTTCCGGGTGTTGTTCCAGAATCAGGCTGATTTTATCGCCTTTCATGTAGATGTCATTTTCTCGTGCGCCCAGTCCCTGCAAAGCTTCCGCCGTGCTGCCCAGCACAAAGATTTCCCGGCTGTTTCGTCCGTCACGGTTCCACTCGTCAATGTCCTGTGCATAGCTCGGGTTAATGGAATATCTCACGCCCTGTCCTTCCGCCGCGCTCTCTGTCTTGAGGGCAGCGGCGTTTTCTTTTGCACTGCGCAGGTTGTCCATCGCTTTTTCAGCGTGGGCAAAGTATTCGTCCTGCAAAATTCTGCGCTCGTTCTCGGCCAGACGCTGGGCCTTCAGGGCCGCCCTGTTGTCTGGGTCAAGGGTCAGCACTTCCTTGGCCCGGCTGATGATGCCGCCCAGCATCTCCTTCACCCGGTTCATCACGGTGCGGATGGTTCCGGCCCTGCCGCTGTTCTTCTCGGCCTGCCCGCGCTGGAACTCTACCCAGCGCTTGAAATCGGATTCATTGGAGAAGATGCCCCGCCAGGCATCGCCCACCAGCTCCTCGGCAGCTTCCTCATAGGTCAGATTCTGCTGGGCATAGTCGGTCATCTTCTCCCGGATCATCTCGTCCACGGTCTCAAAGCCGCTGCTCCTGGCCAGATACAGCAGGGCATGGTCCTGCAAAGTCTTTGCTCCCTCGCTATCCAGTGCGTTGTACCAGTGGTAGTCCTCGTGCAGCACCGTGCCGAACGTATCCTGTGTACTGTCTCCAAAGAAGATCCGGGCCGTTTTTGTCTCCACATAAGCCTTCACGTTCTGATTATTCATCAACACATTCTTCATCACCGCCGTGGTGTCGGTTGCCGCCGCATTCAGCTCGATCACCTGGCTGCCAGCGTCATTCGCATTGCGCAGGGTCCCCTTGTAAATGGTCTCACCCCTGCCCGTCAGGCTCTGTTCCGTCAGAGTACCGCCCAGCTGGCTCTTGGCCCACCGGGTCTCTGCCGCATCCCTGCCGTAGGTGTAGGCGATCTCCAGCGCGTTCCGGCCCTTGAGGTTGCCCAGCACATAGTTCACGTTGGCCGCCATGCCGCTGCCGGTGCCCGCCAGCTCCAGCGCCTGGTCAAAGGTCTTCACGTCCTCCATCTGGCCCAGCCGGTACAGAGTGGATGCTGCCGCCGCATAGCGGTCACTGTCCACGCCTTCCGGCTGTTTCCGGCTGATCTCCTGCGCCGCCTTTTCGCCCACCTTCCAGCTCCGTAGCACCTGCTCCGTCCGGGCCTGCTTCTGGCCCTCCGTCCTCGGTGCTTCCATGCCGTAGGTCTCCCGCATCGGGCTGTTGCTGCTGTCCATCCCGTCAAGGGTGCTTTCTTCCACAGGGACCGACTGCATCACAACCTGCCGGTCAGCGCCATTCTGCGCAGTCAGACCAGTGTTTTCCGCACTGCCAAGGGCTAACGGGTTGCGGCTGTCAGCGCTTATGCGCTGACTGAGGGGTTCTGCGCCGTCCGCCACTGTTTCCGTGGGGCTTTCCACACTTTCCCCAGCGTTCTCAACAGCATTCTGCTGGCTGCGCTGTGCCGCCACTTCCCGCAGCATCCGCCGGGTAGCCGCAGCCGTGCTCGGCAACTTCACCCCATAGGCTTCCTCAAAAGCCGCGCGGTTTGCCTCGTTTCCGGCCTCCGGGGTGAACAGCCTGATGGTCTTGCCTGTCAGGCTGTCACCGGCCGCCGCTTCTGCAAACGTCTGCACAGCCAAGTTGTCCGATATGGCAGCAGTTTCCGCACTGTTGCCCTCAGCCGCTTGGTTCGCAGCTGTTTCCGTCTGTGCCTGCAACGTGAGCTTGGCTAACGGGTTGCGGCTCCCAGCGTCCCCTTCGGGCAAAGCATTGCCCTCGTGTCCTGCTGGCCGCTGCCCCAACAACTCCTCCCTGTTTCCGCCACTGGCGGCGGTCGTCGTCGTTGCCCTATTAGGGGAGCTGTCACGCAAAGCGTGACTGAGAGGTTCTTCCCCATCCACCTCCCCCGGTTCCCGCGCCAGCTCCTCCCGGCGCTGGTGTTCCTTCAGCGCCTGCTCGTATTCGTCCTGAGCGGCATACCTCTCCACGTTGCCCCGCAGGCTGGAATCTCCCGCGTTCATCCTGGAAAGCCCTGTGCCCACAGCGCCGCCCAGTGCACCGGACGCGCCGCCGGTCAGCCCCGATTCCAGCGCCTGAACCAGCGTGTCCGTGGTAAACATGGTCTGGGCAGCTTCGCTGTCTCCCAGGGCCGCATCAATGGCCTTGTCGGCGTAGGTCTCCACAAAGGCCTGCACGGCGTTGTCAATGCCGCCGGAAATGGCGTTGGCAACTGCCGGATGTGCCGCCGCAAAGGCCGAATCCCCAGCCAGCGCCCGGATCTTGTCTGCCACAGCTCCCGCCACGGAATTTCTGGCGTAGTCCGCGCCCATGGTTCTTGCCAGATCAGCCGCACCCACGCTGTTGATGGCCCATCCTGCGCCAAACTTGGCCACGCCGCCCACCAGCGCCTTGCCTGCGCTTTCGCCCTTGGCCGCGCTCTGGCCCATGGCATCCGCAGCGCCCTGGGCACTCAGCACCGGCAGCACCGCCGCCGGGTTGATGGCAGCCACTGCAAGGTTCTCTGCCGCGCTGGTCGCCACGCCCTGCACGGTCCGCTGCACATCGGTCAGGCCGCTCTGGGCCGCGCCCGTCAGCTGCTGGCCCCGGTTGTACAGCTGGTAGCCCACGCTCTTCTCCGTGTCGATGCCACCCTTTGCTTCCGTTCCGGCAATGCGGCTGCGCATGTCCTCGATCTCCTGCCGGGTAAATCCCTGCTGCAACAGGTCGCCGGTGCTGTACTTGGGCTGGTAGTCCATGTCAGTTTCCATCAGCTGGTCATACAGGTTCTTCTCGCGGGGGTTCCGGGCAAGCTCTGCTTCCAGTGCTTTCCGGTTCTCGCTGCTCTGCCGGATGTTCTTTCCGGCCTGCACCAGGTACTCCGCACCCATCAGCGGGGCAGCGGCCACGGTGTCCGCAACGCCGCCCACGGTGTTTGCCGTCCGCCGGGCCAGCTGCTTCCACTCCGGGATTTCTTCCATGGTGTCCAGATACTCCCTGGCCTGCCGGATCTCCGTGTCCGTGTACCCCAGCTTTTTCAGGTCCGCCGTGCTGTAGGTGTTGCCCACCTTCCCCTTGATTCCCGTGGTGCGGAATGGGTCGATGCTACCATCCCCGGCGCTGGCCCCGTTTCTGCTGGTGCCGGTCTCGGCATAGCTGGTATAATTGCTCTTCTTTTCCAGCAGCTTGTTCACAAGCTCCTGATTCCGAGGCTGGTCAAACCACTGGTTGGCCTGGTCAAAGGCCTCCGGCTGGCTGTACTCCGCATAGCTGTTCTTCAGCTTCTGGGCCTGCTGGCCGTACCACGTTCCCAGAGTATTCCCCGCCGGGCTCACTGTCACCTTCTGCCGGTTCAGCTCGTCGCTCCGGCTGTCCATGGCATCCGCAAAGCCCAGGTTGTTCCTTGTCCGGTAATCCTCCAGCGCCGTGGAATATAGGTCGGTGCCCGTCTGCTGCTTCTGGGTTTGCAGTGCCGCACGTTTTTCGGCCATTTTTTCCGCCGTCCATGTATTGCTTTTATTGTCCGACACAGAGTTTCCCGTACTGCCAAGGGCCCCACTATCAGGGGGGCTGTCAGCGCTCTTGCGCTGACTGAGGGGTTCTGCCCCGCCAGCAGCGGCATTGGTTTTTTTCTGAAGTTTGGCCCGCTTTTGGGCCATCTGTTCTGCTGTCCATGCCATTTTTGTTCTCCTTACCATCCCATCGCATTCCAGACCTTGGCCGCCACGTCATCATTTATGCCCATGTTTACCAGCCGGGCATAGATCGTATCCGAATCCACCCCTTCTGCACTCCACCCCTTTGCATAGCTCAGGGCGTTGCTGTACGGCATTCCGGTACTCTTACCCGTGCTCCCTCCCGTGGTTCCCCCGGGCAGGGCCCACTTGTTCGGATTCGCCAGCGGGGCGATCAGCCCGCTGCCAGTTCCGGTCGCTGCTGTTGTGCCCGTGTCACCGTCCGGCAGCATTCCGGCGCTGGCCAGAATGTTCGCATAGACGTTCTTGGTCGGGTCATCATCCTTCAGGCTCTGATACTTACCCAGCGCCGTCAGCAGTTGGCTGTTTGTCCACCCGCTTCCGCTCTTGCTGGAGCCGCCGGAACTTCTCGAACTTCCTCTGCTCTTCGTAGCTGCCGCCTTTGCCAGCTGGGTCGCCAGCTGACGTTTTGCAATGGTGCCATAGGAACCGGCTGCATTGCTGTCCAGCCCGTACATCTTCAGCAGGTTGGCCGCTGCTTCCTGATTTCCGCTTGCCACCAGAGAAGCCGCGGTGCTCAGAACACCAGCCTGATCGTCCCGGGTCACCGGTGCGCCGTTGTAGTTGGCAAAAGCGTTTGCGTTCAGGCCGTACCGGTTCAGCACGTCGCTGGCCGCATCCCCGGCTCCCTGGGTGTACAGGTTGAACGCCTGCTGGTAAGCACTCAGGGCATCGCTCTGGTCGGTGCGGTTCTTGTTGTACTCCCACTGTTCCCGGGCAAAGTCATTTTCCCACTGCTGCTGGGTGTACCCTTTGTACCCATCGTAGGCTGTCAGGGCCGCCGAGCCGATGTTCTTTACCGTGTTCCAGAGGTTGTTCCAGTAATTGTCGTTCTCGTTCCGGGCCTGTTCGCTCTGGTTGGCAAGGAAATTCTGCCACGCCGTGTAGTTGGCAAAGTTGCTGCCGTAGGCACTGCGGTCCAGCGCCTCGGTGTTGGCCATGCCGGAAAGGGCACTCAGCAGGTCGTTCTGCTGGTTCTGGTATTCGCTCAGTGCCTGGCCTCTCAGGCCGGGTACCGCATTGTCAATGCCGCTCAGCGCCTGCTGCTGGCCCTGCTTTGCCACGCTGTCGGCGTAGCTGCTGCCATACCCGCCCGCCAGCATCTCCGCGTTGGCCTGGGCATTCTCCGCGCTGGCGGCAGCATTGGCCTGGGCCTGGGCGCGGTACTGCTGGTAGGCTTTGCTGCCGGTGTCCCAGTCGAACCCGCTGCCGATCTGCCCGGTCAGGCTGTCCATTGCGTCCTTGTTCCGGCTCACATAGTCCGCCGGGCGGTTGGCATTCCATTCCCGCTCTTCCTGTTCCGCCTGGTTCTTTCTCCGTAAGGTATCAAATAACATAAAGTTCCCTTCTTTCTGTCCTCTGTCGCAGGGCCCCACACCGGTCTTCAGAGCAAGCCACCCGTCATCATCTTCACGATAAGCGGCCCGGCGAGCTGTGCGCCGACCTGCAAAACGTTCCCCCAGAAGTTGGTGTTGTTCGCATCCTTCTTCTGGTTGGCCCCCACCGCGTTGGCATATTCGGTCTGGGCACTGTTCAGCTGGCCATAGTAATTGTTCAGGCGAGTATTGTAATCGTTGATTGCCAGCTGCTTCTGCTGCTGTAAAGAGCTCAGCCGGTTGCCCAGGTCACTCTTCTTGGTGGCATATTCGTTGTAAGCCTGGCTGTACAAGCTGTCTGCCACGTCCGAAAGCCCGTTCATGGTGCTCTGGTAGGCCGTCTGCCCGCTGGAAGTGCCCCAGCTGTTGCCGTAGCCGCCGCTGCGGGCCGAAGCATTGGCGGCAGCGTTCTCGCTGGCCAGCTCCGCACCCCGGGTGTACTGGTTCTTGTACTGCTGGTAAGCCGCGTCCTTGGTGTAATCGTAGGAAAAGCCATCCCGGTTCATCTTGTCCAGCTGACTCTGCGTGCCGCTGATCTGGCTGTCATACTGGCCCGTCGTGTCCTCCGGCTGCTGTCCCTTCCAGTAATCCAGATTGTTCTTTGCCGTGGTCACCCGGTCATTGCTCTGGGCGTACTGGTAGCTGTTGGAATCGTTCTTTCTGGTTCCAAACACGCCGGTGCCCGCATTCTTTTCGCTGTTGCCGGTAATGCTGTCATACACATCCCCTACCATCAGCCCCACATTGTGGCCCGGGATCAGGTACTCCCACCATTTTCCTCTTGCCATCTTCTCACTGTCTCCTTTCGTCTTCGCATTTCTCTAAGCAGAGCTCCACCTTCGGGGGAGCTGCAAGCAACTACACCGCAGGTGCATTGCGCGCTGAGAGGGTTACTCCACCTTCAGCCCCATGGCCACCAGCTTGTCCCGCATGGTGTCGCTGAAGTTCGTCTCGTCCAGGTTCTGCATCATGTACATCATCTGGTCCCGCAGCTGCATCAGGTAGTTGTTGATGCTCCGCCTGTCCTCCGGGGCCATGTTGTCACTCAGTTTCGGCATGGCGATCTCGCCAAGCCTCGTAATATCTGCCATATAAAATCTCCTTCCCCTAAGCAGGGCTATCTCTTCGGTTCCCCTCCGGCCACCCGGTTGCCCCGGCTCTCTGCCATGCTGAACGCAATGCTCCGCACCGCGATCTGCCCGGTGCCCTTGATCCGCAGCCGCATGGTGTCGTGCCGCTCTGGCACAAAGGGCAGGTTGACCCGGGTGTATTTGTTCAGAACGGCTGCCTGGCCCAGCGTCTCCCAGGCCCCGCCCTCATAGCTGGCCTGCAGCTCCACAACGCTGTACGTCAGGGCATCCACTCGCAGAAACACCCGGTTGATGTACTTGTCCGCCGGGATGTTCAAGCCAATGTCTCCGCTCACAGCTTCAAAGGACACCTTCTGTTCCAGATTCGCCTTTGCCGTGTCGGTGTCCCGGTCGGCCTCCCGTTCCGGTTCGGTGGCCCACAGGTTTACGCCGTCCCACTGGTAGAGCTGCCGCCCCGTGGAGCACATTGCCCAGCCGGAAGCATTCTCTTCCGCCGCCGTGTCCTCCTCGTGCCAGAGCCGTCGTTCGGTGTCGTAGACCAGCAGCCGGGTCTCGTTCCGGCCCGGCACCCGCAGATGCAGGTAATACCGGGTGTCCAGCACACCGCCCACCGCCCCGCGCACGTTCATCAGCCAGGTGTTGTCCAGTCCGCCGCTGATCTTCACCGGCAGGCTGCCGTCCCAGGCCATCACGCCGTCAGGGGAAAGGTAGTACAGCACCTCTGCCAGCACGCACATGCTCTTGCTGGCCTGCTTGGCCACGCCCCGGCACTGCACGCTCACCAGCTGATAGTCCGCCGGGCGGCTGCCGTAGAGCTTGTGCAGGCAGTTCTCCTTGAAGAACAGCACATAGCCCATGCAGGTGGCCGCACCGGTAAAGGGACCGTCACTGCCCACGTTCACGGCGTAGCTGTCCGAAGCAATGCCCCGGTAGCTGTACCAGTTGGTGGGATCGCCCAGCTTGCAGCTGTAGATCACATTCTCCTCGCTGTTGCAGCCCCATACCCGGTTAGCGTTCTCGGTCACATATTCCAGCCGGGGCACCCGCCGCCGTGCGGTAATGGTGGTGCCGCCCACTGTGGCGCTCTCGCTGCCGTTCATGCTCTTCCAGGTGGTACCGCCTGCCGTCACGGTAAAGCTGCCGTAATAGCGTGCGCTCTCGGTCTTTGGGCTGCCGGTCAGCACAATGCTGTCCCCGTCCATCTGCTCAATGGTCACCTCGCCGTTCACACCCTCGGCCAGATACTCTTCCACCAGCCCGGGCACCTGCTCCACCGTAATGGTGTCCCCCTTCTTGAAGCCCGCAGCGGCCAGCCCGGGCAGGGTCATCTTCACGCTGTTCAAAAGGATCTCCGCCCACTTGCCGCTCTTGGCATCGTACTGTTCCAGCACGTTCACATAGGCCCACTTGCTGGAAGAGGAGTTCTGTTTCAGAAACAGCGTCCCGTCCGCCGGGCCAGAAGGTTCCGTGGTGCCCACGCTGCTCACGGTGTAGGTCTTGCCGCCCGCGTCGCAGGGGGCAATGGTCACCGTGCCGGTCTGGCTCCATGCAGCGCTCAGGGCTTCCAGCTTGCCGGTGGCCGTGTCAAAGCTCTTGGCATCCGGCCAGATCAGGATCTTCGTGCCCATGCCGATCATAATTTTCTCGCTGTCCGTCACGGCATTTTCCAGCACGATCTCCCCGCCCGCAGCCGCGGTGGCCACGTCGTCCTCGCTGTCCTCGGTGTAGCGCAGGGTGGTGCCCTCGCACAGCAGCAGGCCGTTCAGGTGGTACATCCCGTTGCAGCGGCCCATGGCCCGCATGGTGCGCCGGGGTGTCCGTGTCTGCAGTGCGGGGTATCCCCGGCTGGAAAAGTTCTTCATCTCGGTAAATTCTGCCTCGGCGCAGGCATAGCTTTCATTCAGGCCGCCAAAGGCCGTCTGGATGCTCTTCCCCGTCGAGATGCTGTATAAACTCGGCAGTGCCATCTCAGTACCTCCACTTCGTGGCCATCCTGGGCAGGTAGGTGTGCCTGCACCAGGCTGCAAACTCCTGCTGGTTCTCGTTGGCCAGCTGCATCTCGTTGGCATAGCGGTCGGTCTCGCCCAGGGCCGCGTCCATCTGGGCCGCCAGATAGTGGGCATAGTAGCTGTCGTAGGGCTCCGGCAGCAGCAGCTCCGCGTCCTGCCGCAAAAGTTCCTGCTCCCGGTCGTATAAGATGTCCGCACCCACGGCATCAAAATCGGTGGTGTCGCTCTTGTCCACCACGCTCTTTCTCAGCCCCGCATCCGCCTGCCGCAGCCATAAGATCTTCAGCTCGCGGTCAAACCCGTTGTTGGGCCGCAGCTTGTCAGCGGTTTCGATTGCTTTTCCTACTGTCACGCTTATCCCATCCTTTCACATCTGCAACCCGGGTTGCGGCTCCCAGCGTCCACTTCGTGCAAAGTATTGCACTCGTGTCCTGCTGGCCGCGGCCCCAACAACTCCTCCCTGTTTCCGCCACTGGCGGCGGTCGTCGTCGTTGCAATTGCCTTTCCTACTGTCATAAAAGACCTCCAAACAAATAACCCCCGGCACAGCGTGTGCCGCCGGGCCGGGGGGATACATCTCTAAGCAGGGCTCCCCCTTCGGGGGAGCTGTAAGCAGCTCCGGCCATGCCGGACTGCGCACTGAGAGGGTTAAAATTACGCCTTATTCGCCAGCTCTTCCATGCGGGCAGCGGTCTGGTCGTCCTGTTCCTGGCTGTGGCGGATGACCTCCGCCACCTCCGGGGGCACCTCAATGTTCTTGCCGCGCTGCAACTGGTAGTTCACACCGTTCACGCTCACGAACAGGTCGCCCTTGTATTTCCCGCCGTCCGAAAACAGCCGGATCGTCTCAGTCTTTTTCTTTGCTTCTGCCATTTTATCGGCTCCTTTCTATTTTCTCTAAGCAGGGCTATCGGGTTGCGGCTCCCAGCATCCACTTCGCACAAAGTATTGTGCTTGTGTCTTGCTGGCCGCGGCCCCAACAGCTCCTCCCTCAATCCGCCACTGGCGGCGGTCGTCGCCGTTGCTCTTCGGGGGAGCTCCACGACATGCCGCCATAGGCGGATGGAGTGGTGAGAGGGTTAGTTCGCCTCAGCCGTTGCGCTGTACCGTGCGCTGCAGCTCTCAATGCGCACCATGTACTGCTCCACCAGGCGCTCAGCGGTCTTGTGTGCCTTCCAGCCCACAGACGCACGCTGGTTCAGGGGGTCGTCACCATAGCCCAGCTGCTTCACGATGTGCTCCAGGCCGCCGCCCTCAATCTCGGTGGAACCGTAGGCGTGGGCACCCAGGATCAGGGTGCTGAACACGGCCAGACCCGTCGGGCAGCCGGTGCCCTTCCAGATCTTTGCCTCGCTGGTCTCCACAAAGCGCACACCGTGCAGCGTGCCGATCTCTCCATTGTAGATCTCGTCCGGCTGGGCGTACTTGTGCACATCGATCCAGTCCGGGTCGCGGCGCAGTTCATAGGCCACATACGGGTGGATGATGCCCACAAAGCTGGTGCCGATGGGGTCAGCGTTCATGGCCTTCAGCTGGGTGGCCGCACGGGCGATCAGGTCGCTGGTCAGCTGGCAGGTCGCGTCCAGGGTGGCGCGGCTGGTCACAGCGGTCTCCACGCCGCCTTCGCCGATCTTGGGCGCATAGATCACATTGGTGCCGCCCGCCAGCACATCACGCACGATGGTGTCCAGGGTGCGGCCCGCCTGGCTGGCAATGATCTTGGTTGCCTGCACGATGTTGTTGTCAATGGCAGTCAGCTGCAGCGTGTCGGTAATGGGCACCCAGCCGCCGTACTGCCTGACTTCAGCGGTAACGGTGGAAACGTTCATGGTCTGGCCGTCCGGGGTCACACCCTCGGTCAGCGGAGTGGTGGCCTTGGGCAGGCTGTCATACTTGCGAAACTCAATGTTCTTGCCGCCGTTGGCCGGAATGGGATACGGGTCACCGAACTGGTCATGCACCAGGGCAGGCTCTGCCTGGTCGATCAGGCGCTTCTCGTAAAAGGTTTTCATCTCGGCACTCATGCCGGATGCGCCGGTGGTATTCTGGTTCTGGGTGCTGGCCGTTGCAAACATCTGCAGATCCAGCTTCATGGTCTTGTCTTTCATGGTCGTTCCTCCTGTTAATTTATATTTCCTCTAAGCAGAGCTCCCCTTTCGGGGGAGCTGCAAGCAACTGCACCGCAGGTGCATTGCGCGCTGAGAGGGTTACAACGTAATAACTTCACCCCGCATGACCCGCTTCTCCATCTCTTCCATTTCCTTGCGGCTCATGTGGGATACGTCGATCTTGGTCTGCACCGCGCCGCCGGGGCGGGTGCCATTCTCGCCGGGCCGGGCGTTGCGCTGCTGCATCCGGTTCACCACGCCCTGCTCCACCTGCCGGGCCGTGGCGGCCTGCTGCTGTTTCAGGATGTGATCAAAGTAGGCGCTGCGGTAGGCGTTTGTCATAGAAACGCCCGACCGCATCATCTTCTCCACCTCCGGGTTCGCCAGCACCTCAGCCATGTTGAAGTCGGGATACTGGGCTTTCAGCTGCTCCGCTTCCCGGTCCCATCCGGCCTGCAGCTCGGCAATGCGGGCCTGCTGGACACGCTGACGCTCCATCTGCTGGATCATCTGCTGCTGTTCGGTCAGGTGCTTGTTCTGGCTTTCCAGCTTGTCCAGCTCCCGGGCCGTCCTGGTGGAAACGCCCTTCTCCATGGCCAGCTTCTCGTAGTAGGCATCGTCTTTCACCGCGCCGTTCCGCACAGCCTCTGTCAGGGCCACCAGGTCGTTGGCATCCGTGCCGTACTTTTCCTGCAGCGCCTGCATCAGACCCTTCATGGCCGGGCTTGCTTCCAGCCGCCGGGTCGCTTCGGTCACGGCGTTCTGCATCAGCTCCTCGGTCAGGTCGGCATACTCTCCGCGCAGCAGCTCACCAAAGGCTTTCCGCCGCTCCTCCGGGCTCTTGGTCTTGCCTTCGCCCTTCTCCTCGCCGTCCTTGCCCTCGAGTTCGTTCTGGTTCTCTGCCGCTTCCTCGTCCAGCTCAGACTTTTCCTCACTGCCAAGGGCTCCCCCCTCGGGGGAGCTGGCGGCGCTCTGCGCCGACTGAGAGGGTGAGCCCTCTTCCCGGCTGCTCCGCTTCAGCACCCCGCTCCGCCGGGCCAGCCGCTCTTCTGCCGGCCGCAGGGCAGGCTCCTGCACTGCCTGGGCCGCATCCGCAGCACTGGCGGCAGCAGCGGCAGCGCCGCCGTCACCGCAGCCCTCAGCAAACAGCTGAAGGTTTACCATTTTCTCCTGGCCGTCCTTGCTTTTGTCCTCATAGTGGATGTTTTCCGGATATCTCTCCGCCAGCAGGGCAAGACCCGTCTTTGCAAACTCCATTGCTGTCAGGTCTGTCGGGAAGATGCTGCCGGTCAGCTTCACCGAAACGCGGGGCCCGGTCGGCTCATTGTAGGCACAGCACTCGGCCTCGTCACAGTCAGCCAGCACATACACCAGCGTCTCCATCAGCATGGATGCACCCGCGCACACGATGTCCTGCCCTCTGGGCGCATAGTCTGCATGGCCGAAAACTTCCAGCCTGCGCACCCGTGCACCAGTTGGCTTGTCGAACTCTACATACTCTGCATGGATCATTCTATCGCTCCTTCTGAAAATCACTTATTCGGATTATTCACGTTCATGGCCCGCTTTGCCGCCTGGGTGGCCAGGCTGTTGCCTCCGCCACCCACCACAGCCCCCAGGCCGTTGGTCGCCGTCTTTGCGGTGGTCTGTCCGCCGCTGCCGCCGCCCGTGGTTCCGGCCGCCTGTGCAGCGGCCCCGGCCATGGCGCTCATGTTGGTGCCGTTCTGCTGGTCAATGATGGCGCTCAGCTTCTGCAGCTGCTCCATGGCCTGCTGCAGCTGGGTGTACAGGGTACCGTTCTGCTGCACCCGTTCCCGCACCTTTTCGATGCCCTCAAAGTCCATCATGTCCAGCACCGCCAGCGCCGCGTCAGCGTTGGCCGGGGCAAACAGCCCCATCTGGTAGCACTCCTTTGCCGTCTCGTTCTGGGAAAGGCGGCTGAAGGTGCTCTTCTTGGCAGCCGATACCGTGATGTCGAACACCGGCTCGTGGCTGCCCAGCTCCACCCCGCCGATCATGCCACCCGGCTGGGGCTGCAGCATTG
>OBXA01000713.1_pt1 | contig 23716 bp, 34 predicted proteins | sample 1538121 | NCBI WGS metagenome assembly OBXA01 (sample SAMEA2580133, study PRJEB22360) | human gut metagenome | biome: human gut; feature: human-associated habitat; material: faeces | place: Denmark | collected 2008/2010 | reverse complement strand
ACATCTAACATCCTCCGGGGAAGAGAGCGAGGCCTGCCAGTACCGGAAAGAGGACGGAAGCTGCTGGGTGCCATACACAAAGGGGGATGCCAACCTGGACGAAGCCATCGAAAAGTACCTGAAAATCAAGGAGGAGGCCAACATGAAAGAGAAATGCCCTATTTGTGATTACGATATTGAGCACTGCCAATGCTGTTTCGGCGGGTCTGCTCATCCAGATAGGAGTAAGAGGGAAGCCGTGGTAAGAGACCATCTGTATCTTTTCTCTGATGAGCAAGTACAGCACATTATTGAGCTTGAAAGATATTGGAGAATAAGTTATTTGGATGAAGAAAAAGAGAAAATCCGGGAGGAATTGGAGCGGAAGTACAACCCAGTTCTGATGCCTGCGCCGGTGGAGGAGGCCAACATGGACAAGCCGAGAATTTGCGAGGTGCTGGGGGTTGAGGTAGACGAAGAATTTACATACGATTTCGGCGCAAATCAGGTAAATAGAGGCACCTTCAAAATTGGGGCAGACGGAAAGCGATATTATAAGACGGGAGATTTGTGGAGCCCTTGCTACAATGAGGATGATTTGGCTGTAATTATCAACCACCCCGACCGCATCATCCGCAAGCCCCGTTTCACCCAGCAGGAGGTGGAATCAGCAAAGATAATTAGCGTGCTGTTTCCCGAAGCAACACACATTGAGCGGTTGCGAGGCAGTAAAGTTTTAGGCATAACTGGAGCCAAAGATGGGTGGATTGCAGATATTGAAAGCTCACTATTCCCGGAAATCAAGTCAGGTCAGTCCGTCACCCTTGACGAGATCATCGGAGGTGCCTAATGACCAGAGAAATCCTTTTCAAAGCCAAGCGGCTCAGTGATGGCGAGTGGGTGAAAGGGAGCTTGATTTCGTTTGCAGATGGAGGGCGAGCGATTTTACCATCTGAGAGTGCTGTGCTTTACAAGAAGGGCGCGTCTCTTTTTTCTACCGTAAATTGTCTTGAGGTTGACCCCTCCACGGTCTGCGAGTACACCGGCCTGACCGACAAGAACGGGAAGAAAGTGTTTGTTGGGGACATTGTAAAATGCAGCCGTGGTTGCCGCCATGAGGTGGTATGGGTTCATGAACACGGCGGAACCTTTATCGGAGGAATGCCAGCAATCTGTCTATCTGACTTGATGCCAGGATACGCATGGACGGGGGAGGAAGAAATTATAGGCAACATCCACGACGGGGAGGGCGGACAGCATGAGTGAGTGGGAAGAACTGCCCTATACAGATTGGCTTGAAGAGACAGTCAAAACAATCTTTGAGCAAAATCCAGATAAAATCTCGGTATGCGCCAGGCTTAAGGACGACTGTACCCTGACAGCATACTATCAATGTGACGCAGAAGATAAAGCTGTTTTCGCTCACCATATAACTGCGGACGCGATGCTTGATATTGTACTGAACAATATCGGCACAGTAAAGGAGGCGCTAAATGATTTTGAGCCAGAAGAACCGAAGGAGGGATAGCCCGTGAACGAGTTCCCGGAGAGGCTGAGGAAACTACGGGACAGGAAGCATATAAAGCGATATGTTCTATCAGAAAGATGTGGCTTGCACTCTGACGCAATCAGAAGGTACGAAAGAGGGGAAGCAAAACCAGACTACGACTCACTGATTGCCATTGCGGACGAGCTTGACACGAGTCTTGACTATTTGACTGGCAGGGACGGATATATAAAATTTTGAAAATTCCCCTTTAAAGGGGAAAAATAGAGAAATATTACTTTAGAATGGGAGTGTGGGAGCGTGTGCCCCCGCGCTCCCACTCTTTTTCCGCCCCCTTTTTCCCCCTCTTCCTTCCCCCCTATAACCCCCTATCTATTATCCCCTATAATCCCCCAGAAAAGAAAGAAAAAGAGAGAGCGCGCTCTGTCGGTGGCGGTGGGGGGCATTTGTAGACTCTACTTAGGCGAGAGGTGGTGAGTGTGGCATTAACGCCAAAGCAGGAAAGATTTGTGCAGGAGTACCTTGTGGATTTGAATGCCGCACAGGCTGCTCTTCGGGCAGGGTATAAAAACCCTGAAATTGGGCGGCAGCTAATTACGAAAAATAACGTTTCTTCCGCAATTCAGGAAGCAAAGAGAGCTAGAAGTGAACGGACAGAGATTACACAGGACTATGTGCTTGCCAAGCTGAAGGAAATCACAGATAAACCGGCCTCGGATGCGAATGACAGCGATCTGAAGTATTCCAGCAAGATAAAAGCGCTTGAATTGCTGGGAAAGCATGTGGGAGCGTTTGATGGAAAGGCAAACGGCGATGGAGATATGGAGGTCAAGGTGGTCATAGATGTCTGAGATTCGTTTATCGTCCGTCCTTGGACCTGCATTCCACCTACTGGCTCGTGACGTATTCCAACACGGACACACACACTATGATTTGTCTGGTGGCCGAGGCTCGCTTAAATCTTCCTGCGTCTCCCTGCTGGTGCCGCTTATCTTGCTGACCAATTCAAACACCCACGCCTTGGTACTTCGCAAAGTGGCGAACACCATCCGGGACAGCGTGTATGCACAATATCTATGGGCAATCGGAGAATTGGGTATGGCGGCGTACTGGGACGCTAAGGTACAGCCCATGGAGCTGATTTACAAGCCGACTGGGCAGAAAATCATGTTCCGGGGCGCTGATGACCCCATGAAAATAAAGTCCATCAAGGTTCCGTTCGGATATATCGCTGTAACACACTTTGAAGAAAAAGATCAGTTTTCCGGTCGAGCGGAGATTCGAACCATTTTACAATCTACCATGCGCGGCGGGTCGAAGTTCTGGAACTTTGAGAGCTACAATCCACCCATCAGCCGGGACAACTGGGCCAACAAAGACAGCTTGGAAGAAAGAGCGGACAGGCTGTGCCATAAGAGCACATACTTGGAGGCCCCGCCGGAGTGGTTGGGGGCACAGTTCCTGGCAGAAGCTGAACACTTGAAGACCACGGACGAGAGGGCCTATCGCCATGAATACTTGGGCGAAGCTGTCGGCACTGGCGGGAATGTATTTGAAAATCTGGAGCTGCGGGAAATCACAGATGAAGAGACGTCTCGTTTTGACCGCATCTATCAGGGTGTGGATTGGGGCTGGTTCCCTGACCCATTTGCCTTTATCCGCCTCCACTATGATCGAGCCAGGGAGACAATATACCTAATGGACGAGATATACCAAAATAAGCTGACCAACGAGGCGAGCGCGAAGTTGATTCTTTCCAAGGGATACAAGGATGCTTACATTACCTGTGACAGCGCAGAGCCTAAATCATCAGCAGACTATCGGGCGATGGGCCTTCCGGCAAAAGAGGCAATTAAGGGGCCTGGAAGCGTGGAATATGGTATGAAGTGGCTCCAGAGGCGGAAGATTGTCATTGACCGCAGAAGGACTCCAAACGCTTATAACGAGTTTGTGAATTATGAGTATGAGCGAAATAAGGATGGGGAGATCATCAGCGGGTATCCTGACGAGAATAACCACCTTATTGACGCTACAAGGTATGCACTTGAGCGTGTATTCAGAAGAATGGGGGCAACTGCTTGAACATAAACGATAAGCTGAAAGAGCTGGGCTTTGCCACCATCAGCGAAGACTTTTATCGCAAAGTGCAGGAATGGAAAAGCTGGTATATTGGAGATGTGAAGGGCTTCCACCGGTACAAGGTTCGAAACGGAACGAGCATGGTTAAATGCAAGCGCTTCACGCTTAACATGGGCAAGAAGATCCCGGAAGATTGGGCAAACCTCCTGATGAACGAGAAGGTGGAGATCACCCTGGAGGGGCAACGGGAACAGGAATTTATTGACCGCGTGTTCGCAGAAAACAATTTTCTGGTCAAGTCAAACGAGATGCAGGAGAAGGCGTTTGCACTTGGGACGGTGGCGTTTATCCCCCGTGTAGTGGGAATGAAGGCCACGGAAGAAGGACCTGTACCTGGTAGTGCTGACGGCATTGTGATGGATTATGTGACCGTGGAGCATATCTGGCCGCTAGCATGGCAGAACGGAATCATTACGGAGTGCGCCTTTGACAGCATCGTGACCGTCAACGGTGAGGATTATTGTTACCTCCAAATTCACCACAAAGTAGATGGCTTATACGATATTGAGAATCGCATCTATCATTACTGCAATAACAATGTGGATGCAGAACTGGCCTTATCCGATGTCAAGGGATTTGAGTTAGTCCCTCCCGTGGTACATACCGGATCAGATCAGAGGCAGTTTGTTATTGACCGGCCTAATATAGCCAACAATTTTGACGATTCCCCGCTTGGAATTTCTGTCTATGCAAATGCCATCGATGTCCTTAAGGGCGTAGATGTGGCTTATGACAGCTATGTAAATGAGTTTGTCCTTGGGAAAAAGCGCATCATGGTCAAGCCGTCTGCAACCAAAGACCTCGACGGAGAGCCATTTTTTGACCCGGACGACTTGGCTTACTATGTACTCCCGGAGGATGTAAGCGACGGTGCGGTCATCACGCCCATCGACATGACACTCCGTACCCAGGAGCACAACACGGGCATCCAAGACCAACTGAATCTACTGTCCAGCAAGTGTGGCTTTGGAGAAAACCATTACCGCTTCGACCAGGGGAGCATTACCACAGCCACCCAGGTCATTAGTGAAAACAGCACCATGTTTCGTACCATCAAGAAGCATGAAATCATTTTGGAACAGGCCATTACAGAGCTGTGTCATATCATTCTTCGGCTCGGTAATGCAGCCATGAACGCCGGGTTGGACGAAGAAGCTAAAGTGACTATTGATTTTGATGATTCCATCATTGAGGACAAGACCACGGAACGAAATAATGACCGGCAGGACCTTGCGGCAGGCATTATGAACGACTGGGAGTACCGCATGAAGTGGTACAACGAGGACGAGGCCACGGCAAAGAAGATGCTGCCAAAGATGGAAGATTTGACGGACGAGGGAGAGGAGGAAATTGAGTAGTGGGCGGTAGAGGAAGTGCGGGCGGCGTTTTTTTGGGCGAGAAACAATATAGGCGCTTAGAAGATAGCGCCCAGCGAAATGACGCAATTCAAAACGGAATTCGTGCAAGAGCGAGGTACTATGAATATACGGACAGTACCGGGAAAGTTCATCGGGGAGAAACGGGAGCAAATACCCCCGGCGGCACATATCGTGCAGCTTATAATGAGCAAATTGCAGCATATTCTCGGCAAAGCACACAATCTCTTGAAAAAGAGCGCGAAACTCTGAAAAGAACATCGAACGACCAATACCAAAGATTTGCGAGGAGTGCCGCAAGTAAAAGCGCTTCTCAGGTTAGAGGATTTGCGGATGCGGACGCAAAAATCAGAATGATTGACCAAATTCTAAGCCGAAGGCGCAGGAATAGGAAATGACTAACTTTGAAAACCTTGATAAGTTTATGTTTCCCGGCGTTGGTCGCTATGACATCCCGCAAATAGAGCCGGTAACGGCATATCCGCAAGGCGATTTTATACCCATGAATTACGCCAACAGTGCAAAAGGACCAGCGAGCAAGATTGTCCATTGTTTCGTTGACGATTACCAGTTCACCCGCTATTGGAACCGTCCAGATGACTACATAAAGAAGTTATCTCAATTTGCGGCGGTGTGCTCCCCGGACTTCTCAACATACACGGATATGCCGCTTGCAATGCAGATATACAATCACTACCGCAAGCACTGGCTTGCGGCATATTGGCAGTTGCATGGTATCACAGTATATCCGACGATTAGTTGGAGTGATGAAGATAGCTACGAATGGTGCTTTGACGGTGAGCCGGTTGGCGGAGTTGTGTCTGTTTCAAGCGTAGGCACACAACGGAGCAAGGAAAGCAAGCGTCTTTTTCTCCGTGGGTATGAAGAGATGATGAAACGGTTGGAGCCGTCATGGGTCATTTTTTATGGACATGTCCCAGAAGAGTGCGACTGGAATGTAATTCGGGTTGCGCCGCATTATGACGAAATCGTGAAACGGAGGAAAGCGCATGAAATATCCGTTTCAACCGGAAGTTCTTGACGCCTTGCCCGAAGAGCTGGCGGAGCTGTACCGCTCTCTTGAACTGACACTCCTTGAGGAAATATGCTCCCGATTAAAGATGGCCGGGCAGCTGAACGAGGTCACGGTACAGGATATACGGGCACTCCGCTCCCATGGCATTGACCTAAAGGGCATAGAAAAGGCCATCCAGCGCACCGCAAACATCAGCCAGCGGGACTTGCAAAAGCTCTTAGACGACGTGGCGGAGCGGAACCAGCGGTACTACCAGGATGTTATGGACATTGCGGGTGTAACGGCACCGGAAACACTGGTTAGCATCGAGGACACATGGGCTATCTACGAGCAGACCAAACAGACATTCCATAACATGACCGGCTCTATGGGCTTTCTGGTGGACAACGGGCGGACGATGCTTCCCACGGCCAGGGCCTATCAATGGGCGCTGGATAACGCTGAAATGCAGATCACGAGCGGTGCCATCTCTTACAATCAGGCCATCAAAAGCGCCGTCAAACAGCTTGCGGACAGTGGTATCAAGATCGTGGATTATGAGAGCGGACACCGAGACCAAATCGACGTGGCAGCCCGCAGGGCGGTGATGACAGGCGTATCCCAGATCTGTGCCAAGTACACGGAGCAGAGCGCAGAGTATCTGGAAACACCTTATTTTGAAGTGTCCGCCCACATCGGGGCTCGGGACAAGGGTGTTGGCTGGCAAAACCACAAGGCATGGCAGGGCCGTGTGTACTCCGTAAGGACCGGAGACAAGTATCCGAGCATTTATGAGGTGTGCGGGCTTGGCTATGTGGACGGCTTGGAGGGTGCAAACTGCCGTCATATCAGGACTGCCTTTGTGGATTGTGTGATGGAGCGAACATATACCGACGAAGAACTTGCTCACATAGACGATGGGCACGACGTGGATTTTGAGGGAAAGCACTACACAGCTTATGAGGCCACACAGAAACAGCGGCAGGTCGAGCGAACTATCCGCAAGCTGAAGCGAGAACAGACCGCATACAAGGCCGCAGGACTGACGGAGAACTACCAGGCGGTGACTACCCGTATCTGGAGACTGAATCAGGAATACAAGGCGTTCAGCGAGGCGGCGGGGCTACCGTTACAAAGAGAAAGAATGCAGGTTCAATATCCGGAAGAGCTAACCAGCATAAAACAATTTTCCGGTCTGGAATCATATCAAGGGAACATAAAAATTGTCGGTAAATTCTCTTCCAGACAATATCAGGTGCAGCTTGACCCGCCGCAGATTAGCGGCGTGACAGACCACTTTGCAAATAACCTTACGATGAAACCGGATAGATCTGCATTGACGATTGAAGCGTCGCAGAGTATCATAAATAACAGCAGGTTAGTTTTGTATCAGACTGACCGGAATACATTGAAATTCTTGGCAGATAGCGGTTATGTAGTTTTAAGCGTTGACGGGAAGATTGTAACAGCGGTCCCGGAAAAGCTGAGAAAGAAGTATCGGGACTATTTGGAGGGGAAATGATATGGCGAAAAATCACAATGATAAATGCGTTTGCCCTCTTTTTGGGCGAGAAATCCTATATGGAGAGTGCTATGAGGTCCAAGAAGTTCGGGAGGACGAGATGGACATGGAGCTTGCAATAGAGCCGTTTGACGTAGATAAAGCAAATGAAGTCTGCGAGAAGTGCAAGTGGTATGTTATGGAGGACAGCGCGTGATAAAAGAAATTAACGGGAAAACATGGTATTGCTGCCCGTACTGCGGGAAAGCTCTTTTCCCGGTTCGACCGGATACCAAAGTAGAGCACATGCCGTTTCGATGCAAGGCATGTAAGCACGACATGGAAGTAAATATCGCATAGAGCCAAGAGCCTGTGAGCCAAGAGCCATTGAACCGGTTACGAACTGTAACGGTTTGATGGCTCTTTCTATTTTGCCGAGAGGCGTAAAACCGCAGGGCGACGGCCCTGACAATAAACGGAGGTATTTATGAGCGAACCTATCAATAACCCTACCCCGGCCCCTGCGCCGGAGCCCGCTCCTGAGAAAACCTTCACTCAGGCGGAAGTGGATTCCATGATTGGCAAGCGGCTTGCAAAAGCCATGAAGGGAATGCCCAGCGAAGAAGAGCTGACCGCCTACCGCACCTGGAAGGACGGGCAGGCCGGAGAGAAAGAACGCTGGGACAAGCTGACTGGCGAGAGGGATACTCTCTCCGGAAAGCTGACAACCGCAGAAGCGGAGAGAGACCAGTTGAAGCGTGAGTTGTATGTCCTGAAAAAGGGCTTGACCGGCGAGGAGGCGGAGTTCATCGCCTTCAAGGCAGGGAAGATGGTGGACGACAAGACCACCTTTGAGCAGGCCGTGGACGCGCTCACCGCCGACCGCAAGAAGACTTCCTTTGACTGGACTGCTCCAGTGGGCGGAGGGAAGCAAAAAACAGGAGAAAACGATGTAATGAACGCCCTGATCCGGGGCGCACTGAAATGAAAGGAGAACATAAATGGCTGTTGACATTATCGATAGAAGCAAACTTTCTGGGCTTATCCCTGAGCCCGTAACCCGTGAAATTATCCAGGGGGCCGTAACGGAGTCCGCTGTGCTGCGGATGGCCCGGCGGCTGCCCAACATGACCAGCAAGACCCAGACCCTTAATGTGCTGGACGCCCTGCCCACCGCCTACTTTGTGAACGGCGAGGCGACCACCGGCGCGTCCGACTCCAAGGCGTCTCTGAAAAAGACCACCAATATGGCGTGGGACAAGAAGAAAATCTACGCCGAGGAAATTGCGGTTATTGTCCCCATCCCCGAGGCCGTTCTGGACGACAGCGACTACGACATCTGGGGCGAGGTGCGGCCCCGTCTTCAAGAGGCATTCGGAAAGGTCATCGACGCCGCTATTCTGTACGGCACGGACAAGCCGACTTCTTGGCGTGATGGCCTTGTCCCTTCTGCCACTACCGCAAGCGCTGTTGTGACCGCTACCAGCGACATTTTCAAGGACATCATGGGCGAGGGCGGCGTGATTGCCAAAGTGGAGGAGAGCGGCTATATCCCCAACGGCGTAATGGCGGCTATCCAGATGCGCGCCAAGCTGCGCGGCATTGTGGATAAGAACGGTCAGCCCATTTTCAAGACCGATATGCAGGGGGATACCCGCTACGCGCTGGACGGCATGAGCATGTACTTCCCCGTGAACGGTGCTTACGACCCGGAGGAATCCCTAGCTATCGTGGGCGACTGGAGCCAACTGGTCTACGCCATTCGGCAGGATATGACCTTCAAGATTTTCGACAGCGGCGTGGTACAAGATCCCACCACTGGAAATATCCTTTATAACCTGATGCAGAACGACATGGTGGCCCTCCGCGCCGTCATGCGGCTGGGCTGGGAGATTCCCAATCCCATCAACGCCTTCAACGTCGGCAATGAGAACGCCTTCCCTTTTGCTGTTTACGCACCGGCGGGGGGTTAATAGGGTCTGACACTTTAACGCTATTCCCCAGCGGTCAGACCCTATTGGGGAAACAGGTTTCCGAGCTTGTGGGTGATGACCTGAAGGTCTATGCGAACGGCGCTGTAACGGGCACATTTCATTATGTGACCAACTACACCGAGTTCAGCAGCGCCCCGGACGAGCAGAGCGGGTATTATTTCCCATTTCACCTGACAAAGACCGGGACAAAGATGACCTTCAAGAAAAATGGCTCTCCCACAAAGGAAAACATCCTGTTTGACGCGGACATTGTCTTCCAGGTGACCAAGGATGACACCTTCGAGGTGCTTGTTGATGATTCCAGCGTAGCGAAATTTAGTTTCACTGGGGCGACGTTTGAGCCGCAGGCTAAGACGAAAGCCCGTGCGAAGAAGTAAGGAGGCGGCCTGATGGCTTACGCAGATTATGAGTATTACACTGCTGCGTATCTAGGCAAGACTATCCAAAAGGCTGACTTCCCTCGTCTGTCCCTGCGTGCAAGTTATTTCTTGGATTACTACACGCAGGGGCGGGCGGCCTCAAACAGCGAGTTGGATGCACTGAAAATGGCCTGTTGCGCCGTGGCAGAACAGTACCAGAGCATCGACCTTGCCCAGCAAGCGGCCCTGAATGCTCTTAAAAACTCCGCAAATGCTGGAGAGGCCGGAGAGTTGCAAAGCCAGAGTGTGGGTAGCTGGTCCAAAGCTTACCGAAGCGGCGGTGAAAGTGCCCAGCAGGCCACGGCAGTGGCTCAGTCGGCACAAACACATCTTGCATCTGTTGCAGCGCAGTATTTAGCCGGTACGGGCCTTCTATACCGTGGAAGGGGGTGCGGCTATGGACATGTTCCCCCATGTTGTGACGGTCTATAACACCTACGTTGAGACGGACCATTCCACCTTTGAGGAGACCACAGTGAACCACATCACTGTCCTACGGGGAGTCCTCCTGGATGCCTCTAAGGGTTCCAATGTAACCAAGAGCGGGCTGGAAAGCGCGGATGCAGTCAACCTGTACATTCCATTTTCGGTTGAGGCGTTGGACGGTGTGACAGGCATCCAAAGAAGGTATGTCGGGCCAGTCGAGTTCTGGAAAGCAGATGATAAAAGCGACCTATGGACGCTCTCTGTGGCCCGTGATAGTTTTTTCATCAAGGGTGAGGCTATACACCCGGAATGGACGGTAGAGACCATAGAGGCCGACTACGACGGTGTGTACGATATTACTAAAGTCGATGAAAAGGACTTCGGCGGTGAAATGGCTCACTGGGAAGTTGGTGGGGTTTAATGCTGAAATTCAGTTTCCGCGCCGAAGGGCTGGAAGCAATCAGGGACAAGTTGGATGAGGAGTGCACCAAAGCGGAGCATACTGTGGCACTCCAGGTGCGGAAGGACACATCACCATATGTTCCGATGCTTACCGGATCATTGGACAAACGGACGCGGGTAGATGGTTCAGAAGTGATTTACCCAGGCCCATATGCACGCTACTTATATTTTGGAAAACTAATGGTAGACCCGGCTACAGGTAGCAGTTATGCATCAAAGGGCACAACAAAGGTCTTGACTGACAAAAACCTTGTATTTAATACAGCATCACATGCGCAGGCACAATCCCATTGGTTCGAAGCCAGCAAGGCCGAGAATTTGGATAACTGGATTCGGACGGCGGATAAGGCGGTGAAACGTGAACTCTGAGAAAAAAGAGAAACCCCGCATGCTGGCGGCGACAGAAGAAGTGGATAAAATCTCCCGCTCCATGCTGGTGTGGGCCAATACCTTCCCGGAAAAGCCGGTGGACATCATTAAATATGAATTTCTGTCCGCTGACCAGGGAGACGAGACCGGTATGGCATTGTCTACCATCCAGGGGACCTATATCACAAAGCGGTTCATCCTGGGCGGCTATCAGGCGGAGTACCAATTCAAACTAATTTATCGTATTAAGCCTGGGCGCAGCAACGACAAGCGCCTGGAGGCTGACGAGCTACTGGACCACTTCGGTGACTGGGCAAGAAAAAATCTTCCTGATTTGGGAGACGAGATTCGGGCGCTCCGAGTTGAGCCCACCACACAATCCTCTAAATTTGCCGCTTATGAGGACGGTTATGAAGACTACCAGATTTTGATGAAACTGACATATGAAGTTGGCGTTTGAAAGGAGAAAAACAATGCCTGAGTCTGATTTGACTTTTAATACTACGCCGGGCCAGACCGTAGGCCGTGAAATGTTAATTGCTTACCTAAACACTGGAGAGAGCTCTACGCCTACTTGGTCTCCAATCGGTAAGCGTGTAGAGGACAGTTCAGCCGAATACGACTGGCAAACAGAAACCAAAGTTGATATTTTTGGAAATACCTATACCAACGGGAAGAAACCAACCATTACACAAACCTTTGACCCATGTGAGTTGGATGCAGATGACGCAGCACAGGAAAAAATCTGGAACCTTGCTATCAAAGATCAGAACGTGAACGCTTTGATGAATCAAGATATGCTTATTGTCCATCTGTATGCGGGGACGGCCGGAACAGCGGTATTTGCTGAAAGATACTCCTCATGCTCTATTTTGCCGTCCGGGCTCGGTGGTGAAGGCGGTGGCACAATTGGGATGCCAATTGATGTTACATATGGCGGCACCAGAACTGTTGGTACAGCATCGATTAGTTCTGGAACTGTGAAATTCACACCGGGAACCGTGGAGGTTTAACTTATGAAGGAACTGAATTTTGACTCCGGCCTTGTTACATATTCTTTGAATGGCAAGTGCGAGGTGTCGTTCAACCCCACTGACAGCAACTTCGTTGAGCGGCTGTACTCCGCTTTTGAGGATCTGGACAAGAAGCAGGAGAGCTACAAAGCACAGATCGAGAAGATGGTGGACAAGAAGGAAATCTTCGAGTTTGCCAAAGAGCGGGACGCTGAAATGCGCGGCATTATTGACGGCGTGTTCGAGGCCCCTGTGAGCGAGTCTGTCTTCGGCGGCATGAATGTCTATGCCATTGCCAACGGCCTCCCTGTCTGGTGCAACTTGATGATGGCGGTCATGGATGAGATTGATACCACTTTCACCAGAGAGCAGAAGCTTACTAACCCGCGCATCAGCAAGTACACAGCGAAATACCAGAAGTATCAGAAGAAGTAACCAAAGGAGCACGCCATGAGCTATGGACTTCCAAAAAGCGTGGATATAGACGGGCAGGAGTTTGATATCCGCTATGATTATCGGGTTATCCTCGACATTTTCGAGGCCATGAACGACCCCGATTCCAGCGAGGAAGACCGGGCCCTTGACGTGCTCCAAATCTTCTATGTGGATTTTGACGAGCTGACCGACTATGACGCGGCCATGAAAGAGGTTTTTCGATTCATCAACGGCGGCGAGGAGCCACGGAAGCAGAAAGGCCCCCACCTTGTGGACTGGCCTATGGACTTTCCCCGCATCATTGGCCCTATCAACCGTGTGCTGGGCTATGAAGCCCGCGCTGTGGACTACGACATCGAAACCAACACGGGCGGCATCCACTGGTGGACTATCCTCGCGGCCTATGCGGAAATAGGGGACTGCCTCTTTGCCCAGGTCGTCCGCATCCGCGACAAGAAGGCAAAGGGCAAGCCGCTGGACAAGTCTGACAGGGAGTTCTACCGAAAGAACCGTGACATCATCGACATCAAGCAGACTTACAGCGAGGCGGAGAATGACCTCGTCAACCTCTGGACAGGCGCAAAATAAAACCGCCCCAGGAGGGGCGGCTATGATTATCGTATCGTGCATTTTGTCAACTGAACTTGAGCAAGAGGGATTCCATCGCACTCACCAGCGATAGTGATGTAGTCTCCATCCTTTAGCTGTGCAATCAAATCCGTTTGGTCTCCATCCTTCGGGAAGAAGCACTGTATAGGATAAAGGCCATAACCGTCATTTGTTTCGAGCGAAATGCAAGGTGCTTTTGTTAAAACATCCTGCCCGATGTTTTGAATTGTGCCAGTCACAACCAAGATTTTATCCTTATACAGCGCATCGGCATTCACTGCATTCTCCTTATATGCCGCCCACAAGCTGTTGGCTGAGATGGTAATTTCCTCCGGATGGATGTTCTGCGCTAAATTATCGGATGGCTGCGTGGGTGTAGTAGTTGATTGGCTTGGACTATAGCCATCGTTTGACTGACTATCAGAGCGGCCCCCAAAAGTAAGAGATACAGCGGCAATAATAGCAACGACAATCACAGCTGCAAAGGCAACATTTCCCTTAATTTTTCTGCTTCTTTTTTCTGGGGCGTTCTCACTATCGAAAACAGCGGTTTCTGGTGTATTTGTTGCGTATTCACTCTCAACTACGAGGTGTGATCCAGATATTGCTGTGTTTACAACTTTTGCAGTGTCATCCGGCGATACGAGGATTGAAATTGAGCAGTCGATTTTACGCCCCTTTTGGAACGAAAGCGTATGGGGTCCATCTTGAGCGTATGCAGAAACGGTTGTGCCGTTTCTTAAAATCCCAACCACTTTGTCATCCAAAAGTACCGTGAAGTCGACAGCACATCCCCACGGCGATTTTTCTCTTGTAATAATGATTTCTTTGTACCCTTCCAATGTAAATCTCTCCCCTCAAGGTGGTGTTTAATGTGGCCGCTGACGGCTCCATCGTCATTGAAACCAATATTGACAATAAGAAAGCACAAAAAGAGCTGAATCAGCTTGCTAAGAAAATCCAATCGCTTGAAGATCAACTTACGTCCAAAAAGCAGGGGAGGTTTCCTTTAGTAGAAAACCTCAACGTTGTAAATGCGGAGTTGGAGGAGGCCAGGAAGCAGTTATCCATGCTCCAGGACGAACAGAATGCTATCAATGCCGCCATGAAAGCTGGTTCGTCCGCTGATGACTATATGCGTGCCTATTCTGATAGGCCTATGGTCGATTCCCAATTGAAAAAGCAACAAGAAAAGGTTGACGCAATTGAGAAAGAGTGGAGGCAGGCTGAAAAAGCGCTTTCAGATTATGATTCCAAAATTTCTGGCTTAGAAGGAAAGTTGAACCTGGCAAAAGAGGAAGCCGGAGGGCTCCAGCAGAACATGGCAAAGTCCGGCCCTGCCGCCGCCAAAATGGCAAAATCAGTAGATAGAGCGCAAAAGAGCGCAAGCAAGTTTTCTTCTCGTATGCGTGAAGTTATCAGAAGCGCGCTTGTATTCACGGTCATTACACAAGCTCTTGCGAAGTTCCGTGAATGGATGGGGAAAGTCATTAAAACAAATGACGAGGCTAGAGCGTCTATTGCACGCCTAAAAGGGGCTCTCCTGACGCTCGCTCAACCGATGATTGAGGTCATTATACCAGCATTTACAAATTTTGTCGATATGTTGGCCCGTATAATTTCAATGGCCGCCCGGATTACTGCTGCGCTGTTTGGTACAACAGCAGAGAAAGCTGCGGACTCCGCTGAAAATCTGTATGAGGAAACAGAAGCACTTGAAAAAACGGGTGAGGCGGCTGAGGAGGCCGGGAAATCGCTCGCTTCTTTTGATGAAATCAACCAGCTTTCGGGGAGCAGAAATAAAAGTGAATCTTCTAATCAAGATATTGGGCCAGACTTTTCTGCCTTTCAAGAAGGTATGAATAGCGGATGGCTCCAAGAAATGATGGCGAGTGTATCTGCTTGGGTTCCAATTGCATTAATGCTAGGTGGTATTGCACTTGTAGCTATAGGAGCATCTATAGGGAGTTTAGTGCTGGTTCTTTCTGGTTTACTTTTACTTGGAGCTGGCATTGATTTCTCCGGAGAAAATGAACAATTACAGTCTTGGGTTGATGCACTTGGTTTAAATAGTGTGCAAGAGTTTGTGTTATTGGCAATTATACTCGGCGGCATCGCCATGGTTGCTATTGGAGCTTCAACTGTAAATATTTTACTTGTTGTGGCTGGACTAGCTTTGATCGGAGTTGCTGTGGCTTATGCATATCAAAGCGGAATGATGCAAGATTGGGCGGAAGCGCTTGGACTTTCTAGAGCAGCCCAGTTTATAACTGCCGCTCTATTGATAGCTGGATTTGCCCTTATTTGTATTGGCGCAGGACTAGGGAATATTCTTATGGTTATATCTGGTATTGCTTTGATTGCAACTGGCGTCTTTGTAGGGAGTGAGAGTGGAGTTTTTGAATCTTGGGCAAAGACGCTGGGACTTGATTCCGCGTTTGACTATGTAACAGCTGCAATGCAAATAGCTGGATTTGCCCTCATCTGTATTGGAGCGGCAATGGGGAATATCTTTATGGTTATCGCTGGAGCAGTTCTTCTAGGAGCAGGGGTGACAGCAGAAGTAATTGGAGAACAGACACTGATGGCATGGTGGGAAAAACTGAAACTTACAACCGTTGTTCAATGGGTATCTGTCGCCATCCTTTTGGTAGGCATCGTAATGGTAGCTATTGCGGCTGCTACTGGAAATCTTATTTTGCTAATTGCTGGTGCAGTGGTGCTCGGCCTTGGAATTGTTGCCGCAATAAATGATGATCATTTGCAGGATTGGGTTGAAACATTAGGCCTTGAAAAAGTAATGGAGTATGTAACGATTGCAATTTTGCTTGTAGGAATCGGGCTTGTTGCAATCGGGCTAATGACTATGAACGTTCTTATGTTTTTAGGTGGATGTGCACTCCTTATTGCTGGATTTGTCGTTGGGAATGAAAGTGGGACGTTTCGTAGTTGGGTAGAAACATTACATCTTGAAGAGGTGGCTGGATGGGTATCTACAGCAATGCTGCTTGCTGGGATTGCATTAGTCGCTATTGGTGCAATGACATTAAACCCTCTATTCATACTGGCCGGGATTGCACTTTTAGGTGGGGGGACAGCGCTTAAGCTTGGAAGTGGCAGTACGAAGGGGAGTTCTTATTCAGCCAGATCAGGCTTAGGCCGAATGTCAGTACCAAGGCTTTCAATTGATGACGTTCCTGCCCTTGCAAAAGGCGCGGTCATACCGCCTAATAAAGAGTTCCTCGCCGTACTGGGAGATCAAAAGAGCGGGACAAATATAGAGGCTCCAACATCTGAGATTGAAGCCGCTGTTGCCCGTGGGATGCAGCGATATGGTGGCGGCGGCTCCAATACAGTTATCTTGGAAATCGACAAGCAGGTGCTTGGTCGCGTATCTTATCAAGCAACTCAGAGCGAAGTTCAGCGTATCGGCGTAAATTTGGTGGAGGGTTAAATGAGCTATATCAAATTGAACGGCATTGAGTTTGACGCAGATGTTGCAATTTCGACTTATAATCGAAGTTTCAATGTACTAGATGGAGATAATGCTGGCCGAGTGCTTTCCGGTCGAATGATACGTGATGTTATTGGAACCTATCTTGGACATAAGATTACAGTGTTTCGCAGAGGAGACAATTACGAAGGGCTGGATACCTTTTGGGACTATCTGTACCAACACTCAGTCGATGATAGCGTTATGTTGGAGGCTGCGGACGGACAGACAACCATCTCCTACGAGGCGTATTATACTAGCGCATCTCAAGACATGGAGAAGGTAGAAGGTAGCGTAAATTATTGGGGAGAAATAGAGGTAAGCTTTGTCCCGATAGACGCACAGGTCAAGCCGTAAAAAGTGAGGATAGGAGATGGCAAACAAAAACAAAATTGTGTATGGCGACAGAGTGTTTGAGGGCAACAAAATTAAAAGCGGAAATCTTCATATTGCAACATCTCTTCTATCTTCCTCTCTGGAAGCCAATACCTTATCAGTCGTAATTGAGACTGAGGACAGAACAATTACAGAGTTTGAAAGAAACGCTCCAATTGTTTATTTTTATGATGACGTTCAGACCGGTGTGTTTTATGTGAAATCCATTGACCGGAATGGACCCAATACATATAAGATATCTGCAACAAGCGCAATTGGGCTTTTATCTGAAAATCAGCATTATGGAGGAATCTACTCTGGAGAGACTGCATCCGAACTTCTTGCTTCCATATGCGGCACAATACCATACGAGATAAAAACAAATTTAGCAGACATAAAATTGTATGGTTGGTTGCCTATCGCTACAGCAAGGGATAACTTGTCACAGGTTCTATTTGCAATTGGCGCAACTATTCGAACTGATCTAAATGGAGTTCTTCGGATTGCGGCCCTTTGGGATGGAATTAGCGGGAACCTTGGTTTAGACCGAATGTATCAGGGCCCGAGCGTCACTAACGCGGCCAAAGTAACCCAAGTAATTGTTACAGAACACCAATATATAAAATCTGGTGAGTCATCTACACTTTTTGAAGGGGCCACAGAAGCAGGCAGTATTATCACATTTGAAGAGCCTGTTTTTAATCTATCCGCATCTGGCTTTACTATTTTAGAGAGTGGAGCCAACTACGCAAAACTATCTTCAGGTTCCGGAAGGCTTACTGGAACAAAGTATACACACAACAAAAGCCAAATCATACGTGATATTGTTTCAGCCAAAGAGCCGAATGTAAAGAAGGTTGAAAATGCTACGTTGGTATCGCTCATAAACTCTGCGGCTGTCGCAGACCGAATGAAAAATTACTATAAGCATGCTCAATCTATCCAAGCACCAGTTGTCTATAAAGGGGAATCAACAGGAAACCGTGTGTTGACGTGGGACCCATATAACAAAGAACCAGTTACGGCCTGCATTGAAATAGAAGATATTAACATTTCAAATACATTAAAGTCAACTTCAAAAATGCTTGTTGGATATAAGCCACCGCAGACGGAGGACGTTGAGATATTAGAAAATCGAATTGTTTTGTCCGGTAGCGGTACATGGCAAATACCTGATCAGGCAGTAAATGTGCGTGTTGTCGTAATCGGAGCTGGTAACGGAGGTCAAGCCGGAATGGACGGAGAACCTGGTGATGATGGTGCATCTGCTAGTGCTTCGAATGGCGGAACTGGCATTGGAGTTTTTGGGAAAGGTGGATCTGGTGGAAATGGGGGGCACGGAGGAGGAGGGGGCAAATTTCTTACAGTAGATCTTGAAATCGGAGATGATAGGACCCTTCAATTCCAGTGTGGGGCTGGAGGAACTGGAGGGATAGCTAATGGGGCAGAAGGATCTATCGGGACAGAAACAACTATTTCGATAGGTGGGATGGTTTATTCAAGTGGTGATGGAGATTCGACAGGTGCCGGATACACAGACATCATAACAAAAGAAACTTATGCAAAAACAGGAGACATCGGAGCCGATGGAGCCAATGGAGGAAACGGAGGGGAATCAACTGCCTATGAACTATTGAAAGGTGACAGTGGAGAAAATTCAGGAGATATACCTGGTGGCGCTGGGGGCAAAGCCGGAAGTTATAGTGGAGGCTCTACACCGCACAGTTGGCGTGAAGTTGATGGGGGATCTTCATCCGCAAGCTTTACAATCGGAGAAACAATTTCTGGATATACAAAGTCGTCTTTTGACACAAAAACTGGAGAGTGGAGGCTAAGCGACTTTAAATCTGCTACCATAAAGGCAACAGGTACAAGCCCTAATTATTTTTGTACACTTGTTGGGTCTGGAAGTTCACAGTATCGTATAGAAGAACTTGTTGGGAATAATTACACAGAAAACCCTAAAAACGTTCCTGGATATCGTTATAAGACAAACAAAAGTCCAAACTATGGAATTGCATGGCAAAAAGGATACGGCGGCGGTGGTGGCGGTGGCTCTTCTTATAATTCTCCTGGAGGGCAAGGAGGGATAAACGACCAAAATCCATCTTCTTACGGATCTGGAGGAAACGGAGCATCAGGCGATTCAAAGTCTATAGCTACGCTATACGGATGCGGAGGAGACGGAGGAAATGGCGGCGGCGGTGGCGGCGGCGGCGGTGGGTCTCGTATTCAGCTTTGGGAAACATACACCAAATACACAACCGCGGATGGTTCTTCTGGTGGACATGGTGGTAAAGGAGGAGCTGGCGGAGACGGAGCGGATGGATGTGTAATTGTTTACTATGGCGCACCTAAAAAAAAGGTATCTGGCCCCGTGAAAGACAGAAATGGCCTCGTTGTTCTGGACAAGCTTGGCCGTCGGCTAATTGTGTGAGGTGAGAAAATGGAACTGACTCTGGAGGAGCGTGTAGCGGCACTTGAGCGGAAATTATTAGCCAGAGAAGCGGCAGAAGAACCAACCGAATACTACACCAGCAAATACAGCGGTGAGGAGATCGATGCCCTCCTGGACAAGGTGGCCGCTATGGATGGGGGCGGGGCATAATGCTCATCATGACGGATTGGTACATCTGCACCCCGCCTAAATTTTGCCTCGGGTTTGAGGGCGACAATGAGGCTGTAGTCCTCGAAATCTCCACAGACCTCACAGACGAGTGGGACTTAAAGGTGGATGTAGAGAAAGACGGTCAAAAGAATATTATCCAGCTCCAGCGCGTCGGGCAAGTATACTCCGCCTTGCTGACGGCCTCCATGCTGGCTGATGACGGCCAGTATTTAATGCAGGTCAGGGGCACCCTCGGGGAACAGGTGCGGCACAGTAATATATTCTATGCAACTGTCCATGACTCTATCAACGCCGTAGACGCTTTCCCGCCTCCTCTACCATCCGAGTTTGAGCAGATGGAGGAGCGTATCACAGAGCTGACCAAGCATCCCCCGAGGCCCGGACAAGACGGGTTTTGGGAGATTTGGAACCCGGACAGTGGACAGTATGAGGCGTCGGATATCCCTTTACCGGAGAGTGGAGGAGGTACATCCTACAACATCGGGCACGGGCTAAAGCTGGACAGAGACACAAGGACGTTATCTGTTGACACAGTAAACGGCTTTGACGAGGGTGATAATACGCTCCCAATTACCGCAGCCGCGGTGCAGGAGACGGTAGGCAACATCGAAATCCTGTTAGGGACAATTTGAAAGGTGGGAAAGCATGAGTGTAGCAACTGAAATCAGCAGAATCCAAACAGCGCGAAACGCTATCAGGTCAAAGGCCGTTGAACTGGGCATTGGCACAGGCACGGACGATCTGACCAAGCTGGCCGCAGAAATTGAGGCAATCGAGAACAGAGGCGCGGTATCTGCCACCGTCCAAGAGGGCGATACATATACCATCCCCAAAGGCTACCACAACGGCAGCGGCACGGTGTCCGGGGTGTCCGGCGGCGGAAACTATAACCTCCAGAGCAAGACCGTCACGCCTACCAAAGCCCAACAGAACGTGACACCCGACCCCGGCTATTATGGCCTGTCTGATGTGACAGTCAGTCCCATCCCCGAAAACTATCAGGATGTATCCGCCGTTACGGCTAAAACCCCCGGCGCAATTAATTGCGAGGGGGGTGCATAAGCCTCCGCCGCTGACGTATTGACTGGCAAGGTGTTTGTAGACAAGGCAGGCAAGACCACCACAGGTACTATGCCAAACAACGGGGCGGCAACTGAAACACTGACCCCGGAAAAACTGTCTTACACCATTCCGAAGGGCTATCACAGCGGAACAGGAAAGGTGCAGATCACCCCGGAGACGAAGAGTGTTACGCCCAACAAGTCTGTCCAAACGGTAGAGCCTACAGACGGCAAGGTACTCACGTCCGTTGAAGTGGCGGCCATCCCGGAGGCTTATGTGGACACCTCTGACGGCACAGCGGTTGCCGGGGATATCCTTAATGGCAAGACAGCTTACGCAAAAGGCGCGAAGGTCACTGGCTCAATGGCAAACAATGGGGCGGTCTCCGGCGAGATTGATGGCTTGACCACAACCTCCTTTGCCGTTCCTGCTGGTTACACCACCGGGGGCTCGGTGAGCCTGACGGGCGACATTGAGGAGGCCCTGGCGGCCATTTGACGGGAGGCGTGGTATGAGTATTCAGGGCGAAATCGACCGGTTGTCCGCCGCTAAGGCAAGTATCGCAGCGTCACTACAGGCTATGGGCATAGAACCACCGGAGGGCACCACACTGGAGCAGTACGCCGCCCAGTTAGCCGCTATCGCCACGGCTGCGCCCTGGCTCTCAATCCCCGGCGGCGGCACGATGCAGATGGGGGAGAGCCTTGGCGAAGGGCCGTACACCATCGAAGTAACCGAAGACGGAGAGGGCGGCGACCTCTCCGCCGAACAGGTGGGCTACAGCAACATGGGTAGCGGCCTGGAGGCTACCCACACGGGTTAGTGACGCTGCTGGCGGGGAAGGGCGGAGGCGAGTATCTGCCTTTGACTGGCGGGACAATGACGGGTCCGCTCACTTTAAGCGGGCTGCCGACCAGCGAAAACCACGCCGCCAACAAGCAGTATGTGGACGAGCACGCGGGGGCAAGGGTTGCCACGGGGAGCTATGTGGGGACGGGGGATTATAACAGTGGAACCGGATGGGGGAGCAGTAACCCGACATCACTGACGTTTGACTTTGCCCCCAAGTTGCTTATTATTGGTTGGCAAGAAACGCTCGATAATGGTTTTTTCTCCAGTAATTTAGGGCAGCGGGTCACCTCTGATAATTACTATTCTATATACACAGGAGCTTTAACGACACAGTTTAAGCAGTATAGAGGCTTTGGTGACCCTTCCGGCAGTTATGCAAAGAAGTCATCAGATGGTAAGACTATAACGTGGTATGCTACTGGTCATGCAAACGCTCAGAGAAACGACAGAAGATGCAAATATTATTACCTTGCCATCGGCTGAAAGGGGGGGCCACCTATGACCATTATCCAAATTGACCCGCGGGAACCCTGCCAGCATCCGATCCAGAGCCAGAGCGGGCGGCGCGCCTGCTGGCTCCCCGGCTACATAGAGGTGCCCGTCCACCTGGAGGCCGCTGTTTGGGCGACCTATGGCTGGTGTGACCTCCAGATTGAGGGGGACAAGCTGGTGGGCATCACCCCCACCGAGCGGCCCCCGGAGCCGGAGCCGGAGCCCCAGCCGCCCGACCTCACGCCGCAGTACGCCGCCGCTATGCGGGCCTATGCGGCCACCAGCGCGGCCATCCCGGACACCTACGCCCTGGACATGCCCGACCTGTTTCCCACGTGGGAAGCGGCGCTGGAGGCCGGAGAGGAATTACCTGCGGGCCGCATCCTCAACGACGGCGGCCCGCCCTACCCGGGGGATAGCCATGTACCGGGTGGTACAGGCGGTAACGCCACAGGCGGAGATGCCACCGCACGACGACGGTATGCTCGCCATCTACCGGCCCATTGACCGTGAGCACGCGGGCACAGAGGACGATCCCATCCCGTGGGTGTACGGCATGGACTGTCATGCGGGCAAGCACTACAGCTACAACGGCAAGGTCTACAAGGTGACGGAGGGCGGGGACATGATTCCCTGCACGTGGGCCCCGGATACCCCGGATATGTGGCAATGGGTGGAGGTGTAGCACATGGCTATCGTTGTAAACGGCAAAAAAGTTGCCGGTGTTGGAATGCCGGGCAAGGACGGCGCACCGGGCAAGGATGGATTGCCCGGCAAGAGCGCCTATCAGGCGGCGGTTGACGGGGGCTACATCGGCAGCGAACAGGAGTTTAACGCGGCGCTGGCCTCCATTGGAGACATCAACGCCGCGCTGGATGCAATCAACGGGGAGGTGGTTTGATGAGTACGACCGCGGACAAGCTGGCCTATCTCAGCGCTACAAAGGACACCCTAAAGGCCAACCTCACGGCCAAGGGCGTGGAGGTACCAGAAGGCACCACATTTCGCAGAATGGCGGAGATGGTGGGGGAGATTCCGGTTGCATCCACACACACAGTAGGTGTGACTGTAACCGATGGGGTCTATAGCATCACCATTGATGGACAAACGCTTTACGAAGGGGGAACCTATGACCTTGAAGCGCAACCGGGTGAATACATTTATTTCGGGATTTCCTCCGATGTCGGATGGGCCGTTTATGGAGCTGAAACCGGGATTGGAATACCGACTGCGAACGGAAGGTCTCCGGCAGCACTGACCAGAGTTCCACCGACAGTGACAGACCTCTATTTTATAATGCCAGACGAAGATGTTTTACTAGAGGGGGGGTGTAGGCGACCATGAGTAAGCTCATTACATACATCCCGCTCTCGTCCGTGGAGCGGATTGAGCTGAGAGTCACCAACTGCCGCAAGACGCTCTCTCAGGTCAAGGCTGAAACAAAGGCCCATTACGTGCTCAATGGCGGCATGTGGAACCCAGACGGCTCGGCCTGCCCGCTGCTCAAGGTGGGCGGGGTAATGCGCTCCGGCACGCCCTGGAGAGCGATGGGCTACGCCAGGCCCAGCC
>OBXA01000708.1_pt1 | contig 23806 bp, 18 predicted proteins | sample 1538121 | NCBI WGS metagenome assembly OBXA01 (sample SAMEA2580133, study PRJEB22360) | human gut metagenome | biome: human gut; feature: human-associated habitat; material: faeces | place: Denmark | collected 2008/2010 | reverse complement strand
CAGATTTTTAAAAACGCGTGCTGGCGGCCTGCCCCCCCAGCCGATGAGTACCGCATCGGCGACGTGGTGAGAACGCTTGAGGGAAACGAGCCCCTGATCAACTGCGCGGAACCTCCATGCCCCTTCTGCCGTCAGTGCGCGCTCGCCGGCCTTCTCGATGAGGCGCGGGAAGCCTTCTACCAGACGCTCAACCGGGAGACGCTGGCATCGATAGCGAATCCCGCTCGAACCGTTTCGATGCTCGCAGCCATCCTTCCTTCGAAAGCGAAGGCAGGAAAAAGAGAAGAAGCAACAGCCTGAAAGCCGACCTCCCAGAGCTCTCAAAATAGGCAGCAGATAAGGAGTCAGAAGCCCGGGAGCCTCTCTCAGTCGCAGTGGAGCACGCGTATCGCAAGTCCGCCCTGACTCGTTTCGCGATACTTGGCGTTCATGTCCTTGCCGGTTTCGTACATGGTGACGATCACCTTGTCGAGACTCACGGTAGGCGCAGAAGTTCGCCTCAGCGCCATGCGGGCCGCATTGACGGCCTTCACCGCAAAGATGGCATTCCGCTCAATGCAAGGCACCTGAACCTGACCGTTCACCGGGTCGCATGTGAGCCCCAGCGAATGCTCCATGCCGATCTCAGCAGCCGTACAGACCTGCTCGGGGCTTCCGCCCATGACTTCGGCGAGTCCCGCGGCCGCCATGGAGCAGGCAACGCCCACTTCTCCCTGGCAGCCGACTTCCGCGCCGGAAATCGAGGCATTCATCTTGAAGAGCTCGCCCACCACGGAGGCGGCGAGGAAAAAGCGCAGGCGATCGTCGGGAGACGGATCTCCGATGAATTTTTCCCAGTAGGCAAGCACAGCCGGAATAACGCCGCATGCGCCGTTTGTCGGCGCCGTGACGACGCGTCCTCCGGCAGCATTCTCTTCAGAAACCGCCAGGGCAAACATGTTGATCCAGTCGATGACGGCAAGCGGATCAACGCTTGTGCGGCCCATGGAAAGAAGCTGCCTGCGAAGCGCAGGCGCGCGGCGCGGCACGCGCAGGGGCCCGGGAAGAACGCCTTCCGTACGGGTTCCGCGTTCAATGCCTTCCTGCATCACATCATGCACATGCGCAAAATGCGCAAGGATCTCCTTCATCGGGCGTCGTGCTTTTTCGTTTTCGAGCGCGAGACCTGAAATCGAAAGTCCGGACTCCCGGCAGTGGGCAATGAGTTCTGCCGCCGTCTTATAGGGGTAAGGAACGCGAACCTCTTCCTTCGGCTGATCGTGAAAGTGCTCTTCATCCACGATGAATCCGCCCCCGATCGAATAGTAGGTGCGCTCAAAAAGGAGTTCCTCTCCGGCCCAGGCGCGCAGCCTCATTCCGTTTTCATGGAGCGCAAGGAACTCCGAATGAAAGACCATGCCGGAATCCTTCGGAAACTCCACCTCTCTTTCGCCATTGAGAAGAAGCCTGCCGGTTTTTCCGATGCCTTCGATGATGGCGGGAATTCTTTCAAGGGGCACCGTATCGGGGAGAAAGCCCTCGAGCCCGAGAAGAATGGCCTGATCGGTATGGTGGCCGTGCCCTGTCAGAGAAAGCGAGCCGTAGACATCCGCCCCTACGCGGGTTGTGCGCTCGAGAAGACCCTTTTGAGCAAGGTCTTCGCAGAAAGTTTTACCCGCTCTCATCGGACCGACGGTATGAGAGCTCGACGGACCGATGCCGATTTTGAAGATGTCGAAGGCACTGATCATGAAAATTGCCTGGGTTGATTTCTCAGAGAAGGAATCATGCCTCAAAAAAGAGGCCTGCGGGAGAAAGGACTTTCCTTGATTCCCCTGTCGGCTTAAGCAGTCCAAAAAAGAAAAGCCCCCGCGGACAGCTTCCGTGAGGGCTTGAAATTTTATCCCGGCATATGCTCCCTGAATTCAGAAAAGCATATGACTCAGGCTATGTCGATCCTTAGACCATCACGAGCGCGCAGGTGATGACCGCAAGGAACATCGGCAGAGCCGTGCGCTTGATGACTTCAATCGGCGAGACCATCGCAATGCCGGAGACGAGAATCGTCACGCCGGCGAGCGGGGACATCGTACGGCCGGCAGCACCGGCGATGAAGGCGAGGCCGCCCAGACCTTCGATCGTCATGCCGAAATCCTTGGCATGCGGCGTAACGGTTTCATTAAAGGCCAGCGTAGCCGCGTCGCCCGAACCCGTGATCACGCCCATGAGGAAGGGGCCGATGGAGCCGCCCCAGCGGGCGATTTCATTGGATTCCTTGAGGGCGGCAACGAACGTGTCGATGAGGCCCGCGGACTTGAGGCCGGCAGCGAAGACGCCGGCAGCAATGATGATGCCCATCACGTCAGCGTAGCCCTTGCCGGTACCGTTGAAGAATTCCTTCGCGAAGGTCTGCGGGTTGCAGCGGGCAACGGCGAGCGCAACGACGGCGCCGAGCACCATGGCCTGGGCAACGCCCATCTTGATGAACGGGCACCAGAGGTTGCCGACAACGAGGATCGTGATCGGAACGAGCGGAACGAGCGCCTTCAGCGGGCTCGGCACGAAGCCGTCGTCGTTCTTCTGAAGCTTCGACTCGTCAACCTTGGCGTTCTTGTCGCCCTTGTGGTCGCCAAGGATCAGGCACATGATGAGCGTGCCGATCACGCCGAAGGCGCCGACCAGGATCGAGTAGGGAGCATGGAAGCCGATGAAGTCCATCACTTCCATGTGGGCCATATTGGCGACGTACGGATTGTGGGACGTGCCGGGCGAGAGGTAGGAGCCGATCGTGCCGGCGAGAACCGCAGCAGCGGCGCCGGCAGGACGAATGCCGGCGCGGAGCATGACGGGAATCAGGGTGGAGCCCACGGCGGCGGCGCAGCCCGCAGCCGACGGAATGGCGATGTTCACGAAGAACGTGATCACCGTGCAGACCGGGACGAGGAAGATGCCGAGACCGCGAATCGGGCTCGCGAGGTAGTGAACGAGCGAACGGTCAGCACCGGTGTACTTGGCAACGAACGCAAAGCCCATCGAGCCGCAGATTGCCATCACGAGGGAGGCGTTCGTCATCGACTTCGCAAATGCGTTGAGACCGCCCACCAGGTTCCAGGAAATAAGGCAGAGGAAAAGACCCGAAGCGATCAGCACGAGTCGCGTTTCGTATCGCTTGATGAGTCCGTATATCACGGCAAAGATTGTCAGTACGGCAACCCATTCAGTTATGCCCATGGAATTTCTCCTTCAGGATGATTTTCAGATTTTTATTGTTATGGTTTACATGTAGTCACATTATGCCTGTTCAATAAGACATAACGGGCTAGGGAATTGCGAGATACCTATTTGGATCTCATCATTTCCCGGTTTCGAATTGATTTTGAATATCAATATCAAAATCAGATTTTGAAGACTTCGCGCCGATACCAGCGAAGTTCATCAATGCTGTCGCGGATGTCCACGAGTGCCTGGTGCTTGCCGACCGAGGTGCCCACCCATACCTTTTCCGGAGCCCAGCGGCGGGCGAGCTCCTTGATGGTGGAAACGTCGATCGAGCGGTAGTGGAAGTAGCGCTCCATCCCGGGGAGCCAGCGCGCCATGAAGCGGCGGTCCTGTCCGATGGTGTTGCCGCACATCGGGCTTTTGCCTTCGGGGACGTACCGGCGGAAAACTTCCCGGAAAATGCGCGAGCACTCTTCTTCATCAACCGTACTCTCGAGCACGCGCTTTACGAGCCCCGACTTGGTGTGGGTTTCCGTATTCCAGGCGTCCATGCCGTCGAGAATTTCCGCCTTCTGGTGCACCGCAACGACGGGACCTTCGTGGAGGATATTGAGATTGCGGTCGGTAATGATTGCGGCGACCTCAATGACGCGGTTGACTTCGGGCTGCAGTCCCGTCATCTCCATGTCGATCCAGATGAGGTTGTCGTCGGCATAGGACGGATCCCGCGTCGAATTTGAGTCTGCTGGTGCTGTCATGAAATGTAAGCCCGATTGAAAAATGTGACCGAAGTCTACCGCGTCAGTCGTGATGTCGGGTTGCTTCAAAGTGTCTCTCCGTTTCTTTTGAACCGCATCCCCGGGTAAACGTGCGTTGTCGGGCCTGCGAGCGTTTTCCCGCATAGCGGGAAGCCGATCTGCACCGCCTCTTTTCAGGGAAGAAGAAGGTCTTCGGATCCAAGTACAATTTCCGGATTATCCGGAGGTCCGGCTCCATCAAGCCGCCTCTTACTCCTTCCTCACCGACACTTTTTCTCCGCCCATCCGATCACTGATGCATGCGTCCGCCGACCTCATAGAGCACGTCTTTCTCATTTCCGTCGTGCTCTTTCTGCTTTGCGAGTGCTTTCTCACGGCGCGCCAGATCATTGCTGCGGAACGTTCGGTAGGGAGCGTTCCCGCGGGGTTCGAGAATCGTCTCTCGCTCGCAGCCCACAAAAAGGCGGCGGCCTACACGACCGAATCGGCGCTGGCGAATCTGGTTCTTTCCTTCATCGGCGCGGGTTTTGCCGTTTTCATGACGACCGGACACGGATTCACCTTCGTCGCCGCCTTTCTTGAAACGCTTTCCGACACCACGCTCATCGTTGAATGGGCGCTTCTCGTCGTCACAGCGCTCCTCATGCTCCTTGTGGAGCTTCCCTTCGGCTGGTTCGCGCGCTTTCGCGTGAAGGAGCGCTTCGGCTATATGAGGCAGACGCGCCGCGAGTGGCTCGCGCGCACGCTCACCATCAGCGCTGCGGGCTGGGGAACGATGCTCCCGCTTTCTGCGCTTCTCCTTGCCCTTTGCGAACTCGCCGGCGCCTGGTGGTGGCTTGTGGTCTGGGCAGCCTGGCTCATCTACATTCTCTGGCGCTGGCGTCTTTCCCTCGTGCGGGGCGTTCTCTGGAGCCGCGCCAGCCGCCCCATTGAAAATTCAGACCTCCGTGCGCTGGTGGCCGACTTTCTCTCCGCGCACGGCTACCAGATGGAAGACCTTGTCGTCATGACGAAGCCCGGCGTCTGGAAGCATGCTCACGTGCTCCTCGTCGGCACCGGCCTCAAACGAAGGGTAGTGGTCTTTGCCCACGCCGCCGCCAAACTCACCCGCGAAGAGCTCCTTGCCGTCATCGCCGCCAACCTTGCCCGGCTCAAGGAACACCACACGCCGTGGCGGATCTTTTTTGAAGCGGCAGGAGGCCTCGTCATCTGCGCCGCCCTCGGCTGGGGTTCGACCCATCCGGCTTTCTTCGCCGGTCTGGGATTTTCGCCCCTGCTCACAACAGAGCAGCCCGGAGCCCATGCCGGCTTCACCATTGCGCTCGCGCTCGTTACGTTCCCCATACTCTTTTACCCGCTGCGGCCGCTCTTCAATTTCATTTTCCGCCAAATGCAGTACAGCGCCGACCGCTTCGCGCTGAGAACGGTCGGCGGAGCCGAGCTCACGCGCGCGCTCGTAAAGCTTCACCGCGACTACGCCTCCACGCTGACGCCTTCAAGAATCTACTCGCTCTTTCATTACGACCGGCCGCACGCCGGCATGCGCGTTCAGCACATCCGCTCCGTCATCCAGCGTGAGAAGCTTCCCGAATCAGGACCTTCGGACCTCGTGAAATTCCGGACCGCACCCTACCTCGATCGCGAGCACCCGACGCGTTCCGTGCTCTCCACCGAGATGGCGATCCGCAGGAAAATGCACGAGGAAGCCGGACGCTTCAGCCGTGCCCGAATTGCCGCTGAACTCGATCAGGCGCTTCAGAAGGAGCGCAGCTACGTTGTCGATGACGGTTTGGAGGAAAACGCTCCAACCGACGAAACCGAAAAGCCAGAACTGCAGGAAACCTTGGACCACGCTCAACATGAAGAAAGCTCCGCGCCGAAAAACTGAAATCCCTGAGCCTTCGGAAACCTTTGCCGGACGCGTGACCGCAGGGCACGGGCGGCACTTCATCGTGACCCTTGAATCGGGTGAAAAGCTCGTCGCCCACCGCCGCGGCAAAAAGGGAGACGTCGTCGTCGGCGACATCGTGCGCTGCACGCCACCTGTTTCGGGCGTTGCCGCGATTGAATCGATCGAACCGCGCTCGACGCTTCTCTACCGATCGGACGAGTGGCGCGTGAAGACGCTTGCCGCCAACGCCGATCTCGCCGCAATTGTTTATGCGCCCCGGCCGACCTTCAATCCCTGGTTCATCTGGAAGGCGCTTCTTGCCGCGCACCAGGGCGGAATTCCTGCCGTCGTCATCCGCAACAAAACCGACATGACGGAGGGGGCCGAAGCTGCCGAAGCGCAGGCCAGGCTTCTCCGGTCCATCGGCGAAGAGGTGATTGAAGTTTCCGCCTCCGGCGCTCCCGACGAAGCGCGGGAAAAACTCACAGAAGCGTTCGCAGGGAAGACCGTCCTCATGGTCGGTCAGTCCGGCATGGGAAAGTCCACAATTCTCAATCTTCTCGTTCCGGAAGCGCAGGCCGAAACGCGCGAATATTCCGAAGCGCTCGATCTCGGCAAACAGACCACCACCGCCGCCGAATGGCATCCGGCACCTGAATGGCAGGGCGCCGTCATCGATACGCCCGGCTTTCAGGAATTCGGACTCGCGCATCTTTCGCTTTCCGACATCCTTCGGGCGATGCCCGATATCGCGCGGCATGTCGACGGCTGCAGGTTCTTCAACTGCCGGCATCTCCACGAACCGGGATGCAGCGTCAAGGCGGCGCTTGAACGCGGGGAAATTGATCCCGCGCGCTACGCCTTCTACGAAGCGGTGGCAAAGGAAGCTGATCCGCTGCCGCGCTGAGAATGAATTCTGTCTACCGGAGTACTTCGATAGAAGGATTGCCTTGCCTCAGCCGCAACTTACAATGCTGAAGCTTTAAGTGCCTGCATTTCTTCCCAGCCCAGACCCCACATGCACGAAGAACAGAATGTCATCCCCGTTCGGCCGGCTCGTCCGGCACGCGCGATTTCCCGGCCTGCACTCCCCATTCCGCAGACAGGTGATATCAGACGCGAGGGAGGAGCCTGGCGCGACCGCTTCGGGCGCCCGCTCACCGACCTTCGGATTTCGGTGACGGATCACTGCAACTTCCGCTGCCGCTACTGCATGCCGAAGGAGAAATTCGCGCACAACCACCAGTTTCTTGCCATGACGGAACTCCTCACCTTTGAGGAAATCATGCGCATTGCGCGCATTGCCGTCAGAAACGGCATTGAAAAAATCCGCCTGACCGGCGGCGAACCGCTTCTCAGAAAGGGAATTGAGAAGCTTATTGCTGATCTTTCGCTCCTTCGGAAACCTGACGGGACGCCGATTGATCTCGCGCTCACAACGAACGGGTCGCTCCTCGTCAAAAAAGGCGGAGCGCTGCGCGATGCGGGCTTAAAGCGCGTCACGGTAAGCCTTGACGCCATCGACGAAGGGATTTTTCAGGGCTTCAACGATGTGGGCTACCCCGCAGCGAAGGTCCTCGAAGCGATCGACTTTGCGCGAAAGCTCGGCTTTCGCGTGAAGGTCAACACCGTTGTCAAGAAGGGCGTCAACGAAGGCGAAATCCTGCGCATTGCGGATACTTTCCGCAGCACCGGCGTTATTCCGCGCTTCATCGAATATATGGACGTGGGAAACGCCAACGGGTGGCGGATGGACGAAGTCGTCCCCTCAAGCGAAGTCGTCGCGAAAATTGCGTCGAAGTGGGCCGTTGAACCCCTGAAGCCCGCCACGCCGGGCGAAACCGCCTCGCGCTGGCGCTACCTTGACGGCAAAGGCGAATTCGGGGTCATCAGTTCCGTCACCCGGGCCTTCTGTCGCAACTGCTCGCGCGTGAGGCTCTCGATGGAGGGACGCCTCTACCTCTGCCTCTTTGCGTCGATCGGCTACGACATCCGCACGATGCTCCGCGGGGGCTGCACGGACCTTGAGCTCGAGGAAGCCTTCGGGAGAATCTGGAGCGCCCGCGAGGACAGGTATTCGGAACTTCGCGCCATCGGCGCGGCGCCGGACCGCTCGAAAGTGGAGATGAACTACATCGGCGGGTGACTTTGCGCCCGTAAACATCATTCAACCTCCATCCACTCAGCTTTTATCAGGAACTCACCCGAAGCCGCACGGGCGTGCGAACACCTATACTCTCTTCCCATGCGTGCGCATTGAGTTCCCCTGGAAGAACCGGATGAAGCCCGCTGACGCCTGTTGTCCGCCCATTCAGAAAGCGGATGCAAAGAAAAAAACGACAAACGGAGCGCGCCCCTTCAAATGTTTTCGAATCCTACTGCCGTAACTTTTATCGGCTACCTGATCCTGATGGTGCTCGTCGGGGTCTTTGCCTACTACTACACCCGCAACTACGCCGACTTCATCCTGGGCGGCCGCAGTCTCGGCGGTTTTGTGACCGCGCTTTCGGTCGGCGCCTCCGACATGAGCGGGTGGCTCCTCATGGGGCTCCCGGGAGCCGTCTTCCTTTACGGCATTTCGCAGAGCTGGATCGCGATCGGACTCATCATCGGCTCCTGGTTCAACTGGAAGCTCGTCGCGGCACGCCTTCGCGTCTATACCGAAAAGGCGCACAACTCGCTCACGCTCCCCGACTATCTCTCGCACCGCTTTGAAGACAAAAAGAACGTGCTCCGGATCATTGCCGCGGCCGTGATTCTCATCTTCTTCACGATCTACTGCGCTTCGGGCGTGGTTGCAGGCGCCCGGCTCTTTGAGAATACGTTCCAGATGGACTACCAGACGGCCCTCATCGTCGGCGCTGCGGCAACGATTCTCTACGTCTTCATCGGCGGCTTCCTCGCCGTCAGCTGGACCGACACCATTCAGGCATCGATCATGTGCATCGCGCTCATCGTGACCCCGATCGCCGTCATGATGGATGCGGGCGGCTTCACGGCGACGACCGAGCGCGTGGCGGCCATCAGTCCCTCGATGCTCAACATGATGGAAGGCCACACCGTGCTCGGCGTCATCAGCCTTCTCGCCTGGGGTCTCGGCTACTTCGGCCAGCCGCATATTCTCGTCCGCTTCATGGCGGCGAAGTCGATCAAGGTAATCCCCAACGCCCGGCGCGTGGGCACCCTCTGGATGCTCTTCTGCCTTGCGGGCGCCGTTGCCGTCGGATTCTTTGGTTCGGCCTACTTCTCGATGCACCCGGATACCGCGGGTCTCGTGAAGGAAAATCACGAGCGCGTCTTCATCGTGCTTTCGTCGCTCCTCTTCAACCCGTGGATCGCGGGTCTCCTCATGTCGGCCATTCTTGCCGCCGTCATGTCGACCCTTTCCTGCCAGCTGCTCGTCTGCTCCTCGACCCTTACGCAGGACTTCTACCGCACGTACCTGCGGCCGAATGCGAGTCAGCGCGAGCTCGTCTGGATCGGCCGCACGATGGTGCTCGCAATCTCCGTCGTTGCCGTCTGGCTCGCAAGCGACCCGACGAGCCTCGTTCTTTCGCTGGTTTCCTACGCCTGGGCAGGTTTTGCCGCCGCCTTTGGTCCCGTGATCCTCATTTCCCTCTGGTGGAAGCGCATGACGAAGACCGGCGCGCTCGCCGGCATGGTGATCGGCGCTGCAACGGTGCTCATCTGGAACCACTTTGCCTGGTTCGGAATCTATGAAATCATCCCGGGCTTCCTCTTCGCGACGATCGGCATCATCGTGGGAAGCCTCCTCGACAAAGCCCCGTCAGAGTCGATCACGAAGACCTTCGACGCCGTGGATGCTGAGGTGAAGTCGCTTTCGTAAACCCGGAGCACCCGGTATTTTTGAATCGAGCCGCAGAAGTCATTCATGCTTCTGCGGCTTTTTTCTGCCTTCTCTTCTTCACGCCATCCCGGAGAGCGGCGCTTTGGAACCGCTATTCGACCAATCTTGTCTTCGGGCCAAACCGCATCGGGATTCCCGCCTAAGAGGAAGCGCCTAAATTCGCAAAAAATGAATTTCTGCTGAAGCTACACTTTGATTTTGAAGGAAGCGCCCAATCTTCTTATACGTATACAGCTTCCTTTTCTTTTTCTCTACAAGGTGCAAAATGCAGAAATTCCCGTTCAAAGCCGCGCTCAGTCTCACCGCTTTTTCCGCCGCCATGCTCATCGCTTCGGCCCCGGCCGAAGCGCGTGAGATAACCGCTGCGGTTGCGACGGGATTCACGACGCTCGATCCCTGGGACGCGGTCGACAACCTTTCGCGCGCGGTTTCCCGCTCCTTCTACGAAAGCCTCTACACGTTCGACAAGGATCTGAAGCCCGTTCCTCAGCTCGCCGAGAGTTATGAGGTTTCAAAGGACGGCCTCACCTACACCTTCCGGCTCCGCCAGGGCGTCAAGTTCCATGACGGCACGGAATTCACGGCCGACGCCGTCAAGATGAATTTCGACCGCGGCATGAATCCGGATTCAAAGCTCACGCGCCGGACGTTCTTCAAGTTCGTCGACCGCGTTGAGGTTGTTGACCCCTACACCGTCCGGATTGTTCTGAAGACGCCGACCGCGGGCTTCATTCAGCGCCTCGCGAACGGCACGGCCGGCATGATCTGCCCCAGCCTTCTGAAGCGCGCCACCACGAAGCAGGTAACAGCCTATGAAGCCTGCGGCACCGGTCCCTACACCCTGAAGCGCTTCAGCCCCGCCGAAGAGCTCTATGCCGTCAAATTCCCCAACTACCGCGTGCCGGGCTTGCCGAAGTTCGATGCCATCCGCTGGGTGCCGGTAACGGAAAACTCCACCCGCGCGATGATGCTTCAGACGGGCGAAGCGCAGTTCATTTCGCCCGTTCCCAACGAGCAGTTCCTGCCGCTCTCGAAGAGCGGCAAGCTCACGCTTCAGAAGACGCCTTCCGTCGTGACCCGCTACCTCTCGATGAATGAGACGAAGAAGCCCTTTGACGACATCCGCGTGCGCGAAGCGGTGAGCCTCGCGATCAACCGCAAGGCGCTCGTCAAGGTGGCCTACAACGGCTTTGCCGTGCCGTCAACGGGGTACCTCCCCACGCAGATTGAAGGCGGCGTCGACTTCGGCGAATTCCCCTACGACCCGAAGCGCGCCCGCGAGCTTCTGAAGGAAGCGGGCTTCCCGCAGGGCTTCAAAACCACGATCTGGTCGGCCTACAACGACGGGAAGACCGTGAAGACCCTTCAGTTCCTGCAGCAGCAGCTCGCTCAGGTCGGAATCCACGCCGAAACCAAGGCGCTTGAAGCCGGTCAGCGCACCGTGATCTACGGCGCCAAAACCCCTGAGGAATCGCAGCACCAGCTCTACCTCATCGGCTGGACCAATTCCGCCGCTGAACCCGACTGGGGGCTGAGGCCGCTCCTTGACAGCCGCAGCTGCCCGCCGGTCCTCAACAACGACTCCTACTACAAGAACCCGAAGGTGGATGCGCTCTTTGATGAGGCCATCAGGGAAACCAATGCGGAAAAGCGCGTTGAGCTCTATCACGAAATTCAGAAGCTCGTGAACGCCGACAAGCCCTGGGCGCCGCTCGTCTTTGAGATGGTTACGGCGGGCACCGCGAAGGAGCTGAAGAACTTCACTGTGCTTCCCGACGGGGGCTTCGACTTCTATTCGGCCGAGTGGAAGGAATGATTTTCCATAAAGCTCTGTTCTGACTTTTCTTTCATCTGTATCCCGGAGGGTTTCCTCCGGGATATATTTTTCTCTGCGTTTACCATTCTTCCTCGAGGTTCACTCATGGCTATTGCGCTCACCGGAAAAATGTCGGGAACGGCCGACAAGCACACCGCCCAATCGCTTCAGGCTTCATTTGAGAACGCCTGGTTTGCTGCTGCTGACGGCGCTTTTGAAGGAAAGCTTTCGGACGCTCCCGCGGTCCTTCCCTCTGCACCGATTCTTCTCTTTGCGCACGGAAGTTCCGGCATCGGCGCGCCCTTGAAGGCCTTCGCCCGCTTCGTGGCAGGTCTCGGCTGGTCCTTCCTTGCGCCCGATTCCTTCGTGCTTCCCGACCGCATCACCTACTCCTCTCCCGTCTCGCGCGAAAACTACGAGCGCGTCCATGCGATGCGGTCTCAGGAGCTCGACTATGCCGCTCGTCACCTTGACAAAGTGCCCGGCTTCTCAGGCCGCTATGCCGTTGCGGGCACGAGCGAAGGGGGCGTTGCTGCCTCGCGCTTCACGGCTCCGGAAGGCCGCCCTGAGTCCGGCCGCATTCTCTTTTCCTGGCCCTGCGAAGACAACTACCACGTCGTCTCCCACCAAACGCATGTTCCGGATGATGTTCCGGTGCTCAACATCATGAGCGCGGAAGACAAATACTTCAGCCGGGCGAATCCGTGGCTCGACAACCCGGATGCGCTCGGTCACGCCGGACGGACGCTCGCGCATCATCCTGCGGCGTCGATCCTCCTCATTCCCGGCGCGCCTCATACGCTCTTTGCGCTCCCGCAGACGGAGTCCGCGGTCAGGGCATTCCTCGCGAGAATTTGATCTCTCCGATCCGGATCGTCAAAACCGGGATGCGCTTCAGGTGCTCCCGGTTTTCTATTTTCCTGACATCACCTTCAAGTACGCTCTCAAAGAACGCTTTCCGCACGAAATCATTGCGCTACAATGGGCGCCCTTCAAAGCGCATCTCTTTTTTCCCGTTTTTCAATAACTTTCAATGTCATCGAGCTCTCTCGCCGCGCGTCTGCGCAAGATTCTTCCCTTCATCGGCCGCAATACCGCCAGCGCCGACCGCGAATGCTATCTGCGCGCCTTCCGCCGTCTCTATTCCGAAGACCCCATGGCCTTCAGCGAAGTTTTCGATGCGGAGCTCGAGAAAATCCGCACGGAGTACCCGCGCGAGATCACTGAACTTATTGAACAGGCGGGCTTTGCCGAACTTGACGACCAGATTGTCGCTGCAGAACGCGAGGACGGGTCGGTAACGACCCTCTACGCCGCGGGCTTTCTCGCCTACGGGCTTGAAAATCAGCCGCTCGCCGCGGAAAACCTCACGCGCGAGGATGCCGCAAAGCTGAAGGCGCTTCTTCTGGAAGAATATTTCGATGAATCGGTCGCGAAGATTCAGATCTATGAGCATCTGATGCCCATCAACCATCGCGCCTTCGTCGATGCAGGAGAGTCGCAGCGGTTTCTCCGCCAGATGATGCGCTCGAAGAGCGACTTCATCACGACCTTCGAGTCGATCGACATGCCCGGGATCGACTACACGCTCGACGAAGAAGACGGCACCGACATTGCCGCCCGCTTCCGCCTGATTCTCTTCACCGTGCGCACGCCGAGCGGAGAAAAGCCGGCCCTGAAGCGCCCCTTCCGATTCCTCGGGTTTGCTACAAACGAAGGCAAAAACCCGAAGCTCACGAGCGAAGCCATTCTTCAGACCCGCTGGGGCGCTGAATTCACGGCGCTCCTCTCGGTGCGCTGCGGCCGGGGACTTCGCTTCTGCGTGACCGAACCGACGCTCCTCAACGACACCGTCCGGCAGCTCGACTACGTGACGGGACTGAAGCGCATCATGGTGGTCTTCACCCGCACCGCGCTCGACGAAAATGTTCCTCCTGAAAAACTGATTGTGAGCCTCGGCGCCTTCTCCGATCCGCTCAAGGGCTATTCGGAGCTTCGCGTTGCCTTTGCGCGCCCCGAGGCTCCCGACGACCTGATTTCGGGCGTCCCGATTCCGCTCCCCTCGGGACCCAACGTTTCCCAGGCCGTGGGCGAAATCGCCAACATGATCGTGGGGCAGTTCGAGATGGAGGGCATCCACCTCAAGACCCCGATTCACGGCGAGTGTCCCTGGCTCACGGCGGAGCCCGACACGATGGATCGTCTCTACAACTCCATCCACAACATCCAGAAGCCCCTCAAAAAGAAGGACGCCGTGCCGCGTCCGATGATGCCGAGCATGATGCTCAACTAAATTTGAAAGGCACCAAAAAAGCCCGGACTCCAGTAAGGAAGCCGGGCTTTTAATTTGGGAATCCGAGCCGAATTACTTCTTCGCGCCCGAGATGTCCGGATGGCCTTCAGGGAGCTTGGCGCCCGCCGGAATTTCAGGGTGGCCTTCGGGGAGCTTGGCGCCCGCCGGAATTTCAGGGTGACCTTCAGGGAGCTTCTTTGCATCCGCCTTCGGCTGATCCTTCTGAATCTCTTCCTCGCGGATGGGAACCTGGTTTTCGCCCTGGAGAAGATCCGGACGAACTTCCTGAATGATCGCCGCTTCAGGAGCGCCCGCCGTCTGCATGGCGCAGAAGATCATCGTCTGGCCGTTGTAGGGCTGGATGTGGAAGGCGCGCTCCGTCATATCCATTTCCGGATATTCGTAGTTGTCCGGGCGCTTGTAGGGCTTCCAGACCGGCTCGTTGTTGCTGCGGACCATGCGGTTGGCGTGCGCGGACATGTGGCGCGTATCAACGGCTTCCCAGTCAACCTTGAAGGCGTCGATCGCCTTCTTCCAGTCTTCCTTGACGATGAGGCCCCAGAAGTGGGTGTGCATGTCGGGCACGCCCGGATAGCGGATGATTTCGTCATTGAAGACGTAGCCCGTCACGGTGAGGCCCGAGTCCTTGAAGGGCTTCGGGAACATCACGATGTCAAGGGGCTGCTTCTCGACCTTGAGAAACGCCATGTCGCCAGAGCGGATCTTGAGCGTTTCCGGAATGTTCTTATCCTTTGCAATGGCCTTGAAGTAGCTCGCATTGCAGGCGAGAAGCGAATTCAGAATCTGCGAATCGGCAGCCTGAGCAGCGCCGGCCGCGATGCCGAGAGCCGCAAGCGCAAGAACCGTCTTTTTCACGTTGAGTCTCCTGTACTAGGGAATCATGGCGCTATCGGAATTTCTTCCCGCTGCCATGCCATGAGCGGGATTCTCGCGCCGGCGTCTTGCGTCCGGCTTAAGAAAAGAAAAAGCGCACGGGGAGCAGGAATTGAATTCCCATCCCGTGCGCTTTTATTGAGGCTCCTTCGCTCAGGCCCGCTCGCTCAAATTGAACGGGCGCAGCCCGGAACACTCAAAGGCTTCAGGCCTTTTCCTTCTCCGCAGGCTTTTCCACCGTGAAGGTGAATTCGTCGCCCTTGGCGTCGACCCTGACCGTATCCTCGGGCGCAGCCTTCCCTTCGAGGAGGAGGCGTGCAATGCCGTTTTCGATGCGGTCCTGGATCGCGCGCTTCAGGGGTCTTGCGCCGAACTGCGGATCAAAGCCCACCTTCGCGATTTCGTCGAGCGCGGCTTCAGTCACGTCGAGGCCGATCTGCTGCTCGGTCATGCGCTTCTTCAGCTGCTTGAGCTGAATCTCGGCAATCTTCTTCACGTTCTTCGCGTCAAGAGAATTGAAGACCACGATCTCGTCGATGCGGTTGACGAATTCCGGACGGAAGTGCTGGCGCACCTCCTTCATCACGGCATCCTTCACCTTCTCGTGCGGCTCGCCCGTCATCTCCATGATTTCCTGAGCGCCCAGGTTCGAGGTCATGACGATCACGGTGTTCTTGAAGTCCACCGTACGGCCCTGGCCGTCCGTCATGCGCCCGTCGTCAAGCACCTGCAGAAGCACGTTGAAGACATCCGGATGGGCCTTTTCGACTTCGTCGAGAAGAATCACCGAATAGGGCTTTCTGCGGACGGCTTCCGTGAGGTAGCCGCCTTCTTCATAGCCCACATATCCCGGAGGCGCGCCGATCAGACGAGCCACGCTGTGCTTCTCCATGAATTCGCTCATGTCGATGCGGATCATGGCCTCGTCGGTATCGAAGAGGAATTCAGCGAGCGCCTTCGTGAGCTCGGTCTTGCCGACGCCCGTGGGCCCCAGGAAGAGGAAGCTGCCGTAGGGGCGGTTCGGATCCGAGAGTCCTGCACGGCTTCTCAGAATCGTCTCCGTCACGCGGCGCACGGCCTCGTTCTGGCCGACCACGCGCTTCTCAAGAGCTTCGGCCATATGCAGAAGCTTCTGGCGTTCGCCTTCCATCATCTTCGAGACGGGAATTCCGGTCGCGCGGCTCACCACCTCAGCGATTTCCTCAGCACCGACGGACGTGCGCAGGAGCTTCGGCCCCTTTTCGCTCGCTTCCGTGCGGGCTTCGGCCTTCTCGGCTCTTCTCAGCTTCTCCTCGAGCTTCGGGAGCACGGCGTACTGGAGCTCTGCGAGCTTTTCGTACTGCGCGCTTCTCTTATATTCATCCATTTGACGATGAACGCGGTCGATTTCGTCGCGGACCGACTTTTCACCGAGCGCTTCGCTCTTTTCCTTCTTCCAGACCTCTTCGAGGTCGGAATATTCGCGCGAAAGCTTGGCGATTTCGTCTTCGATCACCTGAAGGCGCTTCTTCGAAGCATCGTCCGTTTCCTTCTTCATCGCCTCGCGCTCGATCTTCAGCTGAATGAGGCGGCGGTCGAGCTTGTCGAGGGCCTCAGGCTTCGAATCGATTTCCATCTTGACGCGGGCCGCGGCCTCATCAATGAGGTCAATGGCCTTGTCCGGAAGGAAGCGGTCGGTGATGTAGCGGTGCGAGAGCTCCGCAGCGGCAACGATCGCGGGGTCGGTAATTTCGACGCCGTGGTGCGCTTCGTACTTTTCCTGCAGACCGCGCAGAATCGCGATCGTGTCCTCAACAGAGGGCTCGTCGACCATCACTTTCTGGAAGCGCCGCTCGAGTGCGGCATCCTTTTCGACATACTTTCTGTATTCGTCAAGGGTGGTCGCGCCGATCACATGAAGTTCGCCTCTCGCGAGGGCGGGCTTCAGCATATTGCCGGCATCCATGCTCCCTTCGGTCTTCCCCGCACCGACAACGGTGTGGAGCTCATCGATGAAGAGAATGATCTGGCCCTGCTGGTCCGTCACTTCCTTCAAAAGCTTCTTCAGGCGCTCCTCGAATTCGCCGCGGTACTTGGCGCCTGCAATGAGGCCCGCCATATCGAGCGAAAGAATGGTCTTGCCGCGAAGCGTATCGGGCACTTCGTTGTTGACGATGCGCTGCGCGAGCCCTTCGACGACGGCCGTCTTGCCGACGCCCGGCTCGCCGATGAGCACGGGGTTGTTCTTCGTGCGGCGCTGCAGAATCTGCATCGTGCGGCGAATTTCGTCGTCGCGGCCGATCACGGGGTCAAGCTTCCCTTCGCGGGCGCGCGCCGTCAGATCGATCGTGTATTTCTTCAACGCTTCACGCTGATTTTCCGCATCGGGGTTGTCCGCGGTATCGCTGCCGCGAACAGCCTTGATGGCTTCCTCCATCGCACGGCGCGTGAGGCCCGCGTCCTTTGCAAGGCGCCCGGCTTCGGAACGGTCGTCCGAAAGCGCAAGCAGGAACATTTCGGTCGAAACGAACTCGTCGCCCGCCTTCATCGCCTCCTTTTCAGTGAGGTTCAGAAGGTTGACGAGGTCGCGCGAAACCTGAATGTCGCCGCCCTGACCGGACACCTTCGGCAGCCGGTCAATCGCTTCGTTCACGTCGCGCGTGAGGCGCTGCACGTTGACGCCGGCACGCTCGAGCAGGCTCCTGCTCGAACCTTCATTGTCGGCGAGCACGGCTGCAAGCAGATGCAGGGGTTCCATGACCTGATTGTCATGGGCGAGTGCAAGCGACTGAGCCGCGCCGAGCGCATCCTGGAACTTAGTCGTGAGCTTGTCTTGACGCATATGTTTGAAATCTCCCTTTGGGACGCTCCGTATTGGGATCATCCCGAATATGCAATACATATGGGGGTGGAGCTCAAAAGATCAAGGGCGCGTCCCCCGCGGAACGCGCCCTTTTTACGTTTGGTTTCAAAGAGATGTTTGACGCTCGCTCAGCCTTCTGGCAGGAATCCTTAGGCCCAGCGGGCCTTTGCCCGGTCGTCCGACTCTCTCGCATCAACCCAGCGTTCGCCTTCCGGAGTCGTTTCGCGCTTCCAGAAAGGCGCCTCGGTTTTAAGCCAGTCCATGATGTATTCGCAGCCTTCAAAGGCTTCGCCGCGGTGGGGCGCCGAGACGAGGCAGAGCACGATCTGGTCGCCGACCGAGAGGTCGCCCACGCGGTGAATGACGACGACGTCCTCGAGATGAAAGCGCTCGCGGGCCTTCTCAACGATTTTCCCGAGCGCCTTCTCGGTCATGCCGGGATAGTGCTCAAGCGTCATCTTCGAAACGGCCGCGCCGTCGTTTTTGTTCCGCACGACGCCCACAAAGGAAACAACGGCACCCGCCGAGGGGCTTGCCTCGCGCACGCGGGCGACTTCATCGTCGAGCGAAAAGTCTTCCGGGCTCACGCGAATGGTGGTTAATGCCACGACGACCCTCCGCTCAGCCGCCCGTCACCGGCGGGAAAAAAGCGACCTCGTCGCCGTCCTTCACGGCGGCGTCATCCTCCGCCATTTCCTGGTTGACGGCGCCGCGGATGCGTTTGAGGTTCCTGAAGGCCGAATCCCAGGGCTCGCCCCTGGCAATGAGCGCATCGCGCACGCCCGCGAGCGTCGACGCGTCGCCCGGGAGATCCATCATCTCGCCCGGCTTGCCGATCTTGTCGCGAAGGCTCGCGAAATAAAGCACTTTTACCTGCATCAAAAAAATCCTTTTGGAAAAAGCCGCCGGTTCTCAGGCGAAGAACTGCGCGAAGGGGAAGTAGTGAACGATGTCGCCCTTCTTCACCGACGCGCCCGCCGGAATGTCGACGAGGCCGTCCGCCCAGGCGCAGCTCGAGAGCACCTGCGAATTCTGCGTGTGATAAAGGTCGAGCCCGCCCTCGTCGTTTCTGCGCACGCGCACGAATTCCTCGCGGTCGCCGGGCTTCGCCCAGTCGAAATCCGCACGGATCTTCATGGGGGTCATGTCGACCTTGGCGAGCCCCATTCTGCGCATGAGGTAGGGACGCGCCATCATGAGGCAGACGACGAAGCCTGAGACCGGATTCCCGGGGAGACCGATGAAGGGCACGCCCTTCACTTCGCCGAAGGCGAGGGGCTTGCCGGGCTTGAGCTTCACGCGCCAGAGGTCGATCCGTCCGAGAGCCTCAACCGCAGGCTTGATGTGATCCTCTTCGCCCACGGACATGCCGCCCGTCGTCATGATGACGTCCGACGTTTCCGCCGCGTGCTCGAGCGCGCGCTTCGTGGCCTCCAGGCTGTCGGGAATGCTTCCCAAATCCGTCGCCTCGCAGCCGAAGAGCGTGAGGAGGCTTCGGATCATGAAGCGGTTCGAGTTGTAGATTCCGCCCGGACGAAGCGGTTCGCCAGGCTGCACGAGTTCGTCGCCCGAGAAGAAGACGCCGACCCGGAGCTTGCGGTAGACATTCACGTAGGCGCGGCCGATCGACGCCGTCATGCCGATGGCGCCCGGCGTCATGCGAACGCCCTTATTGAGAATCACAGAACCCGCGGCAACGTCGGAGCCCTGAAGGCGAACCCAGGCGCCTTTCTTGGGAGCCCTGCTGAATACCGCCAGATCGCCCTCGCGCTCCACCTCTTCCTGAGGCACGACCGTATCTGCACCCTCCGGCAGGGGCGCCCCCGTGAAGATTCTCGCGCAGGTGCCGGGCTCAATTGCGACCCCCACCTTGCCTGCTGCGATGCGCTCGGCAACGGGAAGGCGCACGGGCGCATTTTCGGAAGCGGAGGCAAGATCAGCCGCCCTCAGGCAGTAGCCGTCCATCTGGGAATTGTCCCAGCCCGGAACGTCGATCATGCTCGTCACGTCTTCGGCAAGCACGCGGCCCGTGGAGTACATGAGCGGAATGGTTTCTGTCTCATGAATGGGCTCGGCTTCCCGAAGAAGCATGGCGAGCGCCTCAGCATAGGTAATCATCGATTATGTCCTTCAAAAGGATCTGACTCAGAGCTTTCCTTTCGCGAGCGCCCCGGACATCAGTTCCTCGATAAAGTCTGCAACCGCCTGCGGATCGTTCAGGCTGAGGCGCGGAATTCCCTCGAATCCCGGCTCATCGAAATCCGTCGCTACCGCAACGGGAGGATTCTGAAGCCCGCCGCGCTCTGCGAGCGGGGGTTCATTTGCCGCCTCCCTGCGGCGAACCTCAATTCTAGGGAAGCTTCCCTCGTGCTTGAAGCCCTCAATCAGAATGATGTCCTCTTCGCCCGCAAGGCTGATGAGCTCCTCGATGGAGACCGGCCCATCCGGCGTTTCCGACATCACCGCCCAGCGTTCGGCCGTGCGCAGAATGACGCGTGAGGCGCCTGCCTCCCGGTAGCGCCAGGTGTCCTTCCCCGGACGGTCGAGGTCAACCCCGTGATGCGCGTCCTTGATGGCGGCGACCCTCCTGCCGCGCCTCACGAGTTCAGCGAGCACCTTTTCCGAAAGCGTCGTCTTTCCCGACCCCGAACGTCCGATAAAGCCCACGGCAAAGGGCTTTTTTCCCTGCGTCATGCCCAGGGCTTCGACGCAAAAGCGGCAACGGCCTCGCGGATGCGGGATTCATCCACCGCAACCGTGGTCTTTCTCTGTTCGCGCTCGAAGATGTCTGCGAAAGCGTCGGGGAGCGGCACCGTCTTTCCCGTCGCCTGCATCGTCATCTTCGGGAACTTCACGGCCTGAACCGTCTCGAAGCAGATCGTCTTCACGCCGACCGGATGGAGGTAGACGCCGGTATAGAGGCAGTCGGCCGTGTGCGGGTCGATCGTCGTCGCGTACTCGATATTCAAGGATTCAATGATTTCGAGTCGGTTCGCATGGTTGGAGGTGCCCGCGGCTAGGCCGGAGCGGCGAACCTTCGAGAATTCCTGCTGCGTGAGCTCGAAGGAACCCTTCTCTTCCAGATCCTTCATCAGTTCCTTCACGCGCACGCCGTTTCGTCCGAGCACTTCAAAGAGGAAGCGCTCGAAGTTGGCCGCACGCGAAATATCCATCGAGGGCGACGAGGTGGCGATCGTTTCGCTGGCCGGCCGGGGACTGTAGACGCCCGTACGGAGGAACCTGTCCATCGCATCGTTTTCGTTGGTGGCGACGAGGATCCTCAGGATCGGAAGCCCCATCGCGCGCGCAACGTAGCCCGCAAAGGCGTTGCCGAAGTTGCCCCCCGGAACGCAGAAAACCACCTGTTCGTTCTGCGCGCCCGTCGCCTGAATGTAGGCGTAGAAGTAGCAGGCCACCTGAACGGCGATTCGCGCCCAGAGGTAGGAATTGACGGCGCCGAGCTTGTTGGCCTTGCGGAATTCCTCATCCTCAAGGAGCTTGTAGACCAATTCCTGGCAGTCGTCGAACGTCCCCTCGACCTCGAGGTTGAGGACGTTCTCATCCTTGTTGGAATAGAGCTGCGCGGACTGGAATTTCGACATTCTGTCCTTAGGCGAAAGCATCACGACGCGCGTGTCCCTGCGGTCGCCGAAGGCATATTCGGCCGACGCCCCCATGTCGCCCGTCGTGGCGCCGAGGAGCGTGATGTTTTCGGGTTCGGTGCCCAGGTGCTTCGCGTGAAGGCGCTTCAGGAACTGGAGACTGAAGTCGTCGAACGTGAGCGTCGGGCCGTTGGAGAGCTCATAGAGCCCCACGCCGTCATGAAGCCACTTGATGGGCGCGACGTCGTGGGCCTTGAAGGGATCGCGGCCGTTGCCGAAGTTTGCGGGCTGCCAGGCATCGCGGCAGAGCCCCCAGAGATCCGGAACAGGAATCTGCGTCCAGAAGCGGCGGAGCACCTCGAGCGCAACGCTCGGGAAGTCGCGGCCGCGAAGGAGTGCGAGATCTTCCGAAGTGAATTTGGGATAGTTTTCAGGGACGTAAAGACCACCGTCCCGTGCGAAGCCTTCAAAGGCGATGTCTGCGAAGGTCTTGCCGTCTGCGGCGCCGCGCGTCGAGATGTAAAGCATATTGAGAGATCTCCGTTCGGGGGCCCGGATTTTTCCGGCGGCGCTTCGCCTCCTTCGAGGTGAAGCGTTCCTTAAAAAGATGAAAATGCCGGAAAGCTGTGGGCAGAATCGTGTGTCGCCAGTTTGCTTCAATGGCGTATTTCTGAAATCGTACCCTATGGCTAAACCCATGGGATCACTCGTGATGCGGAAATTTCCCTCTCTCCCCATTAACCTTCTTTCGGATATGCCGCGGACTCGACTTCCGGACTAGCGGATTTCTTATTTCTCCCTCCAAAGCTGTAGCCGGGACTACAGACAGGAGTGCGCTGAGGCTCCAAAAATAGAGTGCTGAAAACCAAAACACTCTGCACGCTCGTCGACCCAAACGACGGGCGCCCTCAGTAAAAGGAGAAAAACAGATGAAGCACGCATTCAAGCTCGCCGCCGCTGCTGCGGCCGTTGTTCTGGCCATGAATCCGGCCCTTGCTGAAGACCGGACCTACGACGCCGACGTCGTCGTGATCGGCGCCGGCGCCTCCGGCTCCGCCGCTGCCTGGGCCGCCGCGGAAAAGGGCCTCAAGGTCGTGACGCTCGAAAAGTCCGCGATGGTGGGCGGCACGGGCAAATTCTCTGAAGGCATCTTCGCCGTCGAAAGCTCCATGCAGCGCGACTGGAACTACGGCCTCACGAAGGACCAGGCGTTCACAATGATCATGAATTACGGCCACTGGCGCGGCAACGCCCGCATGGTGCGCGCCTTCGTCGACCGTTCGGCCGATACCATCGACTGGATGAAGAAGAACGGAGTCAAGTTCGAGAAGCTCTTCTCCAACTATCCGAACGGCCTCTACACCTGGCACATTTATGAAGGCCGCGGCGCGGGCTGGATCAACCTCTTCATGAAGAAGTACCAGGACGCCGGCCAGACGCTCCTCCTCAATACGTGGGGCGAGAAGCTCATTCAGGAAAACGGCCGCGTCGTGGGCGTCGAGGCGACCAATAAGGCGGGCGACAAGATTACCGTGCGCTCGAAGACCACCATCATCGCCACGGGCGGGTTCTTCGACAACAAGGAAATGCGCGAGAAGTATCTGCGCTTTGCCGACTCTGACGGCCTTGCTCAGACCGGGAAGACCGGCGACGGCATCCGCATGGCCTGGTCCGTGGGCGGCGGCAAGGAAGGCACCGAAGTGCAGGCCTCCTACCGTCCGGGTCCCCGCGGCGTCGGGACGACCAACCACGTGAGCGCCACCGCCAAGCAGCCGCACCTCTGGCTCTCGCCCAAGGGCGAACGCTTCTGCAATGAACAGATCATGCTCGAGTGGCCGTTTGCCGGCAATGCCCTTGAACGCATCGGCGGCACGATGTACGTGGTCTACGACCAGAAGACGCTCGACCATATGGAAACCGATCAGGGCATCGACCTCGGCGTCGGCGTCATGGTTCCGGTGGGCACGAAGCTCGTCAACTACCAGAAGGAATGGGATGCCGCCGTGAAGGCGGGCTGGGCCTTCAAGGCCGATACGCTCGAAGGCCTTGCAAAGGCGACCGGCATGAATCCCGAAAAGCTTGCGAAGACCGTTGCTGAATACAACGGCTACTGCGCCGTGCGCCACGATGCCGAATTTGCGAAGGACCCGAAGTACCTGCGCGAAGTGAAGACCGGTCCCTTCTACGCGATCAAGTCGGTTGCCTCGACGCTCGGCACCCTGGGCGGCATCAAGGCCAACGAACGCTTTGAGGTCGTCACGCAGAATGAGGATCCGATCCCGGGTCTCTATGCTGCCGGCAACGACGTGGGCGGCATGTACGGCGACTCCTACGACCTTCTGATGGCGGGCTCCACCGTGGGCTTCGCGGTCAATTCCGCCCGCATTGCGGTCGACTCCGCGGCCGAGTACATCAAGGCTCAGAAATAATCACCGAAAGTCCTGAGAAAGCGCGCCGATTCCGATCGATCGCGCTTTCTCTCACCCATCCAGAATCTCTCCACTCCCGGCCGGATGCCTGACAAAGCTTCCGGCCGCTTTTAATGACATGGACCACCCACTGCATCGAACCCGTTCGAGCGAATGGGCGCGACAATAGGTGTATCTACCTCTAATACCGCAGGAGGCCATGCCATGACAAAGAA
>OBXA01000707.1_pt1 | contig 23847 bp, 16 predicted proteins | sample 1538121 | NCBI WGS metagenome assembly OBXA01 (sample SAMEA2580133, study PRJEB22360) | human gut metagenome | biome: human gut; feature: human-associated habitat; material: faeces | place: Denmark | collected 2008/2010 | reverse complement strand
ATTGCCGAAAACGCTTCTCCTGCGCGCGGTGGGGAGGGGGGGGGAGCCGGTCGTGCGCACGACCTTCTACCTTTCAACCTTTTGCTTTCTTGCCGGGGTCGCCGGCGGGTATTTCTATCGGGGGGAGGTCGATGGGCTCATCTGTACGGAGCCGAAGGTGCTTCTCATCGGGCAGCTCTGCCGCGCAGGCGGCTGGAAGTACGGGAACTGGTTCGTCAATTCCGTCTTCTACTTCTCAGGCATCCCCTTCGCCGCGCTTCTCGGACTTGTTTTCTTTAATGAAAGCCTCTCGGCTGAAGCCTTCATCGGGATCGTGCTCATCATCGGAGCATCGGCTGCCGCCACGATGATCGAGCGCCGGAGGACGCAGAAAAACACATCTTCTGCCGCGTAGAGAGGCTTTCGGGCGAGAGGACCTAAAAAAGAAGCTCGTCCCCGGGCGGCGCACGGAGGAAAAAGCGTTCGCCCGCTCCAACCGTGTTCACCGTAAACCCTTCAATTGTCGACAAAAAATCAACACTAAGGAGGGCGTTGACGGCGTTGAATCCGCCTAGGTTGTTTTACTTAGATGGCGTCAAATGAAGGTAAATATGGCGCCGATAGACTTGCCGGAATGCTTTTTCACAGAGCTTCTCCCGGCAGGCCTCTGACGTTCATGAAGCGTTTTTGAGCGCGCACGCCGGTTTCCGAGAACCTCTGCAATCCCTTGATACCCCAGAGAGGAAATCCATCGTGGCACTTATTCAAAGAACCCGGCCTGAAGCTCTGCTCGTCCTCGCCGACGGCACCGTCTTTCACGGCGAAGGCATCGGCGCGAGCGGCATGACGACCGGCGAAGTCGTCTTCAATACTTCCATGACCGGTTATCAGGAAATCCTGACGGATCCGTCCTATACCGGACAGCTGGTGACGCTTACCTGCGCGCATATCGGCAACGTCGGCGTCAACCCTGAGGACATGGAAAGCCGCTCGATTCATGCGGCCGGCCTCATCGTCAAGGCTGCGGCTGACTTCCCGAGCAGCTGGCGCGCGAAGCAGTCTCTCCCGGAAGCACTGAAGGAAGCGGGCGTCAAGGCCATCAGCGGCATCGATACCCGTGCGCTCACGATTCACCTGAGGGAAACGGGCGCGCAGCCCGGCGCCATCCTCACGGCTGAACCGGGCAGGGAGCTTTCGGACGAAGACGTCGCCCGGGTGCTCGCCGCCGCGAGGAGCTGGGGCTCCATGGCGGGACAGGACCTCGCTCAGACGGTGACCACGAAGGAAGCCTACGAATGGACCGAAGGGAGCTGGGAGCCCTCGCGAGAGGGCGAGCCCGCCGGGTTCCGCCAGCCCGTGGCGTTCCCGTACCACGTCGTTGCCTACGACTTCGGCATCAAGACCAACATTCTGAGGCTCCTCGCCGACCGCGGCATCCGCGTGACGGTCGTTCCCGCGAAGACCTCGTTTGAGGACGCGATGGCGTACGAACCCGACGGCATCTTCCTCTCGAACGGTCCGGGCGACCCCGCTCCCTGCACGTATGCGATCGAGGTGGCGAAGAAGGCGATCGAGGCGAAGGTTCCGCTCTTCGGCATCTGCCTCGGCCACCAGATCATGGGCCTTGCCGTGGGAGCGAAGACCCTCAAGATGAAGTTCGGCCACCATGGCGCCAACCACCCGGTTGAGAACGTCGCGACGAAGCGCGTCGCCATTACGAGTCAGAACCATGGCTTTGCCGTGGATGCGGAGACTTTGCCTGAGAACGCGCGCGTGACGCACCGTTCGCTTTTTGACGGGTCGCTTCAGGGCTTTGAGCTTGTCGGTCAGCCCGCCTTCTGCTTCCAGGGCCACCCGGAAGCAAGCCCCGGACCGCACGATCTCGATCCGCTCTTTGAGAAGTTCGCCAAGAGCCTTGCCGAATACCGCCGGCGCTGAGTGAGGCGCCCCGAAAGGCATCCGCAATAGAGAAGACAGACAGAACAGAAGACATCAGAGCTCAGAAGAAAATGGCGAAGCGTACAGACATTCAATCCATTCTCATCATCGGCGCCGGCCCGATCATCATCGGCCAGGCCTGCGAATTCGACTACTCGGGCGTGCAGGCCTGCCGCGTCCTGCGCGAAGAGGGCTACCGCACGATTCTCGTCAACTCCAACCCTGCGACGATCATGACCGATCCGCAGACGGCGGACGCGACCTACATTGAACCGATCAACTGGGAGACGGTGGCGCGCATTATCGAGAAGGAGCGTCCCGATGCGATTCTCCCGACGATGGGCGGCCAGACCGCGCTCAACTGCGCGATGGATCTCGCGCACCACGGCGTTCTGCGCCGCTACGGCGTCGAATTGATCGGCGCCACGCCCGAAGCGATCGACAAGGCGGAAGACCGCGAACGCTTTAAGAAAATCATGAGCGAGATCGGGCTCGAGTCCGCCCGTTCGGGCGCCGCGCATACGCTGGAGGAAGCCCTTCAGATCCAGAAGACCGTCGGGTTCCCCGCGGTCATCCGCCCGAGCTTTACGTTGGGCGGCACGGGGGGCGGCATCGCCTACAACATGGAAGAGTTCATCACGATCGTTTCGCGCGGTCTTGAACTCTCCCCCACGAGCGAAGTGCTGATTGAAGAGTCGCTCCTCGGCTGGAAGGAGTACGAGATGGAGGTCGTCCGCGACAAGGCGGACAACTGCATCATCGTCTGCTCGATTGAAAACCTCGATCCGATGGGCGTGCATACGGGCGATTCGATTACAGTCGCCCCTGCGCAGACCCTCACCGACAAGGAATACCAGGCGATGCGCGACGCCTCGATGGCGGTGCTTCGCGCGATCGGCGTCGACACGGGCGGCTCCAACGTGCAGTTCGCGGTCAATCCGAATAACGGCCGCATGATCGTGATCGAGATGAATCCGCGCGTCTCGCGCTCTTCGGCGCTCGCTTCGAAGGCGACGGGCTTCCCGATCGCGAAGATCGCAGCCAAGCTTGCCGTCGGCTACACGCTCGACGAACTCAGGAACGAAATGACGGGAGGCAAAACCCCGGCTTCGTTCGAGCCTGCAATCGACTACGTCGTCACCAAGGTGCCGCGCTTTGCGTTCGAGAAGTTCCCGGCCGCCGACGATCGCCTCACGACCCAGATGAAGTCCGTGGGCGAAGTGATGGCAATCGGCCGCACCTTCGAAGAGTCGCTCCAGAAGGCGCTTCGCGGGCTCGAGACCGGGAAGTGCGGTCTCGACCCGATCACGATCGATAAGAATCAGATCCTGCGCGAGATTGCCGAACCCGGTCCCGAGCGCCTCTTCTACGTGGCCGACGGCTTCCGCATCGGCATGACGGTCGACGAAATCTTCGAGCTTTCGAAGATCGACCGCTGGTTCCTGCGTCAGATCGAGGAGCTCGTTCAGATCGAGAAGTCGATCGAGGGCCACAGCTTGAACGAACTCGATGAAAACGACTTCTGGGCCCTGAAGTCCCGCGGGTTCTCGGACAAGCGCATCGCGATGCTTCTTGCCGACTGTCACGAAAACGAAGTCCGCGAAGCGCGCCGCGTATTGGGCGTCGAGCCGGTCTTCAAGCGCGTCGATACGTGCGCCGCGGAATTCGCGACGACGACGGCGTATCTCTATTCGACTTTCGAGAGAAGCCGTGTTTCAGAAGCCGCGCCTACCGACCGCAAGAAGGTGATCGTTCTCGGCGGCGGCCCCAACCGGATCGGGCAGGGCATTGAATTCGACTACTGCTGCGTGCACGCCTCCATGGCGCTTCACGAGGACGGCTGGGAGTCGATCATGGTGAACTGCAACCCGGAGACCGTTTCGACCGACTACGACACCTCCGACCGCCTCTACTTCGAGCCCGTGACGCTCGAGGACGTTCTTGCCATCTGCGAGGTCGAGAAGCCCCAGGGCGTGATCGTGCAGTACGGCGGCCAGACGCCGCTCAAGATCTGCCGCGCGCTCGAGGCCCACGGCGTGCCCATCATCGGCACGACCCCGGACGCGATCGACTGTGCGGAAGACCGCGGGCGCTTCCAGGCGCTTATTGAAAAGCTCGGCCTCCGTCAGCCGCCCAACCGTACGGCTTATACCGAGGAAGAGGCGCTCGCCAAGGCCGAGGAAATCGGCTATCCGCTCGTGGTTCGTCCGTCCTATGTGCTGGGCGGCCGCGCGATGGAAATCGTCCATACGCCTGAGCGCCTTCTCAAATACATGCACGAAGCCGTGAAGGTGAGCCCCGAGGAGCCGGTGCTCCTCGACCGGTTCCTCGACGACGCGGTTGAAATGGACGTGGATGCGGTCTGCGACGGCGATGTCGTTGCGGTCGCGGGCGTCATGGAGCATATCGAGCAGGCAGGCGTCCATTCGGGCGACTCGGCTTGTTCGCTCCCGCCCTACAGCCTTGCCCCCTCGCTCGTTGCGGAAGTCCGCCGCCAGACGCGCGAAATGGCAAAGGCCCTAAAGGTGGTGGGCCTCATGAATGTGCAGTTTGCAGTGAAGGACGCCCATACCGAGAACCCGGTGGTCTACGTGCTCGAGGTCAACCCCCGTGCTTCCCGTACGGTTCCCTTCGTTTCGAAGGCGACGGGCCATCAGCTCGCAAAGATTGCGGTCCGCTGCATGGTGGGCGACAAGCTTGCCGACCAGGGCCTTACGGTTGAGGAGCTCGAAAAGGCGCCCCCGTACTTCAGCGTCAAGGAAGCCGTCTTCCCGTTCGCGAAGTTCCAGGGCGTCGATCCGGTCCTCGGGCCGGAGATGCGCTCCACGGGCGAAGTGATGGGCATCGGCCGCGACTTCGGCGAAGCGTTGAGAAAGAGCCAGCTCGCCGCAGCGTCGAAGCTTCCTGCGGGCGGCCTCTGCTTCATCACGGTTCGCGATTCGGACAAGCCCAAGGTGGCGATTGCCGCGCATGAGCTTCACCATGCGGGCTTCAAGCTCATCGCGACCTCCGGCACCGCGAAGGTGATTCAGGCCGCGGGCATTCCCTGCCGCAGCGTCAACCGCGTGCACGAAGGGCGTCCCAACATTCTTGACCTCATCAAGAATAAGGAGATCCAGCTCGTCATCATGTCGGTTGCCGAACACGAGAACGAACTCGACGACGCCCGCGCGATCCGTCAGACGTGCTTGGCCGAACAGACGACCTACTACACGACGATGGCGGGCGGCCTCGCCGCGGCCGAAGGCATCCGTCACGGAGAACTCTCCGAAAAGGTGAGGGATCTGCAGAGCCTTCACCAGGGGAAGGTCGACTAAAAGTTCGGTCAAAAATAACTTTTAGTTGACAGGTCGGTCATGGCGTACTTCTGCCATGGCCGACTCTTTTTTTCTTCTGCTCGTTGAAGTGCATCGGCGCCATCCGAGAGCTGACTTCACGGAGCTCAGCCGCAATGCGCGCTTCGCCGATTTCTTCCAGTCGATCCGCAATCGCCAGGGCTCGCTCTCGTTCGTGAGGACTATTCATGAAGATCGGAAGTCCCATGCCGCCTTGAGACACTGCGATGCGCATAGCCTTCAGCAGTTCCGGACCCAATACTTCCAGCGGCATGCCGTTCCTTCCCGGTTCATAGCGCTGCCAATCGATCTGTGCAGAGGCATTGGCCACACTATTAAGCATCTCAGACGCAATCCCCGGATTGTCGTATTCCTCCGGAGACCAGGCGAGGAGAATGCGCGCGGCAAGGTCCTTGCCCGTCATCTCCTCAACATGCGGGCCGTCGAGAAAGACGGCGGCCGCATCAATCATTACGACTTTCTGAGCCTCAAGCCAGGCGTCATAGGCCGGGTGCGTCAGAACGTCCGGCAGCGCATTCAAGGGCGCCTCTTCATGAGCGAAGTTGATCCACACGTTCGGATTTTCATCGAGACTCAGAAAGGGAAGCGCTTCAGGATTGGCGTCTGAGCGGCGTGCTGCAATGAAAATCAGGGTTGGCAAAGTCTGGTACCCACCAAAGTCGGCCATCGTCATTGCTTCCTTGAGAAGTCCAGCCTCCGAGAGCTTGGCCGCCGCCGCAACGGCGGAATCTGCGGCATAGGAAGCTCCGATCCATTCCGGATGGGAATGCCACGTTTCCATGAAGGCGTGAACCAGCGGCGCGCGGGACGCTTCATCCAGAAGGCTTTCCGGGATCTGCCAGCCAGCTTCTGCATATTCCATCAGGCGGCGAACAAAGCACGCTTCAAAGGAAGGGTTCTGCCCTGCCGGTGCATCTTCGAGGAGCAGTCTGGGACTTAAATCCTCAATTTTCCGAACGCCCTTTAAGCCAGAGGGCCTTTCCGCGGCCGAAAACTCATGGCGAAGCACCTCGAGCAGCCGACAGCCGACGCGCTTAGCATCTTGAGCTTCTTCATCCGTCCCTGGCGCCAGGGAATTAGAAAGCGATTGCTGGATGAGCAAGCATCCAACGGCTCTCGCGCGGTCGAATTCTTCCGAAAACTGCGGGTACATCAGAGGCTCCTGATGCGCGCGGTAGAAGGTCGCTCTCAAGGAAGCGAGAAACTTCTTCAAGTTCTCAGGATCATCGAGCTGCTCGGGCCAACTCTGCTCTTCAGCAAAGATTGCAGCCTTCAAGTCTTCGCCGATTTGAATGCGCGAAGCCAGTTCTGCGGCATTTCCGATCACGATCTTTCCGCCTTTCGTCAGCCGGACGGTCTTAATCTTTTCGAGGAGCGCCATTTTTTCCCGCACATTGCGCTCGCTGCTGCCCAAGGGCCTTCCCATACGGAGGCGGTATGGGATATCCGCCTTGAATCCTGCGGATGGAGAGAAGGCGTCCGACAGCTCCATGTCTGAAAAGTCTTTCGCCTCATTGCGGTAAGCAAACACCATGAGCCGTCGGCATTCTCGGTCGTTCTTTTCATCCAATGCCTTTTTGAAGTCCTGCATGAGGCCTTCGCGGCTGAGCTTCGCCAAAACGCCCGCGATGAGCTGCGCCTGCATCGTCGCCTCAATTTCATTGCTCTCGGCGAATAAGGCATTCCCTTCCCGGCGGAAGAAATCCGCGATGCCGTCCGCGAGATCCCAAAGCGCGAAGCGCGGAGCATCCTCTTCGATCAAAGGCACGACATAGCCCGCATCCTTCCACTGCCGCAGGATCTGCTCCGTCTTCATTGCGGCATTCCTTTCACCCATCCTGGTTGAGGGTGGAAGAAACGCACGCGGCGAATACCTTTCGAGGTTCATGATCGAAAATCCTTTTTCATCTTCTGCCTGTGATCGGCGACGCAGTCATCCTGGCATCAATCGCGTCGTGGCTCTTCATGACGATTCAGAACTAGGCAGGCATTGTTTGAGCCGCATCAACGAAGATCGCCGGAAGAGTGCTGGATGGAGCCTCAAAGGCCCTGCCTCAACGCTATTCAGAGAAAAGCGAAAGCACTGGCACAGAGCCCGAAGCGTCACTCTCTGCGTTTTTCTCTCTCGCCTCTCTTTGCGGCTGCTAAGCTGCGCGAAAGGGAAAAATACTTTGGGGGAGGCGAATGCCCGTTTCCATCAACAACGAGAGGTCAAGCGAATCCATGATTCGCGAGAGTCTTGTCACGTCGTTCATTGACAGCCGCACTGAGTCGCCGCTCGAAAGCCGCACGGCGCTCATCTTCAATGACAGAGACCGCGGCGTCAAAGTGCTGAACGAAATCGAAGAGGCGCTTGAGTGGTGCGACTCCTTCTCGATCAGCGTTGCCTTCATCACGATGGGCGGCATCGTGCCCTTGATTCCGGCGCTCACGGCGCTCGAAGCTCGGGGCGTCAAAGGGAGGCTCCTTACGACGGACTATCTGCGCTTCACGAAGCCAGATGCCTTGAGAAAGCTCCTCACTTTCAAGAATCTGGACGTGCGCATGTACCGCACGGAAGAGGATTCCGGAAACGGCTTTCACACCAAGGGCTACATCTTCAGCGCGAAGGAGCTCTGCCGAATCATTGTGGGCTCGTCGAATCTGACCCAGGCGGCGCTCACGACGACGCGCGAATGGAATCTCAATCTCCTCTCGCGCCAGACGGGTGAAATTGCAGAGGTCATTCAGAAAGAGTTCGACTATCTCTGGAATCGCCCGGAGGCGAAGCCCCTCGCCGATGTCATCGACGCGTACGCGTACGAATATAAGGCTGTCGCAGAGGCTCAGGCCGATGCTCGGCGGCTTCTGATCCGCGAGGAAGAAAAGGCAAAGGTAGTGCCCAATGCCATGCAGGCCGCTTTCGTGAAGAGCCTCTGGGATTTGAAGACGCAGCATCATCAGGATCGCGCGCTCCTCATTTCGGCAACAGGCACGGGGAAGACGTACGCGTCCGCCTTTGCCGCACAGAAGCTTGCCCCTAAGCGACTTCTTTTCGTCGTTCACCGCGAGCAGATTGCCAAGCAGGCGATGAAGAGCTTCAAGCGCGTTTTAGGCGAAAAGAATCACACTTTCGGACTCCTCTCGGGAACGAATAAAGCGTCGGATCGCGATTTTGTGTTCGCGACCATGCAGACGATCTCAAGGGACGCTGTGCTCAAGAGCTTCCCCAAAGACGCCTTCGACATGATCATCATCGACGAAGCCCATCGCGCCGGAGCGGAAAGCTATCGGAAGATCATGGCGCATTTCGTCCCTCAATTCTGGCTCGGCATGACGGGGACGCCGGAGCGCAATGACGGCTTCAACATTTACGCGCTCTTCAACCACAACATCGCCTATGAAATTCGTCTGCAGCAGGCGCTTGAAAACGATTTCCTGACGCCTTTCCATTACTTCGGCATCGCGGACCTTTGGGTGACGAACGAGAAGGGTGGGGCCAAGCGAAAAATCGACGACTTCAGAAGGCTCGAAGATCCCGAACGCTTCGCGCACATGCTCGAAGAGTGCGACCGCTACGGCTATAGCGGAAATAAGCGCCGAGCGCTCGTCTTTGTTTCCACAAAGCGCGAGGCGGAGGCGCTCGCCCGTTACCTCAATGAATGTCATCGTCCTGCACTTGCGCTCACGGGCGAAGACAGTCAGGCGGCAAGAGAAGATGCAGTCGCCCGCCTCGTCTCGGGCGAGGGCGAACGGCTTCTCGAATTCATCGTGACGGTGGATATCTTCAACGAAGGCGTCGACATTCCTGAAATCAATCAAGTCATTCTGATGCGCCCGACCGAGAGCGCGATCATCTTCATTCAGCAGCTCGGGCGCGGATTGAGAAAGTTCGATGGGAAGGAATTCGTCACGATTCTCGACTTCATCGGTGCATACGAAAAGAACTACTTGATCGCGACGGCGCTCTCGGGCGACCGCTCCTACGTGAAGGACAACATGCGCCGCTTCATTGCCGTCGAATCGAAAAGGCTTCCCGGCGCCTCCACCGTGCATTTCGATGAAATTGCAAAGGAGCGCATCTTTGCGTCGATCGACCAGGCGAAAACGAACAGCACGGAGCTGCTGAGAAACGCTTATCGGCAGCTCAAGTTCCAGCTCGGCCGCATTCCCGATCTTCAGGACTTCGAGCGCTTCGGGAGCATCGAACCCACCAAGTTCTTTTCAAACGCGAATTTCAGCTCGTATTACGAATTCTTGGTGAAGTACGAGCCCCAATACTCGGTGAGGCTCACAACCGCTCAGGCGAAGCGGATTGCCTGGGTTTCGAGGAAGCTCGGGAACGGCTTGAGGCCCTCCGAGGCGCTCGTTCTCAAGGACATCCTGGATGGGAAGGAAAACTTGGAAGTTTGCCTGGAGAGAAGGCTTCACTCCGAATACGGGTTCGAAGCCGACGAGCGGCACCTGAAGTCGGTGGGGCTCATGCTCGCCAATGAATTCGAGCGCACGAAGGAGCTCAAAGAGCAGTGGGCCGGCGCTGAAATCCTTTCCTTGACGCCGGAGGGCGGCTGGCAGGTCGCGGAATCCTTCTTGAAGGATCTTCAGGACGGTGTTGAGTTCAAAGCGGTGCTCGAAGCGCTTCTCGACTTCATTCTTGCGCGCGCAAAGCGCTTGGCCGCAGACCGGCTTCCCGGAACCTTCCTGAGGCTCAATGCCGCTTATACCTATGAAGATGTCTGCCGGCTGCTCGATTGGGGACAGAACATGCCGGCGCAGAATATCGGCGGGTACTGCTACGACAAGGATTCAGATACGCTTCCCATCTTCGTCAATTACGAAAAGGAAAGCAAAGCCATTCCGTACCACGACGAGTTTAAATCCGTATCAACCATCCTGACCCTCTCGAAGACAAACCGCACCATCGAGTCGCGGGATGCTTTGCGCATGAGGAAGGTCAAAACGGAGAAGGCAGACTACAGCGCTACGGCAATCCACCTCTTCGTGCGCAGAAACAAGGACGACCAGGAGGCGAAGGCTTTCTACTACCTCGGCCAAATGGATCTCGCCGCGCCTTTGAAGAAAGTGGAGCTCCCGGGGGCTCACGGAAGTTCGAAGGCCTTCGAAGCGCTCTGGACGCTTCGCCATCCCGTGCGCTCTGATATTTACGAATACATTACTGGAGAGAAAGCAAAGTGAAGCGAATCGAAGTGTGCGCGGCCATTCTTCACCATGAGGGCCGCATTCTTGCCACGCAGCGCGGCTACGGCGACTTTAAGGACGGCTGGGAATTTCCCGGCGGAAAAATGGAGCCAGGCGAAACGCCGGAAGAATGCATCGTTCGCGAAATCAAAGAGGAGCTCAATGTCGACATCGTTCCTGAAGCGCTCTTGACGACCGTGGAGTGCGACTATCCGGCCTTCCATCTCACGATGCACTGCTTCTGGAGCGCCATTGCCGCCAACGAACAAGTGGAACTCCTGGAGCATGAAGCCGCAAAGTGGCTGCTGCCTTCAGAACTCGACGCCGTTCAATGGCTTCCCGCCGACCTGGAGGTCGTGGATTGCCTTAAGAAGCGATTGAACCCGCAGGGAACCGCATTGGAATAGGCCGCGTGCTAAGGAAACTCCTCAGAGCCTGATTGAGGTGCATTCTCTACAATCCTTGATATCCAGCAAAAGTCCTGATTTTCAACGATTAGGGCGCTTTTGCTGAAGCCAATCTCTCCGGAGGAAGAGGACTTTCGTCGAAAGACCGGTCGGGGAGAAGGCCGGCAAAGGGAGCCAAAGATGCTGATCGTCCCGGCGTCCTTTCTGTTCGCAAGGCTGAAAAACGCCCGAGCAGAGTTCCTGAAGGTCAGGGAATCTTTCAAATTTTAAAGCGAAGCCCTGAACCTCCGGCAGTACGGAGGAGCTTCCGCACCCTAAGAGGCGGCAAACGCCCGAAGTCCGCGGAAACTCAATTCGCCTCCGAAAGGCTCAACCTACCGCACCACCCAAAGGAGTTTCTCTCATGACCAATCCAACGCCAGCTCAGCAGCCTCATGCTGAGGCTCCCGGGATCTCCGGCTATATCTCGCTTCTTTTCGCCATCATCTTTTTCTCCGGCGTCGCCGCTTCTGCCAATTGGTGGGGCATTTTCGACTTTACAACCTTGAACGGCGCCTTCGGCAAGGTGGTCGGGAGCGTCGCCGAAAAGAACGGCGAAATCGCTGCTGCGATGACCAATTTCCGCGGAAAAGGCGGTTCGGGCGCCATTGACGGCTTCATGTTCGCGCTTTCGCTCGTGCCGACCATCATGTTCGCGATGGCGATGATCACGATTTTCGAGCACTACGGCGCCCTGCGCGCAGCGCGCCAGATGCTTACGCCCATTCTGCGTCCGCTCCTCGGTCTCCCGGGATCTACGGCGCTCGCGATGATTGCGTCGCTCCAGTCGACCGACGGCGGCGCCGCGCTTACGCGTCAGCTCAAGGACGCAGGCGAAATCGACGAAAACGAAACGACGCTCTTTGCGACCTTCCAGATGACGGCCGACGCGAGCATCACGAACTTCTTCTCTTCGGGCGCCGTGCTCTTCACGCTCCTTGCCGCCAACGGCGAACCAGCCGTGCCCGTGAGTCTTGGTCTCTGCTTAGGTATCATTCTCCTCGGCAAGGTTTTTTCCACCAACCTGATGCGCCTCATTCTGATCCGCAAGTCCCGTAAGGCTTAATTCAAAGAAAAAATATTAGGAGTTTCAATTATGTCCGCACATGAAAATGCCAAGCCTATGGTGACAGACATCTTTGTCAAGGGCGCCGTTCAGGGGTGGCAGATTGCCGTTACCTCCACCATTCCGAACGTTCTGATGGCGTTCGTCATCATCAAGATCCTTGATCATTCGGGCCTTTTGAAGCTGATCGGCACGGCGCTCGACCCGATCATGGGCATCTTCGGGCTTCCGGGCGAAGCCGCAACCGTGCTGCTCGGCGGCTGGATGTCGATGGGCGGCGGCGTAGGCGTCGCAGTGGCGCTCTTCGACCACGGCACCATCACGGGCCACGACATCGCGGTTCTCGCGCCTTCGATCTACCTCATGGGCTCGCAGGTTCAGTACATGGGCCGCTGCCTCGGCGTCATCGGCATCAAGGGTTCGCGCATTCCGCTCATCATGGCGATGCCGATCATTACGGCGATCGTTTCTCTCTGGGTCATGAATATTCTGGTCGGTTGATTTTCAATCGGTTGGACCCCCAAAAGGCGCGCACGGTTCAAAGAGGCCGGCGCGCCTTTTTTCTGATCCAGGACATGAGGCGAATTTCCGGCTTCCGCCGGCGCCAGGGCGATGCACTAGAATGAAACTCATTATCAAGATAGAGGCTCAATGCGGCCTCCTGGATGATGAGGTTCAGAAATGTTCAAGACAACGGTTGGCATTGACGGCATGGCCTGCGGCATGTGCGAAGAGCACATCTGCAGCACGATCCGCAAGGCAATGGACGTTAAAAAGGTTTCAGCTTCCCACAAGAAGAAGCTCGCGGAAATCATTACCGAACGTCCGGTTGACGAGCGGCTCCTTCGCGAAGCGATTGCGCCTACGGGCTACGGCGTGACGTCCTTCAAATGCGAACCCTATGAAGAGAAGGGCTTCTTCGCAAAGCTTTCCGGGCTCTTCGGCGGCGGAAAGGCCTGATCGGAGCAGGATTAATGAGCAGTGACTAAGAGTCACTAAAACTGTGAGTTTTGATTTATATCAATCCTGATAGCTCAATCTGCCTCCACAAGAATAGAAACATCTCCATACAATTGCGGCGACTTCTTATCTTCCATCACGGAAGAGGGCGGATTGCCGTGCATTCAGGCATTGGTGAATGTTTCGGGACGGATGGCTGGGCAAAAATCGCTTGATTTTGACCAGTGAGCGTGCTCTCTCTGAGGAAGATGAGGTTTTAAGCCGTGCGCGGGTCCGGATAGTCAATTCCGGATTGAGGCGTGCGAACCTTCCAAACTTCCTCAGGGATAATCATGACTGATCCTCAAGCTTCCCCGGCCTCGGCGCCGAAGCATGAAAAGGTCGGCATCGGCGCCTACATCGCGCTTTTGCTCGCCATCGTCATCTTCTCGGGCGTTTTCTACAAGATGCCTGAAGCCTACAAGTGGCTCGGTGCCTTCGACTTCACTACGCTCATCGGCAAATACGGCACGATTGCCGGCGCCAACGGCAACTTCGTCGGCACGGGCGGCGACAGCGCCCGCGGCGGCTTCCTCTTTGCGCTTTCGCTCTTCCCGGGCGTGATGCTCGCGATGGGCCTCATCGAAGTGCTCTCGCACTACGGCGCTTTGCGTGCGGCTCAGGTTCTGATGACGCCGCTCCTCAAGCCCCTCCTCGGCGTCCCGGGCTATACGGGCCTTGCGCTCATCACCGACCTTCAGAGTACGGACGGCGGCGCGGCGCTCACGCGCGCGCTTTATGACGAAAAGCGCATCACGAGGAAGAACCTCGTGACGATCTGCGCCTGGCAGTATGCGGGCGCGGGCTGCATCAGCAACTACTACACCACGGTTTCGGCGCTTTTCTCGCTCTTCCTCTGCCCTGTGTGGGGACCGATGGTCATCATTCTCGTGCTGAAGTTTGTTGGCGGCGCTCTGATCCGCACCGTTCTCTCGACGATTTACCGCAAGGATTTCGAAAATGACCGCTAATGAGAAGAATGAAGCCGCAAGCAAGCCGGCCTCTCAGAATCCTTTCGACATCTTCATCGCTGGTGTCAGGAAGGGCTTGAACATTGTTCTTTACAGCCTGCTGCCCAATGTGCTGATGGCCTTCGTCCTCACGCAGATCCTGCGCCTCTTCGGCGTGATGGATTTCCTCGGCGAAACCTGCGGGGGCCTCATGGGTCTCTTCGGGCTTCCGGGCGAAGCGATCACGGTGCTTCTCGCCACGTGGCTTTCCTGCGGCGCCGGCGTCGGCGTTGCGGCGAGCCTCGCGTCCCACGGCACGCTCCAGCCGCATGACATCACGATTCTTGCGCCGGCCTTCATTCTGATGGCTTCGCAGATTCAGTACATGGGGCGTCTCCTCGGCGTCGCCGATGTGCCGAAGAAGTACTGGCCGGTGCTGATGCTCAATTCCGTCCTCATGGCCTTCCTCGGCATGATCCTCATGCGCATTGTCTTCCTCTAAATGAGCGCGGACTTGAGCCGTCGGCGTTCATTTTTGTGAGCGCAGACGGATCTATATGCGAAAATAAAGAAGCTCCCGTTCGGCGCGCCCGGGCGGGAGCTTCTCTCAATCGGCGACCTCTCCATACGGAGAGCACCGGACCTCCCGCTCCCGCTTCAAGCACTCTGGATTCCCGATGTACTCTCGACGCCAGGCTCTGCCCATAGTCCTCTCGCTCTTCGTCATTTCTGTGCCTGTGCAGGCAGAGACGAGAGAGAAGGAGAAAAAAGAGGAGGTTCAGACGAAAAAGAAGGTCGATGCGGTATCAACCGCTTCGCAGCGCCGACAGGCGCGGAAGGAACGGCAGGCCAAACGGAAGGCGGCGAAAAAGCAATAGGCGCTGCTGCTTCAGGTTCCGGGTCTTCCCAACTCCTTCTGTTCCATTCCAAACTTCTCCCGATATGTCTGCCAATACCTGCCGCTATCTCACCGCACTTCTCACGGAAGGGAGCTTTTCGAAGGCCGCTCAGACGCTCGACATTTCGCAGCCCTCGCTTTCGCAGTTTCTGCTGCGGCTCGAGACGGAAGCCGGCACCACGCTCATCGACCGCGCGGCGAAGCCTCTGCGTCTGACGCCGGCGGGCGAACTCTTCCTCAAAACGGAAAGACAGATCGAGCAGCTTCGGGAGACCTGCGCCAAGCAGATGGCGGACATTCATGAAGGCGTGCGGGGACATGTCTCAATCGGCGCCACCGACTACCGGGAAACTTTTTTCCTCACTGAGGTGCTCCCGGTTTTCAGAAAGCGCTTTCCCAACATTGAAATTTCCGTAATGGAAGGGCGCACGAAGGAGCTCGAGGAATTCGCGCTCTCGGGGGCGACGGATTTTTCCCTCGTCATTGCGCCCCTCTACCATCCGGCTGGGCTCGAAATGACGGAGCTCTACAAGGAGACGCTTCTTCTTGCCATGAGCCCGAATCATCCCATTGCCAGGAAGCACCCTTCAACGGGACGAGATGAATATCCGATGCTCGATTTTTTCGAGATGGACCGCGAACCTTTCATCGTGATCAAGAAGGGGCAGAAGATGAACCGGTTCTTTCATGAGCTCTGCGAACGCACGAATGCAGTGCCGAGAGTGGTGCTCGAGAGCGAATCCATGATTGCGGCGCTCGCGCTCGCAAGCGCCGGGCTCGGCATTACGCTCACGACGGAAACGCTTGCCCGGCGGTCGCGCGTGACGGATGCGCTGAGGTGCTTCCGCATTTCGCCCGAAGTCCCGCCCCGGACGGTGATTGCGGCCTACCGCAGCGATCAATATCTCTCTAAAGCGGCGCGTGCGCTGATTGATGTGATGCGCGAAGTCGCCAAAGAGCGGTTTGAGCGCGGCTGATGCTTTCCGTCAATCCTGCAGCGCATGAGAAAAAAGCCGGCGCTCCCGAAATAGAGCGGCCGGCTTTGAATAGGAAAGAATCAAGACTGCGGAAAACGATTACTTTTGATAGTCGACGAGCGCGCTGATGCGTTCGACGATCGGGCCCTTGCGCTCGTTGAAGACGGCCTTGTTCTTTTCGAACAGGTTGTTGCCGTGCGTATCGATCGAGCAGATGAGGGGACCGAAGTGCTTCACGCGCATGACCCACATGGATTCGGGCATGCCGAGTTCGGGCCACTGGACGTCCTCGACCTCTTCAACGCATTCCGCGGCAACCACGGCGCAGCCGCCCGGGAAGACGCAGTGAATGGCCTTCGATTCCTGGCAGCCCGCCGTCGTATTGGGACCCATGCCGCCCTTGCCGACAATGAGCTTCACGCCGGTTTCGGCGAGGAATTCCTTTTCGAAGATTTCCATGCGCATCGAGGTTGTGGGACCGATTGAAACGACTTTCCAGCCGCTCTTGGCTTCCTTCGTCGGAACCATGATCGGACCGGCGTGGAAGATGGCTTTGCCCTTCAGATCCACGGGGAGCTTGCGGCCGAGCTTCACGAGGCGGTGATGCGCCTGGTCGCGGGCTGTGATCAGATAGCCGTCGAGGTAGAGGATGTCGCCGATCTTGATGTCTTCGAGGTCTTCATCCTTGATCGGGGTGGTCAGCGTCTTGGTGCTCACAGCGTCACTCCCTTGTGCGAAAGAAATTCATAAGACATGTCCGCATGAACGCGGATGGTGGCGCGGCGGTGGGCCCAGCAGCCCGTGGAAACGCCGACCGCGATGCAGGAGGGATGGCGCGCAGCCTGTTCGACGTTGACGCCCATCACCGTGCCCTTGCCCGTGAGGCCGCCCGGCCCGAGGTTGAGCTCATTCAACCCGTCCTTGATGAGCTTTTCGAATTCCGCACCCGTCGGGTTGCTGTTGTGCGAATCGACCGGACGCATGAGGGCGCGCTTCGAGAGCGTGGCGGCAACTTCCGCCGAACCCGCAATGCCGATGCCGAGAAGAAGCGGCGGGCAGGCGTTGATGCCGCGCTCCGTCATGATGTCGAAGACGAACTTGACGACGCCTTCATAGCCTTCGAGCGGCATCAGAACCTTGGCGGCGCCGGGGAGCGAGCAGCCGCCGCCAGCCATGTAGCCGCAGATTTCGGCTTCGTCGGAATCGGGAACGATCTGCCAGTCGATCCATGGAATGCGCACGCCCGTGTTGTTGCCGGTGTTCTTTTCGTCGAAGATCTGCACGGCGTTGTGGCGCAGGGGCGCATCCTTCGTCGCGCGCTTCGTCGCTTCGCGCAGGCACTCTTCCATTTCGCCGAGGAGCGGAAAGCGCGAACCCACCTTCACGAAGAACTGAATGACGCCCGTGTCCTGGCAGAGCGGAACGTTGTTCTTCCTGGCGAGCGCCATATCGGTAAACATGGCGTCGTAGATGGTGTTGGCAATGTCGGTCGTCTGTTCGGCACGCATTTCCGTGAGGCTCTTCATGACGTCGTCGGGCAGGTGCTTGCCGAAGTACGCCGTGAACTTCGCCATCAGATCCGTGAATCGGTCTCTGAGGAGCTCTTCAGCCATGGCGGTGTTCTCCTTTCTGGTTGTTTTGAGGGGTCTGAGGGGATGCGTTTTCATCGCTCCTCCTCCTGATGACTGAAAGTTTATGAATAGTTTCTATATAAGTCAAATACTTAGTTATCTATAAAAACCATAGGCCAAAGCCTATCATCGGGAGCCGAATGTAAAAAAGGCCGGCGTTTTGAAATCAACGCCGGCCGGAGGTGAGAGCGGTTTATGGGCCGCTTGCGAGGTATTTAGGGTTCTTGAGCGAGCGCGTTGACCTTCGTCTGGATCATCGCCGTGATCTCATAGTGGTTGATGAGTTCGCGTGCGAAAAGGAGGAAGGTGAGGTAGAGCTCGGACCCTCTGATCGAGATGCCTTCGGCCGGAATGGCGCGAAGGAGCTCGCTCTGGAGGCGGTCGATGGCCTGAAGCGCCTTCTGGGCATTCGCGTGGAAGACCGCGATGTCGGGATTGCCGTTCTCAGATTTGCTCATGGCTTCAAGGAGGCCTACGAGCGTTCTCAGGTCGTCGGCGAGGCGCCCCTCATACACGCGGTGTCGGTTCGCGACATGGTCGAGGGCGAGCTTCGCGAGGCCCTGGAGCGAACGGCCGACTTCACGCATGTTCGTGAACGCGCGGAAGTAGCAGTAGCGGGCATCGAAATCGGCTTCAGAGGGCTTCTTGTCGGAGAGCGCCATGCGGTAGTAGATGCCGCGGGCGGCCGAGAGGTCGTCGAAGAATTCCGAGGCATCCGACTTGGCGCTTCTCAAGGCCGATTCGCGGTCGGAGAGGAGGCCGTCGAGGATCGAGCGGCAGAGTTCGATCGAGCGGCGGAGATTTTCCGGCGCCTTCTCATCGATCATGGTGCGGATGGTCGGGGCATCGTAGCGGACGTTGCTCTGATTGACGAGCGAGTCGTCCGAGAGGGTCGCCCTGATGTTCGAGCGTACGAGAAGCGCAATCGCCGCGAGTCCGAGGATCACCGCCATGATTTCGCCGCCGAAGAAGACGAGGGTCGCGACGATGCCGGCGAGCGTGCTCGCGCAGAGGGCCGTGATGAACCAGCCCGAAATCACCGTGAGGACGCCCGAAATGCGGTAGACGGCGGTTTCGCGGTCCCAGGCGCCGTCGGCAAAGGACGAGCCCATCGCGACCATGAAGGTGACGTAGGTGGTCGAAAGCGGGAGCTTGAGGGACGTGGCTGAGGCAATCAGAATCGCCGAGAGGACGAGGTTGATCGAAGCGCGGACGTAGTCGAAAGGAAGGGGCTGCGTCCCTTCCGCAACGGGCGCAGGCTCAAAGCGGCTTGCGAGCGCGCGGGAGAGCGCCCCCGGCATGATCTGGTGAATGACGCTTCCGAGCGTCATCGAGGCGCGCACGATCATCCGGCCGGGCAGCGATGCGCCGAACTGCTCCTGTTCGCCCGACTGCGCGGAAGAAAGGTTGATGGAGGTCTGAATGACGCGGTGCGCCTTCTTCGAGAACCAGAGGGTGAGCACCATCACGAGGCCCGAGAAGAGGAGGAAGGCCGTCGGAGCAGTGGAGGGCTTCAGGAGCCCGCCCATCATGAAGGCGCCGTCGGAAACGCCCGAGGCCGCCCATTCGCGGTAGGCATCGTAGGCGGCAAGCGGGACGCCCACGAAGTTCACGAGGTCGTTCCCGGCAAAAGCGAAGGCGAGCGAAAAGGTGCCCGCAAGAATGATGATTTTGAAGACGTTGATGTTGAAGAGGCTGATGAACGCCTGGAAGACAATCGTGAGCCCGATGAAGAGGGTCGCGAGGATGACGGTCGTATTGGCGTTGATCCAGTCGATCCATTCGGGTCGCATGAAGGAAGCGCCCTTCGCGCCCTTCATGACGAGGAAGTAGATGATCGCCGTGATCGCAAGGCCCGCGTAGACCCCGCCCACCTTGCGGTAGGCGCCTTCAAATCGGAAGGAGAAGATCAGGCGGGCAATGTACTGAATGACGGCGCCCGAAACGAAGGCGACCACCACGGAGACCAGAATGCCCGAGATGATCGTGAGCGCCTTGGAGTTGTTGATGTAGTCGGCGACTTCGGTGAGGGACGCCCCGTCGGCGACGAGCTTGAAGCAGGCCGCGGCGATTGCGGAACCGAGGAGCTCAAAGACGATCGAAACGGTGGTCGACGTGGGAAGCCCGAGCGTATTGAAGGCGTCAAGCAGAATCACGTCCGCCACCATGACGGCGAAGAAGATCACCATGATTTCCGCAAAGCTGAACATCTGCGGATTGAAGACGCCCGAGCGCGCAATCTCCATCATGCCGGACGAAAAGGTGGCGCCCAAAAGCACGCCTGCCGTCGCCACCCACATCGTCGTGCGGAATTTGGCAATCCGGCAGCCGAGCGCGGAATTAAGAAAGTTCACGGCATCGTTCGAGACGCCGACGAAGAGGTCGATGATTGCGATGACGCCGAGGAAGGCGAGCATCACGAGATAGTAGCTGTCCATAGGTTGCTGACCTCGCTCAGGGAGGTTTTGTTTTGAGAGAAAGGATTTCAAGGACAGCGCGGATTGTCGGGATGCCGCATGACAGCGGGACTAAGAAAATATGACAAAACGATGACAAGGCGTTTCTCTTTTGATCTGCATCGTTGTGCGCGTAAACCCTTGCATGTAAACACTTGGTTTAAAGCAAAAGCGCATCTTGTCAGAGGTAATCACAAAGGGCTATCGTGCATTTCACAATCAAAGGGCATTCGCAGCGACTGCGGGGAAAAAGACACCCCGACGCCCGCCTGCAAATACTCATGCATAAGGAGAGAAATATGCAGAAATTCGCCAAACTCGGCATCGCGCTCGCCCTCGGCGGCGTGCTTGCCGCCTCCGCATCCGCTGCTGCCCTGAAGGACGGCACCTGGAAGGGCGAAGGCCAGGGCAGAAACGGCGCCGTGGTCGTCGAAATGACCGTTAAGAGCGGTCATATTGCCGACGTGAAGGTCGTGAAGCATTCGGAAACCGCCGGCATTTCGGACGCGGCGCTTGCGCGCATTCCCGGCGAAATCGTTCAGGCTCAGTCGACGGGTGTTGATGCCGTGACGGGCGCCACGATGACGTCGAACGGCATCAAGGGCGCTGTTGCAAACGCCATCCGCGCTGCGGGCGGCGACCCGGCGCAGTTTGCCGCGGCCGTTGTGCCCAAGAAGACCGCCAAGAAGGTCATTAAGGAAAATGCCGACATCGTCGTGGTGGGTGCCGGCGGCTCGGGCATTTCCGCTGCCGTTAAGGCCGAGACCCTCGGCAAGAAGGTGATCCTCATCGAAAAGATGCCGACCATCGGCGGCGCCACGGTTCTCAATGCCGGCACGCTCATCGCGACGGGTTCGAAATACCAGCGCGACGTGATGCATGAGACGAAGGATTCGCCTGAACTCGCCTACAAGGACATCTTCCGCGTCGGCAAGGACAGAAACGACCCGGTCCTCGTCAAGATGGTGACCGAAAAGGTGGGCGGCGTTGTCGACTGGCTCATCTACGACATGAAGATTCCGTATGGTCCTGCCGCCACGCAGTATCCGGACCATTCCGCGAACCGCCAGCTCGGCGTCAAGGGCCGTTCGGTCAACTTCCTCCACCTGATGAAGGACAAGTTCCTCGGCATGGGCGGGAAGCTCATGCTCGAAACCCGCGCGCAGGAATTCATTCGCGACCCGTCGGGCCGCGTGATCGGCGTGAAGGCGACGGATGCCGCCGGGAACACGGTTGAACTCACGTCGAAGGCGGTGATTCTCGCTTCGGGCGGCTACGGCGCCGACCAGTCGATGCTGCCCCCGAAGATGAAGAACTACCTCTTCTACGGCGTTGACGGCGAAACGGGTGACGGCTTCAAGATGGCGACGAAGATCGGCGCCGGCACGATCAACCTTGACCTCGTGAAGATGTACCCGCAGGGCGTTGAAACGCGTCCGCACCACGGCCTTGCTGCAACCGCTTCCTCGACCGATACGATGAAGAAGTCGGGCGCGATCTACGTCAACCGCGACGGCAAGCGCTTCGTGGATGAAAACGCAGGCCTCGGCGTCCTCACGGACAAGACCATCGAGCAGCCGGGGTCGATCGCCTACATCGTGATGGATGCGGCCGCCTGGAAGCAGTACGTCGCGAAGTCGCTTGAAGACAAGCTTGTTCCCGATGCCGCTTCGCTCGATCAATGGACGAAGATCGTCAACAACGGCCGTCCGGTGATGGCGGTTTCGAAGAACCTCGAGGATGCCGCGAAGACGATGGGCATTGACCCCAAGGGCCTTGCGGCTCAGGTCGCGCATTGGAACGACATGGTGAAGGCTGGTGCCGACAAGGACTTCAACCGCCGCATCACGGGCGGCCTCGGCGAAGGTCCTTATCACATTGTTGAGCAGAAGGTCCGCTACCAGACGACCTTGGGCGGCCTCAAGGCCGACGGCGGCATGCGGATTCTCGACAAGGCGGGCAACCCCATCCCGGGCCTCTATGGTGCGGGCTGCGTTGTGGGCGGCGCCAATGGCGCAGACTCCATGACCGCGATGATGAACTCCTGGGCAATCGTCTCGGGCGTTGTCGCTGCGGAAACGGCCGCCAAGGATCTCAAGTAACGGCCTGCTGCCATCTTTGGATCGCTGGAACATTCCTGCGGTCCAAAGGAACTTCGTTCTCAAGCATTGAAAAAGCCGCGCTTCCCGATGAAGGAGGCGCGGCTTTTTTAGGATCGAGAGGTTTTAGCGGATCACGCCGTTGAAGGCCTTATGCACGTCAAAGGCGAACGCTTGGTAGCCCGTGGTGTTCTTCAACTGAATCTCAACGGCCGGGACAGTCGAACCCCACTCGAATTCGTCGAGGTACGGGTTCGGCGCCGACGTGAGGCCGCCCGTCTTCAGATCGTAATTGGCGCCGGCCGTCGCGGCATAGGCAATGATGGAATCCTTGTCGGGCATGTATTCCACGAGGCTCGTCACGGGGCTGAACCATTCGTGCCCCTTTTCCTTGCCGTATTCCCAGATCTGCTCGACCGTGCGCTTTTCCTGGTCAATGCGGTAGATGACGGCTCGCGAATACTTCATGTCAGGGAGCGGCGGCTGATCAAACCCGCGGCCGTCGCCGTTGTCGAAGACGGAAAGGTACATGACCTTCTTGTCCGATTTGCTGTCGATTCTGAAGGCCGTGTGCTGCGTCCAGGTCCAGTCGAAGTCGGTGTTCGAGCAGGAAGCGTCGTCGCAGGCAAGGGGCTTCCCCTTGGCGTCGACCGGAGTGAGGAGCGCATCGCTCCAGGGCTTCTTCCAACCACGGGATGCGCCGAGGATCCACTTCACCTTCTTGTCGCGGCCGATCTTGATGACGGCGCACTGGTGGCGGGAGGATATGATGATGGAGTCATCGGTCGGGTCGTAGTCGACGGAATTGACGTGGGCCCAGTTGCGGCCCGGACCGGTGCCGACGATGTCGCCGAAATGCGCTTCCGTGTCGAGTTTCTGAAGTTCCTCGTCGGAAAGCGTTTTGCCGGCGAGCTTCGGGTCGATGTTGAGGCAGACGGCGCCCTGGTCGAGCGCCTTGATGGCGGTATTGCGGTAGGGATCCAGAATATCCCAGAGGCGCCACTCGTCTACGACGGTGCCGTTGGCATCAACCTCAATGATCATGTCGCGCACGGTGCGGACGTTTCTGCCGTCAAGGCGCTTCAAGTTCGACGAGGCAACGCGAAGGAAATAGTGCCCGTTCTGAGCGGCGTCCATCGTATGGCTGAAGTCGTTGTAGCCGTAGGGCAGCCGGCGGTTCCAGATTTCGCGGCCCATGATGTCGTACTTGACGTAGTGCTGGCCGTAGCCCCAGGTGATGGCGCCGTCGTCGTTCTGCCTCAGGCCCATCATGATGCCGCCGTCATAGAGAGAATCGACGTTGTAGATGCCTTCCGGATAAAGGAACCAGCGGATTTCGCCCTTGGTGTCGATCACCATGTTGAGAGGATAGGACGACCATTGAAGCGCCCCGCCTTCAGGGTTGTTCCAGACGGCATGACGGGTATTGTTGTTGCCGCCGATGTTGTTGATGTAGTAGAGGCGGTCGGCGAATTTTCCTTCCGCAGCCTTCTTCACCTCGGCCTTCGGGAACGGCACGAGTCCGTAGACCGGCTGCGTACGGATGAAGACCTTGTCGGTAAAGTGTTCGGTTTTGCCGTTGTAGATCCGGTCGTAGGTGATTTCAACGGTGTTGCGGTAGTCCGGATAGAGACCGAAGACCGGGATGCCGCCGTGGGTGAGAACCTGCGCGTCGGAGACGGCGTAGGCGATTTCCTGACCGTCCTTCTTGGGGAGAATGCGCACCTTTGCATTCCTCACGACATAGCCGCCGTTGCGGATGATGGCTGTGAGCGGAGCAATCTTGTAGGGGTTCGTGATGAGTTCGCCGAGGTGGCCCTGGTTCTTATAGATCGTGGCGGCGCCTGACGGCCCCCCGGAGGCGTGCAGAACGG
>OBXA01000691.1_pt1 | contig 24364 bp, 20 predicted proteins | sample 1538121 | NCBI WGS metagenome assembly OBXA01 (sample SAMEA2580133, study PRJEB22360) | human gut metagenome | biome: human gut; feature: human-associated habitat; material: faeces | place: Denmark | collected 2008/2010 | reverse complement strand
GATTTTTGCGTTAGCCGGCCACCCGGGAACGGATGGCGGCCGAAGCAATGTCTGAGCCGCGCCCGAGAACGAGGGCCGCGCTCACGGCTCCGACGGCAACGAGTGCTGCGGAAGCGTCGAAGGGCGACATGACCCGGGGCGACGTTTCCGGGTAGCAGGGATTGGTTGGGGACCCGCAGCGGACCGTGAAGCCCTGGTATTCGGGCGAGAGGAGCCCGAGCATTTCGCCGCAGTTGGCGACCATCGAGAGGGAAGCGCCGGCTTCCTCGAGGGAGAGCACGGGCCTCGCCGTATGGAGGAGCTTTTCGTCCCGAAGGTCGGTGCACGTGAAGGACCGCGCGCCTTCGAGGGAAATGTTCCCCGAAATCGCGAAGGTCGTGCCGGTTAGGGGCTTGAAGGCGGGCTTCTGAGGCTTTTGCGCCTGCTCGTCTGAAGCTTCTTCGGGTTTGGAACTCCCGAACGATTCAAAGGCGTTCGAAGACCCTTCAGGGAATTTAAGCGGACGAAGCGCCGCGGCATTCATCGTGCGCGCGGCTTCTCCGGCGAGCTCGTCCTCGCCTTCGAGCGCCAGGGTCGGCGTAATGCCGAGTTCGCTCGCGGCAGCCTGACGGTGCTGAATCGAAAGCAGGTTGAGCGACCGCATGAGACGCGCCGCCCGTGAGAGCTTTACCTCATACCGGCCGAAATAGATGGTTTCAGGAGTGGTGGAGAGGAAGGCTTCTTCCTCTTCGTTCAGAGTCTCCGATTTGGTATTCATCAGCTATCGAATTCTGTTCAATGAAAGGAGTTTTTTCCTGGGTCGGACAAACTATGCCGTTTATTAATTTCCGGGACCGGCTCATTCACCTGGAAAGAGAAAGTCCGCACATCAGCGGCTCAGGATGCGGCTGGGAAAGATCCCTGAAAGAGCCGCGGCAAGAGATTTCTCAATCCTACACTTTCAGCAGGTGTTTAAGTACGAAAGGACAAATCTCGTTAATTAATTTTCTTTGCGAACCATCTCAATTCGGGCTAATCTTTCTCTTTTTCCCGCTTCTTTCAGAGACATGACAGACATGCAGCTTGAGGCCCATGCCGGCTCCAACACTGAGACGCCCCTCAGGGCTTCCGACTATCCGATGACCGGACTGGTGCTTCTCTCGGTACCGGCCTGGGAACCCTCTCATCTGAGGCAGTCTCTTCTTCTTGATTGGCAGATCAATGCGGGCGAACCTCCGCAGTCGCCTCATGAACCGTGGATTTTCCGCGTGAACGGCTCCCTCGTGGTGGTGGGTCTCGAGCCCCGTCCGGTTCCCGACCATGCGGCCGACGAACAGGCGAAGAACTGCCATGACTGGCCCGAAGCCGTGGATGTCGCCCATGCGCACCAGGCGTATCTCGCAGTCGCTGTGATTGCGGAAGGGGCGTCCCTCATCGAGAATGCCCGCACTGCCATGAAGGTTCTCGCGTCCCTCTGCGAGCAGCCCAATGCCCGCGCCGTCAATGCGGCCTCGAGGCTCTTTGCGCCCGAGGTGTACCGTAAGGCGGCCCTCACGATGCAGGATTCCGAGAAGGCCTTCCCAATCTTCAACCTCATCTACTTTGGTCTCTGGCAGCAGAACGACGTCGAGGGGCTCTCGGGCTACACCGTGGGGCTCGACCGCTTCGGCGTGCGAGAAGTGGAGATCACCGGGTGCACCCTGAAGCCGCTTGAAATCCGTGCGCTCATGGTGGATGCCGCCATGATGCAGATTACGCGCGGGAAGACCTTTGCCGATGGCGAGGAAGTGAAGCTCGGCGGCAGAACCTACGCTGCGCGCATTGCAGCTTCGGCAGCGCTGCCGATTCCGGAAACCACGCACCTCGTGCCGATGGCTTCATAAGCGACCGGTAACACGTCATGCTTGAAAAGCGAGGCCCCGGGATTCCGGGTCATGCCTCGCTTTTTCCTTTTCGGGAGATGCCGGAGTCGTTAAGGTCCTGGAAGCGATGAGAAGAAATTTCGTTTAAAAGGCCTTCAGCGCGCATCGGCTCTCCGAGGAAAAGAGACACCAGCACCCAAGTGCTTGTATGTCTGGGCTGCCTCCAGACCGGTATGCTTGAGGTCGATCCATCAAAACAAAATGGCGTCGACGCTTCGGGTTTCTGATGCTCTAAAGCCCGTCCCGTCCGCTCTACGCCGCCGACTCAGGAGGAAGGTCTCTCATGCTCAGCAAATCCGCACTCGCGCTTTCCGTTTCGCTTCTCTTTGCTTCATCGATCGCAGCAGCAGGTGGTTCCGCTCCTGCGCATGCCGCGCTCCCCGGCTGGACCGAAGGTGCTGAAGTCATTCGCGTTGATGCCGCGCGTCCCCAGATCGACATGATTTCGGGCGTTATCTTTAGCCAGATCAAAACCACGCGCGCCGTGAAGCAGCTTCGCATGACGCTTGAAATCCCGCGCACGAAGGAAAAGAAGCCTGCGGTCATCTATTTCCCGGGGGGCGGCTTTACGTCTGCCGACCATGAGAAATTTGCCGAAATGCGCCGCGCGCTCGCTGAGGCGGGCTTCGTGGTTGCGGCTGCCGAGTACCGCCCGGTTCCGGCAAAGTTCCCGGCGCTTCTTGAGGATGCGAAGGCGGCCGTTCGCTACATTCGCGCGCACGCCGGTGAATACGGGGTCGACCCCGACCGCATCGGCATCCTGGGCGACTCCGCGGGCGGCTATCTGGTCGAAATGGCAGGCGCAACGAACGGCGAAAAGACCTTCGACAAAGGAGACTGGACGAACGTTTCTTCCGACGTTCAGGCCGTCGTTTCGATCTACGGCATCTCGGATCTCATGACGATCGGAGAAGGCTTCGATGAAGCGACCCAGAAGGTTCACGAGTCGCCCGCCGTGACGGAAGCGCTCCTCGTCAACGGCCCGGCCTTCCGCGATTATGCAGGCGAATCCATCATGGCTGATCCTAAGAAGGCCATGGCCGCGAGCCCGCTCGGCCACATCGACGGGACGGAACCGCCTTTCTTCATTCTCCATGGCGCTGAGGACAAGCTCGTTTCGCCCTCCCAGAGCGCGAAGCTCTACCGGGCGCTTCGCGAAAAGAACGTGCCGGCCGACTACCTTCTCGTTGAGAACGCCGGTCACGGCGATCTACCCTGGTACCAGAAGCCTCTGATCGACCGGGTTGTCGCGTGGTTCACGAAGACGCTGGGAGCTGAGAAAGGCAATGCTGCCGAAGGCGCAAACCTCTGATGACTGTCGGGCTGGAATAGCAGCCAGAAGCTAAAAAAACAGCAAGGGCCGGCGATTTTGCCGGCCCTTGCTGTTGATAGAAAGAAGTTTTTCAGAGAAGCCGTCAGGCCGCCGCCGACCAGAAGATGAGGAGCAGTATCTGGCCTGTGATGATGCGCAGGAACATGGCGAGCGGATAAACCGTGGAGTAGGCCACCGCGGAGCTGTTCTTTTCCGAGAGCGTTGCCGCATAGGCAAGCGTCGGAGGATCCGTCGTAGCGCCCGCCATCATGCCGACGATCGAGTGATAGTTGATGCGGAAGATCTTGCGTGCGGCCCAGCCGACGATGAGGAGCGGCACCATCGTGATGATGACGCCGAAGAACATGTAATGGAAGCCGTTGCCGGAAATGAAGGCGTCGGCGAACCCGCCGCCCGCCGCAAGACCCACGCTCGCGAGGAAGAAGGCAATCCCGAGTTCGCGCAGCATCAGGCTCGCGGAGTTGGTCGTATAGGTGGCGAGCTTCATCGAAGGCCCGTAGCGGCCGAGCAGAATCGCGACGACGAGCGGACCGCCCGCGAGACCCAACTTCACCGGAACGGGAACGCCCGGAATGGCGATCGGGAGGATGCCGGCAAGGATGCCGAGCGCGATGCCGACGAAGATCGAGATGATGTTCGGGTGGTCGAGCTTCCCCTGCTGGTTTCCGACCCGCGAGGAGAAGCGCGCGATCGCACGCTCAGGACCCACGATCTTGAGGCGGTCGCCCAACTGAAGATGAAGGCTCCGGTAGGGGAAGACTTCCATTCCCGCGCGATAAATGCGGGTGATGTTGAGGCCGTCGTAGTGGGAGAGGTGCAGATCCTTCACGCGCAGACCGTTCACCGCTGGATCCGTCACGATGACGGTTTCTGCATGCACCGGCGAATGCGGCATCGCGAGGTCGACGTCGTTCACTTCCTTTCCGAAAAAGGCGACGATGCCGTCCTTGTTTTCACCCTGCGAAACGATGCGCAGAATGTCGCCCGTCTTCACCTGCGTCTGGGGCCCCGGGCTCGTGATGACATCCGAATCCGCAACCTTTCTTCTCGAGCAGACGAACGGGCGGCCGATGAATTTGCGGATGGATTCCAGGGTCTGGCCGTTCAGAAACGCGTTCACCACCTCTACGTGAAAGCAGATCGGCGCATCGTTCTTGTCGGCCTCATCCGCTTCCCAGGCCTTGTCCTCGTCGGCAAGGTTGATGCGGAAGATGAGGCGGATGAGGATGGCCGAGAGAATGATGCCGACGACGCCCAGCGGATAGGCGCAGGCGTAGGCGACGGCAATGTCCTCGCCCTTGTATCCCATGACGGCGAGCGCCTCCTGCGTAGCGCCGAGACCCGGCGTATTGGTGACGGCACCATAGTGAACGCCTAGGAATGCAGGCAGGTCGATGGAGCCCCCGAAAAATGCCCAGAGAAGGAGCGTCACCAGAATCGAGAGGAAGATTGCGGCGACGGTGAGGCCGTTCATGACGATGCCGCCCGAGCGGAAGCTCGAGAAGAACGAAGGCCCGACCTGGAGGCCGATGAAGAAGATGAAGAGAATGAGGCCGAAGTCGCGCAGGAACCCGAGCACATGGGGTTCGATCGCGATGCCGAAGTGGCCGACGGCAAGTCCGACGAAAAGAACAAACGTGACGCCTAATGACACCCCGAAGATCCGGATGCGGCCGAGCGCGAGTCCGAGGGAGATGACAAAGGCGTAGACAAGCAGAATGTGCGCGATTGAAGACGGCGACGTCAGCGCGGATTCCATGAGTATTCCTTTAGGGTGCGATGAAGCCGCGGGGGAAGCGGATGGGAGAACCTCGCCGGGCGGTATCAGTCTTTTTATTATCAGGATTCCTTCGCCTCAGGGCGACAGATCCCTTTTATAAAAGACTGAAGTTTAAGGAAGGAGCGGAATAAATCCGCTGCGAAAATGCTGCGGCTTGAATTTGGTTAAAGCAGAGCTCGAAGATTTACGGTGCAGATGGCCGTTGGCTTGTCTTTCTATGCCGAAGAGGCCGTCAAAGAGCGCCCCGGGTGGCGGAGGACTCGCCGATGATCTCGGCCGCAGTTGCTTCGACCGACTTCACCGTGATGATGCGCTCGGCCAGGTCCCGATAAATCGGCGCGCGTTCTTCATAGAGCGCTTCCACGCCCCGCGCCTGGGGGATGGGGCGGTTGTAGGTCGAGAGCTTCGAGAGCGGACGCTGCATCCAGTAGAAGGTGCCGTTCAGCGCGAGGAGCATGCGGTTTCGGGGCTTGAGGCACGCGCCGCCGCCCGTCGAGATCACGAGGCCGTGCTGGCCTGCGAGCGACTCAATGACGGCGGTTTCGTGAAGACGGAAGAATTCCTCCCCGTCCTCGCGGTAGATCCTTTGAGAGGACTTCCCGACCCGGTGTTCAACGAGCGTATCGATGTCGACGAATTCGCGCATGAGGCGGGCAGCCACGACTTTCCCGACCGTGGTCTTTCCGCAGCCGGGCATTCCGATCAGCACGATGTTTGAGGCGTCGCGCCGGATGTCGGCCAGGATGGAGCGTGCGGCAGGGAAGGGAAGCGTGCGGCCCGTGAAGCTTTCAGTAGCTTCGCGCGCTTCAATGACGCGAAGCCCGAGCGTGCTCCGGGCGTGAAGCCCAAGCCTCAGCGCATTCCAGACAAGCCGCGTGCGGATCGGGTCGTCGACGAGATCAAGGACGGCTGCCAGTGCAGGAAAAAGCTTCAGCACATCCGGCGACTCAATCGGCATGGCTTCGAGGTCGGGAGCTTTGCCGAAGGACGACGCGTTGATGAGGAGCGTCGTATCGGAGATTCCCGGGATGTTCGCGATGTCTGCGGCCGAAAGGGGACTCGCGATGGCCCTGAGGACCATCCTCGGCGCGCCGAGGTAGGTGAGGAGGTTGCTCAGGCCCGCCGCAATGGGCGCAGGGTCCGGATCCGTCAGAATGAGCGCCCGGCAGTCCCTGATTTCCACCCCGAGCGAAGGGAGAAGCCTCGAGAGGCCCGTTCCCAGCGTAAAGTCGCCCGAGATCGTGCCGTCGCCCTCGCGAAGAAGCAGATTGACGCGCCTCGCGGCACGCGCCTCCTGCGTGAGGTGGCCGCAGATCGAGGCCGCGAGCTCCTGGTAAGGGTCTTCGACGCAGACGCCGTCCCAGCGGCCGAGCGAAAGGAATTTCGCCGCATCTTCGGGCTTGAGGTGCAGGGTCTCGGCACCTGAAACGCCGAACTTCATGAGAAGCGCGTCGCCTTCAGGAGCCGCAAGCGATGCTCTCCGGCCCGAAAGCCAGCAATAGCGCGGGTCGTCGCCCGGAGCTCCGCAAAGGAGTTCCGGCGTGAGCTCAGAGAACTCGGGCGCTGCCGTGAATCGGTTTTCGGGGAAAAGCATGTCTGAAATGCGCTTTATCGGGGAGCTTCAGGGAGAGGCTTAGAGAGGAGCGGAAGCTCAAATTGAGAAAGAGCCTCATCGCAAATACGCATTTTCCTACTAAAGTGTTGAAAATGGGAGAAGGAAAACGGGTCCGTGCGCAAAAATTTTGTATGTCCCCAGCCTCCGGGAAATCTCCTTCAAATGGGAAAACCGGCTTCCTGCGGATTGCGAAGAGGCCGGTCGAAGGCGAGGCTTTGAAGAGCGACTGAAGGCTTTCAGACTTCGGTCTGCAGTTTCGTCCGCTTCGTTCTCCGGCGTCGATTCTGCCGGATGGATGCCTTTGGATTCTCAGACGCAGCCTCCTGAGGCGTGTCGGGCGCTTGAGGAGCAAGCGCCTTCGCATCGCCCCGGGACTTTTCCCCGGAATTTTCCGCTTCGGTCTTCTTTCTTTTTCTCTTCCTTTTGCGGGGAGCCGGCATCGGTGCTTCAAGAATGGCCTTTGCGGCTTCTTCCTGCCCAAGGGAATCTGCCGTCCTTGCAGCTGCCGCGGCCTCAGAAGCGCACTTTTCCTCTTCCGGATCGGGTTCGCGCTTGACGTTGAAGCGAAGCCACGACCAGAGCTCGTCCGGCGCGTAGCCGCCGTAGGCCGAGACCATCTGAATGACGGCCGGGCTCGGCGAATTCTCAGGGGTTGCTGTTCCGGGAAGATCGAGAAGCCTCGCGAGATCAAGCGTCGTGCCGTTGAACCAGACGTAGAACCCGGTGTAGTTGGGAAGCGTGTAGCGGTTCCTCGGCTCCGGAATGGCGCGGGCAATCAGCCGGCCCAAACGGCGCGGGTGCTCGAGCGCGACGATGAGGAAGACGGGCATCAGAAGGCTCCTTCAAAATGACGTGGACCCACTCGACAGCATCCTATTGTAGGTAGTTCAGGAGGCGGAGCACCCGCGGGCAAACGCTAAGAGCCCGGGAAACCTTCGCTCTCCGACCTGAAATGATGCAAAATCGCGGCATCAGAAATTTCGACCTCAAAAATAATGAACAGAACACAGCTTGCCGGGATTCTTTCCCAGACAACTTTTTCTGACGAAGACATCGTTCAGCTTCTCGGGCTCACCGACCTCGAAGACTGCCGGATGCTGAAGGATGAAGCCTTCCGCCGCACGACGGAGCTGATGGGCCCCTATGTCTATTACCGCGGCCTCATTGAACTCTCCAACATCTGCACGGCCAACTGCCGCTACTGCGGCATCCGGAAGGCGAATCACGCCGTGAAGCGCTACACCATGACGAAGGAGGAGATTGTCGAGCAGGCCGTCTGGGCCGCGCGTCAGGGCTACGGATCCGTGTGCCTGCAGTCGGGCGAGCGGCATGATGAAAAGTTCATCGAATTCATCTGCGAGTGCCTGCGCGAAATCCACGAGAAAACGAAGAGCCCGCTCCTGCCGAACGGCGTCGGCGTGACGCTCTCGCTCGGCGACCAGACCGAGGAGGTCTACCGCCGCTGGGCCAAAGCCTGCGGGAATCCGGAATCGATCCGCTATCTCGCCCGATTTGAGACGTCAAACCCCGAGCTCTTTCACATGCTTCATTCCACCCCCGGGACGAATGAGAAGAATCTCGAGCACCGCTTCGAGTGTCTGAGGGCCCTGAGGCGTGCGGGCTACCAGGTGGGCACCGGCGTCATGATCGGCATTCCTGGGCAGACGCTTGAAGACCTCTGCCGCGACATCCGCACCTTCCAGAAGCTTGACGTCGACATGATTGGTATGGGGCCCTATTTGCGAAGCGAAGGGAACGACCTTGAGGCGCTCGGACAAATGGAGCCCAAGGCCCTCATGCAGCTCGCGCTCAACATGATTGCCGTCACGCGCCTCGTGCTCGGCCCCGTCAACATTGCCGCAGCGACGGCGCTTCAGGCCATTCGCGACGACGGGCGCGAGCTCGGCATCGAATACGGCTGCAACGTCGTGATGCCGAATCTCTCGCCCCAGCGCTTCAGAAAGGGCTACCAGCTCTATGACAACAAGCCCTGCCTCGAGGACGAACCCACGCACTGCGCTTCGTGCCTTGAGAGCCGCATCCAGAGTCGCGGGCGCGAAGTCGGCTGGAACATGAGCGGGAGCTCGAGAAGGTACCTGAGGCGCGTCGGCCGCCCCAATGAAGTGAAGCCCCGGCGCGACTTCATGCCGGACGGGAGACGCCTGATCCGCCTCAAGGCCGGCACCGTCAAATAAACGTGAGCGCGAGAATAAGGACGGGGAGAATGATGACGAGGCCGAGCGTTGATGCTCCGATGGCCTCGGATGCGAATTCCTCGTCCGCGCCGTAGCTCTTCGCGAGTACGGCAACGACGGAAGAAACGGGAAGCGCGGCGGAAGCGACGAAGACCTGCCGCATGATGGGCTCCATGTCGAAGAACCCCGTCACGATGAACATGACGACGGGCCGCAGAATGAAGCAGGAGGCGAGAATGAACCAGATCTCGCGCGGGAGATGCCTGAGCTTCCCGAATCCGAGCGACTCAATCGTCATGCCGATGAAGATGAGGGCAAGGGGCGACGTAATCTGACCAATGACTTTTGCCGTGCCCGAAATGAACTGCGGTACGGGGACCGCGAGAAGCACTACCGCGACGCCCGTCATGAAGGCAAGGAGCGGCGGCGAAAAGAGCATCCGGATGGAGTGAAGCGAAATGAGCTTCGGTCTCTGGTGATGCGCGCGGGACACGCCGTCCAACTGAATGTTGTAGAGGCCTACCGTCCAGATGAAGAGGCAGTTGGCGAAGAAGTAGACGAGAAGATAGGGGATCCCGACGTCGCCGAAGAGCGCCATCGTCATCGGGACGCCGACGAAGAGAACTGTTGAGGACGTGAAGCACGAAATGAAGATCCCGTGCCACTCCTTTCTCACAAGCCCCATGCGAACGATGAGAATCGATGCGGCCCAGTTGATTGCTACAGTGATGAACGGGATGAAGCCCATCTCGAGAACGCGAAGGAGCTCGCTCTGCGTGAACTTCCCCGTGACGGAATAAAAGAGAAAGCATGGGATGGACAAGTTGACGAGCTTTGCGACGAAGCCGCGCTGCTTCACGTCAAGGAACCCGCGCCAGGCAAGCCAGAAGCCGAAGCCGCCGACAAAAAGGAGGACGAGCGTATTGGAGAGCGAACTCAGAATGGCGGAGAGCATGGGAGCGTCGTAGAAGTTGAGTGCGTTGAAGAAAGTGTACGACGTAAGAAAAGCCTTCGGCATCGAGACAGGTAGAATCCCGGAGGACTAGAAAAGGAAGAAGAATCATGCAGGTCACTTCTCCTCGGCCGCCCTCTGCCGGGAATCAGGATTTCGCCGCGCTGCGGCGCGGGAATCGGGTCTATGCGGACAAAACGAGGCTCATCTTTGACCTTTGCGCCGGCAGCGGCAGCATGGTTCTGCTCATGCGTCCCCCTCGTTTCGGAAAGTCGCTTCTCGTCTCAGCGATTGAGTCGCTCTTTCGCTTCGGCCTGCGGGAGTTTCAGGGCCTTGCCATGGAATCCCTCTGGCGAAACAGAATTCATGAGGTCGTCCGGCTCGACTTTTCCCTGCTGCAAGGCCTGAGATCGGAAGAAGCCTTTGAGACGGCGCTTCAGCGCCTCATCCTCACAAGATTTGCCGTTGCGGGATTCCGCTTCTCTTCGGAGGACGGCGGCATCTCGTTCTTCGATCAATTCGGAGAATGGCTCAGCGATCTCGAGCCCGGGTCGCTCGTGCTTCTCGTGGACGACTTCGATCAGCCGCTCGCTTCACTCCTTGATGACCCGGCGCTTTTTGAGGCGGCGGGAAATCTCCTGAGCCGCTTCTATGCCGTAGTGAAGGCGAATGAAGGAAGACTTCGCTTCTTCCTCATGACCGGTACCGCCAACTTCCGGGGAAGCAGCCTTTTTTCGGAATTGAACTCCGTCACGGACATCACTCTGGATGCCTGGTTCGGCACGTTGCTCGGCTTCACGGAGGAAGAGCTCGAAACCTGGTTTGCCTCCGACCTGAAGCGAGCGGAATCTGCGCTCGGCTTATCGCGCCGGGAACTTCTCCTTATGCTCGAAACCCATTACGGCGGGTTTTCCTTTGATCGGCGGGCGAAGACCAGGGTCTTCTCTCCTGCGTCCATACTCGAGTTTCTCGCCAGGCCGGAAGCGGGCTTCCGGAATTATTGGCTCGCCAGTTCCGGGATGCCTTTGGTTCTCCAAAACCATTCGGCTGTGAAAGGGCCTCTCCTGCCGGAGGATTTGATCGGGGAAATCGCGGTTGAAGTCGGGACGCTTGCGTCTCCTCTTCGCTGTGGCGACGCTTATCCTTACGCGCTCCTGACGCAGGCGGGCTGCCTCACGATCCGTCGGGAACTCGTGACGGGCATTGTGGAGCTTGGAGTGACCAACCGGGAGGCTTCAGACGTTGTAGAGCGGCTCTCTGCCGGGGGCTGCTGAGCTTTAAAGCGGCAGCGCGTTCCGGGCGATCATCCGGATTGCCGGGCGATCGGGCTTCATCGTGTGGGTGAGCGGGAGCTTTTCGGTTGCTATGAGGCGCTTGGGGTTTTCGTAGCGCTCAAGGACATTTCGCACCGCCTCGAGATCCACGTCCTCGGGCTTTCCTTCAACCACGAGCACGACCTCGTCGCCGTAGAGGTGGCTCGGGCAGGAGCTGATTGCGAAGGGAACCTTCATTACCTTCTTGAGCTTCGCTTCAATCTCTTCAATCTGGAGCTTGATTGCGCCCGAATTGATGACGTTGTCGAGTCGTCCGCGAACCGTAAAGGAGCCGTCAGGATTGATACGCGCAATGTCATTCGTAACGAGGGGGCGCGGCGAGACGGCGGGCGCATGAATGACGAGCGTGCCCTTGGGCGAGAGCGAAATCGCCACTCCGGGGAGCGGCCGGTAGCCGGCTTCGCGTTCGGGCCCGTTCAAGCGCCGGAGCGCAATGTGGGAGAGCGTCTCCGTCATGCCGTAGGTCGAATAGACGCGTCCCCTGACGGACTGAAGCTTCCCGAAAAGAAGATCATCGACAGCGCCCCCGCCTATGAGAATGTTCCGAGAATTCGAAAACACTTCCGCAGACTTCGGATCCGCGAGGATCGACGTCGCCTGCATGGGCGTCACGGCAACGAGGTCGATCGGGTCCGTGATGGACTCGAAGGGATTCCGCGAGGGCGTCACCGGAATCAGATCGAGCCCGCATTCGACGGAGCGCACGACCACCATCTTCCCCGCGATGTAGCTCATCGGCATGGCAAGAAGGTTCGTGTCGCCGGGCTTCAATCCAAGGTAGCCGATCGTCATGCGGGCGCTCGCGCGCATGCGCGCCTTTTCAGCCTGAAAGGCCTTGGGCATTCCGGTCGAGCCGGAGGTGTGAACCGTTACGGTCTGGCTCTGATCGAGGAACGCCTCGAGGAAGCGCGCGATGTCGACATCAAACCCCTGAGGATTCTCCCCGAGCGCCTTCACGAGTCTCGGGCCGGGGGATGTCCCCCGGCGCTGGAATTCGCTCAAAGGAATGTTCTCGCCGCGAATGCGGATCAGGTCTGACGGCATGACGATGGGGCTCTCTTATGGATTGCAGAAAAGAATCAGGGATTCGACGGATCCGTATTGAACTTGAACTGCGGGGCGCGCTTCTCGAGGAACGCGCGGCCGCCTTCCTGCGCTTCATCAGTCATGTAGTAGAGCATCGTGCAGTCGCCCGCGAGCTCCTGAATGCCCGCCTGGCCGTCAAGCTCGGCGTTGAGGCCCGCCTTGATCATGCGGATCGCAAGGGCGCTGTGCTGCATCATGGTCTTTGCCCAGTCGACGACTTCGTCCTCGAGCTTATCGAACGGAACCACCTTGTTGACGAGTCCCATCTCGAGGGCTTCCTGGGCGGAGTACTTGCGGCACATGAACCAAATTTCGCGCGCCTTCTTCTGACCCACGCAGCGGGCGAGGTAGCTCGCGCCGAAGCCGGCGTCAAAGGAGCCGACGCGCGGACCCGTTTGGCCGAAGATCGCGTTTTCGCTCGCAATCGAGAGGTCGCAGACCACCTGCAGCACGTGGCCGCCGCCGATTGCAAAGCCGTTCACCATGGCAATGACGGGCTTCGGAAGCGACCGGATCTGCTTCTGCACGTCGAGCACGTTGAGGCGCGGCACGCCCGTCGGATCAATGTAGCCGCCGATGCCCTTCACATGCATGTCGCCGCCGGAGCAGAAGGCCTTGTCGCCGGCACCCGTGAGGACGACCACGCGGATGTCGTTTCTCTGGCGGCAGATCGTGAGCGCTTCCGACATCTGAGCAACCGTGACGGGCGTAAAGGCATTGCGCACCTGAGGACGGTTGATCGTGATGCGGGCGATGCCCTCAAAGAAGTCAAAGAGAATGTCCGAGTATTCCTTGATCGGCTCCCAGCGTCGTTCCATTTTGTTTGGTCCTTCATAGGCGCGCAGGGCGAGGGGCTTTTCGAGCCGATTCTGCTCATGCGCGCGGGCGTGGAAAAAAGATTTGCTGTCCGGGGAAGAAAAGCGCCCGCAAAAAAATACGGTCCGCTTCTTCAGAGAACAGAAACGAACCGTATATTAGCGGGCGCGCGGGCTTTCGGCTATTGCGCGCGGTCGGCTCCGCGCCTCAGAGCGGGTGATGGCAGGCGCAGTAGCGCGTCGCCGCTCCTTCGCCCGATGTCCCGCTCTCAGAAACAATGTCGATCCCCTTGAACTGCGGCGTGGTGGTCCGGCAGATTTCCGTGGCCCTCGGGCAGCGCGGGTGGAAGGCGCAGCCTGACGGGGGATTGAGGGGGCTCGGCACTTCGCCCTGTACGGGCGTTCGGGCCTTGCCGGTTTCCTTGAGATGCGGAATCGCATCGAGGAGCATCCGGGAATAGGGGTGCTTCGGATTCCGGAAAAGATCGTCGCGGCTTGCGAGCTCGACGAGCTTCCCTAAGTACATCACGCCCACGCGGTCGCTCATGTGGTGCACAACGGCGAGGTTGTGGGAAATGAAGAGATACGTAATCCCGAATTCGAGCTGAAGCTCCTTCATGAGATTCAGAACCTGTGCCTGCACCGACACGTCGAGCGCTGAGGTCGGTTCGTCGCAGATGAGGAACTCGGGCCGCGCGGCGAGCGCTCTTGCAATCGAAATACGCTGGCGCTGACCGCCCGAAAACTGGTGCGGGAACTTGGCAAGCGCGGATTCAGGTAGCCGCACGAGGTCTGCCGACTCGCGCACGCGCTTCATTACCGCGTCCTTCGGCCACTCCGGGTGCAGCGTTTCGAGAGGTTCGGCAATGATGTCCGCGATCCGCATGCGGGGGTTGAGGCTCGCGTAGGGATCCTGGAAGATCATGTTGAGGCGGCCGGCGATGTCGCGGTCAAAGTCGGGCGTGCCCGAGGCTTTCTCGAGGAATCCTTCAAAATTGATGCTCCCCGCGGTGGGCTTATAGAGCCCCGCAAGAAGGCGCGCGAGGGTGGATTTGCCGCACCCCGATTCGCCGACGAGGGCAAGCGTTTCGCCGCGCTTCACGCCGAAGGAAACGCCGCTCACGGCCTTCACTTCCTGTTTGGGGAGCCTTGAGATGAGGCGCGTGAGGAAGGGAGCGGAAACGTCGAATGTGCAGGAGAGGTCATTGAGGCTGAGAATCGGCTTCGCGCTCTTCAGATCCTCCTCACGCTTCCCGGCTTCCTTCCCGAGGTCGCGGCGCTTCGGATGGAAGCGGACGAGCGAATCCGGAACGGCATTGCCGGTAGGCGACGCGAGCCAGCATGCGGCGTCCGACGTGCCCATGGAGGCAAGGGGCGGACGGCATTCGCGGCACTTCTCCATTGCCGCGCGGCAGCGCGGATGGAAGGGGCACCCCTTCGGACGGTCGGCGAGGTCCGGCATGGAGCCTTCAATCTGTTCGAGCCAGAGGCCCGGCGCATGGATGTCGGGGATCGAACCCATGAGCCCCTTGGTGTAGGGGTGCTGCGGACGGGAAATGACGTCGGCGACATTGCCGATTTCGACGATTTCGCCGGAATAAAGCACTGCGACGCGGTCGGCCGTTTCGGCAATCACGCCCATGTCGTGGGTGATGAGCATGATGCTCGCGCCGTGCTCGTGCGCGAGGCGTTTCAAAAGCGAAATAATCTGCGCCTGAATCGAAACGTCGAGCGCCGTGGTCGGCTCGTCGGCAATGATGAGCTTCGGATCCGCGGCGAGCGCAAGCGCAATCACGACGCGCTGGCGCATGCCGCCCGAAAACTGGTGCGGATACTGTTCCGCTCGCACTTCGGGCGAGGGAATCCCGGTTTCGCGAAGAAGTTCAATCGCGCGCGCTTTGGCTTGAGCGCGCGGCATCTCCGGGCGATGCGCCCGGATGGTTTCCACGAGCTGCTCGCCCACCTTCATGAGGGGGTCGAGCGACGTGAGGGGATCCTGGAAGATCGCGCCGATTGATTTGCCGCGAAGACGCTCGCGTTCACGGTCGGGGAGATTGTCGATGCGCTTTCCCTCGAGCCAGAGTTCGCCCGAAGTGATCCTTGCGCCCGCAGGGAGTAGTCCGATCAGAGCCTGTCCGGTCATGGACTTCCCGGCACCGGACTCGCCCACCATGCCGAGAATTTCGCCTTCGGCAATGGAAAAGTCGACGCCGTCCAAAGCCCGGAGCGTTTTGCCGCGGGTGGAGATTTCAACCGTGAGGTTCTTTACCTCCAGAATGGGGGTCTTCCGCGAAGTGTGATTGCATTCAGTCATTTCTGAGCCTCTCCCTTACTGCTGCAGCGTCGGATTGAACGCATCGCGGAGCCAGTCGCCCACGAGGTTGACGGAAAGAATGAGCGCAACGAGCGCTGCGCCCGGGAAGATCGTGATCCACCATTCGCCCGAGAAGAGGAAGTCGCTTCCGATGCGGATCAGCGTTCCGAGCGAGGGCGTTGTCGGCGGCACGCCGACCCCGAGGAAGGAGAGCGTTGCTTCCGTGAGAATCGCCGTTGCAACATGAAGCGTTCCGAGCACAAAGACGGGACCGAGGACGTTGGGAAGAATGTGGCGGTAGAGGATGACGCGGGGCTTCACGCCGATCACGCGGGCTGAGAGCACGTATTCGCGGCCGCGCTCGACGAGGGTCATGCCTCGCACCGTTCTCGCATAGGGCACCCAGCCCGAGAGCGTGATGGCGGCAATGAGAACGACGTAGGGGAGAAGCGTATGTTCCCCCGCGGGCAGCGCCGCGCGGAGAATGCCGTCGATGAGGAGCGCAAGGAGAATCGCCGGGAAGGAAAGCATGATGTCGCAGATGCGCATGATGAGGCTTTCAATCCACCCGCCAGCAAAGCCTGCGAGGAGGCCGAGCGTGACGCCTAAGAGAATCGACAGCGCCACCGCAATCACGCTGATCGTGAGCGAAAGCCTCATGCCGTAAAGCATCGCAGACCAGAGGTCGCGCCCTTGGTCATCCGTTCCGAAGAGAAACATCGGGTCTCCCGATTCGGTCCAGGAGGGCGGAAGGTTCGCGAAGGAAATATCGATCGACGCGAGGTCGAAGGGATTCTGCGTCGCAAAAATCGGCGCGCCGACGGCGAGCGCAACGAGAATAATGCCGGCCAGAAGCGCGATCTGAGCGGTGAGGGAATTCTTGAGCGACCACCAGACCGGGGAGTCTGAAAGCCGGGCGAGGAAGGTTTTGTCTTGCTGTGCAGTCATGACGAAATGTCTTTTTGTTGTCTTGTCCGGAAGTCCCTGAGGACGCTCAGCCGCGGCGCGCCTGAGCCTTGAGGCGCGGATCCACCATCGCGCAGAGACCGTCAACGGCGAGGTTGATGATCACAAAGAAGAGCGCCATGAGGCAGAGGTAGGCCGTCAGGACCGGAATGTCCGCAAACTGCACGGACTGAAGGAACAAAAGCCCCATGCCGGGCCACTGGAAGACGGTTTCGGTAACGATCGAGAAGGCGATGAGGCCTCCGAGCTGGAGGCCCGTAATCGTGATGACGGGAAGGAGCGTGTTTTTGAGTGCGTGGCCGAGATAAACCGTACGGTTCGAAAGCCCGCGGGCGCGGGCAAATTTGATGAAGTCCTGGCGGATCACTTCAAGCATCTCCGCACGCACGAGACGCACAATGAGCGCGAGCTGAAAGATGGCGAGCGTCGCCGCGGGAAGAATGAGGTGCTTCAAGCCGTCGGCCGTAAGAAGCCCCGTCGTCCACCAGCCGAGCGAAACGGTTTCGCCGCGCCCGAAGGACGGGAGCCAGTCGACTTCAACGCTGAAGAGAAGAATCAGGAGAATGCCGATCAGGAAGGTCGGAAGCGACATGCCCAGCACGGACGCGCCCATGATGAGCTGCGAGGACCATTTTTTGGGGTATACGGCTGCCCAGACGCCCGCAGGAATGCCGAGAAGAAGGGCAATGAGGAGCGCTGCAAAAGCGAGCTCCATCGTGGCGGGGAGGCGATCAGCAAAAAGAGACGCAACGGGCGCAGCCTGTCGGAGCGACAACCCAAAGTCGCCGTGAACGGCGTTCTGAAGGAACTTCAGAAACTGCATCCACCCCGGCTGATCGAGGCCGAGCGCAGCGGCAAGACGGGCGCGGTCTTCAGGGCTTGCATCCATCGGGAGCATCTGAGCGACCGGATCGCCGATGAACTGGAAAAGCACGAAGGCGATGGCGGCGACGGCGAGAAGCACTACAAGCGCTTCGAGGAGCCTTCGCAGAAGAAAAGCTGGCATTTAATGGTCCGTGATTCAGGCGCTCTCTTTGATTTTTTGCGCCCGCGTTGGGGAAAAGGAATGGGGCTCACCAAGAAGAATAAAGTCCCCGATTCTCGAACCCATTTTGCCTTGATGCGGGTAAAGCGTGGGCGGAGAAAGTACCGAGAAGGCTCCCGGCTGGATCAGACCGAAGAAGAATCTTTCGGTCTATGGCGCAAATGCGGCAGAAGAAAAGCGAGTCAATCGCGATCATTGAATCTCGCGGGCGGCTTCGCGAAGGCTGTCGATGCTGGCGAGCTTCAGTACGCCGCGTGCAGTGGCAATGGCTCCGGAATTTCTCAGGGTCGCCAGAGCGCGGACAAGGCTCGCGCGGTCAATGCCGAGGAGCTCAGCGAGTTCCGTCTGCGTCACGCGCAGTTCTTCATCGCGTCCGAGCTGCGCCTCCGGCACATTCTTAAAGAGGAGAAGAAGGACCGCAGCCAGGGCTGAAACTGTTTTCGCAAACGAAAGACTGCTCGACGTAAAGAGCAGGAGATTGACATACCTGGAGTACCAGTCGATGGTTGCTACTGCAAAGTCAGAATTCCGGCGGATGGCCGAGAGGATCTCGTCGTTCGTGAATTCAAGCGCAGCGACGTCGGTGACGGCTTCTGCCGTAATCGAATTCTCAAGCGCGAATTGTTCTGAATGCACTACCGGAAAAATGGTTCCGGGACCGTGCCAGGCGGTGTTTCGGCGGTCGTGCTTTCCCTCAACCGCAGAACGGACGAGCCCGGAATCAATATAGAAAACGGTCCCGAAAGGCTCGCCCGGACGCCAGAGAAATTCACCGCGTCGAAAACGCCTCGCGCGCGGCAAGAGCCCGAGAAGAAAAGGCCGGAACGGCGCGAAATCCTGAGAGAAGAAAAATCGAGGAAGCAGCATGGCTTCCATTCTTGCATGTTGGAGACCCAAAGAATGAAAAAAGTTCGAATCACCATTCTCAAGACGACGTTCGACTCTGAACTTGCGAAGGAGTTCGGAATGATCGGCCTCGGACCTTGTCCGCTCATGAAGGCGGGAGCGGTTTACTACGCCGACTACGCAAAACCGGAAGGCTTCTGCGACGAAGCCTGGAAGGCGATCTATCAGTACGTTTTTGCGCTCGCGCACGGCGCGGGCGAAAACCTCTTCTACTACGGCGACTGGATCAGAAAGCCCGGCGTAGCGATCGTCTCCTGCAATGACGGGCTCCGGCCAGTCATCATGAAGCTCGAGGCAACGGACATACCTTCGGAACCGCCCAAACCGGCAGAAAGCCGCGAGCAGTCCATCGAATTCAGGAAGCAAGTCTGAAGCGCGTCTCTCGCTCTCCCGGCCAAACGCCGCCAGGCGCTTGAAGCAAAAGAAAACCGGCGCTGATTCGGAGTCTGAACCAGCGCCGGTCGGCAGAGATTAAAAATCCCGGATTACTTCAGGTCGAAGGCCTTTTCGAGGCTCACAGGCATAGCCTGGTAGCCGAGCGAGCTCTTGATCTTGATTTCAACGGAGGGTTCCTTGGCACCCCACTTGAATTCGTTGATGATCGGGTTCGGAGCCTTGGTGTTGAATTCCTTCATGATGAGGCTCGCCGTGGCGGAGTAGACCATCACGGAATCCTTATCGGTCTGGTATTCAACTAGCGACGTGATCGGGCTGTACCATTCGAAGCCGCGTTCCTTGCCGTATTCCCAGATCTGCTGGACCGTCATTTTGTTCTGGTCGATCTTGTAGATCACAGCGCGGGAGTACTTCATGTCGGGCAGCGGGGGCTGTTCCATGCCGCGGGCGTCGCCGTTATCGAAGACGGAGAGATAGAAGACGTTCTTGTCGGACTTCGAGTCGATGCGCCAGCCGGTGTGCTGGGTCCACGTCCAGTCGAACCCGCCTTCGCACTTGCTGCCTTCGCACTTGATCTTGTTGCCGTTGGCGTCAACCGGCGTCAGGACCTTCTTCGCGAGTTCGCCTCTCCAGCCTTCGGGCGAAGCAAGAATCCACTTCACCTTCTTGTCGCGGCCGATCTTGACGACGGCGGACTGATGGCGCGAGGAGATGATGATCGAGTCGTCGCTCGGGTCATAGTCGACCGAGTTGACGTGCGCCCAGTTACGGCCCGGGCCCACGCCCGCGATGTCGCCGAACTGGTTATTCTGGTCCATGGCGGCGAGTTCAGCAGCCGAGAGCGTATGGCCGGACTTAGAGGCGTCGATGTTGAGGCAGACCGCGCCCTGGTCCATCGCCTTGATCACGTTGTCGCGATACGGGTCGAGGATGTCGTAGAGGCGGAAATCGTCAACCACCTGTCCGTTCTGATCGACTTCAGCAATGACGTCGCGGACGGTGTGGACGCGCTTGCCGTCGGGACGGCGATAGTCGGCATTCGAAACGCGCAGGAAGAGGTGGCCGTTCTGAGCGGGGTCAAGCGCGTGCGAGAAGTCGGCATAACCGTCGGGGAGGCGGCGATTGAAGATTTCGCGGCCCATGAGGTCGTACTTCGCATAACGCTGGCCGTAGCCGAACGTGAAGGCACCGTCGGGGTTCTGATGGAAGCCCATCATGATGCCGGAGCGATAGATGGTTTCCGGGTCATAAATGGGTTCGACATGCATGTACCAGCGGACTTCGCCCTTCGTATCGAGAATGGCGTTCTGCGGGTAGTAGTTCCACTCCAGCGCGCCGCCGGTGGGGTTGTTCCAGACCACGCGGCCCTGCTTCGGAGCGGTCGAGAGGAAGTTGTTGATGAGGTAGAGGCGGTCCTTGAATTCCGGATCAACCTTCACGACTTCGGTTTCAAACATGTTGTGGTGCTGAGCCATCGAGCCGTTCACCGGGGTGTAGACCGCCGGGGCGTACATCGTGTAGACCTCTTTTTCAACGCGCGTTTCCTTGCCGTTGAAGATGTACGTGTAGCTCACCTCAACCTTGTTGTTGTAGTCGGGGTAGAGGCCGAACACCGGAATGCCGGCATAGGTGCGAAGGGCCTTGTTGCTCACCTTGTAGGCGATTTCCTGGCCGCCCGCCTTCGGAACGATGCGAACGGAGGCGTCCTTGAGCTCATAGCCGCCGTTCTTGATGATGGCCGTGAGCGGAGCAATCTTGTAGGGGTTGACGACGATTTCGCCGATCTTGCCCGGGGCAACGTACTGCACGGCAGGGCCGGAGCCGCCGCCGCCCGCCATGACGGCAGTCGGGAGGCTGAAGCCCGCGACGAGTGCGAGCGAGATGGCAACCGGCGTCAGCTTGGACTTGAAGGACATCAGAGTATTCTCCTTTCAACTCAATGTGGAATAGTCGCTAAACTCATGCAACTAAACTTTTCAATTCGTTCGAAAAGAGTAAATCGCTTCCTCTTTTTTGGGTATTGGCGGCTTCCTACGGCGAACGATCTGATTTGGAATACTCGATTTTCGAAATATGAAAAAAGCACTGGACCGCGACGGACTCATTTTCTTCAAGACCCTCTATAAGACGCAGAATCTGGTGAATGCGGCCTATCAGCTCGGGATACCGCCCGCAACTGCCTCGAGACTTCTCGCGAAGCTCCGGGAAACCTTCAAGGACGAGCTCTTCACGCGCTGCGCCGGAGGCCTTGCCGCCACCTGGCGCGCGACGGAACTCATGCCGCAGGTGCGCAGAATCCTTGACGACTATGAGCATCTCCTGGAAGAGAATACCTTTGACCCGAAGTCCCTCGTGAGGAACTTCCATATCGGCGGGCTCGATCACGGCGTACTCTTCCTTGCGCCCGCAATTTCCCGGATCACGACGATCGCTCCGGGCGTTTCCGTAGAGATGAGCGAAATCACGAACGACTGGCCCGTGGAGCTGCGGACCGGAGAGCTCGATGCCGTCATCAGTCCCATGGAAAGCTTTCCGGAAGGCTTCCATTACCTGCCGCTTCTTGAAAACTGCACGAATAAGTTCGTCTGCAGGCCGGGGCATCCGTTGGAGAAGCTTGCGGGCGAGAAGGGACATCTCACGATGGAGGACATCCTCCGCTACGGCTTCGTTGAAGTGACATGGCGGCCCACCAACTTCTTCCGGCTCCTCAAAAGCCGGGAGGATGCGGAGTATGCCAAGCGCCGGGTCGTCTTCAGGACGCCGTACTTCATCGGAGCCACGCGCGTCGTGGCGTCGAGCGACCTCATCATGTTCGTTTCCGCGCTCCTTGCCGACTGGTGCATCAAGAAGAGAATCCTCAATGCGCTTCCTGTTGCAGCCATGAGTTCGACGGAAGGACGCTTCACGCCGAAGCTCATCTGGCATGACAGAGGCCACAACGACCCGGCCATGCAGTGGCTTCGGGGCATGATCCTCTCGGCCGTGAGGAACCCGGATTTCCTCGCAGGCGAATAGCCGGCTGGAGCAGAGAAGAAGAAAGAAAAGGCGCAGCGGACTCGATCCTTTCTGCGCCTCTTTTCACTCATCCGGATATCGTCCTGGTTACTTGACGTTTACCCATTCCATCGTGAGACGGTTGTCGGGGCGATGAACCACCGCAACCTTGTCTCGCATGGCCCAGGCGATCATGAGTTCATGAACCGGGACGTGAAGGACGTTTTCGCGCTCAATGCGAAGCGCTTCGCCGATCAGGGCATTGCGCTTTTCAGGATTCTCTTCGGCACGGATTTTGTTGAGCGCCTCATCCATGGCGGGGAGCGACACGCGGCCGATGTTGGCAATACCGTCGCCCGTCTTCGGATTGAAGGTGGCTGAAAGCGACTGCAGCGCATAGAGCGCATCAAAGGTAGGCGCGCCCCAGCCGACCAAACCGGCAGAGGTATCAAAGCTCAGCACCTTCGGGAAGTACTTCGCGCGCGGCATGGTGTTGACCTCAACCTTGACGCCGATGCGGCCCCACTGGGAAGCAAGCGCCTTGCAGGTCGCCTCATCGTTCGTCCACCGGTTGTTGGGGCAGTCGAGCGTAAAGCCGAAGCCCTGGGGGTAGCCCGCTTCCGCAAGGAGCTTCTTCGCGCCGGCGATGTCGGCCTTCGGGGGTTCGGCAGCGGTTTTATCCCAGCCGTTCACGATTGAGGTGACGATCGTTCCGGTCGGAACGGAAAGTCCGCGCATGACGCCCCGCTTGATGCCGTCGCGGTTGACGGAAATGAAGAGCGCTTCGCGCACGCGCTTATCCTTGAAGGGATTCTGAGCGAGAGGCTTGCCTGCCGCATCGCGGACGTAGGGGGAATTATCGCGGTACTCATCGAGCGCCACCATGAGCGTTCGGTTTTCCGGGCCTTCCGTAACCTTGACGCCGGAGGAGCGCTTCAGGCGCTGCAGATCCTGGGCGGCCGGGTCGATGACGAAGTCGACTTCACCCGAGAGGAGCGCCGCCGTGCGGGTGGAAGCCGATGCGATCGGTCGGAAGGTGGCGTTTTCCACATTGCCCGAGCGGTTCTTTTCATCCCACCAGTCATGATTGGCGGCAAAGACCGTCTTCACGTCCTCTTCGCGGGTGACGAGCCTGAAGGGGCCCGTGCCGTTCGCGTGACGGGCAGCATAGGACTCTTCCTTCGCGATGTAGTTCTGGGGTTCAAGCGCGCCATGCGCCTTTGCCCAGGATTCGCTCATGATCTTGAGGTCGACCAACTGATTGAGAATGACGGGCGAGCCGTTCGTCGTGCGGATGAGCACCTGATTGGGACCGGCCTTTTCAGCCTTGATGATCCCTTCGCAGAAGCTCTTGAACTGGCTCCTCGGATTTAATGCACGGTTGATGGAGAAGACGACGTCTTCGGGCGTGAGCGTTTCGCCCTCATGGAACTTGACGCCCTCGCGGATCGTAAAGAGGAACCCTTCGGGGACGCGCTCATAGCGGGTGGCAAGCGCCGGTTCGAGCTTGCGGTCGGGCGACCAGCGCAGAAGCCCCTCATAGACGGCGGAGATCGCCGTGATGTTGAGGTTCTCATTCTGAGCGTGAATGTCGAACGTGAGAATGTCGCCCGCGCTCGACCAGCTGAAGTCCGCCGCGGCTGCGCCGCCGGCGGCGAAAGCGAGGGAAATCGCGGAAAGCGCTGCACAAACCTGAGTGCGGACGAAACGCGTCATCTTGGGTAATCCTTAGAAGGTGATGGAGATGACTTCATTCTGCACTCAAGCGAGGCGACAGGTCTCCATGCCGTATCAGGCATAGTACCTGCAGGATGTCGGGACGGCGCAAAGGAACGCGAGAAAGCAAAAAGCTCCATTCCCTAAAAATTGTTAATTTGATTAGATAAATAGGCGTACCGCAAAGAAACCGCTTTAAGAAAGCTTCAATGGAAGCTAATGAGGTGCTCCAATGCGCAAACTCCCCGCAGGATTTGGCCTCGACGGGGAGTTTGGTGTCAGTCAGATTGAACCTCAAGCATCACGGAAGTTCAGGATCTGCCGGCACGCCGAACCACTTCTCGTGGAGCTTGTTGAAGGTGCCGTCGGCCTTGAGCGCCTTCAGGGCCTTGTCGGCTTCCGCCTTGAGTTCGGAATTGTTCTTCGCGAAAACCATCGCAAAGAGATCCGCCGTGGCGATGGGCTTCAGATGCGTCGTCTGATCCGCGATCGACTTCGACTGGACGAGCATGTAGTCCGTCACGGGCTTGTCGTTGATGACGGCATCGGCATTGCCGGCAATCATGTTGAGTACCGCTTCGCCGGCGCTCGCGAAAGTCGTCACCTTTGCTCCGGGAATCTTCTTCGCAAAGGTTTGGGAGGTCGTGCCGATCTGGACGGAAATGCGCTTTCCTTCAAGATCCTTGAAGTCGGCGATGCCGGCATTATTGGCCTTGGGAACCAGAATGGTGAGGCCGGACTTGTAGAAGGGAAGCGAGAAGAGGACGCGCTTGCCGCGTTCCGGCGTGATCGAAAAGCCTGCCGCGCCCATATCAATCGTGCCGGCAAGAATGCCCGGGATGATGGCGTCGAACCCGAGGTTTTCGATTTTGACGTCGCGGCCCATCTTTTCGGCCATGGCTTTGACGAGGTCGATCTCGAACCCCTGAACGGCACCCGTCTTCGAATCCTGGAATTCAAATAAAAGAACCTCAGATCTTCACACTATGAAGAATTCTTAAAAATCAACAAATTGA